>Ga0105240_10012429_pt1 | contig 11753 bp, 19 predicted proteins | sample KBSC54metaG_FD_80426 | JGI IMG/M metagenome (GOLD analysis project Ga0105240, IMG submission 80426) | Corn rhizosphere microbial communities from Kellogg Biological Station, Michigan, USA - KBS C5-4 metaG | ecosystem: Host-associated > Plants > Roots > Rhizosphere > Soil | place: Michigan, USA...
AGTCAGCAGAGTCAGCAGCAGAGTCAGCAGCAGAGTCAGCAGCATGGTCAGCAGCAGAGTCAGCAGAGTCAGCAGAGTCAGCAGAGTCAGCAGCAAAAGAAAATCATTATTTATTTTTGCGTGATTTGCTTTTCGCTATCATAAAAGAAACAGCAAGTCAATCATGAAAATACCAAAGTGGATTGTCGGATTGATTCTATTGGTTTATTGGGTTGGATCAATGGATTACATTATGTACTTAGCTAACACCAATTCTGATTTTGGTGTTTTGTTGGCATTCACATGGTTTGTGGTTAATGCTTATTTGACGTTCAAAATTTTTAAATTCACTTAAACTATAAAACAAATGAAAGGAAGATCAATTTTCGGAGCACTTATCATGCTCATCTCACTCGCATCATGTACAACAATTCCGCCTGGATCGGTAGGAATCAAGGTCAACCAATTCGGCACCGAGAAGGGCGTCATGGACGCCACGGAATGTACTGGATGGGTATGGTACGCACCTTGGAAGTATGACATTTATTCTTTCCAGACCACCATTCAGCACAAATCTTATGACGGAGAGAATTCATTCATCGTGAATTCAAAGGACGGTGCTGAGTTTCATGTTGCGCCTATCATCAACTATTCGGTCAAGCCGGACAAAGTTGTAGAGGTATTCAAGACGTGGAAGAAAGAGTTGCCTGACTTGGAGGAAGGTTATATCAAGGTAGCTGTTTACGATGCGTTTAGAATTGCAACCAACTCGTTCAAAAGCGATTCCCTTATTTCCAATAGGGATACGTATGAGCTGAAGGTGCGGCAGATTCTTGAAAAAGAACTATCCAAATACTTCATCATCCAGCAATTTACCAGCAACCTAAACTATCCAGAATCGTTTAAGCTTGCGATTGAAAGCAAGAACGCTATGGTGCAGCAAGCGCAGAAAGCAGAGAATGAGGTCAAGCTAGCTGAAGCACAGGCCAAAATCGCAATGGCAGAAGCCCAAGGTCGAGCGAATTCATTGCTTATCCAAGCGCGAGCGGATGCAGAGGCAAATAGACTTAGACAGCAATCGTTGACGCCTACGCTTATCCAACAGCAGTTCATTGAGAAATGGAACGGTACATTACCCCAATATGGGCAGGTGCCGCAGTTGTTCAGAGGCATTACAGGTAACTGATTCTTACGAAGAATGGTTGGGGCAGTAGCTTAGTGGTTAGAGCAGCTTATCGTTACGAAAGACGGAGGTTCGAATCCTCCCTGCCTCTCAAATAATTTATTTATGAAACTCATCCTGTTCATAATGATGGTAATATCCATTCTTGGATTTATCCATTCGATAGCGCATGGTATAATTGAAGACAAAGCTTCAGCTATGTACTATATGATGCCTGATATGAAATATTTCAAGCGCGCATCGTTCTTTGCATTCATGATAATTGTGCTTTTGACGTTGTTCCTAAACGTTAGATGATGAAAAACGAGAAAGGTGAAATCATATGCGCCAAGTGCAAACGCCCTTTATCTAAACAGCATATTGAATCGCTTGTGGTTAGGGGAATATCACTATCATCGGTGGAGTGCGTTGGGTGCGCAACAACAAGAGTAAAACCCCTTTTGAAAGATAAACTTAACAATAATGGATAAAAGAATGAAAATTGGACTTTTCGCGAACGTGTGGGATAGTCGTGTAGGCATAGGCGCTAACTATGTAACTTTTTTCTCCCAGTTTGGAGAGGTTGTGCTGGTCACAACGGACAGTAATTTGGACCATGTGATCGACACATGCGCTGTATTGGCATTGCCAGGAGGCGCTGATGTTGATCCTGAAAGATATGGAGAGCGTCCTCATCCAAGAACAGGACGCGCTGACAGCCAATTGGAATGGCTTGACGAGCATTTGCTGAAGCCTTGGCTGCTCACAGGAAAACCTGTAATAGGTATTTGCAGAGGACTGCAGACGCTCAATGTGGCGTGTGGCGGTACGTTGTGGCAGGATTTGACAAACCACGTAGGTGGCGAAGACAGAACGGAGCTTGGTCATAAACTATATACAACTGTAAAAGGATGGGAGATCATTGACGTGAACTCATACCATCATCAGGGCATCAAGAAATTGGCCCCAGGATTTGAGGCTATTGGATGGTCGCAGTTGTTCAAATATTGTCCTACATCAAGAACAAATGAGTTCTACGAGCACAAGTTTGTAAAGAACAAAGACAACGGCAAAGTTTTGCAATCGAAAGATACATATTCTATGCTTGCGGAGGTTATCAAAGATAAAGACCGCCATCTGGTAGCCTTCCAATACCATCCAGAGGATTTCAACTGTCCGTTCGCATACAAGATGTGTGTGGAGACTATCAAGGAATGTTATCCTGAATTCGAGCCGGTGCAGAACATAAACTATTTCGCACTTGGTGACGCGGGTGGTGTTTACAAAGAATACAAAAATTATTTGTGATGGGGAAATTGATGGATAGGCTTCAAAAACAACTAGAATCAGAGTATAGAAATGATGCGGAAGATTGTATAAAAATATACAATAATCTGAAAAAGCTCAGCAATGGACATGTTTGGGAAAGCGATTGGAGAACATTAGTTCGAACTATATTTGAAGGATTCCCAAGTGACAATAGAAGATTTAAGCCCACATCGATAGGTTATATCTATTTAAAAGGAATAGAAACAGAATAATATGTATAAAATACTTGTCAAGTCCAAACATGAATCCCATGTGCCGTTAAGGCAACAAATAGGGATGCTTCCATTCCTTGGAGTGGTAAGGTTAGGCTCTGTTACCGAGGTTCCTGGCGCTGTCGAGTGCAACTCGATACAATCCGTGAAGAACTCGCGCGATAAACGCTTGATGAAGCAATGCTTTGATAAAGCGGGTGTAATCCATGCAGCGTGGAGGCCAGACATTAAGACTGCATTGGAAGTAGGATTCCCAATGGTAGCGAAACATCCATTAGGTTCGAAAGGCACAGGAGTATATCTTTTGAAAAACAAAGAAGCTTTTGACAAGTGGCTTGCCAATCGCACACACGAGAACTATATCTTCGAGAAGTTCCATGATTATGGATCGGAGTACCGTCTATCTTGTACACAGGATAAATGTTTCTTTGCGGTAAGAAAGGTGTTGAAGAAGGGAGAGACAAAAAACACATGGAAGAAAGGTGGGGACAATACATATTGGTATGGTGAGCAGAATCCATTGTTCGATAAACCAGACAATTGGGAGGATGTGGTGGATCAGGCCTGCAAGGCAATCAAGGCTGTTGGGTTGGATTTGGGATGCGTAGACATAAAAATTCAGAAGAACGTTGATGAGAACGGTAAACGAAGAAAAGCGCCAAAGCTATTCGTTGTAGAAACAAATTCTGCTGGCTGTATGTGGGGTGATAAGACGCTTAATGCGCATCTTGAAATGATTCCAAAAATCTTAAAACAAAAATATGAAAAACTGGGGGATTGAATTTGAATATTTCATTTTCGACGACAAGAATGAATTTGTTCCTGCGTTTGAGGCAGGGGGTAGTACTGACGGCAATCCGTTGATTGGTGAACTTAGGACAGGTGTCAACAAATCACTTATTGATTCTGTTTTTGAGCTTCAGAAATTGATTTACCTTGAAGAGCAAAGGCTTAAATCTAAAGGATTTAGAATTGGTTCTGTTCAAGAAGTCAAACTATCGAACGAATTGTTGCAACGTCTAAGATCAAGCGAGAAGTACATAGACAATAAGCAATTGGAATTCTTGAAAGAGTATTCGGTGTATGGTAAAAAAACAGGTAGGGTTCTTCCAAAGAATATTGTCAAGGCATCATTTCAAATAAATGTTTCAGATAATGCAACAAAGACAATTCACTACACTGAAGACAAGGAACGCAAGGAGGAGCCTTTTACCTATTCAAAAGTCTTTGATTTTTATTCCATCATCAAGGGGCTGGACAATCTTTTCGCAGAAGAAATAAGGACATCCAAGCGAGTTCCTGGAGTGTTCGCCATCAAGGAAGGAAGTAAAGGCAACAGAGTAGAATACAGGTCGCTACCAAATCTTATTGACGTAAACAAATTACTTGAATTCAAATATGAAGCTTGAGAACGTAATGGTCGGCTCCGACCCAGAGGTATTTGTTGTCAAGGGCAACAAGATAGTACCCTCCTTTGATCTTGTAGGTGGCTCTAAATTCAATCCTAGACCATTAGGTGATGGATTCTTTGTGCAGGAAGATAATGTGGCGTTGGAGTATAATGTACCGCCAGCTCGCACAAAAGAAGAGTTTGCGGCCTATATATTCGAAGGTATCGACAGAGCAAAGAGTATCCTGCCTAAAGGCCACGACATCAAAATCCTATCCTCTCATCGTTTTGATGCTAGCCAACTCAAACATTACAAGGCAAATATCTTTGGTTGTGAGCCAACGCAGAACGCATGGCTAAATGGAGATTGGAACGATAAGCCAGATGTCCCAACTGATGGTTTGCGTTGCACAGGTGGCCACGTCCATGTGGGGTACAAGTTTGATGGGGATAATAAGGAGGTGAACAACACTATCATCAAATGGATGGATATTCTGCTTGCAGTGCCGTCCCTTGCAATAGACAAGGACACTGACAGGCGCAAGCTTTATGGAAAAGCTGGAGAATTCAGAGAGAAGAGTTATGGAGTGGAACACAGGACGTTAAGCTCGTTCTGGCTGCAGTCCAAAGAGCTTGTGGAGTGGGTGTTCTCACAGACCATGAAGGCAGTGGATAAGGTAAATGAAGGGTTGGTGCCTGACGCCGAGGATGAATTGCTTGTCCCAACTGCAATAAACTTCCAGGACCAGAAAGCGATAGACAGGATTCTCGACAAATACGAAGTGTCATTATGACCAAACGCCCACAAGACAAAACCCTTGAATACAACAAGGTAATCGGTAGAGATATATCCATATTTCCAAAGACAGAACACTTCTGTCTAATGGATGGGTACTATTTCAACGAAGACAAAACCATATTCATCAAATCCAGCAACTGGTCTGGCAATATATTGAGAAATGAAAGAAGCCAAGACCCCCAAGTTTAGCGTTGGGGAAATAGTGTGGATAAGATACCACGCAAGCGCAGAAAGAAACGGGTTCCCAACTGTAGGCTCGCCATTCGAGATAGACTGTAAAATAATAAGATCATTCCCAGATGCAAATGGCGATGCTTATTATGAGCTTATATCTGGAAGAGGTGAAATAATTTCAATTAGTGAGGCTTATCTTGTTAATAACAAAGAGCTGTTCAAGCTCAAATATTCTTACTCTCTATCTCTTAAAGAAAATACGTTCGGACTTGAGAAAGGGGAGATGTTCTTTGTCATAGATGATTGGGTAGTGAACGAAAAACTTGGAATTTTCTTTGAGAAAACATATTTTGATTCAACAATAAAACATTTATTCGATGTTGTACCTAGGGCAAGCGGTAGAGATCACAAAAGGTGATGATTCCAAACAGAGAGGGATTTTTTTGGGCATGAAACTCGGACAAGGCAACTTCAAGAGAGCGGCCGTTGCTGTCGTTGAAAACGGAAACGTTGTCCAGGGAGAATATGCTGTATACGACATATCCTACGTTAGGCAAAAGGACAAATCAAGCCCCACAGGCTATTCCATATGGAAAGGAGATTGCTGCACAAAGATCATGTCTGAGGACATGGTTTTAAAGATACCCAACTCGGCCAAGAAAGTGATCGAAACAAAACTGGCATAAGGTTGGCTGTATTGCCAATAGGGGCGGGTACCCTTCAAATTCAACCCACAATCAATTAAATGGTAATTGAATACGAAGACAACATAGAAATAATAGATAGAAAACAGGAAAAAATAGAAATGATATGGACCTTGATAGACTTGATGGCAGCAGCCAAGATAGGTCCATTTGCAAGTGGCAAGTCAAAATATCCTTACGGGGAATCTTTTGACAAACTGTGCACCAAATCATTGAACGAACTTAAAGGAACTTACAAACTCTATAAAAAAGAGATAAATGGATGAGAACCAAGAAATAAAGATTTTTGGAGAGGCCGAGCCAGTTATAAAAAAGTATGGCAAGGTAAAGAACCTGGTGGTAAAGCTGTCAGGTGATTATTATTTCAAGCACTCCGATCAGGTCACGCAGGTGACAGGCGCAGACGGGAAGAGAAGATTCTACCGAAAAGCTTCGCCGCTTATTATTGAAAGTGAAGACGTCAAAGGAACTTACCTTCTCAAGTCGATGATGTACAAGACAGAGGACGGTGTGTACCTTGATCCAAAATCACCAAAAGTAGTACGTATTGACGATAAGTATTATCGCAAAGAGTATACAGTCGTGGTTAACGATAAGCGTTATCTCAAGACCGACCCATTGATTGCCAGTTATGGCGCAATGTTCTTTCTAAAGGAAGATGCAGTGGCGCTAGCTCCTACAATTTATGGTGTCGACAGATTGTATCCACAAAAAGATACTATACTGACCCATGATGGATTTGTTGTTATTAAAGCGGACACAATGCAGATCATGGATACGGAGTCGGGGGAGTTGGTTCACTATCATAAATTGAATTTGCTGTTCGCAAAATACGAAAGGCGCAACGTTCTTTATGATTTCCAGGACAAGACAAATCCACAGGAAAATCGCCTTGTGTTCAAAGAAGCGATCATAACCCCCGCATTCAAAGAACATTTCGTTCAGGTATGTTTGGCGCCAGGATTCAATGCGGACTCGTATTGGTTGCACAAATCACGCGTTGACTACATACAGCTACAGGTAAACGATTTCATAATGCCACGGAAGCTTAAGGAATTGGAGATCATCAGGCAGTCATTGAACAGAAAATATTCAGACCTTGATGAGACTGAGAACACTGCAAAGATTTTCAAGCATATCAAAGAGCCATATCCTGGCAAGCAAAACATATACACATCTTCATTCTTTGGCAAGGTAACACCAAGCAAAAGGTTCCTTAAAACAGGAGGATTGAAATATTCTTTCGGTGTTGAGATAGAAACATCTGATGGTGAGGTTCCAAAACCAATCATAGAGAAGATTGGTGTATCTTGTGTTGGTGACAGATCAATAGGCGCTGGGGAATACGTAACATCACCTCTGCATGGCGATGACGGGTTGCAAAAACTTGCGCTTATTTCAGAAGTAATCAAAGAACATTGCCTTGTAGATGATAGATGTAGCATACACGTCCACGTAGGCGGCATAGAGGGCTTTGACAAGCCAAAGTTCAATCGTGATTTCATGATAAATGCTATAAAGCTAGGGTGCCATATAGAAGAAGAACTTTACAAGACGCTTCCTGAGTCTCGCAATCCAACCCTTTATCATTGCCACTCCATACGTAGATGGAAGGGTACAAACAAGAAAAATTACAACACGCACATGGGTGCGTATATCTTTGGTGAGAAAGAATGGTGGCTTGCCCCGCAGGAAGTAGGGCAGCACCATGTAGAGCCGTTCTTCGACTTCAGCAAGTACAAGCTTGGAATGGACTACAACAAGAAAACCAAGATAGAGCAATGGCAGGATGGAAGATATAAGTGGTTGAACCTTATAGGATGCTTCTCTGACCACTGCAAAGACACGCTGGAGTTCAGAATTTTCTCAGGCACGCTCAACTTCGACAAGATATGGGCGTATGTGATGTTCTCACTTGCGTTCACTTATGTTGTGGACAACCACCCTGGTATTATAAAGAAAGGGATAACACTCAAGGATATTGTCGATGCAGCTTTTGCAAAATATCCAGACATAGCAGCTAAACTCAACGACTTCCATGAGATGCGCAAGGCAAAATTCAAAAGGGAGCGCATTTATCCAGAAAATCACTGGCCGGTTCCAGAAAAATATAAAAAAGCACTCAACTTCTTAAATTAATATTCATGTGCGGTATCATTGTTTATTCGGGGGCAAATCCTGCTGACGAAACAAAAGTAAGGTGGCTGTTCAAAGAGAACATGTCACGCGGCAGGGATTCTTCCGGAGTTTATACTATAAAGCAGGACAAGAGCAGTTCCAGGTCGTTATACAAATCCACAGCGCAGGCTGACAACTTCATCAAACACCGTGGGTTCATTGACGCAACCAAGGGCGTAGGATCGCTTATAGGACATACCAGAGGAGCATCAGTGGGTACAGTATCATACAACAACGCCCACCCATTTGAATTCGGTGTAGATGAAGATTATGTAGTTGGCGTCCACAACGGGTTTATAATACCTCAATTGATAGCCAAACACACCAAGGATTTCGGATTTGATAAAGAGTTTGAGGTTGATTCACAACTTATCTTTGCCGCTTTATCAAAAAACCACGGAGATTACAAAGTTCTATCTCAGATAGAAGGGGCGATAACCGTTGCGTATATGATGCCAAACAAATGGGGCAACCATGTCTTCGTATATAGAAGGGAGCCCCGTGAAATGCATATAGGTTTTGCAAAAGAAGGCATATATATGTCTTCTGAAGGCGACCCGTTACATCTTATAAATTGCAATATAGTCTATCCTATCAATACAGGCAACATGATCGTATTGAACGAAGGAAAGATAGTAGATTTTGAGCAGCTTCCCGATCCTATCATCAAGAGCATGAAACTTGGCTGCACACGCAGCTTTTGGGAAAGTGGCGTTCCGAATGATGAATACAAAGACTTGGTGCCTGAGCTTGTCAAGCCAAAATACGATTATTCAAAACATAACAATAATCATCACACAAAATACCCCAACTGGGAAAACAATTTCAATGGAGAGAGTGATCCGTTGTTCCCAAGCGAACTCTTCAAGACAGAGAACGAATTTGGAATCCTTTTCAAGGACATCCGTGCAGAGCTTGAGAACATGGAGTATGACAAGATCAACTACAAGGAATGTACTTGGTACGATGTAGAGGATTTCGGGAAAGATAACGGCATTGTAGTAATAAAGCTTGTTGATTCAGTTAAGCATTTGCCATTGCCTGGCTATGCATTGATAGATGATAAATCTATGGACACAAACGGGCTTACAACACTTACCGGTGTTTGTATATTGAAATACGATAAATATCAATGCGATTACGATCGTGAGATAACGATATACGATCCAGTAGAGCAGAACAAACCACATAAGTTGACGTTGAAACCTAAAGCTGGAAGTGTCCTGGAGGTGATACTCCAACTCCCTTTTCACAAAAAAAAACACATGAAGCCACTGGTTCCAAGAGTTTTGCATTGTGTGAGTTCATTATACAAATCACTAGGCTGGCAGCAAGCAGATTTTCTTTACTTGCTCCATATCTTGCAAAAGAAACATTATCTAATGCCACTTTCAGACCTATACATGGAGAACTACAAGAACAATATGGACCGTTATGTAGGACACATCAGAAAGGGCAGGTTCCTGGGGTCGAAGTTCAGCAACGAGAAAAAGAAGGAAGTGTATCAAATGCTCAAGGATGCGATGTCCGTCTCGCCCTCAATAGAGCCAATACAAATAAGCTGTTAAAAACAAAAATATCCTCCAGTGGAAAGTTGATCTTTCCCGTTCCAGAGGAAAGGTATGAGCTTGCTATGGACCTGATAAAGATAAGTTGGGGTGAGCTTGCAGAGACAGTAAATCTGAATAAACTTACTTCTGATGGCGCCATTTTGTCAGCTCATTTCGACAAAGACCTTGACCTGTTCGATACAGAATATAAAAGTTTATTGTTCTATGTCAAGTGGCTATTGAACACACGCACCGAAGAGTACGTGAAGAAACCAGTGAGCATCCACGACATTGCCAAGGCAAAAAGATTTCTTCAAATGAATTACGGAAAATTAGAGATCATATAAAAACCTCAATGCATCGATGATATACCAACGACCATAATACTTGACCGTCAGTGGTTAAAGGGTATGGAGTTGTTTTGTCGGTGTGAGGGTCGTTTTGGTAGCATAAAGAGTACGTTCACCGCTGTCCAAAAACGGTGAATCACCAGCGCGTAGCTTATAATGGGGACAGGATAGGAACCGACATTGTTTAAGCAGTACACAGGATAATGTGCCCGCTTTTGGCGGTAGATGGCAGTTCGATCCTGCCCCTTAACACTATTTAAATCTATTTATTATGAACGAAATAGCAAAAGTATCAGACCTCAAGGGTCCAACAATTTCAGGAACTGTTACTGTCAGCCTTGCTGATCTTGACAAGATGCGCACAGATCATGCAAAAGCACTTAGTGCGGCCAAGGTGTTGGAAGAAACACAGCATCAGGTCAAGGTTATTTTGTGCGAAAGAAAATTTATTCCATCAAAATATTCATATAATAATGGATATGTTGAGTCTGAACTTGTTCAAACGGGCATCGAATACAAAAACATGGATGATTTTAGAGATCAAATAGCAAAAGAAGAACGTGAGAAGATAAGGAATATCATTGAACAGAAAGAAATAGAGATTGGAAATCTCAATACAAAATTGATTTCTGAACGCGAATTGAGAGAAAAAATTAGCGTTTTAAATACAGCGCAAAAAACCGAGTTTTCGGAAAAACTAAAAACAACTACAGAATCACTTTCGAAATCTGAAAAAGAATTGAAACTTGCAAACAACAGAATTTCAGTCCTTGAGGATGAAGCCCTAGAAGCCAAAAAAGAAATAGAATTGTTGCGTTCTGGAAATTTAGCCCTTCAAGAACTTCTTAAATCCGAAACGCTTGGCTCCAGATTGAATAAATTGTTCGGATTGTAATGAGAACATATACCTTCAAAGGGCTACTGCAACATTTGATAACGAATTACGTTAAAGAGCCTACGATAAAGCTCAGGACAGTTCAGAAGCATTTGGCATTAAGCATTGGTATGGAGGAAGATAAAGCCTCTGATTTATTCCCAATGAGCGCAATACGCCACATTGCAGTGCAGAACAAAATGCAACCACTTGAATTTATGCTGGATTGCTGTATGAGAGAATGTGGAGATAAATTCATGGACGAAATTGTCAAATACTCAAATGCTTATGGATTGGAGTGTTATAAAGACAATGTCGTTTATAAAAAGAACAACGCATGGACTCCTGAGATTTCATCAGAGGTATTAAGAAAAAAGGCCCCATATGACATAGTCATTACCGAAGAATGAAGGTGAACAATTTTGCAATATTGCCAGCAGCCGTAAGATACGACAAAAGATTGTCGCCTACCGAGATAGTTGTGTACGCTGAAATAAGTGCGGCAACTAACGAATTCGGTATATGTGAAGAGGACAATGGATTCTTGGCCAACTCAACCCGTATGAGCGAAAGGAGCATATCCAGGGCCATAACCACACTCATGCAATGTGGCCACCTTGAAAGGGTGATCGAGTTCGGCAAAAGAAAAATAAAGATAACGAGCCAGGTTCTTGAGCCGCCACCAGAAGTTCTTCCAGAGGAAGTACCAGCGGATGACATAAACGAATATGTGCTGGAACTTATAAAGCTTTGGGAGTCAAGACTCAATTGCAAGATGGACAAGCCTGAGATGTACAGTACAATGATACGTCAACGGCTTATAAAATTCACAAAAGAGGAATTACTATCATCAGTGAGGAATCGTGCGCACTTCGTAACCAAAACATCGGATTGGCATACCGATCCAGAGAACAGGCAATACCAGATAGATATATCAATTTTATTAAGGGATGATGATTCGGTGTTCAAATATCTGAATCTTAAACCAGAAGAAAACAATACAGGACTTAAGGCATTTGGAAAATAACCCCATACTTATTGATTGAACTTAT
>Ga0105240_10012430_pt1 | contig 11753 bp, 7 predicted proteins | sample KBSC54metaG_FD_80426 | JGI IMG/M metagenome (GOLD analysis project Ga0105240, IMG submission 80426) | Corn rhizosphere microbial communities from Kellogg Biological Station, Michigan, USA - KBS C5-4 metaG | ecosystem: Host-associated > Plants > Roots > Rhizosphere > Soil | place: Michigan, USA...
CAAGAAATACAGTATCCCGCAATACGCTGGCCTCGACCCGCAGCACAGTCGACCCTGTCACAGGGAAGGGCTCTGTCGATAGCTCCCGCAAAGCCGCCCGTGGCTCCGTTGTCTTTACCGATGAGATTGCCGACCAGCAGCGGATCAACTGGCTCTATGATTATGCCGTCTATAGCATGCCTGCCGCTGCAAAAAGAGGAAGAAAATATTTTCAGATGTACTTTTCACCGACTGCAACCTACCGGCATCTGTCAGGCGGCATAACATCGAAATCCGGCTCCACTTCACTCAACCCCAAAGACTACCTGGAACACAGCCCGGCCTGGGGATTCGAAGTGGGCAGCGCGCTTATGTACCGGGTCACCCGCAACCTGACGATAAAGGCGGGCCTGCAATTCAATTACATGCGGTATTCCGTAAAAGCATTTGCTAATAAGATCCAGGCTACTCAGGATATTCAGACTAATTTTGGCCACGCCGTTGACACGGCCGAAAGGCGGATCAGGAATATGGCCCTCGACCCCAACATGACCCAGCTCAGACTGACCAACGACGTCTACCAATTGTCCGCTCCCATCGGCTTCGAACTGAGGGTCATGGGGAACGAACGGCTCCAGCTCAACGTAGGCGCATCTATACAGCCAAGCTATCTGCTGAATACCAATAATTACTACCTGACGGCCGATTATGAAAATTACGTTAAGGCCCCATCGCAGTTCAGGAGATGGAACCTCACAGGCGGAGTGGAAGCCTTCCTCTCCTATAAACTACACAACAATTTGCGCCTGCAGGCTGGCCCCGAATTCCGCTACCAGCTGCTGTCCTCCTTCTATAACTCCTATCCCGTCCAGGAAAACCTGAAAGGATATGGCTTTAAGATCGGTATTGTCAAAGCAATCCCGTAAGTGTTGTAATTTCGCCGTATGATGAAACATATTACGGTATTCCTTTTTGTCACCCTCCTGGCCGTCGCCTGTAAGAACCACCAACAACCCGCCACCGGCAATATCCCTAAAACAGATACGGTCACCACACAATACTTCCCCGTCGCGGATTTCCTCCAATCCGAGATCAGGAACATCGATACATCCGCCCTGGCCATCCTGCGGTGTGAAACCATTCGTCAGCATATAGATACCAGCTTCCTCACCCCCAACGAGTTCAACAGGGCCGCAGCGGCCTTTCTGACAAAGGAGCTGACACCGGACAGTCTGGAAAAGAATTTTGAGGAAAATTCCTTTGCCGACAAGACAACAGGATATCTCACCTTCAATTACTCCGCCAGAGATAAAAGTCAACCACTGCAAAGAATTGATATACTGGTCACACAGGGCGGCAATGAAGTCGGCAAAGTGAAAAGTATTTATATGGAAAGGGCAGACCATGACGCCGATACGCTGGTGATAAAAAAAATGTATTGGGTAGCAGGCCATAGCTTCCAGGTGATCTCCAGCCATCAGCCCAAAGGCAGCCACACCGCCGAGTCGCGGCAGGTAAAAGTGGTCTGGAATAACGAAGAGACGGACTAAAGTATATGACGCAGGAGCAATTTAGCAACATAGCGCACACCATCCCGGTAGACCCGGGCATTTACAAATATTTCGACGAGAGCAATGAGCTGATCTATGTCGGAAAGGCCAAAAGCTTGCGTAAAAGAGTAAGTTCTTATTTTACCAAGACCTTTACCACCTACAAGACCCATGAGCTGGTGCAACGCATCCGCCGTATCGAGTTCACCATCGTGGGCTCCGAACAGGATGCGTTCCTCCTGGAAAACTCGCTGATCAAACAATACCAGCCAAAGTTCAATATCAACCTGAAGGACGACAAGAGCTATCCATACATCGTCATCAAAAATGAACCCTTCCCCCGCGTATTCCTTACCCGCCGGAAGATCAACGATGGTTCGGAATACCTGGGCCCCTTTACATCCGTGGGGAAAGTGCGGGAGCTCCTGGACTTTGTAAAAAGCAATATTCAGCTACGCACCTGTCAGCTAAACCTTACGGAGAATAATATACGCAAAGGGAAATTCAAGGTATGCCTGGAATATCACCTGGGCAACTGCAAAGGACCCTGCGAAGGGCTGCAAACGGAAGAGGATTACCGCGAAGGGCTGGTACAGCTAAAAAACATCCTGAAAGGCAATCTGGGCCCACTGATGCAGGAATTTAAAAAGGACATGCGGGAGCTGGCGGAGAAAATGGATTTCGAAAAGGCCGAGATACTCCGCAAAAAACTGGAGCATCTACAGACATATGAGTCACGGAGCGTCATCGTCAGCCGGCATCTCAGCCATGCAGATGTATTTTCCATTCTCCGGGATGGCGATCGGGCCTATATCAATTACCTGATGATGGAAAATGGCACCATCGTACAGACACATACTACGGAAGTAGAAACACACCTGGAGGAGTCGGACGAAGAGGTCCTTGCCTTCACGGTGGCGCAATTGAGAGAGACTTTTAACAGCCAGGCAAAGGAGATCATCCTTCCTTTTATAGTGGATTATCCCGAAGAGGGGACCGTGCTGACCGTACCCAAAGGTGGGGACAAGAAAAAGCTGCTGGACCTGTCTGAAAAGAACGTCGGCTACTTCCGTGAGGAGCTGCGCAGGAAAAAAACATTACAGTTGGAAGGAAAAACCCTGGACGAGCGGAAGAAAGTACTCTACCAGCTGATGGATGACCTGCAGCTCTCCGAGCTGCCGGTGCATATAGAATGTTTTGACAACTCCAATTTCCAGGGCAGCTATCCGGTATCGGCAATGGTTTGCTTCCGGGACGGTGTGGAGAGCAAAAAGGACTACCGGCATTTCAATGTGAAGACCGTCCAGGGGATCAACGACTTTGCAACGATGAAGGAGGTGGTGCACAGACGCTACCGCCGGCTGGTGGATGAACAACAACCCCTGCCACAGCTGGTGATCATCGACGGTGGAAAAGGACAGCTGAGCGCAGCCATGGAAAGCGTTACAGAGCTGGGCCTCACAGGCATGATGACAGTGGTGGGCCTGGCCAAGAATGAAGAGGAAATATTCTTCCCGGGGGATACAGAATCGATCAAGCTGCCCTACAGCAGTGATAGCCTTAAGCTTATACGTCGCATCCGGGATGAAGTTCACCGGTTTGGCATCACATTTCACCGGCAAAAGAGAAGCAAGGGAACATTCACCAACGAATTGGAACAGATACAGGGGATTGGCAAAAGAACAGCGGATCTGCTCTTAAAAGAATTTAGATCGGTGAATAAGATAAAACAGCTGTCGGAAGAGGAGATAGCAGCCATCATCGGCGAGGCAAAGGCAAAACTCGTAAAAGCTCACTTTAACCCCGCGGGAGGCCAATAGCCTTTTTTTTTGTCGTTATACGACAAACAGAGCCGACCACAGGTCGGCTGTCCGAAGGGCCATCATTAGACTTTTTTTTGCCTGGACCTACTTTTTCCCAAAAGGGACAGGCAAAAAAAAAGGGGCCCGGATAGACATCCAGCCCCGTTTTTAAAATCCAATATCCTATGAAAAACCAGTGTAAAAATAGTAAAACAATTCTATTTAACAATACCCGCCATTGGGTATTTTGGGAAAATAATAAATAAAGAAGGCGGCGCTGTAACGCGCCGCCTTTCAACACTTTATAAATTTTTTCTACGAACTAATATGACCAGAGGTCCTGCTCGTAGTTGAATATTTTCTCTTTAATATTTTCTCCTTCCAGCAGCTGGAGGATGGGATCCTTGATATACCCGCTAATGAACTGATCACCAGGATTATCTACCGTAGATTTGATGATACGGCTGGCGAACATGCGGCTTTCGAACAATTCTTCCCAGCTCATACGGGCGCCATAGTTCTTACCATTATACGCCTCATACTTGGCGAGAAGAGGCCTGATCTCAGGATAGTATACCCAGAAAATAGGCGTCACGGTACGGAAGCTTCCATCGGGGTTCCTGATGGTCTTTTCCGGAGCGATACCCAGGATACGAACATGCAGACGGGAAGACTCCTTATCGAATACCCATTCTTCCTTGATCTCATATCTTTCCACCGCATCCGCGTCGAATTCGGGAGAGATAAGCGAATCCCTTGTCAAACCTTTCGATCCATCCGGGTCTTTGTCAAGATCGGGGATCTGGATAGTATAGGGATCGCCTACCAGACCTTTTGCGATCTGCCCAAAGGTCATGGGGGTGGTGAACCGGTCGTCAACAGTGGCGTCAAAGGCGGTGATATTGCCGGACTTGATATTATTCAGCAAAATATAGATCAATCGCTGATCGCCATTGTCTTCCTTTGCCTTGTACATGAACGGCAGGTTCATCTTTTCATGCACATCGATCTCTCTCCATACCCTCTGACGGTATACGGCGTCATCCTCACGGATATTCTCGTACGTCAGGGGAGTACGGTCCTTTACCAGATTGCGCTCGATGATGGCGTCATTACGGAGCGACTTGCGCGGAGTATCCAGCTTGATATCCGCCGCCGGGATCACGGCAACAGGCTTCGTCGTGTCCTTTACAGGAGCAACGGCAGCATTGTTACCACCCTGGTTTTTCGTCGTCTGCCCCTTCTTGGCCGGCGCACGTTTCTTTCCCTTTCTTGAGGTCTGCGCATCGGCAGTCCCTACAGCCAACACTATCACCAGCGCCAGCAAGCATAATCTGATAAAATGCTTTTTCATCTCTATTTGTTTTTTAGAAAGCCCTGTCCGCATATGCGGACAGGGCTGTATTTTTTTATTTCAGATTGAACACCATCGCGGGCAGCACCCTTATACGACCGTCCTTACCCTTTACACGGATGTCATCAAAGAAGACATTCGTGCCGGGAGACGCTTTCGATACAATCGATGCGGCCTGACCTGTCCAACGGTTGCCATCATTGCTGGCCTCGATGTACTGGGGGATATTTCCACCCACGGCCGCTATTTTATAGCTGATTACAGTGAAGGGAGACTGGAACTCGGAGTTCTGTAGTCTGGCCTGCAATGCACCCATAGCCTTGAACTCGGCAGAGGGCATCACGCCACCTGTCTTCTGACCTATGAAACCAGTCGGGTCAGGCAGGAACTTGACGCGCATCTTGAATTCGGTGATCTTACCGGCAGCATTGACGATGATCTTGCCTTCGCCGGGTGTGGTCGGAACCACATTGTAGGAGTCGCCGCCCGTACGGGTGATCTCACCATTGGTGAAGCTTACATGTACCTTTTCAGCACCTACGCTACCGCCGGAGATTGTCACGGGGTTGTCTTCCTTCACATACAGCACGTTCATCTTTTCCAGGAAGACAGAGGCGCCGGAGGGCTGACCTACTGTATATTTTACAGCCTTCTCGATGACTCCAACGGAGTTATCGGGCTTGGTGTATTCGATCTTTACGTTGACCGTACCGGTAGAGCTGACCTTTGTCTTATAATCAGCAGTACCTTCCGAATTCAGTGGCTGAAGGGCGCCGTTGATATATACCTTAGGCTGTGCAGCAGCGCTAAAGGCGCCGATACCGGCCGTAACTTCCAGTTCATCGCCGGGCATCAGATAGGTAGCATTGGTACCTACCAGCGGCTCAAACTTGTCATACACCACCTTCACCTCACCGATCTTCTTACGCAAGTAGTCGATGATCTGGCTCTCGGAGTTCTTCACATCACTCTGGAATTTGCTGAGGATGGTCAGACCTGCGACGGTTGGCGTCATGTGGAAATACCGGATGGTCCAGTCCTTGGGAACATTCCCTGTCAGGGAATTACCTGCTTCGGACGCAGGAATGCTGAGGTCCAGAGGCAGCGATTTATCGAATGCCGCCTTATCCTTGCGGAGGTCCTCCTTTATATTATCCGGCTCATTGGGATAATTAGAAGGGTCCAGCAGGCTCAGCAGATTTTTCTTGTAATCAGCCAGGCCCTGATACAGCTTGGGACCTTCACCCTTCGTATCCATGATACGAGTGGTAGCGTCGAGGTTGCCTTCAGTGTACTCTTTATGGCCGTCCTTCATCTGGGGATTGGACTGGTCGATAAGCTGGTTCTTCAGATCTTCGATGTATTTGGTAAGATCTCCGGAAAGCTTCTGGGCTTTAAAGGCTTCAGGAGCCCAGGATTTAGCTTTTTCGGCCGTCTTTGGATCGTCCAGGGCAGCCTGGAAGTACTTGTACGTCTGGTCATTCTTAGCGGTTACAACTCCGTTGGAACCTTCTATGCTATGATTCACGGTCTTGAAGGCGTTCAACACTTCGACGGATACATTCAGTGCCAGCAGGGCTGTAAGCACCAAATACATCATGTTGATCATCTTTTGCCGCGGTTCTTTAGGTAAAGACATGGGTCAGTAAATTATTTTTTTTCCGAATAGTAGTTTTTCATAATGGTGCTCCGGACAAAACGGGCTGGTAGATATCTTGATATTAGGATTGGCGGCCTTGCATTGCGCTCAGCATATTGCCATACACATGGTTCAGATTACCCAGGTTCTTAGCAAGCAGGGCAATTTGTTCCTGCGTCTTCTTAGCGTCGGATACGCTGCCTTGCATTGTCTCGGATGCTTTCACCAGGTTGCCATAGAAGCTGTTCATAGCTTTCAGGTGGTTATTGGTGTCCTGCAGTTCCAGCTCATAGATAGCATTCAGGCTGCCCAGATTCTTGGTCAGTACCTGTACCTGTGTGTGGAATTGCTTGGTTCCTTCAGCAGCGGCGTTGAAGCTGGAAATGGTATTGGTAGCATTCTGGTAAGCGCCCTTCATGCTATCCAGGGCCAGAGCAGCCTCTTTCGTCTTATTGGTGTAATCAGTAGTTGCAGCCAGTGCGCCGGATACATCGCTGATCTTCTCAACAGTAGTACCGAATTTTTTGAAACCTTCGCTCAGACGGTTGAGATTGGCAGGAGTAATGTCAGCTTCCTGCATCATTTTGTCCATCTTGTCCAGGGAAGGATTACCGCTGGTGCCACCGGCCAGTTTCGGCAGGGCTTCAACCAGAGCATGCATTTCACCTCCGGGAGGGGGTAAGAAGGCATACACAAGGAATATCAGGGCTTCCGTCAACAACCCGGCAGTCAGGAAGAAGTCGGCCAGTTTGGTGTGCAGGATCTTTTGCAGGGCCCCAAAGATTACGACGGCCGCGCCTACGCACACTATAATGTTTATAAGTCTTTCGGTAGATTTAGATACACCAGCGCTCATAGTTTAAATTTTTAAGTGTTTTTTAAGAAAGGGATTTTAAAAGGGTTATGGAAAAAGAGAACCGACCGTCCGGACAACGAACATCCTGTTCGTTCGGCTCTCAAAATCAAAACGAAATTTCTTTGAAAAAATTGTCAGGTATTACTCTTACCTGCGGTTGTTGGTCATTGTAGGCGGCAGGTCGATCACACAACGGAATCCGATGTATGATTTTGCCGTGTCCTGGTACTCATACGTACGGGTACTTGTCTCCAGGAAATAACCTACGTCCTTCCAGCTACCGCCGCGTATTACCTTACGCTTCATACGGGGGGGGTCGGAATCCTTTGCGTTCCAACGGATATCAGGGTTCATGTCGTGCTGGAAGTTGTAAGACCCTTCATAGTAGAAGGAGGAGGTCCATTCTGCTACGTTACCCGCCATACAATACAGACCGAAATCATTGGGCCAGTATGCATCAGCACGTACGGTATAGAACCCGCCGTCTTCAGGGTAGTTACCACGGCCAGGCTTGAAGTTAGCCAGCAAGCAGCCTTTTTTATTTCTAAGATAATAGTTACCCCAGGGGAACATGGATTGAGAACGTCCGCCGCGGGCCGCATATTCCCACTCAGCCTCGGTAGGCAGACGGAAATCCGACTCGGTAGCCATATGTTTCTTTTCCAGGTTGGAATTCAGATAACGGGTCCTCCATTCGCAGAACACAGTTGCCTGGTTCCAGTTGACCCCTACTACCGGATAATTACCGAAAGCAGGATGCGAATAGTAACGCTTCGTCATGGGTTCATTATAAGAATAGCTGAAGTCACGGATCCAGACCAGCGTATCAGGATATACCGCTACGTCCTTTTTATCGATGAACTTGCTGCGGAGCTTGCCTTCATTCTGCTTTTGGGCAGCCAGCTTCAGATCGAACGTCTCAGAATGATACTTCAGCTTGGTGACATCGAGCTCTTTCTTGCCAAAAATGCGATTATCGGGCTCCACAATGATAGCATTGATCTTTTCAATGGTAGCCTTGTCGCCCCATTTGATGGTAGAAGCCTTCTTCCAGTCCACCTGGAAATGACCGTCTACATCCTTGCCATATTGCATCAGCGTGGCGGCGATAGAGTCCCGTACCCAATTCGTAAACTGGCGGTACTCATTATTAGTGATCTCTGTGGCGTCCATCCAGAAACCATTAATAGAAGTTTGTCTGTTTCTTGCTGTATACGCGAAATTGACGTCTTCATCGCTAGGCCCCATGTGGAAGGTGCCGGGGGGTATATATACCATGCCGGGGGGCTTCTGAAGATTATAACCACTGGCAGGAGCTACACCATGCAGCTGCCCGTCATCGGGTAATCCTTTGTGGGATTTGCCTATTTTTCCGCATGCGGCCATCAACATCAGTGCCGACAAAGCCGCTAGAGTGGATAGGTTTTTCATTTTCATAATATTAAAGGGTATTGGGCAAAAAAATTCTTTTGACAACATCTCGCTACAAGTTTAAAATTAATTTTTCGAAAGTCAAAGCTTTCATCCGGATAAATGTCTTTTGCCTCTAACCATCTTTTTTTCAATGGCTTATGAGCATTTTTTACATTTCAAGGGCCGGATATTTTCCTTGGTTCCATCCGTGTCAAAACTCTATTTCAAAGGTCGGACGGGACCTCAGTTTCAAGACGCTAATAATATTAACGCGGGCCGAGGGGAACTTATTGTACATTCACGAACCAAACTTTTGCACATTTTCAAGGAGGCGGAGTAGCTTAGTCACTTCATTTACAGGTAGTTGACATGCATAATTTTTACATAGGAAGATCTGGGGAAAGTCTTCGACAGGCTTATCCGACAACAACGGGAACTGGGTGTTTTTTTCGCTGGCAGATTGGAATACCCGGTAGGGGATCAGCTGAAGTAAAAGCTCTTTCCGGGTATTTTCCGGCTGCCTGCCGGTAAGTACGATCTCAGGAATTATATACGTAAGGGCCTGGTACAGGGTTGCCCAAATTCCGAAACTGCCCGGATAAAGCACCACGGGCCTGCTCACTGCCGCCGCCATACGCACCGCCCTCTCCCCCCAGTCCGGCTTATTAAATATTATGCCCATATAGGCAAGATTAAAGGCCATCAGGGAATTGCCAGAAGGAGTGGCGCCATCATATACCTCCTTTTTACGGACGATCATATCCTGTTGATCCTTATGGGTAAAAAAGAAAAAGCCGGTATCCTCTTCGGAGAACCCTTCCAGCGCAAACTCCATAACCTCTTTAGCCTTAAAGAGATATCCGCCATCGCCGGTGACCTCCTGCAGCTGGATAAGGGCGGCGGTCAGCCCGGCATGATCATCCAGAAATGCAGGGTATTTAGCTTCTCCCTCTTTATATGTATGATAAAAGAAATATAGCCCCTCTCCTTTCATCCGTCGAAAGATATGGTCCATGTTCTTTACGGCCCATTCCCGGTATTCCTCTATCCCGAGCGCCCCATATGCCTTGCAGCAGGCTATGTTCATCAAGGCATTCCAGTTCAACAGCATCTTGTCATCCAGCGCAGGCCGTGTCCGGAGCCAGCGATGCTTTAAAAGAAGCTGCCGGGCCTTTTCCAGCCTTGGTCTTTCTTCTTCGGAAGCATCACGGGGCCTCACCAGGATATTTTTCCCCTCCCAGTTACCCGCTGACGTGACCCCATAAAATTCATTGAACAAAACAGCCTCTTCTCCCAGGATGGCATCGATCTCCTCCTTGTCCCATACATAATAACGACCTTCCTCCCCCTCACTGTCCGCATCCAGGGCCGAATAAAAACCTCCCGCCCCATCCGACAGCTCTCTATTGATAAAGTCCATCGTTTGTACAATGACATCCCGAAAAAGCTCCTTACGGGTGAGCTGATACGCCTCCGAAAGTACAATTACCAAAAGAGCATTGTCATACAGCATTTTTTCGAAATGGGGAGCCAGCCATTTGTCATCGGTGCTGTATCGGGCAAAACCTCCCCCCAGCTGGTCATAAATGCCACCCCGTATCATCTTCTCCAGACTAAGCAAAGCCTGGTCCAGGGCAGCCTGCTCCTTTGAAAAATAAAAATAATGCAGCAGGAATTGAATGGAAAAGGTCTGTGGGAACTTGGGCGCCCTGCCAAAGCCACCCTCCCGTCTGTCGGCCATTCCCATCAGGTTGTCGTATATCTGCCGCAATGTGTCCTTCTGAAAAATAGGCTGCCCCGTCACGGTCTCCTTTTCGCCGACCCCAAAGGAACTGGCGGTCGCCACATGCGTAGTAAGGTTCTCCGCCTGCAGCTCTATATCCTTTCTCTTGTCACGGAAAGAACCTGCGATGGCAGTCAGCACATCCGTCCATGAGGGACGATTGTATATAGCACGGGGAGGAAAATAAGTCCCCCCATAAAAAGGCTTGGCTTCCGGTGTGAGAAATACATTCAACGGCCAGCCGCCGCTGCCGGTGATGGCTTGCACGGCCTCCATATATATATGATCCAGGTCAGGCCTCTCCTCCCTGTCGATCTTGATATTGACGAAATGTTCGTTCATAAAGGCAGCCGTTTCAGAATGCTCGAAACTTTCCCTTTCCATCACATGACACCAGTGACAGGCCGAGTAGCCAATACTAACCAGGATGGGCTTGTCTTCCTTCCTGGCCTTTTGCAATGCTTCATCCCCCCACGGATACCAATCTACGGGGTTATGCGCATGCTGCAATAAATAAGGGCTGGTTTCCCGGGCGAGTCGATTCATAAACATTTCTTCGGCCTGCGAACTACCGTCCGCCGGATGATGGCGTAATGTTGCAATCTACAACCTTCAGGCCAGAATCGAACAACCGTCTAAAATGTGCAGGAATTGGGCTTCCTCAAAAAATAGCCCAATTCTGCAATTCGCTAATATCCGAGGCCTTCGTCGGAGCTGCTTCGTCACGGGGCTTCGCCCATAACCTTCGTCGGAGCTCCGGTCCTGGACAAGCCTGCGGCTTATGAATTATCTATTTCTTCTTTGCCACCACAGCAAGGTACTTCTCCAAAGCAGACACCATCGAAGGCGCCTGAGGCTGGGGAGCTTTGATATCCAGGGTAAGACCTGCATCTTCCACTGCCTTGGAAGTGTTGTTGCCAAACGCACCGATCTTAGTGCCGTTTTGCTTGAACTTGGGGTAATTATCGAAAAGGCTTTTTACGCCGCTGGGAGTAAAGAAACAAATGATGTCGTATTCGCTTTGATCGAGGATCACATGCACATCGTTGCTGATCGTACGATACATAAATGGGGTAGCAAATCCACAATTGTTATGCTTCAGCCAGTTGATGATCTCGTTGTCCTGCTGATTTTCCGAACACGGATAAAGGAACTTCTCGTTCTCCTTATGTTTATTGATGACGTCAAACATGCTTTTGTTCAGCCCGTCCGCGCCATAAAAAACCTTACGTTTCCGGTAGAGGATGAATTTCTGAAGATAGAGCGCCACGGCTTCGGTAATGCAGAAATACTTGGTATCCTGCGACACGCTAACCTTCATCTCTTCGCAAATACGGAAAAAATGATCGATGGCATTGCGGCTGGTGAAGACCACAG
>Ga0105240_10012432_pt1 | contig 11751 bp, 11 predicted proteins | sample KBSC54metaG_FD_80426 | JGI IMG/M metagenome (GOLD analysis project Ga0105240, IMG submission 80426) | Corn rhizosphere microbial communities from Kellogg Biological Station, Michigan, USA - KBS C5-4 metaG | ecosystem: Host-associated > Plants > Roots > Rhizosphere > Soil | place: Michigan, USA...
CGATCTCGATAGCAACCTATTTCGAACCAGCGGTTACGTGGCGCGGTACGTCGCGGGCACGAACGACTTTCACATCGAGGTGCGGTGCGAGACGTACGGGCCGGCATGCATGCGCGCGTACTTCGTCGAGGCATCCGGAGTCGTACACGCGACGGGTGAGCCCCGAGCCGCGCGTGCCACCGATCCGCTGGCCGAGCGTTGCGAATTCACCAATGTGTGGTGCGACGCGAAACCGGAATCACTGTGGAGACCGCGGGCTGACTCCGATTCGATATAAGGCCCCGGGGCAGCTGCGCGCGAATCACGTACGCGCGCCCGCGAAACCAATTCACTCGAATGGGACGGGTTTTTCGACTCGCTTGTTGTAGATCCCGTCGAACTTCTCATCAATGTAGTACTCCAATGCATCTCCCGGCTTTGCATCCAACGGGGGGATCACACATTGAACTTTGAGACCATCAGCCGACTCGGCTATCGGCATCATGGGAACAGTGGAATAGCGATCACTTCCAGCAATTCTATAGTGACACTGAATATCCGTGTAGCGCTTCGATAATTTCCCGACTCCAGCGCCCCAAACCCGCAGCTCCATCGTCAGTGGAGTAGGGTGTCCAATACGAATTGACTTGGGAGGAATATGGACACTCCCTCCCCCGCCCGCGCACGCACCGAGAGCGACGAACGTTAGTGCACGAACGATTTTGTTCACCGTTGCGTGGGTCGCCTAACGCCCGAGGTCACTCGGGTGGTTGCCACAACTCGACCTTGTTTCCCTCGGGATCGATGACCCAGGCAAACGTGCCGTACTCGGAGTCATCGATCTTGTCGAGGACATTGCAGCCCTCTGCTCGGAGCGCCGTGACAAGAGCGTGAAGATCTTCAACGCGGTAGTTGACCATGAACGACGCGCTGCTTGGAGCAAACTGCTTGCTTTCCTCCGGAGCGACCAGCCAGGCGGTCGTTCCGCCGGTGGGTTTGCCATCCGAGTCGGCCCAGTCGAACGCCGCACCGCCCCACGGCTGGACATCGATGCCGAGATGAGTTTTGTACCAACCCTGCAGCGCAGGCGCATCCTTTGCCTTGAAGAAGATGCCGCCGATGCCGGTGACCCGCTTCATGTGAACCTCCGGTGTCCGGTGGTGTGGGGAGGCGCGCGAGGTGATCGCGCCCGATCGTGTGACCATCGGCCTGCCTGTACTAGATCGGGGTGGAGCGTCAACATGTAAGCCGCCGCATCGCGACGCGCGCCCGCGATCGCGTCGGCGTGCGACGGTGTCGGCGGTGCCTCGCAGAAGTCGTGCATGCGTTCAGCAACAATGCTCACTGATCCGCGGCCGAACGAGCAATTTGCTCCGCCGCATCGATGACCGTGAGTAGACCCGGTCCATTGATGAGGCTCGAGACGTCGCCCGCGGTGTGGTAGTCATGATGCTCACCAGTCGTGAGAAACGCCACTGCAACGCCAGCGGCCTCAAAGCTTGCGTGATCCGATCGCCCGTCGTCTCTGACGAAATTCGCGCGAAGTCCGGCGGCGCGGACCAGACTATCGATGCGCGAGTGCATGATGGACCGGCCCGGTACCCCTTCGATTAGTAAGCGATTGCCACTAAGCCGACCAATCATGTCGAGGTTCAGCATGAAGGTGATGTCCGCCGCGGGGAACAGCGCTGCCACTACGAACGCGCGCGAGCCCAAGAGACCATCTTCTTCGGCATCGAAGTTGAGCACCAAAATGGAGCGACGAGGTGGCCGACGACTCAACCGATCTGCCAATTCGAGGACGGCCGCCGTTCCAGAGGCATTGTCATCGGCGCCTGGGCGAAGAGCGTGGCCGATTTCGGGATCGCGCGCATGGCGTGAGGAATAGCCGAGATGGTCAAAGTGGGCTCCAATCACGACGTATTGTTTGCGAAGCTCGGGATCGCGTCCATCGATAACGGCGCCCACGTTGTGTCTGACGCCGTCACGGGTCGCGAAGAACTGGTAGTACGTCTCCGGGCAATTGCTTACCGTTGCGCACGCGCGATGGAATGCCGGGCGGAGATGCAGTGCTTGATACCGGCGGGCGATGTAAGCGGCGGCGGAGTCATCTCCAGGCGAGCCGGCCTCGCGACCGCCGAAGGCGGAGCTGGCGAGGATCGTGACGTCGGCGAGCGGCCCCGATGCTGGGCTCGGCGCGAGTGCCGGCTGACATGCAGTGGCGAGAAGGACTCCGCCGAAAGCTAGGAGCGCACGCCAACATGGAAACTCTATCTGCCTAACGCTCAAGCTCAGCCTGGGCGCACGGCTTCGTAAATAAGAACCTCGACGCCGTCCCCAACGACCCTGGACGACCGCAGTCGCATGCGCTTCTTCTTTGTGGTGCTTCCAAAGAGGCGCTTCCCTTTCCCGAGGACCACCGGATAGACCATGAGCCGGAGCTCGTCCAGGAGATCATGCTCGAGCAGTCCCTGTACCAGCGTAGGGCTGCCGTGAACGACGATGGGTCCGCCGTGCCGCTCGCGCACGCGACCGACTTCCTGCACGAGATTACCGCGGAGGACCGTCGTGTTGCTCCATTCGGGCGTGCCCAGCGTCGAAGAGACGACGTACTTGGGCATGCGGTTGAATTTGTCGGCGAACTCTCCCTCCCTCCCGGGCCAGGCGGCGGCGAATCCCTCATACGTCTTGCGCCCGAGCAAGAGTGCGTCTGTCTCGAGGGTTTCGTCGAGCTTCAGCTTATTGCCCTCGTCTCCGCGATCGATCTCGAACGACCATCCGCCGTACTCGAAGTCCTCGCCTCCGCCCGGTGCCTCGACGACTCCATCAAGCGAGACGAATTCGGTTGCGATGATCCTTCGCATAGGGCCCCCTCCGTGAATAGTCGGTAGCAGTGCTCACCGAGGCGACGAACGAGGGACCCGTAGATCGACAAGAGGCAGGGGTTGCTTTCGTTGCTTCGCGAGCCCTGGCGCCGAACAATCGCTCATCCTCGGCGACTCACTGGTCGCGTCGAGGGCCAACCCCGACGAGCCGGGATTAGTGGGTAGCGCAGGTGTGTCACGCCGACGCCCGGGATTACTGTCGGGTTGCCAAGGACGGATGGCGTGCCAACGAGGTGATCAAAGAGTCGAATGCCGGAGCCAAGAAGAACCGCCGCGATGTCGACGTGAATTTCGTCGAGCAGGCCGGCATTCAGGAGTTGCTGGATGGTGTCAGCGCCGTGGACCCCAACGGATTTTCCGGCGGCGGCGGCTTTGGCTTGCCTAACGGCGCTTTCGATGCCGTCGGTCACGAAGTGGACAGTCGAGTTGGGCCGCGGCCATCCGGCGGGGACATGGTGGGTGAGGACGAAGGCCGGTCCCCACGCGTGATTTCCGCCCCAGCCTTCGGCGACGTCGAACGTGCGTCGACCGGTGAGCATAGCACCAAGTCCGGAGGTGAGACCGCGAAGGTGCTCGGCGCTCGGCCCCGACACCTTGAACGTCATGGGGTCTGACCCTCCGGTCTGGAATTCGACGTCTCCCGAGGTGAAGTACCAGTCGAGCACTTCGGCCACGCCATCGTCGGGGTCGGCGACGTAGCCGTCGAGCGACATGGACATGATTGCGATAACCTTCGACATCGCGATGTTCCTTTCAAGCAGTGGAGACTGCGTTCACGGGGATCGCACGGATACTACGACACAGTACTACGGAATCGACATTGCGACGCACTGGAGGCGCGGACACCGAGAGGGATTCTTGGTCGAGCGCCCGTCGCCGCTGTGTTACAGCTCCATCAGGTCCCTCCCGACGATGACACGGCCACCGAAATGCTTGCGGGCTGCGTCGCTCCACATCGCCTCAGTGACCGACGGGTCCTCGCTCGGAATGAGATGCGAGAGCACCAGCGTGCCCACTTGCGCCTCTGCCGCAATGCGGCCGGCCTCCTCCGCCGTCGTGTGGTGCGAGAGGATACTCCGCCGCAGATCCGACGCGTTAGGCACGCGCGCGACGAGCCGGTCGACGGCCGCGGCATCGAACAGCGCCTCGTGCACCAGGACGTCCGCGTTCCGCGCGAGCGCCACCAAGCTCTCGCTCGGCGTGGTGTCACCGGAGACAACAATCGAGCGGTCCTCGGCGTCGAACCGGTAGGCGAACGCGGGGACCATCGGCGGATGGTGCACGACTGCTGCGGTCACGCGCACATTCTCGTCGTGCATCACCGGGCCGCCGACGCGCACGTCATGGGGGTGCACCAGCGGCCGAAGTGGTACCCGCCCTTCGTCGACCGTCCGGGCGCGGATGTCCGTCGCACTCATCTCGAAGAACAGGTCCGTCATGCGCTCCAGCGGCGGCGGGCCCCAACCATCCACCCGGGTGCTCAGCCCGGCGGCCCACGCGAGCAGGATCAGGTTGCCGTAGTCGGCGTTGTGGTCGGAATGGTGGTGTGTGATGAAGATGTGTCGCACGGTGCGCAGCGGCAGGTTCGCAAGCACGAGTTGTCGCGCCACGCCATTGCCGCAGTCCACGACGTACACCGTCTCGTTGATGACGATCGCCTGAGCGGGCGCGGACCGCGTCGTGTGTGGTCGCGGGCCGCCCGCAGTGCCGAGTAGAACGAGCCGCGTGCTCCGTCGTCCCCGCGGCGCGAGGCGTGCTGCGGCAAGAAGCGCGGCTGTGGTGCCGAGAAACTCGCGACGGTCCATTCGTCCTCTCGAGGGCCAGGGCGTTCGTTACACAGCACCCGACTAAAGCCTAACTGGAGAGCGTTTTGATGCCGTTCTGATGCTCGGGCGTCTACTCCGTTTAGTGCCTCTCCAGGAACCCTCTGCCTTCGAGTATCGCGGGCATCGCCTTTTCGATTCGCGCCGTCCGCGTAACCGACTGCTTGGCCGCCGCAAAGTGGTACAGGTAACTCCTCTGCCGCCCCGGCGTCAGCGCCTCGAACGCGCGCTTGAAACGCGGGTCTCTTCGGAACCGCTCAGTCAGCTCCTCGGGAACCGGAAAATCTGAAGTCCTCTTCGGCTTCATCCGCAGCCCAGCGTTTTCGACTGCGATGGCCTCGCGCACGTAGGACTTGATGGTCGCTGCCTTCGCCGTGATGTCCTTCGCGCTGGTGAACTTCATCACGCGCCCGGCGTGCACCTGGCCGAGCTGAACCAGGACCTTCTCGGGATCCTTCAGCAGAGCGCCTTGAAAGAACCCGAGCCCGAAGTACTCCTTGAAGCCCTGCATGATGACGATGTTCTTTCCATCCACTGTGTAGGTGGGCTTACCCCACTTACGCTCCTCCTTCATTGCAAAGCCGGCGAGCACCCGCCGCATTGCTGCGATCTCTGCCTTCCACCGCTCTCGATACGCCATTTCCATACACGCACGACCCTCCACAACCAGTTGACACAACGTTCTGCTTTCTCGACTCCACGGCGTCCGACTCAGTTAGGCCGACCTCACTGTCGCACATAGCGCAAGTGTGTGGCGGCTGGACCATCAAGAACCTTGTCAACGCGAAACTGCAGCCCAGGCTCGCGCAGGTTCTCGAACAGACGCCGCCCACCGCCGAACAATACGGGTGCCAAGGCGATTTCCATCTCGTCGACGACACCCAGGTTCAGGTACTGCTGGATTACATCCGCTCCACCCGCGATACGAATATCACGGCTGCCTGCGGATTCGCGAGCCCGCTCCAGGGCGCGCGCCGGCCCGTCATTGATGAAGTAAAAGGTCGTCCCACCGGGGCGCACCCAGGGTTCGCGTTTCTCATGGGTGAGAACGTATACCGGTGTGTGAAACGGAGCCTCCTCTGGCCATGCGCGCTCACCTTGGTCGAACATTCGCTTGCCCATAATGTTGGCACCGATGCGCTCCGTGGTGCTGCGAAGCATGTCATTGACCGGGCCGGTCTCTCCCCCTGGTCCGAGCTTCAGGTTCTTGCGGAAGTACTGTTGGTTGAGGATCCAGGCCATCAGCGCACCCCACTTGGCGCCCCAGTTCTTGTACTCGGGCGTGTCCCAATGCTCCATAGTCATTCCTTCCGGTGCCATGTAGCCATCGAGACTGAGTCCAATGTTGACGAACACGTGGCTCATGATTCCCCTCTTGCATGTTCGCATGTCGGCCTAACGCCGGGCGAAGCTGCAGGCAAGTCGGATGCGGCGAGCGTGGCGTCGATTGCGCGGCGCAACGAAAGGTGCGCACCGGCACATTGAGGTCGGCGCATGTGGGAACCGGCTGGCGACCCTTCGCTAGCGACGCGGTTCCTCATACAGGCCGAACTCGTTGCCGACGGGATCCGCAAAAGCGGCGAACGCGCCCATGTCGGGACCAATCTCCTTGCGCGGCCCTATTACCCTGCCACCGGCGGCTTCGATCTGATTCAGCGACGCCGTAATACTGTCGACCATGATGTACACGCGGGTTCGCTCATCCGGCGTGTGGTCTTCTTCCTTGACCCAGGTCCCGCTCACACTGCCGGCGTCATCGAACGCCAAGTTACCGTCGCCGCGTTGACGAACGTTCCAACCGAAAATAGTGGAATAGAACTCGGCCGCATCCTCCGCCTTCTTTGCCGGTATCTCGAGATAGCAGATCTTCCCGTGTGGCATTAATCCCTCCGCCGCCTTTCGGCGGCATCCGGACGACTCCCCTCGCTAAACAGTTTGGTCGCTCCATCCGCCTAACGCTCTAGCCACCTGCAAAGGAATCACCAAGGGTTTGCCGCGCAGCGGCAAACAATTCAACAGATTCTTTGGCAGCTTCAGCGTTCGTTAGACAGGTCGGTCGGGATCTCTACGGGCCGGTCAGGTCAGTCGATGCACGACGTTCCACGATTCGACCGCCAGCATCGATGTTCAGGACGGCCTGCCATCGGCGTCGAACAAGATCTAACCTGGTTCCACTCCACTTGTCGCACCATAGGTATCGAACGCTGTCCGCACCAGCGGTACAGCGGAAGCCGTTGCGGGTCATGACTGCGAGTGCAGTGTCCGCGGAGATGCCGATGGGCACGGCGGCGGCCAGGCGATGGTCCCAGTCACGCGAACCATCCGCTCCATGGGTAATGCTGCGATCGCAGCCAGCTGCTGCCGCGACGCAGCACGCAACGATGACGATGCGTCGTTTCATAGAAGCGCGTAGCGGTCTAACGACAAAGTTCACCTGCACCCAGCGCGGAGCTGTTGGCTAGTCGTCGGGTCCCTCAACTCGGCGAATCTCGGCGTTCATCATGTGTCGGGGACACCCGGCGACTTGAGCTCAACGAGCGGCCCTTCGGGCGCCAGCCAAAGCGCGATCCGATAGTGATCGGCCCCTTCGAGACGGTCCGGGCTCACGCTGCCGAGTTTGCCGTAGTAGATGCGCGCCCGATCGACACCAGGTGCGACAGTGAGACGGGCAGCATCCGGGAAATAGTCCGTACATCCCGCGATCACAGCTTTCCCCGAGTCGAGAGTCACGCTGCACTCATTGATACGATCCCAGACGCCGGGATCGTCCGACGGCGCTTCCGAAAGCACCTCTACCTCGACTGGCACGTCCATGTTGCGGACTGTCCCGACACCGATCACGCCGGGCGCAAGCGCCAGAAGTCGATCGACCGCGTCGGGCGTCCACGCGGCTGACAGATCGCCCGACGCGGCTTCGTCTTGCAGATAAAACTGGAAGTAGTCGGCAAAAAGCGTAAAGGCGTGCTTTGTTGTCATAGATGCGTGGCTGTCAGCTGACCATGACGCTATGCCGCGTGCGCGCGATCCACACACCCGAGGCTGCGACGTCGTGCAGCAGAGCGAATCGACGTCCCGCTCACAGGGACACGTCCATCTCCGATAATAACGCCGCAACGCGAGGAATGTCCGACCGCCGCGACAGGTCGAGCACTCGCGCGTCGGCCGGCACGATCGTAAACCGCATGCCCAACACGTCGATCGCGTACTGTACCGCGAGCGGGAGCTCGAGCTCGCCACGCGGCGACGGCTGCACGTCGCGGCACGCGCGGAAGAACTCCGACGTTAGGCGCCACACGTTCATGCTCACGGGCAGCGCCGTGCCCAACGTCGCGAACGACGCCGCATCGGGCTTCTCGATCACGCGCCGTAACGCGCTATCCGGCCCAACGTCGAGCAGCGCGTACGCGGCGATGCGCTCCTCCGGAATGGCGCCGTCGCGCACGAGGCCCGCGCGCGCGAACCCGATCGCGGCCGGTCCGTCAGTCAGCCGCAAGCGAGCGAGCGCCTCCGGCGGGTAATAGTTGTCGGCGTTGAGCACGACAAAGGGCTCGCCCTGTGTAAACTCCTGCGCGGCGAGCACGGCGTCCGCCGTGCCGATCGGCGCGGCCTGCACCGCGAACGCAATGCGCAACCGGGTTGGCGGCGCGGTGCGCGTATAGTACGCGCGAATCGCGTCGTGATCGGGTGCCACCACGATGCACACGTCCGTGAAGCCCGCCTCGGCCAGCGCGCTCAACACGTAGTCGAGAAACGGCCGCCCAACGGGGATCATTGCCTTCGCGCCCGCGTCGGCAGCGGCGGATTGCTCGGCGCCTAACGCAACGCCGGAGTCCGCCTCACGCATCCGCGTCCCGAGTCCGCGCGCGAGGATCACGGCCTTGGTGCACGGCCGCGCGGCCGCGATCGCCGACGTCTCGGCGCCCGCCAAGGCGGGTTGGTCCGCCGACCAGATGCGCCGAACCACCTGCCACAAGACCGCGCCGCTGGCCACGAACGCGACGAGCCAGATCGCGGCTTGCGTTAGGCGTCCGTACACGATCGCGCCGGTGCCGAACAGCCCGGCGTACACGAATATCACACCGGCGGTCCAGCCGAGCAGCATCTGCGGCAGGCTGTCCGGCGAGGCGGCGATCCGCGACGCGGCACGGATTTTCTTCCACCCGGGACCGGCCGGTCGCGTCAACTCGTAGAACCGAACCAGCGTCGCGTGATCGGCCGGCGGCGTCAACAGCGTGACGGTAATCCACACCACCGTCGTGATCGCAACAGTGGTGAGCAACGGCACGGGGTCGTTCACTACTACGCCTGACTTGCGCGCAACGAAAAACGCGATCGACACGGCGAACGACGATACCATCGCCGAGATCTCGCTCCACGCGTTGACGCGCCACCAGAACCAGCGCAGCAGGTAGATGAGCCCCGTGCCGGCGCCCACCGACAAGAGCAGCTGGAACGCCTCGCTGGCCGTCGACAACAGCAGCGTGAACGCGCCCGCGCAGATCATGAGAATCGCGGTAAGGAAGCGAGACGCCCAGAGATAGTGCCGCTCGCTCTTGCCGGCGGCGACGAACCGCTGGTAGAAATCGATGATCAGGTACGACGAGCCCCAATTGAGGTGCGTCTCCATGGTCGACCGGTACGCGGCAAAGAGCGCGGCGATGATCAGACCCTTCATGCCCACCGGCAGCAGCGTGAGCATAGCGGGATACGCGAGGTCGTTGCCGATGAGCGCCGGATCGACGTGCGGCAGCGCCCGATGGATGTCGCCTAACGTCGGGAAGACGAGCAGCGAGCACAGCGCCACGATGATCCACGGCCACGGTCGGATCGCGTAGTTGGCGACGTTGAACCACAGCGTTGCGCCTAACGCGTGACGCTCGTTCCGGGAGGCGAGGATCCGTTGGGCAATGTAGCTCCCGCCGCCCGGCTCCGACCCCGGATACCACACCGACCACCACTGGATCGTGAGGGGGATCACGAGCACGGTGAGCGTGAGCGACGTGTCGTGCACGTCGGGCAGCAGGTTCAGCGTCGCCGGCTTCACGCGAGCCAGCATGCCCGCGAGGCCGCCGACCTGGGGCTGGTGCAGGGCCACGACCGCGGCGGCGATCACGCCGATCATGGCCAGCGCGAACTGCACGAGGTCCGTCGTGAGCACGCCCCACAACCCGGAGATCGACGCGAACAGCACACACGCCGTGCCGGCGATGAGCACGGTCTCGAGGCGGTCCCAACCCAACATCACGTTGGCGATCTTGATCGCGGCGAGCGTCACCGTCGACATGATCATGATGTTGAAGAAGAGGCCCAGGTACACGGCGCGGAATCCGCGCACGAGCGCCGCGGGCCGGCCGGAATACCGCACCTCGTAGAACTCGAGGTCCGTGAGCACGCCCGACCGCCGCCACAGTTGGGCATAGAAGAATACCGTCGCCATGCCGGTGAGCAGGAACGCCCACCACACCCAGTTGTACGACACGCCGTGCGACCGCACGAAGTCGGTGACCAGGTTCGGCGTGTCGGTGCTGAACGTGGTGGCGACCATCGACGTGCCGACGAGCCACCACGGCGCCGACTGCCCCGACGCGAAGAACTCGGCGAGGCCGGACTGCGACCGGCGGATGTAAAAAAACGCCGGCAGATAGCAGAGCGCGAGGCTGACGCCGACGATGAGCCAGTCGAGGCCGGTCAGCTCCACGTTAGGCGCTCCGCGTCATCGCGGCGTGCACTCGAGCGTCAGCACCTCGAAGGGCGCGAGCGATACGCGGTGCTCCTCGCCGGTTCGCAAGGTCAGCGGCGGCCGGCCGCGATCGGCCGCCCATGGACTAACGCTCGCGAACTCGCGCGGTGCCGCATCCGGCAGCTCGAACGCACGCGCCACGTCGATCGCGATGTCCTGCGCCGCGTTGCTCGGATTGCGCAGCGTGAGAATCCCCTTCCGCGGCGACCACGATGCCCAACCATACGGCTCCAACCGCTGCGGGTCGCCGCCCACCCAGTGCGTGTCGACCAGCGTCCCCGCGTTGGCCCGCGACCATTTCGCACATTCGGCAATCACGTTCCAGTCACCGGATGAGAGGAGCGCCGGCGTGATGTACATCTCCTGCAGCTGCGTGCCCGTGCCGAAGTAGCTGCGCACCTCGCTCGGGAAGTCGTTGCCCGGATCGGTCATCAGGTTGTGCGCCTGCTTCGCGTAGATCATCCCGTGCAGCATGAGCGAGTTCATCGGGAACAGCGCGCCAGCGCGTACCACGTGCTCGTACGTGTCCGAGTCGCGATACGTGATCCATCGTTGGCGCGGCGACCCGACGCCGGCGAAATCGTGATCGTCGCCGCCGCGCCAGATCGAATCCGCGTACCGCAGCCAGAACGGCGACGGATACGTCCCGGTCGTGAGATTCACGTACAGGTTCGGCTCCTCGGCCCGCAGCTCGCCAATGAGATGAATCGCCGCGTCGAAATCGCTGTCGAACGGACTCCCGGGCGCGGTGCTCGATGCATCGCCGGTGCCGTCGATCTTGAATTGATTGACACCGTACCGGCGAATCATCTCGACGCAGGTGTCCCGGAATCTCTTATAGTAGATGGGCCCGGAGAGCGCGAAGCCGTCGGCGTTGGTCTCGAATCCCTGCTTCTTGCCGTAGGCAAGTCGCTCCTCGCGTGGCGTCCCGTACCCTCCCCACGGCGAGAGCCACACGCCGGGCGCGGCGCCAACGCGATGCGTCGCGGCGGCGACCTTCGTGAATCCGTCGGGGAAGCCCGCGTTGAAGTGCCACAGCGTGGTCGGATCGTCCCAGCCGTCATCGAACAGGAAGCTGTCGAGCGTCACGCCGCGCTGCTCGTGCAGCGCGGCGCCTAACGCGGTGATCGCGCCTAACGCATCGGCCTCGCGGTAGCGGTTGAAGTAGCCGATGTCGTACCACGAGTTGTAATGGAGAAAGGTGCGGTACGGGTGCGCGCGCTCGCGTTCCACACACGCCAGAAAGTCGCGGCGCAGTTGGCCCGGCCGCGTCACGCCGATCACGCTGCTCAGCTCGAGCGCGGCGCCGGGACGCAAGGGCAGC
>Ga0105240_10012434_pt1 | contig 11750 bp, 8 predicted proteins | sample KBSC54metaG_FD_80426 | JGI IMG/M metagenome (GOLD analysis project Ga0105240, IMG submission 80426) | Corn rhizosphere microbial communities from Kellogg Biological Station, Michigan, USA - KBS C5-4 metaG | ecosystem: Host-associated > Plants > Roots > Rhizosphere > Soil | place: Michigan, USA...
CGAGGCCGGCCGCATCGACGATGCCGAAAAGCTGCGCAACAGCATTCGTGACGCGGTGGCCGCCGGTGGCGAAAGCGCAGCAGCGGTAGCCAGGCAGATGGCCATCATCGACGCCATCATCGCGATCGCGAGGAATCCAGGCCAGTACGCTGCGATCAGCGATCCATTGGGGAAAGAAGGTCTTGTCGGCAGGGAAAGCCTGATCATGGCTTCAGTCTTTCCATCGCATGTCGACGATCTGTTCAGCTATGCCGAAGACGGGATCGACAAGCATCGGAGCGGCAGCGACCCGGTGGTGCTGCTGCGCAGCCCTCTGTTCGCGAAACACCACGATGACCCGCGCTACTTGCGCATGCTCAAGAAAGCCGGTTTTGACGCAGCGGGGAATCCACTGTGAATTTCATCGCCGAACTCAAGCGCCGTAATGTCATCCGCATGGCGGGGCTCTACCTCGTCGGCGCGTGGCTGGTCGTGCAGGTCGCAAGTACGGTGCTGCCGATGTTCGGCGCGCCGGACTGGATCGCGCGCAGCATCGTGATCGTGCTGGCGGTCGGTTTCATTCCCGCAATGATTTTCAGCTGGGTGTTCGAGTTGACGCCGGATGGCATCAAGCGCGACGCGGACGTATCGCCGCAGGAATCCATCGCGCCGCAGACCGCGCACAGCATGGATCGCATCCTGCTGGTGGTGGCGGCGCTGGCGATCGGCTACTTCGCGTTCGACAAGTTCGTGCTCGCGCCGCGGCGCGATGCCGCCTTGGTCGCGCAAACGACGGCGCATATCGCGTCGGCGCAACCCAAGGGCAATCCACGCACGGTCGCGGTGCTGCCGTTCGAGAACCTGTCGACGGACAAGGACAACGAATTCTTTTCCGATGGTCTGTCCGAGGAAATCCTCAATTCGCTGTCGCGCATCGACGGCATGCAGGTGGTCGCGCGCACGTCGTCGTTCCAGTTCAAGGGCAAGGATGTCGACGTGCGCACGATCGGCGCGCGGCTTGGCGTCGCCAACATCCTCGAAGGCAGCGTGCGTCGCGAGGGAGATCGCGCGCGCGTCACCGCCCAGCTGATTCGCGCGGCGGACGGCATCCAGCTGTGGTCGCAAAGCTACGACCGTACCCTGAAGGATTCGCTGGCCGTACAGCTGGACATCGCCGAACAGGTCGCTGGCGTCATGAACGTTGTGCTCGACGACAAGCAACGCGAGCGCATGCGCAAGGCAGGCGTCAAGAACGTCGATGCCTTCATCGCCTACCAGAAGGGCTGGAAACTCTATATCGCCGGGCATCGCGACCCCGACCTCAACCTGATCGATACGCTGCGCCTTGCCAACGTCGAATTCGACAAGGCCATCGCGCTGGAACCCGATTTCTCCTTCGCCTATTTCGCCGAGGCCGATCTTTTCGAGCACATCCTGATCGCCGATGACCGCAGCCCCGCCGAACGCCTCGACGCACAGCGCTCGGCATTGCGCAGCCTCGAACTGGCTGCCGCGAACAGCCCGGACGCCCAGCAACGCGACATCGCGCTTGCGGAACGGCAACTACTCAGCGACGACTGGCACGGATTATCCGACCGCATCGACACCGCCTTGCGGCAACCCGGTTGCAGCGCGCCAAACTGGATGCCTGTCTTCGCCAGCGCCTTCGGCTATGGCGACCTCATCGAGGACCTGGGTGCGCGAGTGAATGCATGCGATCCGTTGAACACCATCAACTTCAGTACCCGGGAATGGGCAGCGCGCGCGACCGGGCATGCGCAACGCGTGCTGACGATCCATGCAGCGCTCGAGCGCGCACGCGGCGGCATCGCCACCGTGGGCGTCAATGAGGTCATCGCGATGACGATGCTCGGACGCATCGCGGAGGCGCAGAAGTTGCTCGCATCCGTGGATACGAAGAACGAGGTCTATTACGTAGCGCAGCTGATCGTCGGCCGTGCCGCAGGCGAAAGTCCTGCAGTCCTGCATGCCCGCTTGAGCAGCATCGATCGCACCCATACCAAATTGAAAATGTGGGCCATTGCCGATGCGGTCGAGGCCTCGTTGTCGGGCGATCGGGCCGAGGCGAATCGGCATGCGGCGGCACTGGATGCGCGTCCCGCTGGCGGATTGCTGCTCGCGACTCTCGTCACCGAATGCCAATGCGGCGCGCCGTTCGACCTCGACGCCACGCCCAACTTCGAGGCCAGGCTCGCCGAATCCGGATTGCATTGGCCACCGCCGCAAACCATCGCCTATCCACCGCGCGCCGGGAATCCGAAGCCATGAAATTCCGCCGTGTTGCCGAACATCTCAAACACCTGCACTGGACCACCATCGTCATTGACCTGGTGATCGTCGTGGTTGGCGTGTTCATCGGCATGCAGGCGTCGAACTGGAACCAGCAGCACGCCACCGACGAACAGTCCGCCGTGTTCACCACGCGCCTGAAGACGGATCTGCGCGGGGAGGACTGGACCTACCAGTTCCTGATCGCCTACAACCGCGAAGTGCTGGCCAACGCGAACCGGGCGGTCGATGCGCTGGAGGGCAAGACCGCGCTGTCGGACGAGGCCCTGCTGGTCAGCGCCTACCGGGCCACCCAGTACCGGACCCGCAACCGCCGTGGTTCCACCTACGACGAGCTGCTCTCGACCGGCACCATCGGCCTGATCCACGACCCCAGGCTGCGCGACACCGCGATACGGCTGTACAACATCACCACCTTCGACAACCTGATGCGCGAAGGCATGGGATCGCGCTATCGTGAGGCCTTCCGCATGACTGTGCCGAACGACGTGCAGCGCGCGCTGGGAACGCACTGCGGCGATCACTTCATCCGCCCCGGCGACTACGCGGCCATCCACGGCGATCTCGACTATCCCTGCAGTACCGGCCTGTCCGCGCAGCAGATCGCCGAATCCGCGAAAGCGCTTCGCGGCAATCCCAACATGGCGCCTTACCTGCGCCTGCGCATCGCCGACCTCGAGACACGCCTGGTGGACCTGACCGGCAACAACAGGGAAATCATGGAGAACCTGCGCGCGATCGCGCAGGAGAATCCATGAGCAAGCAATCCTTCATCGCCGAACTCAAGCGCCGTAATGTCATCCGCATGGCGGGGCTGTACCTCGTCGGCGCGTGGCTGGTCGTGCAGGTTGCAGGCACTCTGCTACCGGTATTCGATGCGCCGACATGGGCGATGAAATCGCTGGTCGTCTTGATGGCTGTCGGATTCGTGCCGACATTGATCGTGAGCTGGGTGTTCGAGTTGACGCCGGATGGCATCAAACGCGACGAGGATGTGTCGCCGCAGGAGTCCATCGCGCCGCAAACCGCGCTGAAGATGGATCGCATCCTGTTGGCCCTGGCTGCACTCGCGATCGGCTATTTCGCATTCGACAAGTTCGTCCTCGCGCCACGGCGCGAAGCGGCGATGGTCGCGCAAGCGACCGCGAAGGCGGCTGCAGCCGCGACGGCCCACGACAACAAGTCCATCGCGGTGCTCGCCTTCAACGATCTGAGCCCGCAGCACGACCAGGGCTATTTTTCCGATGGCATGTCCGAGGAAATCCTCAACGCGCTCGCGCAGGTGAAGGACCTGAAGGTCGCCGGCCGCACCTCGTCGTTCTACTACAAGGGCCGCAACGAAGACCTGCGCACCATCGGCAAGGCGCTCGGCGTCGCCAACATCATCGAAGGTTCGGTGCGCAAGCAGGGCGACAAGGTGCGCATCACCGCGCAATTGATCCGGGTCGCGGACGACAGCCACCTGTGGTCGCACGACTACGACGGGAACTTGTCCGACGTGTTCCAGTTGCAGGACAACATCGCGCACGCGATCACCGACCAGCTCAAGGTGGTGTTGATCGGCGACCAGAAGACGCGGCTGGTGCCGGTGGCGACCAGCAACCCGGAAGCCTATTCGCTGTACCTGCAGGCCACTTCCATCTTCGACCGGCGCGACAGCCCGCGCTTCCCGGACGCGATAGCCGACCTGCAGCAGGCGATCAAGCTCGATCCGAACTACGCACGCGCGCATTCGCGACTGGCTGCGTTGTACGTCGTGCAGGGTTCCTACAACGATGTCGATGCGACCCAGGCGCAAGAGAACGTGCTGGAGCACGCGCGCGCCGCACTCGCGCTCGATCCGACCTTGGCCGAGCCGCACGCGGCGATGGGCCTGTCCTTGCGCGAGTCGTCCAACAGTCATCTGCAGGAGCGCGAAGAGTTGGAGCAGGCGCTGCGGCTGGATCCGAACGATGTCACCAGCAACTTCTGGTTCGGCCTGAGCCTGATCACCGAGGGCTACCGCAAACGCGGTATCGCCTTGTTCGACCACGCGCTGGCGACCGACGCGATGATGCCGAACGTGCTGCGCTGGCGCGGCGTCATGTACCTCTACGCGGGCGACCTCGACCATGCCGAGCAGTTCCTCAAGCGCGCACGCTCCACCGGCTTGTCGATTGCCGACCGCGAACTGGCTTACATCGCCTTCGACCGCGGCGATGCGGCCACCGCGATCCGGCAATGGCCCGAGGGTGCGCGCAACCTGTTGCTCAACCTGCCGCCCGGCGACCCGGAGATCCTTTCCGCCGGCATGTTCGGCGATGCCACCGCGAAGAAGCGGGCGATGGATGTGCTCGACGCCTATCTGGCCAAGCCGAACATGCAGGTGTCGGGGCTGATCCCGGTGGTTATGATCATGCTCGGCCAGCCCCGCCGGGCGCTTGAATTGCTGCGCACCACGCGCATCAGCGACAGCAGCGACATCTACGCCATGATCTGGGGCCCTCTCGGCAAACCGCTGCGCGCGTTGCCGGAATTCCCCGCACTCCTGAAGGAAAGGGGCCTCATCGAATTGTGGGACAAGTACGGCCCGCCGGATGATTGCCACCGCGTTGCACCGGGGAATTACCATTGTGAGTAACCCATGAGCCTGATCGCCGAACTCCAGCGTCGCAAGGTATTCAAGGTCGGCGCGGCTTATCTGGTCGTGGCGTGGCTTGCGGTGCAGGCCGCGTCGATCGGATTTCCCGCGTTCGACGCGCCGCCGTGGGTGCTGCGCGTGTTCATCCTGATCGCGTTGCTCGGATTTCCCGTCGCACTGGTGATGGCGTGGGTGTTCGATATCACGCCTGAAGGCGTGAAGCTCGATGCCAGCACGTCCGGCAGCAAGCGCGTGTTCGCCAGCTGCGCGATGTTGATCGTGCTGGCGGTGGGCTGGTATTTCTACGGCCAGCCATCGTTCCGTCGCGGCGATGCGGCCACGCCATCACAAACCGCCGCCCCGATTCCGGCAGCGGCGCAAAACTCGCTCGCAGTGATGGCGTTCGACGATCTCAGCCCCGCGCACGACCAGGGCTATTTCTCCGACGGCATGTCCGAGGAAATCCTCAACGCACTTGCGCGCGTGAAGGAACTCAAGGTGATCGGGCGCAGTTCATCGTTCCAGTACAAGGGAAAGAACGTCGATGCGCGGCAGATCGGCCACGCGTTGGGCGTCGCGCACCTGCTCGAGGGTTCGGTGCGACGACAGGGCGACCAGTTGCGCATTACCGCGACGCTGGTACAGACCACCGATGGCGAGCAGGAATGGTCGAAGGCCTACGACGGCAAGCTCGTCGATGTGTTCGACCTACAGGAATCGTGCGCGCGCGACATCGCGGCGGAATTGAAAGTGGCGCTGGCCAGCGGCAGTGGCGGCCGACTCGTCGCCAAGGCCAGCGATAGCCCGCAAGCGTATGCGTTGTTCGTGGAAGCGCAGACGCTGGTCAACCGGCGCGTTGGCGACAGCTTGCCGCGCGCGATCGCCTTGCTGCAACAAGCGACCGCACTCGATCCGAATTTCGCGCGCGCGTGGTCGAAACTCGCGGTTGCCTACGCGGTGCTGGCGCAGTACGTCGGCGGCGACTGGCAGGCGAACTGGAAAGCGTCCGATGCCGCCGCGCAGCGTGCGCTTGCGCTCGACCCGAACGATGCCGAGGCCTACACCGCGTTGAGCTACAACCTGTTCTCGCAACGCCACTACGTCGCGATGGTCGAACCGATGCAGCACGCGCTACAGAACGATCCCGACAACTCCGCCGCGAACTACTGGGCCGCGAACGAATTGGCTGCTCTCGGTCGCACAGCCGATACTGAAAAGCGGCTGGATACGATGCTTCGCAACGATCCGGCCAATGTGCTGGCGCTGTTCTACCAGGGCTTCATACGCTGGCGCGCAGGCGATCCGGCCGGCCTCCTCGAGATGGTGCGGCGTATCGGCGACAACGATTCACCGTTCGCCCAATTCCTGTTGTATTTCCATAGCGAGAGCATCGGCGATCACGATCACGGCGCGAAGCAGTACGCCATAGCTCAACGCGGGCTGGGAGCCCAACTGACGTCCTCCGAACTGGAGGCCATTTATCGCGGCATAAATCAGGGCGAGACGCAGCGCCAGACCGCGCTGAAAATCGTCGCGGCGCATGCCGGCGACGACTGGGCGCCGAGCTTCCTGTTGCAACTGGGCGAACCGGCGCGCTCGTTCGCCGCTTTCGAGCAGGGCAAGTCCGGTTTGTCCGACGGCTACCTGAACTATCTGTGGAACCCGGAACCTTGGTCGCGCAAGGCGCGCCAGGATCCGTCGTTCCAAGGGTTCGCCAAGCGCATGGGCATGGTCGATTACTGGAAGCGCTACGGCTGGCCCGACCTCTGCAAACCAACGCCCGCAGCGGGCCCCGATGCGTTCGCCTGCCGATGAACTTCATCGCCAAACTCAAACGCCGCGGACCCCACAAGCACCGACTCCCTGTCGGTTCCGCGACGTCCTAGCCCAACAACAACTCGCCCAGCGCGTAACGCCCCGGCCCGCGCCCGGCGATGCGCGCAGCCGCTTCGAGCGCGCCGCGCGCGAAGATGTCGCGATTGGTCGCGCGATGGATCAGTTCCAGCCGCTCGCCAGCGCCGGTGAACTGCACGCTGTGTTCGCCGACGATGTCGCCGGCGCGCAGGCTCGCGTAATGCGGACGCGCGCCGCGCGCGGTTGCGATCGTTTCGCCAAGCGTCAAGGCGGTTCCCGATGGCGCATCGCGCTTGTCCGCATGGTGCATTTCGACGATGTCGCAATCCCATTCGGGCAATGCGGCCGCGGCGCGGCGCACGAGGTCGTCGAGGATGGCGACGCCCATGCTGAAGTTCGCTGCCCACAATACCGGTATCGACTTCGACGCAACGTCCAGCGCGGCGCGCTGCGCGTTGGACAACCCGGTAGTACCGGAAACAAACGCAATGCCGCGTTGCAGGCAGATTTCGAGCGCGCCATCGAATGCACCCGGCAGGCTGAAATCGACAAGCACGTCGAACGGAATCGCCTCTGCGATGCGATCAGGCGTGAGCGCACGCAAGCCCTCGACGGCGCCTCCCGTGCGCGTAACCACGCCCGCGATCGCGAACCGCGTGTCGTACGCAGCCAAGCGCAGCAGCGCGTGGCCCATGCGTCCGGCAGCGCCGTGGATCAGCAATCGAATCGTCATCGCGACACCCCTGTGCGAAGAGTTGTTGTATCCCCTACTGCTACTGCGCAGCCTTGGCAGCGGGCGACGACTTGGAATCGATCTGCATGAAGGGTAGTGGTGCCGAGCCGAACATCTGGACAGGCAGGACGCCGTCCCACTTGTTCGCGCGAGCCATTTCGACGTCGATGCGGCGCAATTCGAGCACATTCGGGTTTGCCGCGATGGCCTCGCCCTGCACCTTCAGCGCATCGGCCTGCGCCGTGGCGTTCTTCAGGATTGCGTAGGCGTTGCCGTCGGCCTCGGCCTTGACCGCACTCGCATGCGCCTCGGCGATGGCGACTTGCTGTTTCTGCTCGGCCTCGACGGTCAGCAGCTTGTTCTCGGCGCCCAGCCGCAACTGCTCCTGCGTCACCTTTTCGTTGATTGCCGCCATGTACGAATCCGAGAACGAGAAATTGCGCATGTCGATGTTGATGACCTGCGCGCCGTACTGGGCGATCTTCACCCGCAGCGCGGAATTGATGTCGCCCGACACCAATGCGCGCTTGCCGATCAGGTCGGGCGCGGTGTATTTGGCGGTGACCGCCTTGAACACTTCCTGCGTCGCCGTCTGCACGTAACTGGAAAGATCGCCGTCGTGGCTGTACTTCTCGTAGACCTCGGCCACCTTGTTCGGCGAGATCGAATAGCGAACCGTGAGGCTCACCTTGACCGGCTGGGTGTCGCTGGTGCTACCGGCCGCGTCCTCGATATCGGCGCGCTCGGAGCGGATGCTGAAGAGCGCCAGTTTCTCCCACGGAGGCAGGATCACCATGCCTTCCGGGGCGATGTCGATGATCTTGCCGAAGCGGGTAACGACGCCACGCGAACCGGTCGGCACGCTGTTGAACGGCCATATGGCCATCGCCACGAACAGCAACAGCACCAGCAAGCCGATGTCGCGGCCGATAGCGAAGAGTTTGGGGCGGGTTCCGCCATTCCTGTCGGTGCTGGTGTAACGGTCGGCGAAGCTCATGCTGGATCCTTGGAGTAATGGGCTTTCCGTAGTGTCGCCGTCGGCCCTGGCAGGCTTTCAGTGTCGCACTTCCCGTGCCGGCGGAGGAAGCCGGACCGATGGATCCATCACGACTTGATGCGCTCCCAGAAACTCTTCACGCCATCAAGGAACGTGCTGCTGCGCGGCGAATGGCGGCGCGCGTCGTCGCCCTGGAACGTGGCTTCGAATTCGGCCATCAGTTCGCGCTGGCGCGCAGTCAGGTTGACCGGCGTTTCGACGACCGCGCGACACAGCAGGTCGCCTGTACTACGGCTGCGAACCGATTTCACGCCCTTGCCGCGCAGTCGGAACAGTTTGCCGGTCTGGGTTTCGGCGGGAATCTTGATCTCGGCTTCGCCATTGAGCGTCGGCACGCGCACGACATCGCCGAGCGCTGCCTGCGAAATGCGGATCGGCACTTCGCAATGCAGGTCGTCGCCATCGCGCTGGAATATTTCGTGTTCGCGCACGCGCACTTCGACGTACAGGTCGCCAGCCGGCGAACCGGCCGGGCCAGCCTCGCCTTCGCCGGTCAAGCGGATGCGATCGCCGTTGTCGACGCCTGCAGGAATCTTCACCGCGAGCGTCTTGGTGTCCTCGGCGCGGCCTTCGCCGTGGCAGGCCTTGCACGGATTCGCGATGACCTTGCCGCGGCCGCCGCAGGTCGGGCACGCCTGCTGCAACGAGAAGATGCCCTGCTGCAAACGTACGCGACCTTGTCCGCGACACGTCGCGCAGGTATCGATCTTGCCGTCGGCAGAGCCGCTGCCGGTGCATACGCGGCAATCGATCAAGGTGGCGATGTCGATATTGCGCTCGACGCCGAACACGGCTTCTTCGAGATCGAGGTCGAGCATGTAACGCAGGTCGTTGCCGCGACGTTGCGCCTGGCGCCCGCGTCCGCCGCCGAAGATGTCGCCGAAGATATCGCCGAAGATATCGCCGACGTCGGCGAAGCCCGGCCCTGCGCCGCCGCCACCGCCCATGCCGTGTTCGAACGCGGCGTGGCCGTGCTGGTCGTAGGCGCGACGCTTCGACGCATCGGACAGGACTTCGTAAGCTTCCTTGGCTTCCTTGAAACTTTCTTCGGAAGCCTTGTCGCCGGCGGTATTGCGGTCGGGATGATGCTTCATCGCAAGCCGACGATAAGCCTTCTTCAATTCCTCTTCGCTCGCATTGCGGGCAACGCCGAGGGTTTCGTAATAGTCGCGCTTGCTCATGGGGAAACTATCTCTTCAATGCGTCGATCCGGAATGAACCAGATCGCCGCGACGGCGATGTAACACAGCACTGCGATCCACTTGAAACCAGTCAATGCGAGCGGCACGGCGACGATGTTCAATCCCGCCGACACCAGTGTCTTGCGATCCGCGCCGACGGCTTTCGCCAGGGTCGAATCCATGCCGCCGTTGCATGCGATCAATGCCTGCACGACGAGGAACCACGAGAACGCCATCGCCAGCATCACCATGCCGTACAACGCGGTCGGTGCGTTCGCGTAAAAACTTTCGCCCATCCATGCCGTCGCGAACGGCAACAAGGAAAGGCAGAACATCAGGAACAGGTTCGCCCACAACACGCGGCCGTCGACTTTCTCGACCGCTTGGAACATGTGGTGATGGTTGTTCCAGATCAATCCGATGTTGAGGAAACTCAGCGCGTACGCAAGGAAGATCGGCCACTGCGCCGCGAGCGCCGCGAAATCGTGGCCCTCCGGCACTTTCAGCTCCAGCACCATGATCGTGATGAGGATGGCGATCACGCCATCGCTGAATGCAGTGACTCGTTCCTTGCCCATCCGTTCGCTTCCCCGTAAAAAGCAAACGCCCGTTGCCGGGCGCTCGCTTCAAGCATCGTGATGATCAAGCCTTCTTGTCGTCGTCCTTGACCTCGGTGAACTCGGCATCGACGACGTCTTCGGCGTTCGCGTGCGCATGTTCGCCGCCTTCCGCATTCGGCTGCGCGCCGGCGCTCGAAGCCGCTTCATGCAACGGCTGCGCGACTTGCTGCAAGGTGTTCATGCGCGACTCGATCGCGTCCTTGTCGTCGCCCTTCATCGCCGTTTCCAGATCCGACAAGGCGGTCTCGACCTTGCCCATCACGTCGCCGCCGACCTTGCCGCCGTGTTCCTTGATCGCGGCACGCACGGTGTGCACGAGGCCATCGGCCTGGTTACGCGTCGAGACGAGTTCCTGGAACTTCTTGTCCTCTTCGCGATGCGCTTCGGCGTCGGACTTCATGCGCTCGATTTCTTCCGGCGTCAAACCCGAACCGGCCTTGATCTCGACCTTCTGCTCCTTGCCGTTCTTCTTGTCCTTCGCGCTGACGTGCAGGATGCCGTTGGCGTCGATGTCGAACGACACTTCCACCTGCGGCATGCCGCGCGGCGCGGCATCGATGCCGGACAGGTCGAACTTCGCGAGCGACTTGTTGTAACGCGCCTGGTCGCGCTCGCCCTGCAACACGTGCACGGTGACCGCGCTCTGGTTGTCTTCGGCGGTCGAGAACGTCTGCGACGCCTTGGTCGGGATCGTGGTGTTCTTCTCGATGATCTTGGTGAACACGCCACCGAGCGTCTCGATGCCGAGCGACAACGGGGTCACGTCGAGCAGCAACACGTCCTTGACCGTACCCGCGAGCACGCCGCCCTGGATCGCCGCGCCGATTGCGACGGCCTCGTCGGGATTGACGTCCTTGCGCGCTTCCTTGCCGAAGAACTCCGCGACCGCAGACTGTACTTTCGGCATGCGGGTCTGGCCGCCGACGAGGATGATTTCGCCGATGTCCTTGTTGCTGATGCCCGCATCCTTCATCGCGATCTTGCACGGCTCGATCGTGCGCTTGATCAGTTCATCGACCAGCGCTTCGAGCTTGGCGCGCGTGAGCTTGATGTTGAGATGCTTCGGTCCGCTCGCATCGGCGGTCACGTACGGCAGGTTCACTTCGGTCTGGTGCGCGGACGACAGCTCGATCTTCGCGCGCTCGGCCGCATCCTTCAGGCGCTGCAGCGCGAGCGGATCCTTGCGCAGGTCGATGCCCTGCTCTTTCTGGAATTCCTCGACGAGGAAATCGATGACGCGCTTGTCGAAGTCTTCGCCGCCGAGGAAGGTGTCGCCATTGGTCGCGAGCACTTCGAACTGCTTCTCGCCGTCGACGTTGGCGATCTCGATCACCGAGACGTCGAAGGTACCGCCGCCCAGGTCGTACACCACGATCTTGCGATCCTTGTTGTCACC
>Ga0105240_10012435_pt1 | contig 11750 bp, 12 predicted proteins | sample KBSC54metaG_FD_80426 | JGI IMG/M metagenome (GOLD analysis project Ga0105240, IMG submission 80426) | Corn rhizosphere microbial communities from Kellogg Biological Station, Michigan, USA - KBS C5-4 metaG | ecosystem: Host-associated > Plants > Roots > Rhizosphere > Soil | place: Michigan, USA...
CCGTTCGGCGCGGATGAACTGCTCGCGAAGGGCAATTTTCTCAATCACAGCTCCATGCTTTACCGAGCTACTTCGGCGCATCGGGTGCTTGATCTGGCAGCCCCTTACGTTGACTACAGTATCCATCTCGGCCTGGCGCGAGATGGGCTGCTGGCGCAGCTGTCAGGGTGCTTCGTCCTTTATCGTGCGGGCACTGCGACATCCATGCTTCAAACCATGCCGCACCATGTGCGCGATCTGTATTTCAGCGCGCTGCTGGAGGGATTCTCAACAGCGAACCGTCGAATTCGCCGGCAAGCGTCGGCGCGCTACCTCTCGCTTGCGGTCGCCTCCAGGATTGCCGGGGTGGTTGACGAAAACCTCCTGTTCCGCATGCGGACCTTGCAGCAAGCGAGCGGCGCAGGTTCGGTGCGCCTGGCAATGGCGGTTGCGATACGGGTGACCCGTCTCTTGATCCGTGCGTTGCGCACGCGGCTAGCAGCAGTTCTCGATTCGCGGGGGCGCCTTCCGATCATTCATCCCCGTGATTGAGTTCCCGTGCGGCGAGCCTTTGGAAGCAATCCCCGGCCCGTGACAACATCAGCTACGACCATTCCCCTGAAGAGCAGGTCGCCAACCAGAGTCTGTCGCATTCGCAAGGGGGTGAGAAGGAGCCGCAACATCGACAGCGCACTGTGCGGGTCAAATAGCCTGTCTATCAAACGTCGCTCGCGTGGCTCAAGCCGCTGGCCGAATACGTCGCGGAAATTTTCAATTTGGTTGAACATGATGTGCGTCCAACTTTGATGACGCACAAAGCGCAGAATGGTGAGATAGCGCTCCAATCCCGCGCCCATGCCGATCGCGTTGTAGCTGTGCTGGCGGTACAGGATAGTTGGTTCTGGATCAAATACGACGCGGCCAAATGCGGCCACGACAAGGTAGAACCACCAATCATGAAAGTAGATGCGGCTCGCGTCCCCGCACTGGCTGACCAGCCTTAGCGCAGCAGGGTTCAACGCCACTGTGCAGCCGGTCACAATGTTTTCGGTCAGCGCGTTCTCGAAGCACGGTGGACGACCCCACTCGGGTGAAAGCCCCAGCGGCTTCAACTGCTCGTCGACGAGTTGCAGGCGAGAGCAGTAAAGGGTCGGGGTGTCTGCGCTTGGTGCCACGACCTCCCATGCGCGCTGCACCTTGCCCGGGAGCCAGATGTCGTCCTGATCGGAAAGCATCGTCATTTCCGCGTCCGGCGGCGCCCCGGCCAGCAAAGCTTGAAAGCTGCGAACAAAGCCCAAGTTTGCTCCCCGCTCAAGGGTGATGCGGGGGTCGCCAATGGCCTCCACGCATGCGGGCGTGCCGTCGCGCGAACCGTCGTCGCGCACCACCAACCGACCTTCCGGCGGAAGTTGATCAAGTATCACACAAATTTGCTCCGCGACCCAGCGCTCACCCTGGTAAGTCGACATCAGCACGACAACTCGCATATAGCCTCCTCAATTCGCCATCTAGAATAACCTGAGGAGTGCACAGGCAAGGCCCGCTGCTTCGACGCCATGACGGCAGAGGCCGGGCCGATCGCTTTTGGCGCTTGCATGCCGCACCGCAAGCACTGTTTCTAATATCTTTTCGGGTACGCCAAGACGCACGATGCGAAGCCAGGCAAACGAATTTCCGTGTTGAAGCTTTCGCACGCCATCGGCTTCCATGAAGTCCAGCTTTGCGCTACGGTCGCTTGCCTGCTCCTGCCCTGGATCACCCCCCTCGCCGGCGGCCCTTCTGTTTCCGTCGAGCCGTGGTTGGTCAGCGCCTTGTGCGTCGCGATCGCATCTGTATTGCAGGCGGTGTGCCGATTGCACGTCGATGTGGGTCTCGCGTTGGCGGCACTGGCCGCGTGGGCCGTCATTCGCACGGGGCTGAGTTCCGATACGTTGGCCCTGGCCGCAGCTTGTCTCCTGATGTTCATGGCCGCACAGATCGCCGCTGGCGGAGTTGGCCGGCCCGAGTTCGTGCGCGTGGTGGCGCTGGCCTGGTTGGCGGCCGCGGCGTTGAGCACCGCCATGGCCCTGCTGCAGTTCTTCGGGCAGGCCGAACTGTTCGCGCCCTGGATCAGCGCATCGGCGCTCGGCGAGGCATTCGCCAACCTGCGCCAGCGCAATCAATTCGCCTCACTCACAGTGATCGGGATGGCATCGCTGTTGTGGCTGCGCCCTCACGGCCTGGGCCGATGGCCCGCGTTGGCGGCGATGTGCTGGCTGGCGATCGGCAATGCGGCCACCACGTCGCGAACCGGCTTGACCCAGATGCTGGTACTGGGCGTATTGGCATTCGCCTGGCGAGGTCTCCGCCGTGAACGTGCGGGCTTGTGGCTCGCCGGATTGCTCACTTACACACTCGCCGCAGTCATATTGCCAGCGCTCCTCGAAGCAACGACGGGCATCCCCGGTAACCGGCTGTGGGAGCGCGTTGCTGCCGTGGATGCTTGCAGCAGCCGCACCGTGCTGTGGTCAAACGTCTTGCACCTGATTGCGCAGAGACCTTGGCTTGGCTGGGGCTGGGGCGACTTGGACTACGCGCACTACATGACCTTGTATGACGGCGCGCGCTTCTGCGACATCCTGGACAACGCGCACAACCTGCCGCTGCACCTCGCCGTCGAATTAGGCGTGCCGGCAGCTCTGCTCGCCTGCGGCGGGGTGATATGGGGCGTGGTGCGCAGCAGGCCGTGGGCCGAGACCGATCCAGCCAGGCAGATGGCCTGGGCGGTGCTTGTCGTCATCGCCATTCACAGCATGCTCGAATATCCGCTGTGGTACGGGCCGTTCCAGATCGCATTGGGCTTGTGCTTGGGCCTGTTGTGGCCCGCCTCGGCCGGCTCTGCGAGGCGCGAAACCACATTGGTTGCGAATCGAGTGGTCGCAGTGCTGGTGTGTTTTGGGTGTGCCTATGCGTTCTGGGACTACTGGCGGGTGAGCCAGATCTACTTGCCGCCGGAATCGCGGGCACCGCAATATCGCGAAGATCCTTTGCCACAGATCCGCAACTCCTGGCTGTTTCGCAGCCAAGCGCTGTTCGCGGAGCTGACCATCACGCCGTTGACGCGTGAGAATGCCACGTGGACCCACGACAATGCGCTCGCATTGCTCCACTATTCGCCGGAGCCGCGGGTGATCGAAAAATTGATTGAAAGCGCAGTGATGCTGGGACTCGACGGGGAGGCGATGGTGCACATCGCGCGCATGCGCGCGGCATTCCCGGAGGTCTATGCTGCTTGGGCGCGCAGTCACACTTCGCCGGCCGCGCAGCGCTGAATTCAACCGGGCGCGACGTAATGCCCCGACTTACCCCCCTGCTTTTCCAGCAGGCGCACGCCGGTGATGGTCATGCCGCGATCCACCGCCTTGCACATGTCGTAAATGGTGAGCAGCGCGACCTGCACGGCGGTGAGCGCTTCCATTTCGACGCCGGTGGGCCCCGTCGTTTCCACCGTGGCAGTGCACGCGACAGCCGGTTGGCCGCCGGCACCGGCGCGTTCAACCAGGAATTCGATCGCGACCCGCGTCAAGGCCAAGGGATGGCACAAGGGGATTAGTTCGCTCGTCTTCTTGGCGGCCTGGATGCCGGCGATGCGCGCCACGCCCAGTACGTCGCCCTTTTTGGCGGTGCCACTTTCGATCAAGGCGAGGGTGGCCGGCTGCATCTCGATGCGACCGCCCGCGATCGCGATGCGATGCGATGCCGGCTTGCCGCCGACATCCACCATATGGGCTTGGCCCTGCGCATCGAAGTGTGTCAAAGAGCTCATTTAAGCTTGCAAATCCATGCGTAAAGATTCATTTACGCCGCGTTCATATTCTTGCAGCATCATACGGCCATGACAAAGCGGAAAGAGCGGCCAAGTGTCGGGGCGACGCTGCGCCGGGCGCTTGCGCTATGCCTCGTGGGGGCGGTGCTGGCCGCGCCGGCGCGGGCGCAACTCCCCACCTTGGGTGACACCAGCGAGATGAACAGCAGCGCCGAGCGCAAGCTGGGCGAGAAGATCGCGCGCGATTTGTATCGCGATCCGGACTACCTCGACGACCCGGTGCTGGACGAATACGTGCTGGACATCTGGACGCGGCTGCTGGCGGCGGCGAAGGCCCGCGGGGAAATCACGCCGGAAATCGACGAGCGCTTCGCCTGGCAGGTGCTGCTGGGCAAGGAACGCATCATCAATGCGTTCACGCTACCGGGCGCGTGGCTCGGGCTGCAACTGGGCCTGGTCAACGTCACCGCCAACAAGGACGAGCTGGCTTCGGTGCTCGCGCACGAACTCAGCCACGTCACCCAGCGCCATATCTCGCGGCTGATGACGCAGCAGAACCGGCAGACGCCGTTGCTGATCGGCGCGATGATCCTGGGCGCGTTGGCGGCCAGCAAGAGTGCGGATGCGGCCAATGCGATGGTCGCCGGCGGACAGGCGCTGGCCATGCAGACCCAGTTGAATTTTTCTCGCGACATGGAGCGCGAGGCCGATCGAATCGGCTTCGGCGTGCTGACGCAAGCCGGGTTCGCGCCGCAAGGCTTCGTCACCATGTTCGATAAGCTGCAGCAGGCCGCACGCCTGAACGACAGCGGCAACTTCCCCTATCTGCGCACTCACCCGATGACCACCGAGCGCGCGGCCGACATGCAGGCGCGCCAGCAGCTGATACCGCGCACCGCGGCGCCCGCCGCGCCGGACCTGGTGCATGCGATGATGGTGGCGCGCTCGCGCGTGTTATCCAGCCCCGGCGTGGACGTCACGCGCAGCTACCTGGCCGAGGTCGATGCGCTTCCGCCAGCCGCCACGCGAGTCCAGCAGGTCAGTGCGCTGTACGCTGCGGCACTGGCGAGCGCCAATCTGCGCGATCTGCCGGCGGCTGCCAAGCTGGCCGACAAACTGGCGCCATTGACGGCAGATGATCCGAAAGCCGCTCGCATTTCCGCCTTGCTCTCGGCCGAAATCGCGCTGAAGGCCGGCGATCCGAAGCCCGCGGCTGCGCTCGGAGATACGGCGCCAAGGACTCGGCCTGAACTGATCATGTCCTCACAGGCGCGCATTGCGACGGGTCGCGCGGCAGAAACTGCGCAGCGCTTGCAGACTTGGGTTGCTTTGCACCCGCGCGATGCGGAGGCCTGGCAGTTGCTCGCCAGGGCGTATTCCACGCAGGGCCAGACGTTGCGCGCCATCCGCGCCGAGGCCGAGGTGCAGGTGGCGCACCTGGACTACCAGGCGGCGATGGATCGCTTCAAGGCTGCGCAGGACCTGGCGCGCAAAGCGCGTACGCCGGCTGACGACATCGAGGCTTCGATCATCGACACCCGCACGCGGCAGGTGGCGTCACTTCTTCGCGAACAAGCCGCCGAGCGCTGAGTCGATCACCAGGCCAATCAGTGAATACAACAGTGATCCAATCAGCGCCGCCACGAAACCGCTGACGTAAAAGCCGTCCAGCAATCCGGCCGCGGCCCAGAACATCAGCGCGTTGATGACAAACAGGAACAGCCCGAGCGTCACCAGCGTGACCGGCAACGTCAGCACCACGAGGACCGGCCGGACCACCGCGTTGAGCAGTCCGATCACCAACGCCGCGATCATCGCGGCGCTGAAGGTCTTGACCTGGACGCCGCTGTAAAGGTAGGCGACGAACAGCAGCGCCGCGGCGCTGAGCAACCATCTGACGAGGAGCTTGAGCATGTTCGCCAGCATAGCACCGCCTTCCTCGGCAACGGCCATGCCGCCGGTATTCATCGGCGCGGCCGTGTGCTTGGGCGGCGGCGCGCCAATGCGGCCGACGCCAGCACGCCGGCGACCGCCACGGCGTACGCGCCCCAGCGCAGCGCGACGTCATCGAAGACTTCTCGCAGCAGCGGCTCGTCGACGATCATCTTGGCGGCGGTGAATGCAAGCACCGCAGCACCGGCCTGAACGATCACCGGGAATCGCTGCACCAGGCGAAGCACCATCGTGCTGCCGAAGACGACGATCGGCACACTGATGAGCAGCCCGATCACCACCAGGGCGAACTCGCCCTGCGCCGCGCCCGCGACGCCCAGTACGTTGTCGATGCCCATCAACGCATCGGCAATCACGATGGTCTTCATCGCTGCCCAAAAGGTGATGGCCCCAGGGCCGTGAGCCGGATCGGCATCCGTGCTGGCCAGCAGCCGGTGCGCGATCCAGAGCAAAGCGATTCCGCCGACCAGCATCAGGCCGGGGACTTGCAGCAGCCAGAGCGCACCCACTGTCATCGCAGAGCGCACGATGATGGCGCCGACGGTGCCCCAGAGGATCGCTCTCGTTTGCAGCTGGCGCGGCAGGTTGCGCGCCGCCAGTGCGATCACGATGGCGTTGTCGCCGGCGAGCACCAAGTCGATGAGGATGATGGCCAACAGCGCGGACCACCAGGATGCCGATAAGAACTCCATGACAAAACTCCGGTTGGATCGATGATTCACCGAATCCGCGAGCGGTCTGAGTGTTGCGGCATTCGCCAACGCACTTCGACCGAACCCGGATCTGGTTCCGTCGAAGGTCTGGCTCGGCATCCGCCATGATGGATGCCCGACAAGCCGGAAGATGTACTTCGTATTGACGACTTGCCGATACCCGGCGCCGATGCGGCATCGGGAGGGAGTTACTCCCCTTCGTGCCCCAATTAGATCATGTCTGAAGCGAATCGTTGGCGCGCTGGGCGCTATCATGCTTTTGCCTTGCCTCCGGTTACATGGCCGCGATCCACATCACCGACATCGAAGCCGCCATCAACTTCTGGCGCGAGAAGAAGCCTTCGCCCGACGGGGTGACGTTGGCGCCCGAGCTGCGTGCGCTCGCCGAGGTCTACGCACTGCTGATCTTCTATCGCGAGGACGAAGCCGACGAATGCGGATTCCCGCCTGCGGCGTACGAAGCCTGGCGAGCGTGGTACGACACGACCCCGGACACACCGTGCATCGCGATCTGCTCCACCAGCCAAGGTGATCCCACCTGCAAGGGCTGCGGGCGAAGCTTCGAAGAAGTGCAGCACTGGCCCGAGATGACTCCGGCCCAAAAACGCCGGGTGTGGCGGCGCATCACGCTGCACGGGGGCGCGTGGCGCTTCAACAAATATGCCGAGCGGGCGGCCGAAGCGGCGACGGCCGGCCGCGGCAACTGAAACAGCGGCGATGCTGCGACTGATCCAGGCGCCGAACATCGCGATCGCCACACTTTGGGTCGACGTGCTGCGTCACGCCGGCATCGACGCGGTCATGCAGCGCTATTTCCTCGGATCAGCCGCCGGCGAACTGCCGCCGGATCAATGCCTGCCTGAAGTCTGGCTGGTGCACGACGAACAGGAAGCGCGCGCGCGCGCCGCCTTGCGCGATCTGCAGAACATTCCGCAGCGCCGCTGGGTCTGCCGCTGCGGTGAACTGGTGGAAGGCGGTTTCGAGCAATGTTGGAGTTGCGGCCAGCCGATGCCGGTGTGAGAACGGCGTGCGACAACCCGCCGCCTTACTTCAAGCGAAGCGGCTCGATATCCACCGTGCTCGCGCCGTCGCTGAACATCAGGGCGCCTTCCTGCACCGTCGCTTGCAATTGCATGCTGCGCTGGGCCAGCGCTGCCAGCGCTTGCGACGCCGCAGCCGGCACCCGAAACACGGACAGGTTATGCAGGCGCGTCAGCTTGGTTTCGATGCCGCGCCACCAGACTTCGGCGGCGTTGGCGAAGCAATAGACGATCACCTGGTCGGCCTTGCCGCTCGCCTTGGCCAGCGGCTTGTCTTCGGGCTGCCCCACCTCGATCCACACGCGGGTGCGGCCGGTGTAATCGCGCAGCCACACGTCGGGGTCATCCGGATTCGACAGCCCGGCGCCGAACGACAAGCTTGCGTCTCCGCCGCAATCGGTCTGGATGCGATGGGCGTTGAGCGCCAGCGCAGTCAGACGGATCATCATTCGCTCGTCGGTCTCGCTGGGATGGCGGGCCAGCGTCAGCGTGTGATCGGCGTAATAGGCGTGGTCGATGTCGGCGATCGACAGGTTCGCCTTGAAGATGGTGGACTTGAGGGCCAAGTGTTGAGCGCCTCAAGCGCGGCGCGCCAGATCGGCGGCCTTGCCTGTATATGAGGCGGGAGTCAGCGCCAGCAGCCGCTCTTTTTCGGCGGCGGGAATTTCAAGTGAGCGGATCAACGCGTGCAGGTCCGCCGCCGTCACGGCGCGGCCGCGAGTGGCTTGCTTCAGCTGCTCGTAGGCCCCGGTCACACCGAAGCGGCGCATGACTGTCTGGATCGGCTCGGCCAGAACTTCCCAAGCACCGTCGAGGTCGCGCGCAAGTGCTTGCTCGTTGAGTTCGAGCTTGGACAGGCCGATGCCCAGGGAATGATAGGCCAGCGCGGCGTATCCGAGTGCGACGCCCATGTTGCGCAGCACGGTGGAGTCGGTCAGGTCACGCTGCCATCGCGAGATCGGCAGCTTCTCCGAAAGGTGCCGCAGCAAGGCATTGGCCAAGCCCAGGTTGCCCTCGGCGTTCTCGAAGTCGATCGGGTTCACCTTGTGCGGCATGGTCGAGGAGCCGACCTCGCCTTCGCGCAGGCGCTGCTTGAAGTAACCCAGGCCGACGTAGCCCCACACGTCGCGGCACCAGTCGATGAGGATGGTGTTGGCCCGCGCTACCGCATCGAACAGTTCCGCCATGTAGTCGTGCGGTTCGATCTGGATGCTATAGGCCTGGAACGTGAGTCCCAACCCGAGCGGCTCGGGTGTTTCCACCAGCTTGCGGCTGAAAGCCTCCCAATCGAAATCAGGCCAGGCTGACAGGTGCGCGTTGTAGTTGCCTACCGCGCCGTTCATCTTGGCCAGCAGCTTCACGCCGGCGATCTTGTCGCGCGCCGCAACCAGCCGCACCACCACATTGGCAACTTCCTTGCCGACTGTGGTCGGGCTGGCCGGTTGCCCGTGGGTGCGACTGAGCATTGGTACATCGGCATAGGCATGCGCCATCTCGCGCAGCTTTGCCACCAGCGCGTCCAGCGCGGGCAGCATCACCTGCTCACGACCGCCCTTGAGCTGCAGTGCATGACTGGTGTTGTTGATGTCTTCGCTGGTGCAGGCGAAGTGCACGAACTCGCCTGCGGCCTTCAGTTCGGGCCTGGCCTCGAACTTCGACTTGATCCAGTATTCCACGGCCTTCACGTCGTGGTTGGTGGTCTTCTCGATTTCCTTGATCGCGATCGCGTCGCTTTCCGAAAAATTCTTCACCAGGCCAAGCAGGTAGGTCCGAGCGCCGGGACTGAGCGGCTTGAATTCCGCGAAGCCGGCGTCCGACAGGGCGATGAACCAGCAGATTTCCACCTGCACCCGCTTGTGCATGTAGCCTTGCTCGCTCATCAGAGGCCGCAATGGCGCCAGCCGGCCCGCGTAGCGGCCATCCAACGGCGAGAGCGCTGAAATCGTGGAGGGCGTCATGCTTGCAATTGTAGATGTCGCGGGATCGCGACATCGCGCCGCCCTGCGAGCTGTCCGTACCGCCGGTAACGGGCAATCGTGACGACCCCGTGAGCATTGCGCAGCTGCTGGCTAAAATGAATCAACCTCGAATAACTCGAAGATTCCCGAAAGAGCTTTCCATGAAATTGATCGGATCGACCACCAGCCCGTACGTGCGCAAGGTGCGCATCGTGATGGCGGAAAAAAAGCTGGACTACGACTTCGTGGACGAAGACGTCTGGTCGGCCGATACCACGGTGGGCCAATCCAATCCTTTGGGCAAGGTGCCTTGCCTGGTGATGGAAGGCGGGGAAGCGCTGTTCGATTCGCGCGTGATCGTGGAATATCTCGACACCTTGTCGCCCGTCGGCAAGTTGATTCCCGCGGTGGGGCGCGAGCGCGCAGAGGTGAAGACCTGGGAGGCGCTCGCTGACGGAGTGCTCGATGCGGCAATCCTGGCGCGCCTGGAGGCGCACTGGAACGGCCGTAACAAGACCCAACGCAGCCAAGCCTGGATCGATCGCCAGCTTTCCAAGGTGCAGGCCAGCCTCAGGGCGATGAGCCAGGGCTTGGGTGAAAAGCCGTTCTGCGCCGGCATCTACCTGAGTCTGGCGGACATCGCCGTGGGCTGTGCGCTCGGCTACCTGGACTTCCGCTTCCCGGACATCGATTGGCGCGGTCCGTACCCCAATCTGGGCAAGCTGCACGAAAAACTGATGCAGCGCGCCAGCTTCGTCGACAGCAAACCCGCATAGCCCCTGTCTTGCCGCACGTAACAACGTGCAGTGCGGCCCACCATGAAAAAACCCGGCTCTGCCGGGTTTTTTTCGTCTGACCAAGCCACTCGCGAAAACGCGCAGCGTTTTTGCGAGTGAACGAATAAAGTTGCTGCGAAGCGCCCCGAAACGAAGGAGGGAGGGAGGGAGGAGGAGAAGAGTCGCTCCAGGATTGCATCCGGGCTAACTGCTCCCGGAAGGCTTCGCAGCAATAAATGAATTCTTGAGTGAGCCCTGCCTTGTGCCCGATAGAGTGGGGCCGCGTGCGCCCGGTTCCAGGGTCGCGCAAGATTGCGAGGTAAATTTTTGTGAATCGACGAGGCTGCGCGGCCTGCTCGGGCGCGGCCGCCGGCTCCGTCACCGGGCTCAGCGAGCAGCCAGCTGCTTTTCGATCTCGCGCACGAGGCTCGGACTGTCCGGTGTGGTGAGGCTGGTGTAACTCGTCACCACCGCGCCGTTACGCGCGATCAGGTACTTGTGAAAATTCCACAGCGGCTGCCGGCCCGTGGCCTGCGCCAGCTGCCGGTACAACACGTTTGCATCGGCGCCGCGCACGCTGCTTTTGGCGAACATCGGAAACTTGACACCGTAAGTGTTCTCGCAGAAGTCGGCGATCTGCTTGTTGTTGCCGCTCTCCTGCTCGAAGTCGTTGGACGGAAAACCCAACACCACCAGCCCACGGTCGCGGTATTTGCCGTACAGCGCCTCCAGGCCCTGGTATTGCGGGGTGAAGCCGCAATAGCTGGCCGTGTTCACGACCAGCACCACCTTGCCCGCGTATTGGCACAGGGATTGCGGCTTCTCGTCCTGCAAGCGCGCGAAGGTGTGATTCAGCGTGGCGGGGCAGGCTGCGGGCGTGCCTTGGGCGCGGCCGACGGCTGGCGCGGCAAGCCAGGCGAGTGCGATCAACGCTGCGATGAGTCGGAAAGTCTTCAGCATGATTATTCGGGGCTAATCGTTCATGGCGGGCCAGTCAAGCCTGATTGTCAAGGCTTTTCCGGGCCGCCGACTAAAATAGCACGTCCAAGAAAGATAAGCATGCTCTATCCCGAACTGTTCAAGCAACTGGAAGCTGTCCGATGGGACATGGACCGGGATATTCCGTGGGCGTCGTTCGACGCCCCCAAGCTCTCGGACGAGCAGGCCCAGACCATCAAGATGAACGCGATCACCGAGTGGTCGGCCCTGCCCGCCACGGAGATGTTCCTGCGGGACAACAGGAACGACAGCGACTTCTCGGCGTTCATGTCGATCTGGTTCTTCGAAGAACAAAAGCACTCGCTGGTGCTGATGGAGTACCTCAAACGCTTCCGCCCCGAGCTCGTGCCCACCGAAAAGGAACTGCACGAGGTGCGTTTCGAATTCGAGCCGGCGCCGGCGCTCGAAACCCTGATGTTGCACTTTTGCGGCGAGATCCGGCTGAATCACTGGTACCGCCGCGCCAGCGAATGGCACACCGAGCCGGTGATCAAGCATATCTACACCACTTTGTCGCAGGATGAAGC
>Ga0105240_10012437_pt1 | contig 11749 bp, 9 predicted proteins | sample KBSC54metaG_FD_80426 | JGI IMG/M metagenome (GOLD analysis project Ga0105240, IMG submission 80426) | Corn rhizosphere microbial communities from Kellogg Biological Station, Michigan, USA - KBS C5-4 metaG | ecosystem: Host-associated > Plants > Roots > Rhizosphere > Soil | place: Michigan, USA...
AGGCCAAATGCGTTGGCATATTCCTTCCATTTCATCAGACCGAGACGGTGGCTGTGGAATTCGGGATTATCGACTTCGAGCCGGAAGGTGTTACAAAAAAAGGAGTTGCAGGAATGGGCGATGGCGAGGCGAAGGTTGGCGGAATGGCCGGCCCAGGTCTCCAGGCATTTAACGATCTTAGGGGAGCAGGCATCGTAATGGCCTACACAGTAGATGCCGCTGGCGGGGGTGATCACATTCTCATCAAGACCGATGAGCGCGCCGATGGGTTTATAGGTTGACCCCGGCTGGTATTGTCCTTTGATGGCGCGATTGAGAAAGGGTCCCGAAGCATCGAGTACGAGCCGGGCAAAATTGGATTGTTTATCCGGACCAGTCAGCAAGTTGGGGTCGTAGCTCGGGCCGGAGGCCATCGCCAGGATGCCTCCAGTGGAAGGTTCGATGGCGACTGCGGCGCCGGACTTGCCATACAAGAGGCGCTCGGCCAGCTGCTGCAGCTCTATATCCAGGTAAGTGTGGAGGTTCTTCCCGGCAATAGCCGGGGTATCGAGGGTCCTGTCCTGGTAGTGCCCGACGAGCCTGTTCTTGTTGTCCTTGATCCAGAATTCGATCCCTCGTTGTCCCATCAGCACCTTCTCGTAGGACTGTTCGAGGCCGCTGCGCCCGACATAGTCCCCCAGTTGATAGAAGTTGTTACTACGCCGCAGGATCGCGGAATCCACCTCCCCGACATACCCCATGATATGCGCCGCAGAATAATAGGGATAGACCCGTACCGGACGCTCCTGCAGGTTGAATCCCGGAAACTTCCAGATATTCTCCTCCATCCGGGCATAGATCTCGGGCGGCAGCAGATCCTCAAAGATCGTCGGCCGGAAAAGCCCGTTCTTGATACGCGCATCGATTATACGACGGCGAAACTCCGACGTATCAATGCCGATCAGCTGACAGAAATAGGTCGTATCGATGTTCTTTACCTGGGATGGGGTCACCATCAGGTCGTAAAGAATGGTATTGTTGAGAATGGCCTTGCCCTTCCGGTCATAAATGATCCCCCGCGTCGGATAGACACTCTTGCGGAAAAGCGCATTCTCCTGCGCCTGCTGCTTGTATTTTGAGGAGATGATCTGAAGATTGAACAGCTGCGCAGCAATGATCAGAAACATTCCTGCAAAGATCAGACGGACAATATTGCTACGGGATTGATTGAAGACAGACATACAACGTTATATCGTATTGGTCCTGAATTTTTGTTTACGGAAGAACAACAGCTCGGTAAGCAGGACCAGCAACAGGCTGACGGCCGTCGACGCAACGACCTTACCCAAAAAATACATGAAGGAGCCGAAATTCAGCCACTCCAGCAGGACCAGGTAAGTATGATGCAGCAGCGTTAGCACGATGACATAGGTGGCATAAGGAGCCCATCCCATACTAACAATCGAAGGAGAGATATAGTTCTTGTCCGCCCCCTCCTGCGAGATCAGCAACCCGATCACAAAAGGACGTACATAGGCGATGAGCGTACAGGCGGCGGCGTGCAGACCCGGTGTCATAGTGAAATAGTCCAGACAGAGACCAAAGAAAAAGCCGATAAAGGTCAGCGCCGCCCGCGAAAGCCCGAACGGTAGCCAGAGAATAAAAAGATAATACAGATAAGGGGTGATGAACCGGTGCAGCGGCGGCATCTTGAAAAGGATGAATACCTGGACCAGGATAAACAGGACAAACCGGCATATATTTTTCAGCAGCTCGCTCATTGGATCTTTTTACGCGTCGAATCCTCCAACCTTTTCTGTTCGTCATATTGAAGATTGTCAATCACATACACATATTCAACATTTGAAAAGTTGGTGGCGGGTTTTATTTTCAGATTATAGAAATTGGAAGTATTGTCCGGGACGATCTCATACACGGTCCCGATCATCAGGTCGGCAGGAAAAAGAGACGATATCTGGGTGGTAATGACCGTATCGCCCTTGTTGACCTGGGCGCTCCTGGGGATATTCCGCAGGGTGACGAAAAGAGGGCTGGCCCCATCCCAGTCGATAGTGCCCGTTTCATTACCGTGCTTCAGCCTCGCCACTACCTTGAACTGACGGTGCAGCATACTCATAACCGTCGAGAAGTTCTCGCTGACGTTGACGACCGATCCGACAATGCCCTGCGGACCGGTAACACCCATATTGGGACGGATCCCCTGCGCCGAACCCCGGTGAATGGTCAGATAGTTAGTCTGCGATCCGATGGAATTATTGACCACCTTCGCCTCCATGATCCGGTATTTGATGAGCGTCCTGCCGGTGTCTACCTTGATAGTATCCTTGATCAGCCGCTGCAGCGAATCCGGAGCCTCGTAGTTGGTCCTCAGCTGCTGCCGGAGGAAAAGATTCTCCTGGACCAGCGCCTCATTGGTCTTCTTCAGCTGGAAATAGTACTCGATACCATTGTATCTTTCATTGATGCGTCCGGTGATCTCGCTGCTGACGTTGAGAAAGGCTGCTTCGTGAAACCGGTTGTAGCGGAACAAAAAAGAGAGAGCTATTATCTGCAACACCAGAAAAAATACAAAATTGAAATGCCTTCTGATGAAGAGAAAAACGTTACGCACCTGATTGGGAGTTGGTTTTTATAGTTACACGACGACCGGCCGAAGACACCCAAACGGACGAAGTCCGCCCGAAGACATCGGATTTCATCGGCCTTTATCTCATAACGAACGGATATCGGTCATAATTCTTCAGCGCTATTCCCGTACCGCGAACCACACTTTTCAGGGGATCGTCGGCTATATGCACCGGTAATTTGATCTTCTGGCTCAGGCGCTTGTCAAGCCCGCGGAGAAGAGCGCCGCCACCGGTCAGATAAAGACCGCGGCGGTAAATGTCCCCGGCCAGCTCGGGCGGGGTCGTCTCCAACGCCTTCAGTATCGCTTCCTCTATTTTGAATATGCTCTTGTCCAGCGCTTCGGCTATCTCCTGGTAGGAAACCATGATCTGTTTAGGAATACCCGTTACAAGGTCACGTCCATTGACCGGAATATCATCCGGCGGATTGTCGAGGTCCTTGAGGGCGGCGCCGATCTGGATCTTGATCTGCTCGGCCGTCCTTTCCCCGATAAGCAGGCTATGATACCGGCGCAGCGCTTCCATGATGTCGGCAGTGAACTCGTCACCGGCGATACGTATCGACTGGTCACAAACGATACCCGCAAGGGCTATGACCGTGATACCCGTAGTACCACCGCCGATATCGATGATCATGTTCCCGACCGGCTCTTCGACGTCGATGCCGATACCCAGCGCAGCCGCCATCGGTTCATGGATCAGATATACTTCCTTCGCCCCGGCCTGCTCGGCGCTATCCCGGACGGCCCTTTTCTCCACTTCCGTAATGCTCGAGGGGATACAGATCATCATCCTCCAGCTCGGCGGGAAAAGCGGCTTCTTGGGATAGATCATCTTGATCATTTCCCTTATCATCAGCTCGGCCGCATTGAAGTCGGCAATAACGCCATCCTTCAGCGGGCGAACGGTTCGAATGCTCTCGTGAGTTTTTTCGTGCATCATCAGGGCCCGTTTGCCGACGGCCAGCACGTTCTTGGGATTGTTTCTGTCCAGGGCTACAATGCTCGGCTCATTCACCACTATCTCGTCGTTATGTATGATTAGGGTATTGGCGGTACCCAGGTCCATGGCTATTTCTTGTGTAAGGAAATTGAATAATCCCATTTTATTTAAAAGGTCAGATTTTACGTTTTGATGTGTCTTTCGTCGTGGCCCTGCTTCTGCCGGATTCATTCCCCCTACCCGGTCGTTTGGCGTTGCCCTGCCCCGGACTTGACCATACATCCTACCTTTAAATGGCCAATAGACCGAAGCCTACTCTAAATTGTCAGCAAAATTGAAGGAAATAATTTGAATTAACAAGGTAGATCCCTGATTTGATGGATTATTTTCCTCACACCTTCAAACGCAAAACTCGTCGGCATCGTATCCGCCAGGAGCACAAAAAAACGCTTAGGCTAACATTCTGCATCCGGCCGATCATTATTCTGCTCTCAGGGGCCCATAACAAAGCCCAGCCGGCTCTCCATCTCGGCGCTCAGCCCAGGCAGCCTCCGGCGTTCGATAAGAAAGCTCGTAAGAGCGGCAATCTCCCTGAACAGGTGGTGACGCTCCAGCGCCGAAGCGAGATAGTCCCGGCCCGTACTGCCTCCCGTGCCGATGCGGGTTCCGATGACCCGGGCTACCATGCTCATATGACGGTAGCGCCACGTGCTCAGTTGTTCGTCTATCTCCAGCAGTTGATGAAGCACCTGAAAAGGCAGCTGCAACAGCGGATAGCCCCGGTAGAGCATAATGAACAGCGCCGAACGGCAGGCCAGCGGAGACAGACTCCGGGATGGCTGCGTTCCTCCCGGCCCCTGCGCCTGCGTTCCCCCCGCCCCCTGCGCCTGGGCTCCCCCCGACGACGGGGCCTTCCCCGAAAAGACCGAATCGAAGTATTCCAGATTGCCCTTCTCCGCATCGGCTAGACTCCCCTGATAGCGTTGCCGGTAGTCCGCAAACCAGCCTTCACCGGCTTCCCCCTGACCACCCGCACCGGTCCACACCGACGGCATCCGCTCAAGCCACCCGTTCAGCAATTCCAGCAGGGTAGGCTCCGCCTCCGTCGATTTGATCCTGTCCACCTCGGGCTGACGCAGCTGGGAGAGATAGTACTGCTGCCCGTAGCGGTGTTCGTATTTCAGGCCCAGCCTGGCTTCCAGCAGCTTGAACTGAACGCTCTGAAACCCGGACGCGGGTCGCAGCTTGTCGCGGAAATCGAGGAAATCCATCGGCGTCATGGTCTCCATGATGTCTATCTGATGAACCAGCACCTTCAGAATGGTAGCGCAACGCGACAGCCGGTGAACAATGGTCTGCAGCTCCGGAGAATTGTCGTTCAGCGTAGGCTGACCAAATATCCCGATAACGGAATCCACTTCGTACAGCAGCTGGCGGAACCATAGCTCATAGGCCTGGTGGATCACGATAAAAAGCATCTCGTCGTGTGCCGGCTCCCCCAGTCGCTCACCCTCGGGCTCCTGGGCATTCAATATCTTATCCAGCTGCAGATAGTCGCTGTAGTGCATACCGCTCCGATTAAAATTTAGAGGAATTCATATCCGATATCCCGACGGTAATAGATGCCGTCATAGTAGACCTTCTCAAGCACGTCCCGCGACTTGTCCACGGCTTCATAAACGGTCTCCGCAAAGGACGTCACACATAGCACCCGCCCCCCGTTGGTAAGGACCTCCCCGTTCTCAGCCCGCGTGCCGGCATGAAAGATCAGGCTGTCGCCGCCGGCAGGCAGGGACTGGTCCAGACCCGATATAGGCAGTCCCTTTTCATAGGACCCCGGATAGCCGCCGCTGACCGCCACTATCGTACACGCAATACGCTCGTCCTGACCGATCACGCACCTGTCGAGACTCCCGTCGGCAACGGCCTGCAACAACTCCACCAGATCGTTCTTCAGCCTCGGCATGACCACTTCGGTCTCCGGGTCACCCATCCGGCAGTTATACTCTATCACATACGGCTCTTCGCCCACCTTGATCAGCCCGATAAAAATAAAGCCCCTGTAGTCGATCTTCTCCTCCGCCAGCCCCCGGACCGTCGGGACGATGATCCGGCTGTTCACTTTCTCCATAAAAGCCGCATCGGCAAAGGGTACCGGACTCACCGCCCCCATGCCGCCCGTATTCGGACCCTTATCCCCCTCTCCAATCCTTTTGTAGTCCTTGGCCTCCGGCAAAACCTGAAAATTCCGGCCATCACTGAGCACAAACACGGAAAGCTCGATACCGGTGAGAAACTCCTCTACGACTACCTTACTCCCCGCCTCCCCGAATTTATTCCCCTGCACCATCAGCTCGAACTCTGCCACCGCCTCGATAGTCGACTGACAGATGAGGACGCCCTTCCCCGCCGCAAGCCCGTCGGCCTTCAGAACGACAGGCAGCGAATGCTGCTGGATATAGGCAACCCCCTCCGTATAACTGGCTGAATCAAATTCCCGGTAGGCGGCCGTCGGGATATTATGCCGCTGCATGAACTGCTTCGAAAAGGCCTTACTGCCCTCCAGCCGGGCGCCGGAAGCCGAGGGACCGATAACAGGTATCTTCCTCAGCACGGCATCGCCGGCGAAAAAATCGACGATCCCCCTGACCAGCGGCTCCTCCGGCCCAACGACAACCATCCCGATACCTTCATTCACACAGAACTCCTTAACCCCGCCAAAATCCAGCGGAGAAAGGTCCAGGTTGGTACCACAACCGGCCGTACCGGCATTCCCCGGGGCAATGAACAGCGCAGAACAGTGCGGACTCTGAGCCAGCTTCCACGCCAGCGCATGCTCCCTTCCGCCGGAGCCTAACAGTAAGATCTTCATGGCCCGAAATTCGAATTTCGCGGGGACATATTGAAAAAAGAATTTGACCCGTCCGTCCCTTCCGGCGGCCGGAATACCGATAAATCTGTATTTTAGGCACTTCAATTACATAAAAGCATGACCCAACCTACCACCGGGAAAGGCAGACATCCGAGAGCCCTCTACATCCTTTTTTTGACAGAAATGTGGGAACGTTTTGCCTATTACCTACTGGCAGGGATACTCTTCCTCTACCTGATAGGCGACAGGTCCGGCGGCGGGAAAGGCCTTCAGGAAAAGAACGCAGCAGATATCACCGGAACCTTCCTTGCGCTCATCTGGCTGCCGCTCTTTGTGGGCGGAATGATCGCCGACCGCTATCTCGGCTATATCAAATCCATCTTCATCGGAGGCGGCCTCCTGGCACTGGGTTATCTGGGACTCACCATTCCCGGAGACACGGCCATGTACGTCTCTCTCGGCCTCATCATCTGCGGCAACGGATTCTTCAAACCCAATATCAGCACTCTTCTGGGGAACATATATAATAAAGAGGACCTGAAGCCGCTGAAGAATAATGCCTATAATATCTTCTACATGGGCATCAACTCCGGCGCCCTGCTCTGCAATTTTGCGGCGGCCTATCTCCGCAACAAATACAGCTGGGGCTATGCCTTCGGCGCGGCCGGCGTCGGAATGGTCATCGGACTTATCGTCTTTGGCCTCAACCTGAAACACGTAAAAGCCGGCGACGTCCGGAAGCCGCCCCAAAAAGAGGACATGAGCCTCGGCCAGATCGGACTGTACGTCTTTGTGCCCGCCGCAGTCGCGGCCATCATCGGCTACATCCTTCCCGGCAGACTTTTCCATACTACCATCATGGGTACCCAGTCCAGCGACGCCTTCGTATTCGCGTGTATCCCCATCATCGCCTTCTTCATCTCCATCTGGATAAGAGCCAACCGGAATGACAAAAGAGGCATCGGCGCCCTGCTGTTCATCTTCGCTATCTCGATCATCTTCTGGGCGCTCTTTTATCAGAACTTCACCGCCTACACCCTCTGGACCGAAAAACATACAGACCGGACGGTCACTTCTCCCGCCATCGCCGGCGGAGCGGACTGGCTGGGCCTCCTGCAAACGGTAAACACCACCCCCCGGCCGATCGATTCAGTGGACGCACACCTGGTCCCGGTACGCGATGCATCCGGACAAGTACTGAAAACCACCGGACCCGACCCCTATTTCCTCAACGTTCCAAAAGAAAAATGGCCCCGCCATGAACTCAAACTGGCCAATGCAGAGCTCTACCAGTCCATCGGCCCCTTCTTCATCGTCACCCTGACCCCACTGCTGGTAGCCCTGTTCAGTTTTCTGCGAAAAAGAGGAAAAGAGCCGACAACCACGGCAAAATTCGGCATCGCCCTCTTCCTCTCCGGACTATCATCACTGGTAATGCTCTTTGCCGTACTCTCCGTAGCCTCCATTTATCAATATAAGGTGTCCCCGGCATGGCTGTGGGGGACCTATTTCGTCATCACGGCAGCCGAAGTCTTCCTCAGCCCAATGGGACTCTCGCTGGTGTCCAAACTGGCGCCGCCCCGCCTGACCTCCCTGCTGATGGGCGGCTGGTTCCTGACCATGTCCCTCGGTAGCAAGGTCGCCGGTCTGATGACGAGCAGCTGGGACAAATTCCCCGACAAAAGGGTCTACTTCCTGATCTGGTTTACCGCAGGCATCATCGGCGGGGTACTCATCTTCACCCGCATAAGATCACTGAACGCCATCGTCCGTGAAAAAACAGGTGAGGCATAACCAAAACAAACCACCAGCATGAGCGAGAAAAAATTCCAGCCTTTCGTCAGCCCGGAAACGGAGATGAAAGAATTTACCTTCAAGGCCCTCCTGATGGGCAGCATCTTCGGTATCCTTTTCGGCGCATCGACCGTCTACCTCGCCCTTAAGGCAGGCCTGACCGTATCGGCATCCATCCCCATCGCCGTCCTCGCCATCACCCTCGGACGCAAACTGTTCAGGACGACCATCCTCGAGAACAATATCATCCAGACCACAGGCAGCGCCAGCGAAAGCATCGCCGCAGGCGTCGTCTTTACACTTCCCGGCTTTCTCTTCCTGTCCACAGCCGACGCGGCCAATTATTTCGACTACGCGGTGATCTTTATTCTTGCCGTCTTCGGCGGACTCCTCGGAACACTCATGATGATCCCGCTGCGCAGGGCCCTGATCGTAAAAGAGCACGACACCCTCCCATACCCCGAAGGCACAGCCTGCGCCTCGGTCCTGAAAGCGGGAGAAAAAGGCGGACACTTCGCACGAACGGCCTTCAGCGGACTCGGCTTCGCCTTTATCTACGCCCTCTTCCAAAAGATGTTCAGGGTCATCGCCGATACGCCCCTGTTCGACACGGTAAAAAGTAAGGGACTTAATAAGATATTCCCATCCGCACAGGTATCCGCGGACATAACCCCCGAATACATGGGTGTAGGCTATATCATCGGCCCCCGCATCTCGGGCATCCTGGTGGCGGGCAGCGTACTCAGCTGGCTCGTGCTGCAGCCCCTCCTCGCATCCCTCGTAAGCCCCATGCAGATCGCCCTCCAGCAGGTAAAGCTGGGCTACCTGAAAGACATCCACACCGCAGGCGGATACGGAGGCTGGGACCCCGTGAGTCAAACCTTCGCCGACCCCGCGTCAGCCATCTACCGCAGCTACGTCCGCCTCATCGGCGCCGGCGCTGTGGCCATGGGCGGCTTCATCACGCTGTTAAAGACCATCCCAACCATCGTATCTTCTTTTAAGGACAGCCTCGGCTCGGTAAAGGAAAAAGGCGCTGACAGCCGCCTGCGGACCGAAAGAGACCTGAGCATAAAAGTGGTCCTGTTCGGCAGCATCGCTCTGATCTTTCTTATCGCCATGCTGAGCATCATCCCCGGCAATTCCTTCTTCAACCGCCTCCTCATCGGCGTCCTGATCGTCGTCTTCGGAGCCTTCTTCGTAACAGTCTCCTCCCGTATCGTAGGCCTGATCGGCAACTCCAATAATCCCATCTCCGGTATGACCATCGCCACGGTAATGAGCACCTGCCTGATATTTTTGGCGGTAGGGTGGGGTGGAAAGGCCTATGAGGCCATGGCGCTGGTAGTCGGCGGCATGGTTTGCATCGCGGCCGCCAACGCCGGCGCGACCTCCCAGGACCTCAAAACGGGTTACCTCGTGGGCTCCACCCCGAAATACCAGCAGCTCGCCCTCTTTATCGGCGTCATCGTCTCGGCCATCGCCATCGGCTTCACGGTAAAGACCCTCGACATTCCCAGCTCGGAACTCGCCGCCAAAGGCATCCATCACGCCATCGGCAGCACCTATAACGCCCCCCAGGCAACCCTCATGGCCACCCTCGTAAAAGGCATCCTGTCAGGTAACCTCGACTGGAACTACGTCCTGGCCGGAGCCTTCCTGGCACTTGTCATGGAGCTCTGCGGCGTCAGGGCGCTGAGCTTCGCCATTGGCGTCTACCTCCCGCTGTCTACCACCCTGCCCATATTCTGTGGAGGTGCCATCCGCGGAGCGGTCAATCATTTAAAAAAGAAAAGAGGAGAGACCGCCGGCAGGGAAGGAGAGGAAGACCTGGAAAAAGGCAACCTCTTCGCAACCGGACTGGTCGCAGGCGGCTCGCTGATGGGCGTGCTGTTCGCCTTCCTGAACATCCCCGAAAAAGTAAAGGAGCTGATTGGCCGACTGAGCGCCGAAAAATTCCTCGTCGGAGCCATGGGACAGACCGGATACTACATACTGGGCGTTATCTTCTTCGCCATAATGGGCCTCGCCCTGTACAGGACCGGAATGTCAAAAGAAGACAATGTGAACTCCGATTTTGAATCAAAGCGATTCTAGAGTTTGCGGATAGCGACGATATAAACGATCCGGCTGTAAGTGCCCCCATTCCCAAGGCGCTTCGTCCCGCCCGTATTCACGATCTTCAGCGCCACAGCTGAATTGATATCTTTTTGCTGATACTCGGCGGGCAGATTGATGGGAACGACATTCTCCTTACTGTTATCGAGCCTGATATAAATTCCCCAACCATCGACAGCAGGATCGCCGCCATCGATGACATGAGCATTGACCTCAGATATATTGGCTGGAGCGCTTTTCTGACAGCCGGCAAATACGGCCAGCAAGATCATCAGCAGCAGGAGACCGGGTATCTTTTTCATGGAGGGGCGTATATGATCAAATGACACGGCAATTTAGTCAACCGTTGCACGCCAAAATGTTAAAAGGACCGGCCGGCAGGTTAAATCCACCCAACGGAGCCCCCGCCAACTCAGTTCAACCATTCCCCCTGGGGGGTCAATTCATTTTGAATGGAACGATCATCTCAAAGATGGGAATATTCACTTCGAAGGTCTTCTTGTTGTTGAGGTTCTCCATCGTATAGGAACCATACATCTTCCCCATTTCCGTACGAAGATTGCAGCCGCTGACATACTGATACCGCTCACCGGGCTGGAGTATCGGCTGGACGCCTACAACCCCCTCCCCCTCGACCTCGCGGTAGCTGCCATTGCTGTCGAAGATATGCCAGTGACGGCGATGAAGTTTGACAGAGAAATTGTTGTGATTTTCGATCGTGATGCGATAGGCAAACATGTACTCACCGGAAATTGGGTTGGAGTAATCCGGCTGGTAGAAGGTCTCTACACTCACTTCCATTCCTTCGGAGATCTTGTTTGCCATCTAACCAATTTTTTCTAAAGTTAATCAAAATAGGCACAAAATCTTAACCTAATTTTGCGTCCGAACCACCCTTGCAGTTTTGCAGGTTTTAGCATAAACCCCCGCTGTCTCTGAGAGTTATCGGGGCTAAAACAGATATAAAAATTCAACATATGAGGATCGCAGTAGCAAAAGGAGACGGAATAGGCCCGGAGATCATGGACGCAGTGCTCGGCATTTTCAGGGCTGGAAAAGTACCCCTGGAGTATGAAACGGTAGAGATGGGAAAATGGGTTTTTGACAAGGGTTTCTCCAACGGCATGACACCCGAGGCAAAACACACCATAGAAGAACTGGGGATCCTTTTCAAGGGGCCCATGGAAACGCCGAAAGGAAAAGGAGTGAAGAGCGTGAACGTAACGGCGCGAAAGACATGGAATACTTATGCGAACAAACGGGTTTTTCAGACCCTCCACGGCGTCGACACGGTCTTCTCCCGCGCGGGCATACCGATCGACATTACCATAGTCCGCGAGAACATCGAAGACACCTATGGCGGTATCGAGCACATGCTGACCCAGGACGTCGCCCT
>Ga0105240_10012439_pt1 | contig 11747 bp, 10 predicted proteins | sample KBSC54metaG_FD_80426 | JGI IMG/M metagenome (GOLD analysis project Ga0105240, IMG submission 80426) | Corn rhizosphere microbial communities from Kellogg Biological Station, Michigan, USA - KBS C5-4 metaG | ecosystem: Host-associated > Plants > Roots > Rhizosphere > Soil | place: Michigan, USA...
ACGACGGGCACGTTGTTGTAGGCGTCGAGGAGCCGATGGCCGTCCGGCTCGTGAATCCAGACGCCCTCCGCGCGAACCGCATGGACGGGGCGGCCGTACGTGAGCGGGGTCAGGAGACCGCCGAGCGCCTCGTTCCGACGCCGGGCCAGCTCGCCGCTCGCGGCCATCGGTCGCGTGCCGCCGAGCTCACGCGCGACGTCCTCCGGTGAGAGGCGGTCGAACAGCTCGAGCAGCTGCCACGAGTCGTCGTCCCAGGCCTCGATGTACTCGGCGTTCTCGGGGAAGCGGCGGGTGCGCCAGGTGCTGATCGAGACGATCGCGGCGAGTCGGGCGACGACCAGGTCGCCGAGGAGCTCGAGCTCGAGCGGCTCGAGTGGGAGGTGCGAGCCGAACCCGTCGAGCGCGATACGAGCGACCCGAAAGACGTCTCCAGGCGGCCGCCCCCGCAGATAGGACGCGAGCGCAACCGCGACGTCGGCCGCGAGGGCGCTGTGGCAGCAGTCGCCGAAATCGAGGATGCCGGAGAGCCGGCCCTGCTCGTCCAGCATCAAGTTGTCGAGGTTGAAGTCGCCGTGTACGACCTGGGCGCGCAGCCGTGGCCATTCGGGCAGCACACGCTCCTCGAAACGGTCGAGCGCCCGCGCGACGAGGGCGTGGCGCTCCGGGCTCTCGATCTCCTCGAGCAGCGGGCGCAACCGCGGGGTCGCGCGGACGTTCCAGAGGAGCTCCCGGCCGGCCGCCGGATGGAAGAAGGCGCGGAGCGCGAGGCAAAGGCGGGCATGGGTAGCCGCGACGGCGTACACCGCGGCGTCGTCGAGCTGCGAGCCGCCCTTGTAGCCCTGTCGACGCTCGAACAGCCGCACGTGGTGGCCGTCGAACGTTGCCCGTGGCGCGAGCTGCCGAGCCACCGGCAGATCCGGGTCGACGGCCGCCACGTGTGCGATCGCGGCCTCCTCGAAGTCGAGGGTGGCTTCGTCCTCGCCGCTGTTCGAGATCTTGAGAACTCCGCCGGCCCTTCCGTCCTCGAGCAGGAATGCCTGGTCTCGCTCGCTCCCGAGGTTGGACGCGCTGCCGTGGAGGCCGAACAGGTCCGCCGCGATCCCGGCGGCTTCGTTCGCGGTAAAACGTGGGGGCGACGCGTCGAGAACGGAACTCACGGTTGCCGCATCGTATTCGGCGGACGAGAAGATCCCTCGTCCGGGGGGACCGACTCCCCCTTTAGCGGGAGGAGGGGCACGCGGCGGCCACCTACGTTGCGCTCACTTGTTTTGGCGGCTACTGCGGCCCGTTCTGCGGCAATCAGGGCGGTCGCGATCAAGGAGGTACACGTGGGGTCACCCCTCGCCGTACGCGACGCTTCCCGTTTCCGGTTCTGGCGTCTAGGACTTCTCACGATGGTCGTGGCTATTGCGTCCGGGACGGTCCACTCCGGCGCATCGTGGGGCTCGACCGGCTACGACCCGGCATCCGATTCGTACTCGATGCAAAACATCATGGCGAGCGACGGCCTCCAGGCGATGCAGAGCGCCGGTTACACCGGTAAAGGTGTCGGCGTCGCACTCATCGATACAGGCGTAACTCCCGTTGCCGGGCTCGACGGTAAGGGCAAGGTGGTCAACGGGCCCGATCTCTCGTTCGAGTCGCAGACGGGCCTGCAGCACCTCGACTCGAATGGCCACGGCACGTTCATGGCCGGAATCATCGCCGGCAACGACGGCCAGCCGGGCGGCTACCGGGGCGTTGCGCCCGACGCAACCCTTGTCTCGCTCAAGGTCGGCGTCGCCGACGGCGGTGCGGACGTGAGCCAGGTCATCGCGGCGATCGACTGGGTCGTCCAGCATCGCAACGACAACGGCCTGAACGTCCGCGTCATCAATCTGTCGTACGGCACGAACTCCACCCAGCCGTACGGCCTCGACCCGCTGGCGTACGCGGTCGAGCAGGCCTGGAAGGCGGGCATCGTCGTCGTCGCGGCTGCCGGGAACTCCGGCTACCAGAACGGCGCGAGCGCCCAGGGTCTCGCCGACCCGTCGTACGACCCCCAGATCCTCGCGGTGGGCGCAGCGGACACGAGCGGAACTGCGACGCCGTGGGACGACCAGGTGGCCTCGTTCTCGGCGAACGCGGCGAGCTGCAGCAACGGCTGCCGCGCGCCGGACCTGATCGCTCCCGGCACCCACATGCAGGGCCTGCGCGTCGTCGGCTCGTACATCGACCAGAACAACTCGGGCGGCGTAGTGAGCGACCGGTACTTCCGCGGAAGCGGCACCTCCGAGGCCGCCGCGTTCACCTCCGGCGCCGTCGCGGATCTGCTGCAGCGCTATCCGCAGCTGACGCCGGACCAGGTCAAGGCGATGCTGACTTCGAGCTGCGACAAGCTCTCCTCGTACAACTGGAAGCAGCAAGGATGCGGCGAGCTCGACGCGGGCAAGCTGCTCAGCGCCTCGGTTCCGTCGATCCTCGGTTCGCTGCAGTACAACGCGCCGTCGACGGGCACGGGCTCGCTCGAGGCCTCGCGCGGCACCGACCACATCTCGCTGAACGGCGTCTTGCTCCAGGGCGAGCAGGACATCTTCGGAAAGCCGTTCGCCTCGGCGGCGATGGCAGCGCTCGAAGCTGCCGGCTCGAGCTGGTCGGGCGGATTCTGGAACGGCTCCCTCTGGGCGGGTAGCTCCTGGAGCGGCTCGTCGTGGTCTGGCAGCTCGTGGAGCGGCTCGTCCTGGTCTGGCAGCTCGTGGAGCGGATCGTCGTGGTCGGGCAGCTCCTGGAGCGGATCGTCGTGGTCGGGCAGCTCGTGGAGCGGCTCGAGCTGGAGCGGCAGCAGCTGGTCCGGTGGCCAGTGGCTCGGAGCGAGTTGGGGCTAATCGCCAGCCCAAAGGGCCGGGGGTGATCGCCGTCGGCCCTGGCACCCAACGGCGCCGTGCGCGGAGTGAGCGGCCGCGGCCCGCGTCGGTGCGTGATGCGCTCCGCGCGCGGCGGGGCGTCTGGGCGTTCAGCGGCGTCGTCGCGCTCGTCTGTGCGCTCGTATGGGCCGTCGCGATCGCCGGCTACAACGGCCCGGCGCTCGGGCAAGGTCTGCATCTGGCGTGGTGGGAGCTCGCCGTTCCCTTCTTCCTGGCCGAGGTCTTCGTTGTCCACCTCCAGTTCCGAAAGCAGGCGCATACGCTGTCGCTGACGGAGATCGGGCTCACGCTCGGCCTACTGCTCGGCACTCCAGCGGCTCTTCTCGCCGGACAGGTGGTAGGCACCTTCGCCGCGCTGGTGGTCAGTAGGTGGCGCTCACAGCGCCAGCTCGTCAAGTTCGCGTTCAACCTCGCGGAGCTTCCACTCTGTAGCGCCGTGGCGTTGATGATCTTCCGCTCGCTCGGTTCTCCGGCCGATTCGGCGCCACATCTCTGGGCACTCGTTCTCCTTGCGTGTGCGGTCGCCCACGTCGTGGGCATCCTGCTCGTCTCGACGGTGATCGCCATCAACGAGGACCGCTTCCTCGCGCCCCAGCTCGGCCGGACGCTCCTCACGTCGACGCTCGGGGCAGTGGCGACCGCGTCACTCGCCCTTGCCATCGTCGAACTTCTCGAGGTTCGCCCGCTGGCCGTGATCCTCCTCGTGATTCCTGCCTCGGCCTGCGTCGCAGCCTTCCTCGGCTACATGAAACAGCGGGAGCAGCGTGAGCACGTGGAATTTCTCTACGAGTCGATGCGGGCCACACAGGGAGCGCCGGAGTTCGGGCTCGCAGTGGGGCAGCTGCTCGTCGCGGCCCGCCGGCTTCTGCGTGCCGAATACGCCGAGATCCTGCTTCTGCCGGCCTCGGAGGGCGAAGGGCCATTGCGAAGCGTCAGCGGAGCAGAGGGCGAGCTCCTCATGCATCCGGAGGACCGGTTTGCCACGGCGGACGCCGCCTCGTTCGCCGAGATCGCCTCCCGCGGCGTGGCGATGCTTCTCAATCGGGGTCGCGAGGACGAGGCTCTCGACGAATTCCTGCGCACGCGCGGGCTCGCGGACGCCATCGTCGGACTGCTTCGTGGCGAGGACCGGGCGTTCGGGCTGCTCCTGGTCGGTGAGCGTGTGGGCGACGTCAGCTCGTTCGGTGATGCAGACATCGAGCTCTTCGAGACCTTCGCGGGCCATGCGAGCATCCTGCTCGAGAACGGCCGGCTGGAGCATTCGCTTGCGGAGGTGACCCAGTTGAAGGAGGAGCTCCGCCATCAGGCCTATCACGACACGCTCACGGGACTCGCGAACCGGCTCCATCTCCTCGAGGCGATCGAGCAGGAGCTCGAGCGGGACAAGGGCTTGACGGCGGTCCTCTATCTCGACCTCGATCGCTTCAAGTCGGTCAACGACACGTGGGGTCACAGTGCCGGTGACGAGTTGCTGTCCGAATTCGCCCGCCGGCTCGGTGGAGCGATTCGCGCGCAGGATCTGGCGGCTCGCCTCGGCGGCGACGAGTTCGCCGTGCTCGTGCGCGAAGCTGGGACCGAGGCTGCGGCCACCGCCGCCGAGCGGCTGCTGGAGGCGGTCGACGGGACCTATTCGCTCGGGTGTGGCGAGATCACCTGCCACGTGAGTATCGGCATCGCTGTTGGTGCCGCCGGCCACGTAACCGGCGAGGACCTCATCCGCAACGCGGACATCGCGATGTACAGCGTCAAGCGCTCCGAACGCGCCTACACGCTCTACGAGGCGACACTCCACGAGCAGCTCCGCGCTCAGCGACAGCTCGGGCTCGACCTCGAGGCTGCGCTGGAGCGGGGCGAGCTCGCCGCCCATTATCAGCCCGTCGTGCGACTCGCGGACGGCGAGATCGAAGGGTTCGAGGTGCTCGCCCGGTGGCCGCATCCGACCCGCGGCCTGCTCACAGCCGGCGACTTCCTGCCGGCGGCGGAGGAGGCGGGGCTGTCGGTCGAGCTCGGGCGGTTCGTCCTCGAGCAGGCACTCGACGCCGCCCGCAGCTGGCCTGAACGGCTCAGCATGTGGCTCAACGTCGCACCGGCGGAGTTCGCGAACGAGCGGCTCGTCGACACGCTCGCCGAGTCGCTCGAGCGGTTCGGCGTCGAGCCGAGCCGCCTCGTCCTCGAGGTCACGGAGTCGGGTGTCATCCAGGGCGCCGACGCGGCGCTCGTTGCGATGCAGCGGCTACGCGAGCTCGGCGTCAGCTTGACGATCGACGACTTCGGCACCGGCTACTCGTCGCTGAGCCGGCTCGCCGAGTTCCCGATCCAGTCGCTGAAGATCCCGAAGCCGTTCGTCGACAAGCTCCTGGGCGAGGACGCCGACGAAGCGTTCGTCAGCGCGATCCTGCGCCTTTCTGACTCGCTCGGCCTTGCCGCCGTGGCCGAGGGCATCGAGCACCCCGCGCAGGCGGCGCGGCTGCGCGAGCTCGGGTGCCGTTTCGGCCAGGGCTATCTCTTCGGGCGGCCCGCGCCGGCAGAGGAAGCCGGACGGCTCCTGCAAGAACGGGAGTCGGCGCGGAACACACAGCTCTCGCGCGACCCGGCCGGACTCCTCTAGGCAGAGACTCGGTCGAGAAACGGCGAAGCGGCGGGAAGGCCCGCCGCTTCAGAAAACTCCGCCGCAGAGTTGTTGCCGTCAGCCCCGAGCGAGAGTCACAGCAGATATTCGCGCGCAGGGATACCGCTGGGCCTCCCCCTTTTGGGGGATCTGCCACCGCCTGTGGAAAACCCTGTGGAATCAGCCGCCCTTTCCGACCGTGAGAATCGGCGCGTTGAGGACGATGTGCGCGTCCTTCTCGGTGAGCTTGCCCTTCTTCTCGAGCGCGTCGATCTGGTCGTCCTGGCCGATGAGGACGGGCTTGACGCCCTTCTTCCAGGTCAGCCAGACCTCTTTCCACAGCGGGTTGTAGTCGGTCTCGCCGGGCTGGGAGCCGAAGATGGTCAGCTGGCCCTTGGCGGCGCGGCCGCGCACGAAGTACTGCTCCGGCAGGCCCTTCACCGCTTTCAGCTCCGCGGAGTAGTTGACATGCATCGCAGTGGCCTGCGACTTCGACGACACGTCGGTAATCAGGTACGTGTCGATGTGGTGGTCGTAGTAGCCCTTGTAGACGGGCTCGGCCTTCATCGTGGCCTTGCCGATGTTCGGCAGCCCGCCGGTCGAGGCGACCGCGACGACCGCGGCTACGCCCGCCAGGCCCAAGCCGAAGAAGACGATAAGAATCCGGCGCACCTGTTCCTCCTTGTCTAGAGTGATGGCAGTGGCTACGCGCAGGACATCGCTCCGGATTGGCGTCATCGCCGTTGTCGCAGCAGCGGTCGCCGTCTCAGCGGCGGTGTGGAGCGGAACAGGCGCCGCGAGCGCTCGTCATGCGACGAAGGCGCCGACCGTCATGACACGCAAGGTCGGGAAGCTCGGCGTGATCCTCGTCAACGGCGCCGGCCGCACGCTGTACATGTTCGTCCCGGACAAGCAGAAGAAGGTGACCTGCAAGGGATCGTGCGCGGTCATCTGGCCGCCGCTGAAGATCAAGGCCGGGCAAAAGCCGACGGCCGGCGGCGCCGCGAAGAAGTCGCTGTTGGGGACGGACCCGAACCCGAGCGGTGGGCGGGTGGTCACGTACAACCACTGGCCGCTCTACACGTACATCACGGACCACAAGCCGGGTCAGGCGACGGGGCAGGGCGTCAACAACAGCGGCGGCCTCTGGTACGTCCTCTCGGCTTCCGGCAAAGTCATCAAGAAGTAGCCGGCGGCGCAAACAGCGCGACCACAGGATCCTCGCGACTGCCGAGCAGCGTCTCGACGTCTGCCTCGCTCGTATCGAGCCGCTCGACGCGCGCGCCCATAACCTCGAGGAACGCGTCGGGCGGGCCGAGGAACTCCAGGCCGTTCGGCGTCTTGTAATGCATCGCCACCACGAGCGCGGGCCGAAGCTCGCGCACGAGCGCCGCTGCAGCGTCGGGTGCGATCGTCGGTCCGCCGCCGATGGGGAGGAGGAGGACGTCGACCTCTCCGAGCGCATCCCGCTGTTCCGGCCGTAAGGCGGCTTGGCCGAAATCGCCGAAGTGGGCCACGGTCGTGCCGTCGAGCGCGAAGCGGAAGATCGTGTTCGGCCCGCGCTGGGTGCCGGCCACGCCGTCGTGCTCCGACGCGATCCCCACGACCTCGCCGACGGGAGACTCGTGCGTGCCCGCCTTCGCGAGCACGACCGGATCTCCACCGATCGCCTCGACGCCGTTGTGGTCGAGGTGATCGTGCGTGACGAGCAGGAGATCGGCCTCGACGCCCTCGATAAGGGGGAAGGGCCAGCTCCAGCCGCTGCGGGCGGGCGACGCGTTCGCGAGATCACCGAACGGGTCGATGAACACGCGATGGCGCTCGCCGGTGAGCAGGAATGCGGACTGGCCGTACCAACGGATCTGCATCTCGGTTCCTCCTCAGTGTCCTGACAGTCGTCGTAGCAGTGGCACCGCCGCGAGCAGCGTCTGCTGTTCGTCGGGGCTCAGCTCGGCAGTGATCGCGGCGGCAAGCCAGCCCTCCCGCTTGCCTCGCTCCTCGAGCACCCGCTCGCGTCCCTGCTCGGTGAGCTCGATCTGGATTCGCCTGCGGTCTTCGGGATCGGCGCGTCGCTCGATCAGCCCGCTGCTTTCGAGCTCCGCAAGCGTCTGGGCCATCGACTGCGGCCGCACGCGCTCCGCGGCGGCCAGCCCACTCGCCGTCTGTGCACCCTCGCGGTCGAGCCGGCTGAGAACGCTCGCCTGCGCTACCGGGAACGAGTACTCGGCGCGCAGCCTCCTGACGAGCTGGCCGAGGACGATGCGGAGCTCGTGCGCGGCGGTTACGACCTGGGGCGAAGGGCGAGCCACGTAGGGAGTTTAGACAGGTAGCCTGAACAGGCTGCCTGTGGATCATGCCAACTACAAGTGGGTCGCCCTCTCCAACACGACGCTCGGGGTGCTGCTCGCAACGCTCGACGGCTCGATCGTGCTCATCGCGATGCCGGACATCTTCCGCGGCATCCATCTCGACCCACTCCGGCCCGGCAACAGCTTCTACCTGCTTTGGATGATCCTCGGCTTCCTCGTCGTCTCGAGCGTCCTCGTGGTCAGCCTCGGGCGCCTCGGCGACCAGTTCGGGCGCGTCCGGATGTACAACGTCGGCTTCGTCGTCTACACGGTCGCGTCTTTACTCCTCACGATCGACTGGCTGCAGGGACGGGCGGGGGCGGACTGGCTGATCGGGTTCCGGATCGTGCAGGGGATCGGCGCGGCATTCCTCGTCGCGAACTCGGTCGCGATCCTCACCGACGCGTTCCCGGCGAACCAGCGCGGCCTCGCGCTCGGGATCAACAACGTCGTCGGCATCAGCGGCATGTTCATCGGGCTCGTGCTCGGCGGCGTGCTCGCGCCGATCTCCTGGCGGCTGGTGTTCCTCGTCTCCGTGCCGACCGGCATCGCCGGGACGATCTGGTCGTACCGGAGCCTGCGCGAGATCGGCGTCCGCACCCGCGAGCCGGTGGACTGGGCGGGCAACCTCACCTTCGCCGCCGGGCTCGTGCTCGTGATGGTCGGGATCACGTACGGGATCCGGCCCTACGGGAGCCATCCGATGGGCTGGACGTCACCGTTCGTGGATGTCTGCCTCGCCGGCGGAGCGGCTCTGCTCGGCCTCTTCACGATCGTCGAGGTGCGCTCTACGGCGCCGATGTTCCGGCTCGGCCTCTTCCGGATCCGGGCCTTCACCTTCGGCGTGCTCTCGAGCTTCCTCTCGGCCGTCTCGCGCGGAGGCCTCATGTTCATGCTGATCATCTGGCTCCAGGGGATCTGGCTTCCCGAGCACGGCTACGACTTCGCCTCGACGCCGCTCTGGGCCGGGATCCGGATGCTGCCGCTCACGGTCGGCTTCCTCCTCGCCGGACCGCTCTCGGGGATCCTCTCCGACCGCTACGGCTCGCGGCCGTTCGCGACGGGCGGGATGGTCGTGTCTGCGATCAGCTTCGTCCTGCTCGAGATGCTCCCGGTCGACTTCTCGTACCCCCTTTTCGCCGGGATCCTTCTGCTGATGGGGCTGTCGATGGGCGCGTTCGCGGCGCCGAACCGGGCCGGAGTGATGAACAGCCTGCCGGCGCAGCATCGGGGATCCGGCGGCGGCATGAACCAGACGTTCCAGAACTCCGCGCAGGTGCTCTCGATCGGGATCTTCTTCACGCTGATGATCGTCGGGCTCTCGGCCACCCTGCCGCACTCGCTCGCGACCGGGCTGCGGGCGCACGGCGTCCCCGCGGCCGTCGCGACACACGTCAGCCACCTGCCGCCGGTGTCGGTGCTCTTCGCCGCGTTCCTCGGCTACAACCCGGCGAAGGAGCTGATCGGTCCGCACGTCCTCGCGCGGCTGCCCGCGCACGACGCGGCGGCGATCCGCGGGCGCGGCTTCTTCCCGCACCTGATCGCGACGCCGTTCCACAGCGGGCTTCGCGAGGCGTTCGGGTTCGCGATCGCCGCGTGCCTCGTGGCGGCGCTCGCATCCTGGTCGCGGGGCGGACGGGTCGTGAGGCCCGAGGAGCACGCGCTCGAGCAGGTCGTGGACTAGGCGCGCGCGATCTGCACGGCGAGGAAGACGGCGTAGAGCGCGATCAGGAGAGCGCCGGCCGGGCGACCCGCGCCGCCTCGCCTCCCGAACAGGACGAGCGCGACGGCCGTCATCCCGAACAGCCACGCGAGGCCGAAGACGTCCAGGCCGGAGAACGACGTGATGCTGCCGAGCGCCGCCGGCAACGCGATTGCCGCGACGACGTTGATCGAGTTCGAGTTCAGGGTCTCGCTCATGAGCGCCGAGCCGCGCTGCTGCAGGCCGAACCGGATGCCCGTCCATGCGTTCGGCAGGGCAGCGAGCACCGCGAGAACAATCGCACCGACGAGTGTCTGCGGCACCGACCACCGGTCGGCGAGCGACGTTGCCGCCCGCACGGCACCCACGCTGCCGCCCACGATCAGGCAGAGCGCGGCGATCAGGACGAGTACGAGTCGCATCGCTTCCCGGCTGGAATCGAGCGGCTGCAGTCGGCGGTGCTCTTCGCCGAAGCTCCGCTGGACGAAGCGAGACTCTTCGACACCGAGGCCCAGCAGGCGTACGAGCCGCTGCCCGGTCGCGAGGAGCGCGACGTACGGGACGGCGACGATGCCGGCGAGCACGATCCCGGCGCCACCGCCGATGACACCGCCGGCAACTGCGACGGCCGCGGCGAGCATCCACAACCCCACGAACGCCTCGACCTCGAGCGCCTCGTGTTGTGCCCTGATCCTCGCGGTCACCACGGCGCTCAGGCCGAGCATCGCTGCAATGTTGAACGCGCTCGCCCCGATGGCGACCCCGACTGCCACCGCATGCCGGTTCTCGACCAGGGCTGTCACGGCCGAGGCGAGCTCCGGCGCGTCGGCTGCAAGTGCGGTCAACAGGCCGAGCAATGTCTCCGGCAGGCCAAGCCTGAGACCGATGTGGTCGAGACGCGCCGCAAACACCGATGCGGCAGCGAGCATGACGCCGATCGAGACGAGGAAGAGGGGAATGGCGATTGCGGGCGTCATCGGCTGACGCCGACCAGCCTTCCCGGCACACCGCTCCGAACGCTAGCGCAGGAGGCTCAGGTGCCCGGGTCGCGCGGAGCTTCTTCGGATTCGATCTCCGACTCGGCGATCTCGGCGCTGTCTCTGCCCGCGAGACCCGGCACGGGTCCGCCGCCGGCGTAACCGTGCTCCAGCCGCTCGATGTCCTCCCGCCCCGGGTCGCGAGCGCCGAATTCCTGCTTCAGATCGGCAGCCTCTTCCGCGTCTCCCGTCTTGACGCGGGGCGGCCCAGCGAGCACGTTGCGAATCCGGTCCAAGAAGCTCATCGCCTGGGAGCATAAGCGATCATCCGGTTGTGATCGTCTCGCTCCACGTTGCGCTCGGTGGCGCGGCCGGCGCGCTTCTCGGCTCACGTCCGCTCGCCCTCCTGCTCGGGCCGCCCCTCCACGTCGCCGGAGACCAGGTGCCGCACGAGGACATCCCCGATCTGAGCTTCGAGATCGGGAGCGGTCTCCTGGCGCTGGGCTTGCTCGCCGTGCGTCGGGGACCGTTGGACGCTGCCGTGCTCGGCGGCGCCGCGGCGTCAATGCCGGATCTCGAGCACGTCGTGCCGTGGCTCCGCCCCCGCGGGGGGATGCTGTTCCACCGCGGCCGCGGTCGCCACGGCGTCGGCATCGCGGCCGAGACGCAGCTCCTGTTGGCCGGCGTCACGGTCGGCTGGCTGCTCGCGCGGCGCCGGTAGCCTCGCCCCGATGAAGGTCGGCATCGTTGTCCCGTACTCGTGGTCGTTCGGCGGGGGCGTCGTCGACCACGCCGACGCCCAGGCTCGCGCGCTCGAGGCGCTCGGGATCGAGACACGCCTCCTGATCGGCAACGACCCGCCGGGCTCGTTCAGCCGGATCCTCCACCCGCGGCAGGGCAGGCCCGGCCCGCCGCCGCCGAACGTGATCCCGCTCGGACGATCGGTGATCGTGCCGGGGAACGGAGCACTGTCGAACCTCGTCCTGAGCCCACGTGCGGTGCCGCAGTTCCGCCGTGCGCTGGCGCGGGAGCAGTTCGATCTGCTGCACGTGCACGAGCCGCTCGCGCCAATGCTCAGCACCGCTGCGCTTGCGCTCTGGGACGGGCCGACGGTCGGGACGTTCCACGCCGCGGGTGACTCGTCCTGGCGACCGATCGCGGATGCGCTGTGGGGGTTCCTGCTCGAGCGGATCGACCTCCGCATTGCCG
>Ga0105240_10012444_pt1 | contig 11744 bp, 12 predicted proteins | sample KBSC54metaG_FD_80426 | JGI IMG/M metagenome (GOLD analysis project Ga0105240, IMG submission 80426) | Corn rhizosphere microbial communities from Kellogg Biological Station, Michigan, USA - KBS C5-4 metaG | ecosystem: Host-associated > Plants > Roots > Rhizosphere > Soil | place: Michigan, USA...
GACTGCGGACAGAGCGCCGCCCTGATGAACGCCCCCACGGCAATCAACCAGTCAAATTCCGACTCTTACTCGGCACCTACTCCATCACCGGAAGCATCAGAAATCCCGCAGACCACCTGGGAACCCGTCACCACTCAAAGCACACCGCCAGCCCAGCACGACGCGTACCTCACCTGTAGACAACTCCGTCTCTAGAACTCCGTTCTCCTTCCGTCTCTTAATTCGATTTCAATAACCCGGAGCACGTGTGTTCGTACGTCTCTACATTTCGATCTTCGCTCTCGCGACAGTCGCGTCCTGCCAGGAACCCGCGAAGAAGGACCCCTTCGAGGACCTCCCCGTCCCCCAGCCTACTACGGAGCCGAGCCGCGCCTTCTTCCGCGACAACTTCGGCTTTCGCAAAGAAATCATGTCCGAGTTCGACACCAACCAGGACGGCACCCTGGCCAGCCGCCAGTCCCTGGGCTTCGAGGTCCTCAAAAAGTTCTCCACCGCCACCGAAACCGTCGCCGCCTTCGACTTTCAAGCCCGCCTCGTCCGCCGCGACGGCTTCAACCCCGTCCTCAACGACATGGAAGGCGAATCCCGCGCCGGCTGGGCCTTCGAATATCACAACCTCTACCTCGACCTCTACAATCTTTTCCATCGCCAGGGACGTTTCAATTTCCGTGTGGGGCACTTCTATGTTCCCTTCGGTCTCAACCTTCAGACCGACACGCATGGCACCGTCCTCCAGCTCTCCAACGATCGCAACTTCGGCTTCGAGCGCGATTGGTACGCCGGACTCTTCGGCCCGCTCAACCGCCATCTCAACTACGATGCCTACTACCTCACCGGCTCCGGCTACGACCTCAAGTACAAAGGTCAGAGCGGGCTCGGCGCATTTCGCCTAAGCCTCGCGAACCGCTACAGCTCGGAATATGGACTCGAAGGCGGCGTCTCCGTCCTCGCCGGCGAGCGTCTCGCTGCCAACAACGAAACCATCCGCACCCGCCGCGCGGGCATCGACGGGCGCTATCGCAAGTCCGTCCCTACCGGCCTCCTCACCTTCACCACCGAACTCAGCGCCGGCAGCGACAGCCGCCGCAACGTCCTCACGCAACTCCACCAGGCCGAATATTTGCGAGCCTCGCGCCGCTGGGGCCTGGCCACCCAATACCGCCGTTTCCGCCAGCATGACTTTGGCACCGACGCCTCCATCATCGGAGAGTTCACCTGGTACTTCCGGAACGACGTCGGCAACTCCAATCTCCACTGGCTCAAACTCAACGTCGAGCGTCAACTCCAGCAGGCGCAACTCCGGCCCGCCACTATCGTGACGCTCCAATACTACTTCTATCGATAAGGAAACCTATGCGAACCGCCCTCTTCCTCTGCCTCCTAGTAATCCCCCAGCAAGCGATCGCCGCGATCGGCTGCACGCTCAGCAATCCCTCCGCCGACCTCAAGTACCTCTATCCGGAAATGACCACGTTCCGCGAAGACCTCAACGAGTTCCCCCATCTGCCCAACGGCGCCGACCTTTTCAAAGGCCTGAAGGCCCGCCTCGGCACCGACCTCGACGCTATCTATGAAACGTACGAAACGCCCTACACCGTGTACACCGTCTTCCAGGGCGCCACCAAAATCGGCATCGTGCACGGTGTCAACGTCCCTGGTAAAGGCGGCGTCATCCAGGTCTTCCTCTCCACCGACGCCGCCACCGGCGCGATCCGCAGCTTCTTCTTTCAGCGCCTCGAAAGCCCCGCTGCCCGCCAGCTCCGCGCCAAGGAATTCCGCGCGCAGTTCACCGGACTTACCCTCGCCGACCTCTACAAGCACGACTACTACGCCATTGCCGACCCAGGCGCCAAGGCCGACAAAATCGCCGCCATTCACAAGCCCGCGCTCGACCCCGCCGGCCTTCCTGATTACGAAGCCACCCTCCGCGGCATTCGGAAAAATCTCATCCTGCTCGATTACTTCGTCTACGGACGCCGCTTCGAGCCCTTCTTCGAAAGAGCGCAGCAAGCCCGCGCTCGAAAGGAATAGATCATGCGAATCATACTGACGCTCTGCGCTCTCATCGCTGTCGCGGGGGGCTACTTCGGCTTTCGCGCCACGCGCATGCCGCTCCATTACGGGGAGTTCACCGGCGCTCCTGCCGTGCCCGTATCGCAGCTTGTCGAAACTCCGAAAGAGTTCCTCGGAAAGGCCGTCGCCACTGAAGGCACCGTCTCGCAGCAATGCAAATCCATGGGCTGCTATTTCTTCTTCCCCTCCGGCACCAAGACCCTGCGTGTGGAGTTGAAGGACATCGCCATGACCGCGCCCATGCGCGAAGGCCGGGCCGCCCGCGTCGAGGGTCAAATCGTCCCGTACGACGACGGCTATCAGCTTTACGCCAACGCCATCGAGTTCAAGTGAGCCGATATGAGAAAAGATAATTTCATCCTGCGCCGTTACTTTGGATTGGCCTTCAAGAATCTTCGCCGTCGCCCGGTGCGCACCGCGTTGACGATGGCTGGTGTGGCGCTCGCCGTGACCGTTGCCGTCTCGCTCGGAGGCTTCATGCTCGGGTACCGCGGCGCCATCGACAAGAGCATCAACATGCTCGGCTTCCAGGTAATGATCATGGCCAAGGGCTGCCCCTACGAAGCCGCCACCATGATGCTCAAGGGCGGCACCGGCCTCCTCTACCTCCCCGCCGACACCTATGCCAAGGTCAAGAGCGACCCTGAGATCGAAAGCATCACCCCGATCTTTGTCGGTGTCGCGCAGAAGCAGGCCAGTGGCATTCGGGACGACGACACCGGCACCAACTTTTCCGTGATCAGCGGCATCGAGGTCCCCAGCTATCGCATTATGAAGCCCTGGATCGGTTTCAAAAAGGGCGCCGGCTACGACAACGGCCGCTGGTTCGGGCAACAGAGCCGCGACGAAGTGGTGCTGGGCTTCGAGGCCGCCGAATACGAACAGCGCAAAGTCGGCGACAGCTTCTACGCTTCTATCACGCCGGCGGGCCAACCCGCTGCCGTGATGCACGAGTTCAAAGTTGTCGGCGTCCTCGACCGCACCGGCACTCAGGACGATGGCACCGTCTTCCTCCCCATCGATACCGCCCGCGAATATTTCGGACGCCCCGAGCAACTCACCATCCTCGGCATCAAGCTCAAGCAGTTCAGCTCCTTCAAGCTCCGCGAATTTGAGACTCGCTGGCTGAAGCTTCCCGAAGTTCAGGTTGTCGGCCTGCAGCAGGTCAAGAATACGCTCGTCAGCCTTGTCGCCACGGCTCAGACTATGATCGCTGCTGTCGCAATGATCGCTGTCATCGTCGCGCTGATCGGCGTCATCAACACCATCCTCATGAGCGTCTACGAGCGCACGTCAGAGATCGGCATCATGAAGGCCCTCGGCGCGCGTAAGGAATCCATCTTCCAACTCATTTGGCTGGAGACCGTCATGATCTGCCTGGTCGGGGCCGTTGCCGGTTCGCTCGCGGCCATCGTCGGTTCGGGCCTTGTCGAGCGCGCCATCAAATCCATTGCCGATCTCGGCGTCAACGGTTCCATCGTCCGCATCACGCCGGCCGTCATCGCCTACGCAGTTGCTGGCGCAGTCGTCCTCGGCTTCTTCGGCGGCCTCTACCCCGCATGGAGAGCCTCCTCCATGCGCCCCGTAGAAGCGATTGGAAAGGGAGTCTAAGAAATGAAAGACGTCATGATTGAAGCCCGCGGCCTGGAGCGCTACTATCAACGCGGCAGCGAAACAGTGAAGGCCCTCGACGGTGTCGACATCACCATTCGCAAAGGAGAGATCGTCGCGATCTTAGGTCCGTCGGGCTCCGGCAAGACCACCCTCCTCAACCTCCTGTCCTGTCTCGATGCCCCCACTGGAGGCACGCTGACGGTAGGAGGAAAATCTGTAGCGGGTCTTTCCGAGAATCAGCTCGTCGAGGTCCGCCGCGGACTCTTAGGGTTCGTCTTCCAGCAATTCTCGCTGCTCCCCACCCTCACTGTCCGGGAGAACATCGAACTGCCGTTGATCTTCCTGGGCGTCCACCCCGACTCGAAAAAGACCAACGAAATTCTCGCCGCTGTAGGCCTCGCCGACCGAGCCACTCATCTCCCGCGCGAACTCTCGGGAGGTCAGATGCAACGTGTCGCGATTGCCCGAGCCCTCATGGTGGATCCGAAGATCCTCGTCGCCGACGAACCCACGGGCAATCTCGACAAAGCCACCGGAGAATCCATCATCGCTCTCTTCAAGCGGCTGGCTGCTCAGGAAGGCCTTACGATCCTCCTCACCACGCACAACCCAGCCTTCGCGCTGGAAGCTGATCGTGTCATCACCCTCGAAGACGGCCGCATCCTTACGGATGCGCCGCTCGCGCGCGCTTCGGCCGAACTTTCGCCTCAACCTCTGCCATGTACTCCATAGCATCCGCGCGGGTTCGCATACTCGCCACTCGAGCCACGATCGCATCATGCTCTGCGGGAGGTGACAAGGCCAGGTCTTGCTTCATGGCCGAATGGACCACGGCCGGCAAATTCCCCGAGTTCACCGACTCGTCAGGCGCCGTCACCGTTGTACCGACCGCCGCAGCCATCATCATATGCGCAGCAGGAACCGTCGCCGGAGCCGGCAGCGTCTGGGGCGTATCCGCACGAGGAGTCCCGAGCGTACACAGCGCACTTACCGAATTCGCCTGCAGATCCCGATTCGTCAGAGGCGCAATGCCGAACACCGCCCTGAGAGTCGCCGAAACCGAAGCATGATCGTATTGCCGGTGATCGATCCGATTCTTCGGAATCAGCGGCGAGATCACCAGCGCCGGCACCCGCACCCCATATTGCTGGAACGTGAAACCGCTCCGATTGTAGGACGCGGTCGCCGTATCCTCGGGTGCTGGCGCAACGCCAGGGGGCATGTGATCGTAAAACCCGCCGTGCTCGTCCCACATGACAATGAGCAGGCTCTTATTCCAAACCGGCGAATTGCGAATCGCCTCATACGTCTGCTTGATCAGAGCCTCGCCCTGCGTCACGTCCCCCAGAGGATGTTGGGAGTTCCCGCTCTGATACTTGTTCAGCACATCGTAACTGGGCTCGATGAAAATATACTGATCGGCGTATCCCGCCTGCTGCAGATCGCTGGCAAACATACTGTAGTGCCGTATGTCGCTGAGGTGCACGCCCTTCAACGCCGCCACCATTGGAAAATCATCCCCGCCATACAGCCGCCGCTTGATACCCTTGGACGTCAGCCGATCGAAGATCGTCCCATGGGGCAGAGGAAATCCGCGAACCCCCTCCCACAGCGCAATCTCGCCGACCGTCGGGCTATGATCCAAGCCGCCCGACGAAGCTCCATGCACGAACATCCGATTCGGCCACGTCGGCCCCGGCATCGAAGCATTCCACTGGTCGCAAACCACAAATTCATGCGCCAGAGCATTTAACACCGGCAGTTGCTCAGGCGAATAGCACTTCATAATCTCGGCGGCACTCGAGCCCCCGTTAGTCACATATGAAGCAACGAACCCGCTATTGTTGATCGCCGGATACGCGCCGCCCTTCGGATAGCTCGTGTTCGTCCCGCACAACTGATGCACCACATCGGCGAACTCATGTCCCGGATCGAGGGGCATCCGCCAATCGGCCCCACGAGTCACCGGGTAAGCCGTGGTGCCGTACGCGTTCGATTCCTTGCCGGTCAACCCACGGATCGACGTAGCCTGTCCGGTCGCTGCGTCCGTGCCCGTAATCCCGGAGAACCCCAACATATGGTCGAATGACCGGTTCTCCAGCATCAAAACAAACACATGCTCAACAGACATTGCAGTCTTCCCTCAAGCTCCAAAAACTGAAAAGATCGCCCGCGCTCCCAAGTAGCTCCACTCGCTCATCCACTGCCCCATATTCGTCATGGACATCGCCACAATCAGCAGCATGAATCCGATCCGCGAGAGTTCCACGTACACCACCATCGGAATCCGCGCCGCCAGTAGCAGCTTTGACCCATCCAGGGGAGGCACCGGCAGCATGTTAAAGATGGCCAGGTACAAGCTCAGCCGCACCCCGCGCTGGGCAAACGCCGAGAGGGCCGGGGCCGTATGCAGCAGCGCCACCGCGATCCCGGCCAGAATTACCGCCAGAATGACGTTACTTGCCGGTCCCGCCAGCGCGACCAGAGCCAGTCCGTTCAACCCGCCGCGAAGCTTGGATGTTTGCGTGCGAACCGGCTTGCCCCAGCCGAGAAATCCAAAGCCTAGCAGTGACGTGATAAATGGAAGGATCGCCGTCCCCAGCCAGTCCACGTGCGCCAGCGGGTACAGCGTCACCCGCCCTTCCAGAGTCGGAGTGTCGTCTCCCAATTTCGTGGCCACCCACGCATGCGCAAACTCATGTGGCGCGGTGAGGATCCATAACAGAAGCACCGTTAATACGGCATTTAAGATTTGGGTTTGCATCTTTACTTGCGCCGGATGATGGCTGCCCATAGCCCCAGCAGCGCGAGTATTGCCAGTAAGCTGCCTGTCATCAGGAGTCCGATTCCTCCATTGTACGGGCAATCGGACTTAGCCTGTCCGGGAAGGTGGCGTGACTATCGCTTCGATCGACTGCTCTCCGCGATGCCATACTGATCCCGGCAGCCGTGCGATTCCACATGCCGGATGTAGGCGTATTTCGCCTGGTGTTTCCGTTCAGTCGCCATGTGAATCAATACGTCGAATCTTGCGTACTCGGGATCGGATTGCAGAATCGCCCGTATTTGCTGATCGTGCAAGCCGCTCAGCTCCTGAACGGCGGCGAGCAATTCCACCACCCAACGAGCTTGCTCCTGGCACCTGCTGCGGGCCTCCAACTCGAGGACTGGAATCGATTGTTCGTTATCCTGTTCCCGCCCCTTCGACAAACCCGTGATCCACAACGTTTCCAGCACCCGCACAAACTCCGCCAGACGATCCACATCGCCGGTCTTCTCCACGAAACACGCCGCTCCCCGCTCGTAGAGTTCTCTGACTTGCGCAGATGGAGCGCCGGCCGACAGGACGACCACCGGAATTGCCCGAAGCAATGGATCGTTTTTGATGGCGCTCAGTGCTTCCGCCCCGCTCAGTCGAGGCATCTTCAGATCCATTAAAACCAAGTCTGGCCGGGGAGCGTCGTGGAATGGGCCTTCCTTGTGTAGAAACTGCATCGCCTCCACGCCGTCGGCCACCCGGTGGACTTCGCAGGCCTCTCTCGCCTGCTTCATCATCCGCCGGATTAGGTAAACATAGGTCGGATCGTCGTCCGCAATCAAGATTTGAAACATGGGTTCCCGGGCTTCGTTCGATGATTGGGCCGCACTGCAGACAGGTACGACCCTATCGCTCACATCATACGTCGACGTATCGAAAATACAGGGCAGGCAACCCACGAACTTTAGGGCGCGATAGTCTTTTTGCGCACTGAACCTCGCCCTCATCCGGGCGGGAGCATCCATCTGCGTCGCGGACCGATGGCCCGATCTTCTATTTCTTTCCGCCGACCGGCTTGTACCCGCTGTTGCCGGCCTTTTTCATCGCTTGCATGGCGTCCTCCAGACTCATCAGTGGAGTCGTTTTGACCTTATCGCAAGCACCGCCTGCGGAGATCGCCATCGCAAAGGCCGCGGCGCCTACGGCGTCCGGCATTTCGATCATACCGATCAGGTCATGATCCCCGAAGGCGAACCAGAATCCTCCCAGTTTGCCTCCCAATTTCTCCACAACTTTCCGAACCGCCTCCGCTCGGTTCTCGGGCTTCTTGATCATCGCCGCCCAGGCACTTTTGCTATACGAGATCTGCAGCAGGTAATCGGCCATCGTAGGCTCCTTTCATCAACAGGTGCGTTATTGCTTTTCCAGAACCAGTGTCAGTGTCATCGGCTTGCCGTCCGCGTCTGTTCCTTTAGCGGTGGAGGTCATCGACTTCCCATCGGCCGACACCACCAATCGAAAGTCGGCATGGTATTTCGTTTTCGAGTTCTTCCCCACGGCGGTGAAAGTATTGGCATTCACTTGCTTGACGGCGAACGTGTCATAGGGCGCGCCACTACCAGTAACCGGGCTGTCGGAGCCATCGAATTTCGCTGTATACGTGGTGTGGATCGGGCTGCCATCGGCACGTTCGCCCGTAGTCGTCACTTTTACACCGCCCGGGACAGCCTCACGCACCGCCGTGTAACTTTTCAAAGGCATCGGCCCGGGTGTGTATTTCGATTTCTCGATATTCGCTTTCCACGTACCGATGGAATTATCGGCTCCGAAGGCCGCCAGGGCCGTGATCGACAACGCGAGCACGGCGCAGCTAATCATTTTTCGCATGTTCAATCCCTCTTTGACTCCGGTTGACTTGCGGAAATGCCGCTCGGGACCAGGGCTGGATCGTCCCCGTTCAGCCCCTCAGGTAGGAATTCCACGTGCTGACCGCCCCAAACGGCGTCTCCATCGATCAGCTATGGGGACCGATGTTAACACAGCCTGGGCGGTGATACTACTCCGTTTTATGGCGCCGGGGTTTTCAACGACCGGCTGCGACGGTCGAACGGGCATCCATCAGGACGGAATCCTTGCGTGAGCGGCCGATTCACGCTGATCAACCAAGAAACGCCTTACAGAGAGGCGCTGTGGCTCGGTGATTGCGCCTGACTTCGTTACTCTTCGCGCAGCTGCGATAGTGGGCTCAGATGCAGCGCGTTGCGCCGGAATCCACGTAGCCAGCAGTCCCCACAAGATCATCGCCAGCAGAGCTCCCGCCAACGCCGTTGGATCGCGTGGCGTCGCCTGATACAAGATCGCGGCCGTCGAACGATGTGAAGTTGTAGAGTGTGGCTGCGATTGCAGAAATGCAAAAAGCAAACGCAAGCGCGATCCATAAACGAGGCATCACGGCGCCCGGTCTTGGGCACGAGCCGCGCGGGCAAAAGGTCGAGACGTTTCCAAGAGGTATCGATACCCCGGAACTCATTGGTGCCACAATGAATTTCATATGAGGATCGCAGATACTCCTTTCCAGACCATCGATTGGGCAGCGGTGCAGCCGGTCTCTTTTCCAGGCGAAACGGGCGTCGCTCATTGGCGCACACGGAATTTCGGAGACATCCGCGTGCGCATAGTAGACTACTCAGCCGGCTATAAAGCCGATCACTGGTGTGAGAAAGGACACGTAATCCTCTGCGTCGAGGGCGAACTTCACACCGAGCTGAAAGATGGCCGCATCGAGGTCCTTCGCCCCGGCATGACCTACCAGGTAGGGGATGGAAGTGACGCGCATCGCAGCTTCTCACCCACGGGAGCCAAGCTGTTCATCGTCGACTGATAACCTCCGGCACCTGTATCCTAACTAACATGAACCGCCGTACCTTCCTCACGCTTTCCGCCGGCGCCGTCGTTGCCCGAGCCGCCTCGCCCGCCCCGGCCAACAAACGCGATCGCATGCTCGCCTGGCTCGCTGGACAGGGAGCGCCCAACTATACGCCCGCCGCCTTCTTTCTTCATTTCGGCAACGACTACAAGTCCGGATCCCCCGCCGCCAAACGACACCTGGAATTCTTCCGCCACACCGACATGGATTTCCTCAAAATCCAGTTCGAGCAAACCTACACGCGGCAGGACTTTCTGCAGCAACCCGCCGACTGGTCCAAACTCAAGCTCGCGAAACTCGACTTCTACGAACCGCTCCTTCAGACCGTCCGCGAACTGGTCAAGGCCGAGAAAAAGAACTCCCTCATCCTTATGACCCTGTACTCGCCTTTCATGTGTGCCGGCCACTGCGCCACCGCGCCGGTGCTCCTCCGGCACCTCGAAGAGAATCCCGAAGCGGTCAAAAAGGGTCTCGACATCCTCACCGAAAGCCAGCTCCTCTTCGTCCGCGCCTGCATCAAGGAGGGGGTCGACGGTTTTTACACCTCTACCCAAGGCAACGAAGCGAATCGCTTCACCAATCCCTCCATCTTTACGAAATATGTGAAGCCCTACGATCTGGTCTCAATGAAGGAGATCGCGGGGAAGCTGCCCTTCAACATTCTCCACGTCTGCGATTACGTTGCGCCGTATGCGAATTACGACGCGGTCCTCGACTACCCCGGGCATGTTGTCAACTGCAATGTGAAGCTTGCCAACCGGCAGATCTCCGGTCAGGAAATCACCAAGCTTTTTAAGCGTCCCTTTATGGGCGGAATGGACCGGCATGGCATCATCGCCAGCGGAACCGCCGCGCAAGTGGAAGCCGAAATCCGCCAGGTGGTGAAGAGTGCCCCGCGCCCCTTCCTGCTGGGCGCCGACTGCACGGTCGAGGCGGAAACCAGTTGGGACCGGCTGAAGCACGCCATCTCAGTCGCGCATCAAGTTGGCGCTTGAGGCTCACTCCTCTCGCAGCGCCACCATCGGATCCACCCGCGCGGCTCGCAGCGCCGGAGCGGTCATGGCCAGCGCGGCCACGGTCAGCAACACCAGGCACACCGCTGCGAGAGCGCGCCAGTCGGTCGCGTGGACGCCGTACAGCAGGCTCGCGATCAGCTTGCCGCCCGCGACGGTCAATGCAATTCCGGCCGCCAGTCCGCCGATCACCGGCAGTCCACCCTGCCAAGCCACCAGCAGCAACAGGTCGTGCGTCTGCGCGCCCACTGCTCGCCGCACCCCGAACTCCGCCGTTCGCTGCGCCACCAACTGCGCCAGCACGCCGTAGAGTCCCACCGCCGAAAGCGCTAATGCTGCCAGTCCGAAGAACGCAAACACGGTCGCGCGGAATCGCGGATACGCTAACGTTCTTGTCAGCCTCGCACCGAGACCCTCCAGTTCGCCGACTGGAATGGCCGCATCCAGCGCGCCGATCTGCTTCTCGATCTCGCCCGCCGCGGGCCTCGCCGCCCGTACCGCTACCTCGACCGTCTGACGGGGATCTTGGGCCAGCGGCCGGTACAACATCGGCGTCTCGAGCCAACTCATCTCGTTCATCAGTTCGGTGTGCTTCACGTTGCCCACTACGCCCACGACCGTTAGCCACGACATTCCGGTGCCTGCAATTCGAATCTCCTGGCCCACCGGATCCGAGCCGGGAAAATATCGCGCTGCCAGCGCTTCGTTGATCACCGCCACCGCAGTCGACCCCTGGCGGTCCTGCGGACCCAGCGCCCGCCCGCGCAGCAACGGAATTTCCAAGACCTCGAAATATTCCGGACTCACCGCATCCACCCCAACCTCGTGCATCTCTGCACTGGTCCGGCCCTGAACTTCGAGCACTTCGTTGCCGCCTGCTTCCGGCGGCACACGCGAGCCCAGCGCGACGCGCCCCACTCGTGCCAACCCGCTCGTCAACTGATCGTAGGCGCGTACGCGGTCCGCGGCAGTTGCGAAGTGCGTGGCTGGAAGTTTGATGCGTCCCGCCAATATTCCGGCGGGCCGAAATCCCAAATTCTCCGATCCCATTCGCAGCGCGCTCGTCATCAGCAGCCCGGCGGCAATCAACATTACGAAGGAGAGAGCCACTTCGACACTCACCACCGCTCGCGTCAAGCGTTGCCGCCCTTGCACGAACCCCCGGCCGCCAGCTTTCAAATCCACCGTGAGATCCACTCGGGAGGCCCGCAGTGCGGGTAACAGAGCGAATACCAGCGTCGTCACGAATGCGAGCGCAATACTAAATCCCAGCACGGGCCAGTTCGTCGCGACATTCGCGCCTACGCTCAACTCGATCGGATCCGCCGCCCGGAAGCCTCGCAGCGCGGCCCAGGCCATC
>Ga0105240_10012448_pt1 | contig 11741 bp, 9 predicted proteins | sample KBSC54metaG_FD_80426 | JGI IMG/M metagenome (GOLD analysis project Ga0105240, IMG submission 80426) | Corn rhizosphere microbial communities from Kellogg Biological Station, Michigan, USA - KBS C5-4 metaG | ecosystem: Host-associated > Plants > Roots > Rhizosphere > Soil | place: Michigan, USA...
CGACATGAGCGCGCTCGCTCTCGCGTGGGTGCTCCACCAGCCGCGTGTAGATGCGGCAATCATAGGACCGCGTACACCGGCGCACATCGATCGGGCGTTGGCCGCAACCTCCGTCACGCTGTCCTCGACCGATCTTGCACGCATCGAAAAGCTGTTTTGAACACGACAGGAGACGCGATGCTCCGACGACTTTCACGATCGATCCTGGCTCTCGCCTTCGCCGCCGGTATCGCGAGCATTGAGACGACGGCCCAGGCGCCGCGCCACCTCGCGCTCGCCGGCGGCATGCTGCTCGACGGTTACGAGGTGCCGCCAATCCACCATGCCGTCGTGCTGATCGAAGGCAACAAGATTGTCCAGGTCGGGCCCGCATCGGAAGTGAAGATCCCAGCTGACGCCACGATCATCGACACGAGCGGGCGCACGATGATGCCCGGAATGATCGAGACGCATGCGCACTTGTCGATTCTTGGGCATGGCGATTACGGTCGCTGGTTTCCATGGCTCGCCGAGCACAAGGCGCAGTTTCCACCCGAGCGCATCCTTGAGATATCGGCGAAGGAACTGCTGATGGCCGGCGTCACGTCGGCGATCGATCTCGGCGGCCCGATGAAGGAGAGCCTGAGCGTCAGGGACCGGATTGCGCGAGGCGAGATCCCAGGCCCTCGCATGGAGATGAGTGGTCCGGCGATCAACCATCGCAACGGTCCGCCGAGCTCCACGCCGAGTGTCAGCCTGCTGGCCGGCACGTCGATCACGAGCCCGGAAGAAGCCGCACAAGCGACCGAAGATCACATCAAGCAGGGCGTCGATGTGATCAAGTGCCAGGTGCCTCTCAGCTACGAGGAGTACAAGGCGATCGTCGACACGGCGCACAAGCACGGCGTCAAGGTGCACGCGCACCTGTACACCGAGAAGGAACTGGCGGACGCGTTTCACGCCGGCGTGGACGTGCTGCAGCACGTCGGCTCAGCCGGCGTGCCGCTCTATTCCGCCGGCCTCGTCAAAGAGATCGTCGACGCCGGACGTCCCGTCGTGCCCACCGCTGCGCATCGTGTGTTCGTGTGGCCGGCGACGCTCGACTTTCCGGAACGGCTGCAGAATCCGCAACTGAAGAAGGACTTCCCTCCGGAGATCTACGCCGAGGTGCAGGCTTCGCTCAAGGATTACCGATCGCTCCGCTATTTCAACACGACGGATCGCCAGATGTTCTTCGCCGATGCCGACATGCGGCAGTGGATCACGAGCGGCGCGGTCATCGGCATGGGAACCGACTCCGGCACGCCGATGAACTTTCACATCGACGCGCTGTGGCGAGAGGCGAAGAGCTTCGTCGACCACGGGATGCCGCCCGATCGCGTCATCTCGGCGCTCACCCGAATCAATTCGCGCATTTTCAACAAGCCGAACGATATCGGCACGATCGAAGCCGGCAAGCTCGCCGACATCATCGTGGTCGACGGCAATCCGCTTTTCGACATCGTCACGCTGTCGCGCGTCGTCACGGTGGTGAAGGACGGCGTGATCTGGAAGCAGGACGGGCAGCCGGTCGACGGCTCGAAGCAGCGCACGCGCCAATGACCCCTGAAGAATTCCGCGCCGCCGGACACCGCCTGATCGACTGGATTGCCGATTATCGCTCGCGGACCGAGCCGCTGCCGGTGATGGCGCGGACCGAGCCGGGCGAGGTGAAGGCGCAGCTCCCGGCATCACCGCCGGACGAGCCCGAGGCGTTCGAGTCGATCCTCGCGGATCTCGACCGCGTCGTCGTGCCCGGCCTGTCGCACTGGCAGCACCCGCGCTTCTTCGGATACTTCCCCTGCAATGGGTTGCTCGCAAGCGTGCTCGGTGATTACGTGAGCACCGGCCTGGGTGTCCTCGGTCTCTCGTGGCAATCGAGCCCCGCGCTCACCGAAGTGGAAGAAGTCGTCACCGATTGGCTGCGCCAGATGATGGGCCTGGACGAAGCGTGGAGCGGCGTGATCGCCGATACCGCGTCGACGAGCACGCTGATCGCGTTGATCTGCGCGCGCGAGAAGACGACCGACTACGGGCTGGCACGCGGGGGGCTGCAGACTGAAGCGCAGCCCCTCATCGTGTACGCGTCCGCGCACGCGCACAGTTCGGTCGACAAGGCGGCGCTCCTCGCCGGCTTCGGTCGCGAGAACATCCGGCATGTCCCGCACGACGATAAGTATGCGATGCGCGCCGACGCGCTCGAAGAGATGATCGAGCGCGATCGCCGATCAGGCGCCCGTCCGTGCGCGGTCGTCGCGACGATCGGCACGACGACCACGACTTCGTTCGATCCGGTGAAGGCGATCGCGGCGATCGCGCACAGACACGGTCTGTGGCTGCACGTCGATGCCGCGATGGCCGGCTCGGCGATGATCCTGCCCGAATGCAGGAGCCAGTGGCACGGGATTGACGCCGCCGATTCGCTCGTCGTGAACCCACACAAGTGGCTGGGTGCGGCGTTCGACTGCTCGGTGTACTACGTCCGCGATCCGGAGCATCTGGTCCGCGTGATGTCCACCAATCCGAGCTATCTGCAGTCGTCGGCGGACGGGCGCGTGAAGAATCTGCGCGACTGGGGCATTCCGCTCGGCCGCCGATTTCGCGCGCTGAAGCTGTGGTTCCTGATCCGCGAACAAGGCGTGAACGGTCTGCGCGCCCGCCTGCGCCGCGATATCGGCAACGCCCTATGGCTCGAGGAGAAGATCCGCGCGGCGGACGACTGGCGCGTGCTGGCGCCGGTGGCGCTGCAGACGCTCTGCGTACGCCACGAGCCACCCGGCCTCGACGGCGCCGACCTCGATCGCCACACGCTCGCATGGGCCGAGCGTTTGAACAAGTCGGGTGCCGCCTACCTGACGCCTGCTCTTCTCGATGGGCGGTGGATGGTGCGCGTGTCCATCGGTGCGGAAGCGACCGAGCGGCATCACGTGGAAGCGCTCTGGTCCGCGATGCGCAACGCAATTTCCTGAGTGCGCGGATCGACGGCTAACGCACCACCAGCCCGAGATACTTATCAAGCCAGTCCAGCGTCTCGTGCACCTCGTCGCGATGCGGCAAATCTCCGTGGACGGCATCATAAAGCAAGTATTTCTTGTCGTTGTCGGGCGTTCCGAGCAGTCGAAAAAGGGGGCGCTGCGCTGATTCGACCGGGAAATAGCTGTCGTATCGGCCGTTCAGCATGAGAACCGGCGTCCTCACGCGCGTCACGAAGTTGAGCGCATCGACTTCCGGGAGCGGGTCGCGCGACCAGAAGCCACCGGACGACAGGATCGCAGTCTTGAACCGCGGTTCGACCGCGAGATGGATGGGCGCCATGGCACCGCCCGCGCTGAAACCGAAGTAGCCGATTCTCGTGCTGTCGAAGTCAGGCCGCGTCGCGAGGTAGTCCACAACGCGGCCGATGTCCTTCGACTGCATGATGACCCGGTCGCGCCATTTGGCGCGCGGTTTTCCGCCCACACCAAGGCCGTCGGTCCTCTCGAACTGGCCCTGGAGAATGGGATAGATGACCGCACGACCACTCTTGATCAGAAACTCGAGACCGGCGTCCGAAAGGCTTCCCGATGCCTTCAACTTCTTCAGTAAGTACGCTTCGCCTCCCGCATGATAGACGACGCTCTGAAGGGGACGCGATATCGCTGCCGGCTTGAAGATGTGCACGATCACGCGCTCGTCACGATACGCGGCGTTGAAGGTCACCTTCTCGCGCATCCATAGGGCATTCTTTTCCGTCTCTTCGATCCTTGAGTCCAACGGACCTTTGTCATACATATAGAGCCCGAGGAACGCGCGGAACTGGTCATCAGATGCCGGCCGCTCCCTGGCGTAATCTCGCAGCACCGGTTCAAGTCTTGCGAGCGCTTCGGCCGGCGGCGGGCCCGCGAGCTTCACCGTGCGGAATCCGTAGTTGGATCTCCGCTCCCACGGCGATTGCGCGTCGGTGTACGAGAACATGTAAGAAGGATCTCCGAAGCCTCCGCCGAGAATGAATCGTTTCTCTGCCCAACTTTCGTTCCAGCACCATTCCTTCACATTACCGGCCATGTCCGTCGTGCCAAAGCCATTCAATGCGCCCGCGCGTCCGACCGCTTGAGTAGTTACACCGCGAAAATTGCTTCCGGGCACGAATAGCCATGCGAACTCTCCTTGTGCGGCGCCGGTCCAGTGGTAGACCGTCGGGAGGCTCTTACCCGCCCATTGCGCGTACGCTGCCGCCTCATACCAACTCACGCCAGAAACCGGGTGTTCTCGTCGTGCGGTCAAGAATGTGCCCGCTTCCCACGTCGCGGGCCCTGGCCGTCCCGTCGCATCACGGAACGCCACGATCGCCCGGTCCCACGCGATCGTATGGCCGTCCTTGACGAACGGCTCTTTCCAGAATTCGCGGCGCTGATACCCGCCAGCGTCGACGAACCTCTGATACTCGCTGTTAGTCACTTCGTGGCGGTCGATCAGATAGTCACCGAGAAGCACCGAAGGCACGTCCACCAGCGGATGGCCCAGAACTACTCGGTGACCGGGCACGACCACCATCCCGAGAGGCACGGTTGCGTCGGGATAGAGTCTGAAAGACCACGCCGCGGGCGGCACACCTATGAAGGAGATCGGGGCGAACTCGTGCTTGTTGACGCGCCACACGTACTGACTCTTAGGAAGGCGCACACCGCTGATCGGCGTCCTGCCGAGGCTCTCCCACGCGTTCGCATCACCTGAGTACAGACGATATGAAACGTCGGCGCCTCCAGGGACGGTTGCAATATTCACGTCGGCGGTCGCCTGCGACCAGAGTCTCTCGAGTGTCGGATCGTGAGGCAGAACGGCGCGGGCCTGTCGCAATAGTGCGCCCGCTGCCGCATAGTCCTCTGCGTCCATAAGTCGTGTGATTTCACGCGTCGCCGTACCGCTTGCCCACCGCTCTCGCGAGATGGCGCGGGCGACCCACCCGACAGTGACGGCGACTAACACCAGGATAAGGAGGATTGCGGCGGCGGACCGTCTCCGCGAACCCCACCGTGTGCTCGCTGATGGCGCCGCTAACTCGCGCTGAAGCTGCCGCAGATCCGCGAGCATAGCGTCCATCGTCCGGTAACGATCGTCGGGCCTTTTCGCCAGGGCGCGGCTGACCACTTTCTCGAGAGCAATCGGCACATCGCGCCGAATGCTCGTGAGAGGAACCTGTGGGCTATCTGCGATCGCGAGCGCGATGGCTTGCGGATGTTCACCGCCGAACGGCACATGTCCCGCCACCATCTCGTACACGACGACTCCGAGCGACCACACGTCACATCGTTCGTCGACGGGCAAGCCAGCGTGCTGTTCTGGTGACATGTACGCACACGTGCCGACTGTCGTCTCGCGAGGTGCGACGCTCGTGTGGCCCAACAGCTTCGCGATCCCGAAATCAACGATCTTGACGAGGCCATCGCCGGTCACGAGCACGTTAGCGGGCTTGATGTCGCGATGGATGATGCCGGCGGCATGGGCCTTAACGAGCCCCTCCGCGAGTTGCGTCGCATAGTTGACGGCGGTGGCCGGCGACAGAGGCCCGCGGTCGATCATCGTCTTCAGCGTGTCGCCCGCATAGTAGGCCATCACCAGAAACAGCTGCCCATCCGCGGTTTCGCGGATGTCGTGCATGGTGCAGATGTTCGGGTGCTCGAGCGCGGACGCTGCCTGTGCCTCCAGCGCGAAGCGACGTTTGGCATCGGCATTCCGCGTTAAGTCCGGCGGCAGGAATTTCAGCGCGACCGATCGGTGCAGCTTCGTGTCGTCGGCCCGATAGACAACGCCCATCCCACCTGCACCGAGCCGCTCGACGATGGTGTAATGCTCGATGGTGCGACCGACCATCGACGGACTCTCGCGCGCGAAGGTGTCCGCGACAAGGTCGCTCGCGGGCTCTCCTAGAAAGCGCTCGGCAGTCGTCGCATGGATCAGCAGCCCTTCGATTTCCTCGCGCAGCGCCTCATCACCTGCACAGGCGCTGGACAGGAAAGCACGACGTTGATTTGGATCCCGGTCGAGCGCCGCCTGACAGAGCTCTTCGACACGGCGCCATCGCTCTACCGGCATCACGGTGCCGCCCCCTGGAGCTCGCGGAGGAGCCACAACTTGGCCAATCGCCAGTCGCGCTTGATCGTATCGGTCGAGACCCCCAGCGCCTCTGCCGCCTGCTCGACCGTGAGGCCGCCGAAGAATCGCAACTCGATCACCCGAGCTTTGCGGTCGTCAACCGCCGACAATCGCTCCAACGCGCGATCGAGCGCGATGAGATCGACGGAGAGCGGCGGCGTGACAGCGACGGCTTCGGTCAGGGTGACCCGCGTTACGTCGCCTCCACGCTTTTGGTATCCGCGCGATCGCGCATAGTCAACCAGGACGCGCCGCATGAGGCGAGCTGCGATGCCGAGGAAATGCGCACGATCGTGCCAGCGTACGGACCGAGCGTCGACCAACCGCAGAAAGGCCTCATTCACGAGGGCTGTGGTTTGGAGCGTGTGGTCGCGGCGCTCACGGCTCATGCGAACGCGCGCGACGCGGCGCAGTTCCGCGTCTACGAGCGGAATCAACCGGTCGAGGGCCCCGGCATCGCCGTCGCTCCATGCGCGCAGTAGCTCGGTAACTGCTCGTGGCCTGGCCGTCGCCACATTGCCTCCCTTGACGGAATTGCGGCTCATTCTACATTTTTGAGGCCTTTCCGCGATGTTCACCCTTCGGAGGCCAATTCCCGCATTCCTACTCGGGACGGAATGCGATGGTGTACATGATCACGCGGCTGGTGACCATCGCCGCATACCTTCTGATGAATGTCGATGAGGCGTTCCGTGCCACACAACAACGAGGAGAGACCATGGTCAGAAAATGTGCGTGTGTCGCGACGGCGTTGGTGGTTGTTGGCGTTCTCGGCGCGTCGAGCGCGCGCGCCGAGGAGCAATCCTGTTACACGGCTGCGAGTCTGGAAGGATCGTGGGCGGTTGTCGCCACATACGGCGCCAACGTCGCGCTTGCGATGGGCCGCCGAACGATCGCGGAAGACGGCGATTTCACAGGCACGTTCGTTCTGAACGGTCCGACTGCCGGCTCCTCGAACGGGGCGCGCACGATCACCACAGGAACGCAGCTGGGCACGTACTCAGTCAATTGCGACGGCACAGGGACGGTGACGCGCATACTGACGGCGTCGAATGGCGTGGTCACGACGCAGGTGGACGACTTTGTCATCACCAAGAGCACGCGAGAACGCGGCCGTTTGATCGCCATGGCTATCTCAGATGCTCAGAGAACGTCGAGCGCGCTAGTAGCCGGTGGTATTTTCGTAACCCGCGTTCACAGCCGCTTGGCGGATGACGAGCAACGCGGCCGGTAGGCACATGCGCCGCCAACGGCAGGCCTGTTCTGAGCTTGTTGGACGGGCCTGCCGTTCTATCTCGATGGCGTGACGGCGTGGGCTGGTGGTCGCCGGGAATCAGCCGCCGGCGAGCGCACCGACGACGAGAAACGGCTCGGTCCCGGCGACGACGGCTCGAGGCAGCGGCGCATCCGGCGTTTCGTGAGAGAGATCTTCTTCGCACGCGAAGAACCTCACGAACGGCCGCCGCTCTTTCGTGTCGTGATCGCGAATCGTTCCGCAGAGCACTGGGTAACGCGCCTCGAGCGCGTCGAGCAGCGTGCGCACCGTGGCCCGATCGCCGACGTCAATCTGCACTTCGCCGTCCACTCTCGCGAGCGTGCGGAGATGCGCGGGCAATTCGACGCGGATCATGGCAGCGTCTGGACCTCCACTGACAGCACGGCCGGCAGATCGCGGACAATCGGCGCCCAGCTGTCGCCTGCGTCCTTGGACGCGTACACCTGGCCGCCGGTCGTGCCGAAATAGACGCCGCACGAATCGAGCGAGTCGATCGCCATCGCATCGCGCAGCACGTTCACATAACAATCTCGCTGCGGCAGCCCCTTCGTGAGCGGCTCCCATTCGTTCCCGCCGGTGCGGCTGCGAAACACGCGCAGCTTTCCGTCCGGCGGAAAGTGCTGCGAGTCGCTCTTGATCGGGACGACGTAGATGGTTTCGGGCTCGTGGGCATGGACGTCGATGACGAAGCCGAAGTCGGTCGGCAGGTTGCCGCTGACCTCCTGCCACGAATCGCCCGCGTTGTCGGTGCGCATCACATCCCAATGCTTCTGCATGAACAGCACCGACGGGCGCGACCGGTGCATCGCGAGCCGATGCACGCAGTGGCCGACTTCCGCCTTCGGATCGGGGATGTGCTCCGACCGCAGGCCCTGGTTGATCGCGCGCCACGTTGCTCCGCCGTCGTCAGTACGGAAAGCGCCGGCCGCGGAGATCGCGATGAAGATCCTCTGCGGGTCTTTCGGGTCCAGCAGGATCGTGTGCAGGCACAGCCCGCCCGCGCCCGGTTGCCAGCGAGCGCCAGACCCATGGCCGCGCAGCCCCGGCAGCTCTCGCCAGTTCTGACCGCCATCCGTCGTTTGAAACAGCGCGGCGTCTTCCACTCCGGCGTAGACCGCGTCCGGATCGGTAAGCGACGGCTCGAGGTGCCACACCCGCTTGAACTCCCAGGGATGCGGCGTCCCGTCGTACCACTGATGGGTTCCGGGCACGCCGTCGTACGCGAACTTGTTTCCGACCGGCGCCCACGTCTTTCCGCCGTCGTCGGACCGCTGCATCACCTGGCCGAACCAGCTCGATCCCTGCGACGCATACACGCGGTTGGGGTCGGCCGGAGACCCCTTGACGTGGTAAATCTCCCAACCTGCGAAATGCGGTCCTTCGACTGTCCACTGCTCCCGTTTCCCATCGGAACTCAGCACGAACGCGCCTTTGCGCGTTCCAACGAGCACTCGCACTCCACTCATGTGACCCTCGTTCGCAGCTATTGCATTCTAGCGGCGGGCCTCAGCCGGCCGTCAACGTCCGCGAGGAACTGACCCTTCGTCCGTTCATAGTCGAACGGGCCAGCCGCGGATCGACATGGGCGAAAACAGTACAACAGAACGGTATACGTGGTTTGGCCTAACATACGCGCATGGAAGTCCGGCTGTATCCCAACTCGCGGCGCCCCGGCGTCGGCCTGAGGCCCCGCCGCGAGAGCCAGCGGCCTCTCCTTCCGCAGCACGCGCGGCATTGTCCAGTGCTCGAGGCCGGCAGCGCGCTGGGGTTTCTCGTGTACCCGGCGCTCGAGCCGCACGAGTCATTTCACCTCGAATTTCAAGGCGACGGCCGCTACCTCTTCTCGTACTTCCTGCACGGCCCCACCGGGAAATGGGAGCCGCTCTTTTCGCTCACGGTGATCCTTCCGATCGGCAGCATGGGCATGATCAAACAGGACGTCGCGTTCATGACGCCGAACCCGCCGATCTCGGCGGATGAGGCGATGCGCGTCGCAACGGCGTTCATCGTGCCCGAGGATCTCGGCACGCCGCCCGGCGCGCTGTCCGTCCGCGGATCGACGAACTTCCAGACCCCTCCGGGCTGGGACACGGTGTACGCGCCGGTGTTCAACATGATCGAGCGGCCGATGGCGCCGATGCTCGTCGTCCGCGTTGAAACGGACTGGTACGCGCACGAGACCGAGTTCCGCTACGTGCTTCAGCCTGGGGAGGGCATCTCGGCGATGCACAGCATGCCGATCGGCCAGGTGTTCTTCGTCCCGCGGGAAGAGATCACGATGCGCGACTGCACGAAGGACGAGCTCGAAGCGATCAATCAGTCCGCAGAGAAATTCTCGCGCGACAAGGCGGCGTTCAAGGTCGCGACGCCGTACGGCGTCGAGTACAGCCCCCACTACCTGCGCGAGAGCCGCTCGCCGAAGAAATGACGATCGCTACTGCGTCTTGGGCCTGATCGACAGCTCGTCTTTGTAGACGACGCCGGCTTTCATGACGAAGTGGACGTCGCGCAGCGTGCCGATCGTGGTCAGCGGATTGCCGGACACGGCGATCAGGTCGGCGAACTTCCCCGCCGTCACCGAGCCGATCTTGTCCTGCATGTTCAGTATCTCGGCGTTCAGCGACGTCGCGGCGACAATGGCGTGCATCGCAGGCTCGCCGAGCGACACGCGATATTCGATCTCGCGCGCGTTGAGGCCGTGCGGCATGACGGGCGCGTCGGTCGCCAGGCCGATGGGCAGGTTCGCGGCGAGCGCGCGTTTGAAGCCGCGGACCGCAATCTCGTTGACGATCCGGCCGCGTGCCTTCTCCGACTCAGGGACGTGGTCCGATTCCTCGATGTACGCGCCAAGCGCCAGCGTCGGCACGTAAAAGGTGCGGCGCGTCTGTTTCAGCATCGCCACCGCTTCATCGTCGAGGTACGACCCGTGATCCACCGTGCGTACGCCGGCGCGGATCGCCGCCTTGATCCCATCGGCGCCGTGCGCGTGCGCCGCCACGGGTCGGCCCCATCGCGTCGCCTCGGTCACCGCCGCCTGAATCTCCGCGTCCGAATACTGCTGCGCGCCCGGCGTGATGCCCTTCGACAGCACGGCTCCCGTGACGAGTATCTTGATGAAGTCGGCGCCGTACTTGAAATTCGTCCGCACCGCTTTCACGATCTCCTCTGGCCCATCGGCGAGGTTGCGCACGAACGGCACGTCCAGATAGATCGAGAACTGGCGCGCATCGCCCGCGCCGCCGGTCGACGACACATAGTTCCCAGCCACGAGGATCCGCGGGCCCGGCACGGCGCCGGCCTCGATCGCCTTCCGCAATTCGACGTCGACATACGGCCACGTCGGACCCATGTCCCGCGACGTCGTCACGCCGGCCATCAGCGTGACGCGCGCGTTTCTCGCACCCCATAACGCGGCTTCCGGCGGCGTGGTCGTCGTCAATGCGGTTTCCCAATGGACGTCGTCGCGATCCGTGAGATGCGTGTGCAGATCGATGAGCCCCGGCAGCAGCGTGGCGGCGCCGAGATCGATGAACCGTGCGCCGGCCGGTACCGGGAGCGTGGCGGCCACCTGCTCGATGTGATCGCCGACGATGCGCACCATCGCGGGCTCGAGCGGCGGGCCGCCGCGGCCGTCAATGAGGCGGGCGGCTTTGAGGACGATCGTTTGCGCCGACGACGGCGTGGACGATGCGAGGGAGAACGCAATGCCGGCTAGGAGGAAGGCGAGACGCTGGCCCATGAATTTCACCGAGGGAGTCTACTGCTGTTCAGCATGCTGCCGGCGAAGCGGCGTCAGCACGACAGTAATGGCCTATCGTGTCTTCTTAAAGACCACAAATAACCACTGACGATTCTGCCATCAGCGGCAAGTCACTCATTCGACTGGCGTAAACAGGCGCACAGCTCAGCGGTACGTCGGTTGCTCAAATGGTCTTCGCTGTCCCCGCTGCAGTGAGGAAATTATGTTTTCGCCAAGTCGACCAGTGCGTCTTGTTTCGAATTCCATCGTCGTCGCCGCGATCGCCGCGACGATCGCGTGCAGTCATAGCGCATCGCCAACGGCTCCGAGTGCGGCTGCTCCGACAACTGTGGCCGCGTCGAGCGGCACAACGATCCTCGGCACGATTTCCGGAGTGACCAGTTCGAGCCGTTCGGCGGTGCGCAAGTCCGCCGTCGCGGCAAGCGCCGCATCGGGGGTGACCGTTACCATCGCCGGCACGTCGATCTCGACGACCGCCGATGCGAACGGCAGCTTTACGCTCACAGGCGTTCCACCGATTGAAGTCGTGCTCACGTTCTCTGGTCCGGGTGTGGA
>Ga0105240_10012451_pt1 | contig 11740 bp, 16 predicted proteins | sample KBSC54metaG_FD_80426 | JGI IMG/M metagenome (GOLD analysis project Ga0105240, IMG submission 80426) | Corn rhizosphere microbial communities from Kellogg Biological Station, Michigan, USA - KBS C5-4 metaG | ecosystem: Host-associated > Plants > Roots > Rhizosphere > Soil | place: Michigan, USA...
CACCTCCTCCCACCCCATCGCCCGGCGCGATTTCCTGCAGGGCGCGGCGATCACGACCTTGGCGGCGGGCCTTGCGCCCGAACTGGCCCAAGCGGCAGAAGCGGAAAAACTCGCGCAGAGCGATCCGTCCTACTATCCGCCCGCGCGCCTTGGCATGCGCGGCAGCCATCCGGGCTCGTTCGAAGCGGCGCACGAATTGCGCGACGGCGATTTCTGGCACGGCGCCACGGCCTTGCACGACACCGGCGAGGAATTCGACCTGATCGTGGTGGGCGGCGGCATCTCAGGCCTTTCCGCCGCTTATTTCTACCGCCAGGCCAAACCCAACGCCAAAATCCTGATCCTGGACAATCACGATGATTTCGGCGGTCATGCCAAGCGCAACGAATTTCATGCCGGCGGCCACACTTATCTCTTGAACGGCGGCACCTTGGAGATCGACAGCCCCTATCCCTATTCCAAAATCGCCGACGGGCTGATGAAGACCTTGGGCATCGAACCCGAAGCGCTGGAGAAAGCCTGCAACAAGCCGGAAATCTACAAGGGTCTCTCTCGCGCCACCTTCTTCGACCGCGAGACTTTCGGCCACGATGCGCTGGTGGTGGGTGAGCCCAAGACCTCAGACGAATGGCACGCCTTCCTGGCCAAGACGCCGCTCAGCGACAAGGCACGCGAGTCGGTCCTGCGCATCGAGACCGCCGCCATCGACGCCCTCCCCGGGCTTTCCAACGAGCAGAAGCGCGACCGCCTCTCCCGCGTCTCCTATCATTATTATCTGGTGGCGATGCTGGGTACCGATCACAGCGCCATGCCGCTTTATCAGCATCGCACCGACGATCTTTGGGGCTGCGGCATCGATGCGATTTCGGCCCTGGATTGCTGGGGCGTGGGCCTGCCGGGCTTCGACGGGCTGAAGCTTGAAAAGGGCTCCACCGCGCGCATGGGCTATACCCCCGCGGGCTATTCCGAGACCGGGGGCTCCTACAGCTTCCATTTTCCCGACGGCAACGCTTCCATCGCGCGGCTGCTGGTGCGGGCGCTGATCCCCGCCGCGATACCGGGCCGCGACGCGCACGACATCGTCACCGCCAAGGCGGATTATTCCAAGCTGGATGCGCCCGACGCGCCGGTGCGCCTGCGCCTCAACCAGATCGTGGTGCGCGCCCGCAACACAGGAAAAGGCGTGGAGGTCGCCTATACCGAAGCCAAGGGCGGCCAGAAGGTGATGCGCGCCCGCGCCAAGGACTGCGTGCTGGCCGGCTGGAACATGATGATCCCCTATCTGGTGCCGGAGCTGCCCGCCGAACAGAAGACGGCGCTGCACAAGCTGATCAAGACGCCGCTGGTCTATACCAGCGTGGCGCTGACCAACTGGCGCGCCTTTCGCAAGCTGGGCATCCGCGCCGTGGAAACGCCGGGCGGCTATCACTCCTCCTTCGCGCTCAACAACCCCATCGATATCGGCGACTACAAATCCGCGCGCGATCCCAATGGCCCCATCCTGCTCCGCATGGTGCGCACGCCCGCCCAACCCGGCCTGCCGGAACGCGAGCAGCACAAAGCCGGCCGCGCCGAACTGCTGTCGACGCCGTTCGAGAAATTCGAAAGCGAAATTCGCAACCAGCTGGGCCGCGTGCTGGGCCCCGGCGGCTTCGATCCGGCGCATGATATCGCGGGCATCGCTGTCAATCGCTGGCCGCATGGCTACGCCCCGGAATACAATGCCCTGTCCGACGGCGGCACCAACGCCACCACACCCAATCTCGCTGCCCGCAAGCAGTTCGGCCGCATCGCCATCGCCAATTCCGATGCCGGCATGGCGGCGTACACCGACATTGCCATCGACCAAGCGCATCGGGCGGTGAGCGAATTGCTGGCTGGCTGATGACCCGGCCCTTCGCCCTGCTCGTACTTCTCTGCGCCGCCACGCCGGCATGGGCGGATGTTTGTGCCGTCGTTGCGGCAGGCGCGCCGCTGGTGCCGACGCCTCAGGCGAATTTCCCCGCCGACGTGAAACCCTTCGTGATCAAGACCGACCCCACCTTTCAAGACCAGGTGATCGAGCTTTATCCCTTGGGAAATGACGGCGCAGGCCTGGCCATCCATTATGAGGGCACACTGGCCACGGAATTTCTGATCACCTTTGATCGGATAGGCGGAAAGCTGGCATCGGTGCCGATGCCCAACCTCAATCCCGAAGCCGACGAGTATTTCGAGGCCCATGTCGCGACCGTGAACGGTGCGCCAATTCTGTTCAGCACCCGCGAGGTTGAAGGAAAGAAAATCACCCGCATCGCGGCTTGGACAGGCCACGCCTGGGGTCGGGTTTGCGAAACACGCTGACGCTTACAGCAAGAAGCCCAGGATCACCGCACCCACGATCAAGGCCGGCATGATAAACCAGCCAGAGGGGAAGCGCGGATCGCGGCCAATTGGACCGAACTCGCAATCGGCCAGACGCTCATGCGGGGTACGCCCGGCGCGTTTCGCGGATGCCAGTTGAGGCATGCGGGAAAAGAAATCATAGGCCAAAGCCATCGGTCACTCCTCACTCTCCTCCCGCCATGAAATAACGCGCAACAGGGCGTGAAGTTCAGCAACCTGCTAGCAACAAAAGATTATTGGCGTGCGACCGCAGCAGCCACGGATAACATGACAAGAAAAAGGCGGAGCACCGGCCAGGAAAAGTGTGAAGCGCCGCAGGTGCGGAACGGTTTTCCGTGGGCCGTGCGACCATAATGGAGCGTCGACCAGCGAAAGTGGGAGCGGCGCAGTCCCGCGAACCGGTTTCGCGTCCGGGCGCGCGACCAAACAAAAAAGGCGGGTCCGAAAGAACCCGCCTCAGTTCTCTGGTTCTCGACCCACGTGGGGCGTGGGCTCTTGGAACACAGGCTATGATTGCCTTGTCAGGCGGCCTTGAAGGCGGCGGCCATCGGCACGGACTCGACATGCTTCGGCCGTGCAGCGGCTTCCTTGCGCGCCGTGGTCATCAGGTTCATGGCTTTGGCGATCATGCACCAATCGTCATAGGCCTGACCGTCACCCGCCAGCATCGCATCGTCCATCTTCTGGGCGATGAGGAATTTGGCCGTCTCGCCGTGCGTCTCCAGCATGCTGGAGGCGGTATTCAGGATCTGTGTGCCGTCCATTTGCTTTCTGCAAGCCCTGTTTGAAGCTGCATCGTGCAGCGTTGCCACCCCAATGATGGCTGCATAGCGCGAAACGGGGACACACTGCACGAACGAAAAGAGGCAAACGCCGTCCACACGCGGGCTTTTGTGTGGCGTGGTTTTCGAATTGTTACCTTGATTCTCTAGCGAAGGTTCCGGTTTACAACTCGCAGCCCGAACAAAAGGCGAGAACAGAAGACGGCAGCTTCAATTTGATACGAATCCTTGAGAACAAATCGCTTCCATTGATCATATAAAACTTGATTCAATTCTCGTGCCGGTAATCGCTAAAGTCTCACATCTGAGCAAAGGGAAACCGCTTTGCCCGTACGCCGCAGATTCGGTGCGACACAAAAAGAGCGGCTGTTCCTGGCTGCCTTGCCGCCTCCAGACGTGGCGAAAGCCATTCACGCCATGGCGGAGGAATTGAAGCGTGAGCATGGCTTTGACGGCACGCTGATACGACCCGAGCATCTGCACGTCACCCTGTTTCATCTGGGCGATTGGATACGCCTGCCGGAAGAGTTGATCGCACAGGCCGTCGCCGCGGCCACCAGCGTGACGGCACCCGCCTTCGAAGTCGCGTTCGACAAACTCACCAGCTTCCGCAACCGCACCGGCATTCGCCCCTTTGTCCTGACCGGACCGGCGGAGGCCTGGCGTCCATTGCGTACCGCTTTGGGACAAACATTGAAGCAAGCGGGTCTGGGCAGCGCCGTGCATGACCTGGACGACTTCACGCCCCATGTCACTTTGCTGCGTGACGCCAAATCTGCGAAGAGCGCCAAGATCGATCCGATCAAATGGCAGGTCGCGGATTTCGTGCTGGTGCAAAGCCTGCTCGGCAAGACCACGCACATTCATCTGGGCCGCTGGCCGCTGCGGAGCCAATGAAAAAGGCGGGGCGCCTTGGTGCCCGCCTTCTCCATTTCAAGATTCCAGCGCGTTATCTTGCCGCTCGCCTTAGCTCGCGGCGTTAGTCGCTCGAAATGGTCCACTGGACCATTTCGTTCGCTGACGCGAACCGCTCCTAACTCTTCTTCGCGCAGATGAATTCAATCTCCAATTGCGCGCCAGGAGCCGCCAGACCGTGCACAAAGAACGCCGCGCGAGCGGGCTTGTTGGGCTGAGCGGCGGTGCCGAACTCGGTCAGCCAGACCTTGTTCATGTCCGCGAAGGAAAGCTCCGGGCCCATATAGACGGTGGCCTTGACCACATCGCCCAAAGTAAGGCCGGCGGCCGCCATGGACTTCTTGATGTTCTCGAACACTGACTTGGTCTGGGCTGTAGTGTCGCCCCAATTGGCGGGCTGGCCATTGGCGGGCGGGGTGACGGGCGTGGGCAGCGCGCCGGACACGAAATACATGGTCATGCCGCCGCCCATGGGCACGCCGGTGACAGACACGAAGGGGCCGCCCGGGGCGCCGCCGATGCGCTGGATTTCCTGCGCGTTGGCGGCGGTGGCAAATCCGGCCAGCGCCAGCGCCGACGCGAACAAAACGGTCTTGATGCTCATTACTCTCTCCCTCTGATATGGACCACGCCGGACCATTCCGGCGCGTTAGGTTCTGCCTCCCGGGTCGTGGATTCTGGTACCCCTTTGGGGCTTTTTCCCCATTTTCCCCGGTTCTGGCCCGCGGTTTGCGCGGGCGCCGGAACGGCAATAGGTTCCGGCATTAATGACGATAAAGCCAGAGCCAAAGTGCCTGCCCGTAAGGATTTTTCGATGGACAGCTTCACCCACCGCCTGGCAGCCGCCACCGACATGCCCGTCCTGACGGTGCTGATGAACCGCGCGATTCGCGATCTGTTGCCCGAATTTCTGCCCCAGGCCGAGGTGGAGGCGTCCTTCGCGGTGATGGGACTGGACACCCAGCTGATCGAGGACGGCACCTATTTCGTGGTGCAAAGCGGCGAGGCGATCGCCGGTTGCGGCGGCTGGAGCCGGCGCGCGACCTTGTTCGGCGGCAATCACACCAAGGGACGCGATGCCCGCCTGCTCGATCCCAAGACCGAACCCGCCCGGGTGCGCGCCATGTACACTTCGCCCGATTTCACGCGGCGCGGCATCGGCCGCATGGTTCTGTCCTTGTGCGAGGACGCGGCCCGGCGCGAAGGCTTCACGTCGGTGGAGCTGGGCGCCACCTTGGGCGGCAAGCCGCTTTATGAAGCCTGCGGCTACAAACCCATCGAATTGATGATGGTGCCCACGCCCGGCGGCGTCGCGGTGCCCATTCTGCGCATGGGCAAGCCGATCTGACGGCGCGTCAGATGCCGGTTCCGCCTCAGGTTGTATTGCCACTACTTTTCGTTAACATGTCGCTCATAGCATTTGCTGTCTGGGCGTGTTGCGTCATTTCTGCCCGCGAGCATAGGGGGCCGATATGAGCCATGCACTGAGAAAGCGGGACCTGCAGATTCAGGATTTTCCGGCCGAACGAGTCGATCTGGCGCAATACGCCGCCGACATGCTGGCGTCGTTAAGCCGCCTGTCGCAGGAAAACGGCATGCCGTTCCTGGCGCATTTGACGGATCTGGCGCGTTTGGAAGCGATGCGGAACAGAGAGCCGCGGTAACGGTTTGGAGCGGCGCGCAAAGCGCGCGAGCAGGTCCGGGGGCCTGCGAAAGCGACAAAACGACTTGCCGAAGCGTCGTTAGCGCTTCTTGGTGGCGCGCGTCTTGGTTGTGGCGGCGGTATCGGCCGGCTTGGGCTTGGTCTTGGAAGCGACGGAGATCTGCTCCCGTCTTTTGACGGCGGCGGCGGACATGTCGGTCGGCAGCTTGGGCATGGGCGGACTCCGTTCGGGGAAGGGATATAAAGCCAACCGGCCCTTGCCTCAATAAACTTGTCCGTACCCGGTTAATCCGCCCACGGAAAGTGGCGAAAATGCCAGCCGGAATGGCATTTGCCGCAGCGCAACATATAAGCTGCGGGGACCGAACGCGGCCAAGGCGGGCGCGAGGCCGGCGCCGTCCTTCACTGCTCCCGCGCCGGACAGTCGGGTCTTTACAAGATTACCAACAAGCGGCTTCGCAACGTGTTGGATACCGAACCGACGCACATGACGCGCTGACACGCAAACTGCCTATGTCTTTGCGGCATGCCGCGCTTCTGGCCAAGCCGGATGCTTTGTTGCAGCATCGCCTCCCGGCAAAGAGGAAACACATGACCATCCTCACCATTCTGGCCTTCACCTTCGTCGCAGTCGCCGTCATCGCCACGCCGGGACCGACCGTGCTGCTGGCGCTGGCGAATGGCTCCCGGTTCGGCGTGCGCCGCGCCTGCGCCGGCATGGTGGGCGCGATGATGTCCGATTTCATTCTGGTGGGCGCCGCCGGGCTGGGCCTTGGCGCCTTGCTCGCCGCGTCGGAATTCTGGTTCACCGTCGTGAAATGGATCGGCGTGGGTTACCTGGCGTTTCTGGGCATCATGCTGCTCAGCTCCAAGGCGGCACTTGGCGAACGCTTGAATCTTGCGGCGGAGCCCAACTCCGGATCGGCCCGCACCCTCTTCCTGAAAAGCTTTCTCGTGGCCGTAACCAACCCCAAGGGCTATCTGTTTACGTCCGCTTTGCTGCCGCAATTCATCAATCCGTCCCAGCCGCAGATTTCCCAATATGTGGTTCTCGCGCTGGTTTTCGCAGCGATCGATTTCTCGATCATGTTCGGCTACGCCGTGCTGGGTTCGCGGGCTGTGCGCCTGTTGCGGAAATCCGGCGCGCTCTGGCTGGACCGCTTCTGCGGCGCAACCTTGCTGGCCTTGGCCGGATCGCTGGCGCTCTACCGCCGCGTCAACGCTTAAGAAGCGCCGTATGTTTACCCGCACCGAACTGGAAAACGCGAAGAAGGCCGTGCACCAAGCCTTTGCCGGCACGCCGCAATATCGCTGGCCATTGCTTTCCGAACGCGCCGGCGCGGAGGTCTGGGTCAAGCATGAGAATCACACGCCCATCCGCGCCTTCAAAGTGCGCAGCGGCCTGATCCATCTGGAGTGGGTATCAAAAGAGAAACGCGCGCCCAACGGTTTGATCACCGCCACGCGCGGCAATCACGGCCAATCGCTGGCCTATGCCGGGCGGCGCTTCAACATACCCGTCACCATCGTCGTGCCGCATCGCAACAGCACGGAAAAGAACGCGGCGATGAAAGCCTTTGGCGCGCGGCTGATCGAGCATGGCTCGGATTTCGACGCCGCGCGGGTGGAAGCGATGCGGCTGGCGGAAGCCGAAGGTCTCTACTTCGCGCCCTCCTTCCATCGCGATCTGGTGCTGGGCGTCGCCACCTGGGCGCTGGAATTGTTCGAGGCGGCGCCGGGGCTGGAGGTGCTCTATGTCCCCATCGGCATGGGCTCTGGCATCTGCGGCGCGATCCTGGCGCGCGATCTTCTGGGTCTCAAGACCGAGATCGTGGGCGTGCAGAGCGAAGGCGCGCCCTCCTACAAATTGTCGTTCGAGGCCGGCCGGGTGATCGAGACCAACTCGGCGCAGACCAATGCCGATGGCCTTGCCACCCGCGTCCCCGACCCTGAAGCGGTGGCGATCATCAACAAAGGCGCGTCGCGCATCCTCACGGTGACGGATGACGAGATCGCCGACGCGGTGCGCGCCTATTGGACCGACACCCACAATCTGGTGGAAGGCGCGGGCGCGGCGTCGCTGGCGGGATTGCTGCAGGAACGCACGAAAATGCTGGGCCGCACCGTCGGCCTCGACCTTAGCGGCGGCAATATCGATCTGAAGTTGTTCAAGAGTTGGGTGTTGGGGTGAGAAAGAGGTCTTGAGCAATGGGAAGGCTTGGGAAAGACATCGAAGATGTCAGCTTGGCGGAGATCAACACGCGAATTGTCCGCTAGCGCCGCCCGCCCGCCGCATAGAAGCGGTCGGCCACCGCATTCAATTCCTTCTCGGTGGTATAGCCGCCATTGAGCACCAGCCAGTCGGCCTGCGAGGCGCTGCCCACCACCCACACCTGTTTGGGCTTGCCTTCGATCATCAGCGCCATGGGCCGGCCGCGCTGATCGCGGGTGGCGTAGTAGAAGCGCTCCTGGGCCTCGGGCGTGAGCAGCCCGCGCACAAACGTGCCGCCGCCCAGTCGCTGGCGATCCAGCCGCTGGAAATCGGCTTCGGTAATCACCGGATCGGCCAGGCAGTGGGCCTGGGGCGAATAGATGTCGAGATGCGGTGCGCCGGGATGGGTGGCGCAGTCCACCACCGGGCGGAACTCCACATCGGCGGCGAAAACGGGAACGGCAGACAAAGCCGTGACAATGGCGGCGGCGAACAAGGCGCGCATGGGAGCCTCCTTGACCATTCCAGCTTACGCCCGGCTTTGGCGGCTGTCATCGCGAGGACGTCGCCGGATGCCGGTCACAATCCTTGAATTTCTCTTATCCGCCGGATGATCGCCGAAGCCTTGGCCGCCTCTTCCCGGACATGCAGCGAAACCTGGGTGGTGGCTGGCGCCGTCACCCCTTCGCGGGCGCGGGCATAAACCTCTCCCAGCTCGGCGAACAGCCGTTCCAGTTCGGCATGATGATCCTGATCCTGTGGGCGCATTCGCTTGCCTGCGGCGGCATCAGACCACGCCATGTTAACATCTGCGCGCCGCAAGGATGCTGGGACGCGGCTTTACCAGTTAACGGACCCTGTTAACGGTTCCCGTTAACTGGCATCCCTGTTGCAAAAGACCTCCTGTCTTATGTTTGGGGACGTAAAATGGGACGGATTCCGTGGAATATGCCGGCGATACTGGTACCGCCGGGCAACCGTGACAATATCAAGGGCACGCTGTCATCCTGCATGCGCTATTGGCGCGATGAGATGACCCAGCCGGATCAGAATTCGGCCATGATCGCCATGGGCGGCGGCCGCTGGTTGGAGCCGAACGAGCTTCTGCACCTTCTGCCCCAGCTGCCGGAAGAAATGCCGAAGAAGAATTGAATATTTTTTCCCCCGTCTGCCTTCCTCAGGCAAGCCTTCGGCCACGGGGGAAGAAATTCCCGACCAAGACGCCAGATCCGAATGTGCCGGCGGCGGTTAATCCCGCACGACGTAGCAGCTTCCGTCCCGCGCCAGTTCGACGGGACCGGAATAGAATTCCGCCACCCGCGTCTTCACCCCGCCGATATCGCTGAGCGACCAGAGGCCATGGTTGGCGCTTCCCTCCGGCGCCCCCATCAGGTGGCTCAGCACCAGGCGCTTGGGCGCGGCTTCCTTGGCGCGTGCGCCCAGATCGTCCGGCAAGCCCACCGAGTGGGTCAGCGCATCGCCCTTGGCCTTGTCGGTCAGCATAGCATGTATGACGAGAAGATCGGCGCCCATCGCAAAGTGCCCGAAGCCGGGATCGGCATAGGTCTGATCGCCACCGAACACCACCGCAAAGCCTTCGCCCGCCACGCGATAGGCCAGCGCGGGCGCAGGCCCATGATCGACGCCATAAGCCGCGATTGTAAGACCAAGCGGGTTGGCGATGATGGTTTGTGCCCTCACGGATACGGGTTGCACATTCAAGGCAAAGGCTGAACCGTCGAACAGACCGGCCATGCGGGGATAAAGCCCGCCTTTGTCGAAGGAGTGATGCAGAAAATCGCCGATGGCGGGAAAACCGTCGCCGCCGCCTTCCGGCCCCGCCAGCGCAAGCGGCGTCTTGCGGGGCGCGTTGATCTCGCCCCATAGAAAATCGGCCAGGCCCGAAACATGATCGGGATGAAGATGGGAGATCAGAACCAGCGGCACGCTCCCCGCTTCCACGCCCGCCGCCGACAATTTCGCGGGCGTGTCGCCGCCCATATCGACCACCAGCGCTGGCTTGTGATGCAGCCAGAGCAAATAGGCAGAGCCGCCGCGCCCGCCCGCATGCATAGGCCCGCCCGCGCCCAGCACTTCCACCGCCACATCGTGGCTGGCGCAAAGCGGCGCGGCAGACAAGGCTCCGGGCCAAGCGAGTAGCAGGAACAGAGACAAGCAATGCAATCGCATGAGGGGCGGTCGCGCTATTTCATTTTCTTGAGCGTGCCGGTGGCGATGGGGCGAAATTCGGCGGCCCCGGGCGGCGTCATGCCGAAGGTGACTGCGAGTTGGTCCGGCGCCTTCATCTCGTACGTGAGCTTGAACAGCGGCCCCTGGCCCGGTGCACCGTTGAAGGTGACGGATTTGCCCGGCACGACATCGGCGGAGACATAGTGAATGGCGTGGCCTTCGCCATCGACATAATCGGCTTTCACTTTGTCGGCGTCGGTGTAGATCAGCATGGTCTGGTGAAAGCCGCCCGCCGGTTTGCCCGCTTTGTCGAACAGCTCGGTGTGATCGCGGCGCAGAAGGGCCGAGCCATCCGACTCTACGCTGATCATCGAGCCGCCTTTGGAAGTGCCGCCGGTCTCCGCCACCTTGCCTTCGCCGGTGTCCCAATTTCCCACCAGGAAGGCGATGGGCTGCAGCGGCGGCTTGAGCGTGGCACCGGCATAGGCCGGCGTCGCCAGAAGCAAGGTGAAGCTGCCGATCGCGACCGCGCGCATGAAACCCCTCACCCTTCGACAAGCTCAGGGTGAGGACATCCTCATGCTGAGCCTGTCGAAGCATGAGGACGGATCAAGGCAATTCAGAGGATGAACGGTAAATCCGTATCGCCCGTCTTCTCGCCCGCGGCCGTCAGCATGGCATGGACCTGGCCGCGGTGATGAGTCTGGTGGTTGAAGAAATGCACAGCTAAAAGCGCCGTGGGCTTTGAAATTTCCTTGCTCAAAATGGCGCTGAACCAAGTGAGGTCGCCGGAAAGCCAGTCCGGCGCCACTCGCCCCGCCCAGTCGGAAATGCGACGGTCGGCCTCCGCCCTGGCGGTGCGCAGCGCGAAGAAATCCTCATGCATTTCAGCGCTTTGCTTGGCCCCCTGGGCGGGCTTGTCCCAGCCATCGAAGCGGCTCATCCACATCGTGTCACCCCACAGAATGTGGCTCAGGGTGCCGTGGATGGACCCCCAGAAGGCGCCCCGCTTTAGCCGCCGCTCTGCCTCTGGCAGCCGCCCGGCGGCGTCATAGACCCGCCGGTTCATCTCGGCATTGTAGGCCGCCATGGTGCGCAAGAATTCCGGGGTGATCATGAGCTTCAATTTGCTCCCGCAACCAGAGGCAACACAATATGCGAAGGAAGAGCGGCCGAGGAATAGACGCGCTCGGTTGCCTTGACGAAATCCTCCGCCTTGGCCTGGTAAATCGACGGCACGAATTTCTGCGGATTGCGGTCGATCAGCGGAAACCAGGTCGACTGCACCTGCACCATGATCCGGTGCCCCTTGAGGAATGCATGATCGTGATCGCGCAACGGGATATCCCACTTCGTGGGGCGGTTCGCGGTTAACGCAGCGGGATGCTCATAGCTCGCCAGATAGCGGCCGCGGTGGACGTCCATGGCGATCGGCAATTCATAGCCATTGAGCGATCGCCCATATTGGCCACGCCTGGGTCCTTTCTCCAGATCCCAGGCCGGCTTCTGAAAATTATCCGGATAGACATCGATGAGCTTGACGATGAAATCGCCATCCGTTCCGGACGTCGAAGCGAACAGAACGGCGGAAAG
>Ga0105240_10012452_pt1 | contig 11740 bp, 13 predicted proteins | sample KBSC54metaG_FD_80426 | JGI IMG/M metagenome (GOLD analysis project Ga0105240, IMG submission 80426) | Corn rhizosphere microbial communities from Kellogg Biological Station, Michigan, USA - KBS C5-4 metaG | ecosystem: Host-associated > Plants > Roots > Rhizosphere > Soil | place: Michigan, USA...
CGAAGCCGCGCATCAGGGTGCCGTAGACGAACAGACGATCTGAAATCATGGCGCGCAGTTATCCCGCCAACGCGGTCGGGATCAAGCCGGCACCACCTCGTCGCCGGATCGCGCGCCGGTCTCGTCGTCGCCGACCGAGACGACGTTGATGCCGATCTCCATGCCGAGATAGGCGTCGGCCGAACCGAGATAGCAGCCGTGCAGCGGGATCGCCTGGCGCGGATCGCGCGCGACCGCAACCCGAACGAGATCGCGGGTACCGACGATGCCGTTGGTCGGATCGAACTCGATCCAGCCGGCGCTCGGCAGATAGACCTGCACCCAGGCATGGGTCGAGCCGCCGCCGACATAGCCATGCGTGCTGTCGCCGGGAATGAACAGGTAGCCGGAGACGAAGCGCGCGGCGATGCCGAGCCGGCGCAGCGCCTCGATCATGAACATCGCATAGTCGCGGCAGGTGCCCGAACCGGTCTGCAACGTGTCGAGCGGATGCTGGGTGCCCTGCTCGTGGCGCTTGCGATAGGTGAAGGCCTCGCGGATGCCATGTGTCATGCCGCTCAGGATGTTGAAGGTCGGCGTCGGCCCGTCGGCGTCGAGAAATTGCCGCGCCCATGCCGACAATTCGCCGTTCGGATCGCCGTATTGCGGCGCGATGAACTGCTGCAGGTCGGGAAATTCCTCGCGGTCGTAGAGGAACGGATAGAAATAGGCGGTGTCGTCAGGCGTCAGCGCAAACTCTTCCGCCGGATTGTGCTCGACGGTCGCCATCGAGGTGAACGACAGGTTTTCCGCGCGCTCGTCGAAGGTCGCGATCGCGACGCTGTTGCCGAACACGTCGTGGATCCAGCGCAGCGACATCGGCTCGGGCGAAATCTCGAGGCTGGACGACAGCACGCGCAGGTCATGGCCGTCGCGCGGACGCAGCATGATGCGATGCTCGCCAAACGCCACCGGGCGGTTGTAGCGATATACGGTCTTGTGGTGGATGGTCAGGAGCGGCATCGTTCAACAATCATCGATTCTGGGTGTTCTAATCTAGAGTGAAACTTGCTTATTTGCAGGTCGTATGCCGCCTGAATAGGCAGCAATGAGGGAAAAAGGCTTTTGAATTCCGCGAACGGCACCACGGTACTTCTGGGAACCGAAGATGTTCCCCCGGTCCACGAGTACAACGCGACGGGACGGTCGCCGTTCTTTCTGACCTGCGATCACTATGGCCGACTGATTCCGCGCGTGCTCGGCGATCTCGGGCTGCCCGAGAGCGAACTGAAGCGCCACATCGCCTGGGACATCGGCATTGCCGGCGTCGCGGAGCGGTTGTCGAAGCAGCTCGACGCGCATCTGATCGTGCAGCGCTACTCGCGGCTGGTGATCGACTGCAACCGCCCGCCGCATGTCGCGAGTTCAATTCCGCGCATCAGCGAGGCCACCTCTATTCCCGGCAACGAGGGCATTTCAAGCGAAGCCGCGGCGATGCGGCGCGCGGAAATCTTCGATCCCTATCACCGCCGCGTCGACGCCATCATCGATGCGCGCCGCAGCGCCGGCCTGCCGACGGTGCTGGTGTCGCTGCATAGCTTTACGCCCGTCTATGCCGGGATCGCGCGGCCCTGGCACATCGGCACGCTCTATCACCGCGACACCCATCTGCCGCCGCTGTTGCTAAAATCATTGCGCGCCGAGGGCGATCTCGTGGTCGGCGACAACGAGCCCTATGCCGTGAGCGACGACACCGACTACACCATCCCCGTGCACGGCGAAGCGCGCGGCCTGATCAATACCGGCATCGAAATTCGCCAGGATCTGGTCGCCGATCCCGCCGGCGAGAAATCATGGGCGGACCGGCTGACGCGGATTCTTGGCGAGATCGAGCCGCTGTTGCAAGCGCAGGGGTTGCTCTCCGCCTAACCGTGGACTGCGGTGTAGTAGGTGACAGCCGCAAACGCCGCCGAGAGCAGCCACATCACCCAGGCGAAACCGGTGCGCGGGTTCAGCGTCGCCTCCGACGGATTGAGTGGATTGACGTAGACCTTGACGACCGAGCCGTCCTGATAGGCCTTCATGAACTTGCCCATCAGCCAACCCGACGTCGAGTTACGGCCGGTGGCGAAGCGGGCTTCGATGCCGGTGTAATCGACATCGTTGAACCGGTAGGCGTACGATACCTCGCGTTGATACATCACCGCGCCACGATATCCGTGCTCGCTCGGCGCCGCCCGGTATTGTTCGACATCCGACATGCTGATGGTGCCTGTGACAACAGGCCATTTCATCGCGAGCCGCTGTTGCTTCTGCATCGCCAGCGCGAACAGCGCCATGACGACACCGAAAGCGCCGAACGCCATCACCAGCGGCGACACTTTGGGATCCGCCAGCCGCGCCGACAGGAATTCGGACAGGCGATTTAAACCGAATACCCCGCCGAACACGATCGCCAGCACCACCGCGGCGCCGATGCCGAGGCATCAGGCTTCCCCCAGAGACAGCGCCGGGATTAGACGCACTCACGCCGCTTGGGGTTCACTGCGTTTCACCTGGTCCGCGTCAGTGCCAGCCAGATGCCGCCGCCGATCATGAAGCCACCGGAGACGCGCGACAGCAGCCGGGTGCGCCTAGCCGAGAAGAACCGCCGCGCCCGCCCCGCCAGCACCGCATAGATCGAATCGGTGATGGCGCCGGTGACCATGAAGGTGAAGCCGAGCAGCGCCACCTGCGAGAAATGATCCTTGCTCATGTCCATGAACTGCGGAATGAACGCGCCGAAGAACACCAGCACCTTTGGATTAGAGAGCAGCACCAGAAAGCCCTGCAGGAAGAAGCCGCCGCGCGGCGGCGGTGGCGGTTCGTCGGCATTGACGCCTTCGACCGGAAAGCGAACCAGTCTGTAGCCGAGCCAGATCAGATAGGCGGCGCCGGCAAAGCGCACCCAGTCGAACCAGTAGCCCATGGTCGCCATCAGCGTGGTCAGTCCGACCGCGACGATGCCGATCACGATGGTCAGGCCGGCTTGCACGCCGGCGATATTCGTCAGCGCCGCGCGCGTGCCATACCGCAGGCCGTTGCCGATGACCAACGTCACCACCGGACCCGGAATGAGCGCCAGCGCGACGCAGGCGGCGACGAACGCGAGATAGGCTTGCAGGGACATGGGGGATTTCCGGTGAGAAAGGATGTTCGAATTATGCCTGCGGCAGGTCGAGATGGGAACCGGGCTTGACTAACCCATAACCTATCAGTTATGGATTTATCCATAGCCAACGAGTTATCAATCCACCATGCCGAACGCCTCCGATACGCTGTTCAAAACGCTTGCCGATCCGACCCGGCGGGCGATCTTCGAGCAGTTGTGCCGCAAGGGAGAACAGACAGTCGGCGCCCTGACGATCAAGGCCGGCGTGTCGCAGCCCGCAGTCTCGAAGCATCTCGGCGTGCTGAAGCAGGCCGGGCTGGTGCGCGACCGTCACGAAGGCCGCCAGACGCACTATAGCGCGCAGCTCGGCGCGCTCGGGCCGCTGGTCGACTGGACCAGCCAGATGACCGGCTTCTGGCAAAGCCGGTTCGATCACCTCGAAGACCTGCTCAAGAGGATGGACCAATGAATACAGCCGCGACCGAAACACTTACCGTCACCGTCGAACGGGAAATCCCTTATCCCCCGGAAAAGATCTGGCGCGCGCTGACGCAGCCGCACTTGATTGAAGAATGGCTGATGAAGAGCGACTTCAAGCCCGTGGCGGATCACCGTTTCAGTTTTCGCGCCGACTGGGGCTCCGTCGATTGTCAGGTGCTGTCGATCGAGGATGGCAAGACGCTGTCCTACACCTGGGCGGCCATGGGTCTCGACAGCGTCGTCACCTGGACGTTGACGCCGTCCGGCGCGGGAACGCTGCTGCGCATGGAGCAAGCGGGCTTCCGCACCGATCAGAAGCAGGCGTTCCATGGCGCCCGGTTCGGATGGCAGAAATTTTTCGAAAGCCTGGAACAGGCCTTGGCGCGGACCGATTGAGGCCCAATGCCTTCAACGCATTGCCGGAGCACACCACGCGTTAGTACCGACCAACGGAACCGCACCTCATGAAGGACACTACCCTGCGAGCGATCATTCGCTGGATCCACGTCATCTGCGCCGTTCCGATCATCGGCTATATCTACAGCCCGTTCGAGGTGCTTCCGGACTATGCTGGCCCGACCCGGTTCGTGTTCTTTCCCGTCATGCTGCTGTCCGGGCTCTGGATGTGGAAGGGCCATCTTGTTCGGCGGCTGGTAAGTCGCAGTATGAGGACGCAATGACTCCATCTCAGCGTATCGACCAGTTGATTGAAGGAATCACCGACTGGCGCGGCAAGACCTTTGCCGGCGTCCGCAAGACCATCCTCGAGGCCGACAAGGAAATCATCGAGGAGTGGAAGTGGATGGGAAGCCCGGTGTGGTCGCGCGACGGCATCATCGCCGTCGCCAACGCCCATAAAGGAAAGGTGAAGCTGACCTTCATGTACGGCGCAAAACTTGCCGATCCCGACAAACTGTTCAACGCCGGCCTCGAAGGCAACGAACGCCGCGCGATCGATTTTCTCGAAGGCGACAAGGTCAATGCGAAGGCGCTGAAGGATCTGATCCGCTCAGCGATCGACTACAATCAGAGCCGGTTGAAGAAGAAAGCGGCGGCGAAGAAGGCCTCCGCGAGTAGCCGGGCGAAAAAAGCCGGGAAGGCCTGAAGAGGTTTCCCTGCCTGGAAATCGCGATGCGCCGGGCTGCGCACTCATAAAATCGAGCCTGATCGGCGTGGACTTGACCGATGTCCGCTATACCCCGGTAGCGAACCAAGTTCAGCAACGCAGCGAAACGACGCTATGCCATCAGCCGGCTTCGTCACCGAGGCGGCTTCCAACCTATTCATAACGCCTGGCGCCCTCCGAAATGTCGCGTTGTCTTTGTTTGAATTCTTCGGACCACAACCGAAAATCCGAGCGTCCGATTGCTTGCAGCATAAGCCCGTGCCCGGGATCATTCTGAAGCGTGCCGAGGATAATGCCCTGTCCAAGACCGGCTATGATACAGCTCCCGCGGAAGACAAATACCTTCAACTCCTTAGCTTCAATCGGCCCTTTGATCACCTGCTCGACCCGCGCATTCATCAAAATGATCTGACGACCAACGACGTCGCCTACCACCGAGCGGGCGTAGATTGTTGCTTTGATTATCACTGGGGCGTCGATGTCGGTCGGAATATGCTCAAAGACGATGTCTCGTTTTGAGCTTGGCATACAGGCATCTGCGCTGGTGCACGCAATGCAAAGAATCAAGCAAACCGCCCCTGCCTGCAGAGCGCTCAGTGCGGCCCCAAACGTCCTCCTCATTGTCCTGATCCTCGTTGCAACCAAGACATCCCTAGAAGAAACGCCAATAATGTTTGCTGTGGGTCACTCGCTACACGGTCGCCCCAGCAGCAAGTCCTGCAATGTCCGCTATGCCCCTGTAGCGAGCAAATGCTGTGTCGCAGCGAAACGACGCGCCAAGTTGCAACATCGAAGGTCGGCGCAACCGGAATCAGTCTCTAGACGCCTCACCTAACTGTGCGCGGGCCAGTGCCGGTCACGGAACCAGGCGCGGTAGTCCGACATCCTGGCGCGCTGGGCCGCCGGCGCATGACGCTTGCAGGTCGAGGCCTCGTCGCTACCAGCGGCCGCGGCCCATCGCAGCTCCACGCAGTCGTTGGGGTTGTAGGCCATCTCGAATTCGACGGCCCGATCGACCACGTCCTTGACCGACAGCGCCCACGGCGAACCGTCGCTGCGCGTATAGGTGATCTTGCGGGAGGCCAGCTCGGACGCCAGCATGCCCTGCAGTTCGGCCTTGACGTCGGCGACGCTCTTGCCCGCCGGTAGCGCGTAGCGGTCCGCGCGGCGCGCGAAGCGATCGGGAAAATTCCGCACCACGTCGACGGCGATCAACAGGCGAAAATCGCGCGCCGGGGTCGAGAAATCCTCCCAGGCGCCTGTGGTGGCGAAGATTGCGGCGCCATCCGGCATCGTCGCGTCACCGGGTGACTTGGCCTGCCACTTCCGTCCGTTTTCGATCGAGGTGACGCGGGTCTTGATCTGCTCGGTGAGGCTGGTGATGGCGTCCGTCATCGCCTTCGCCGGATCGAGCGGATCGGGCGACATCACGTCGTCCATGCGATCGTAGAAGTGCTCCATCGGCATCTGCGATTGCTCCGCCGAATAATCGCCGTAACTCGGATTCTTGCCGATCTCGGCATTGCTCAGCCGCTTCAACGGGCCGTTCTTTTCCTTCACGATCGGGCGGAAATGCTTGAAGCCGGCGGCGCCGAGCGAGGGCTCATGCGCGAACAGGAAGTTGCCGCGCCAGAAACGCTTGCGCGTGACCGACCCATCCGGCTCGGAATCCACCGCGAGGAAGACGCCGGGGGTGCCGTTCACCTCGGGAACGCGGCGCACCAGCATCAGCACGTGACCGTAGGGATCGGCATATACCGTGCCCGGCCGCAGCGCTTTCTCGGTTAGCGGCACGGTGTAGAAATCGGCATTGTCGTCGCCCGCGCGCACCGCGCCGGTATGGACGACGTCGCCGACGTCGCGCACATATTCGCTGAAATTGGTCGGCGGCTTCGGCTTCGGCGGAGGCGCCTTCGCAGCCGGACCCGCGGGCGGCTCGGCCGGCGGCGGCGCCGATCGGCTGAAGATCCCCAGCAGTTTCGGGGGCTCCGGCGGCGGCGGCGTGTCGGCGGCCGTCGCAGCCACAGTCTGGTCGGGCGGCGGCGGCGGTCGCGTCACTTCGGGATGCTCGATGTCGAACCACTGGTAGCACTTCGGCGGACTGCCGCCGAAACCGCGCGAACAGTTCGAATAGCCGAACGGCAGCCCCATCTTGAACGCGAAATAGGCGCGCAGGAAATAGACGAAGTCGGCGCAGTCGGGACGAGAGCCGGTCTGCGTCTTGTCTTCGTTGCGTCCGAGATGGTTGTAGAGGAAATTGCGCGATTGATCGCGCAGCACTTCGTACCAGACCTTCCAGTCCAGGTTCTGGTCGGGCGGCGCGTCGAACAGTTTTGCGATCCATGCCGAGAACAGCGCTTCGTTGGTGGCGTTCCAGCTATCGCGCACCTGCCAGATGCTGCCTGCCGGAATTCTGAAAGGCTCCGGCTTTTTGCCGCTGACTGCGATTTCGCGCGTGACCGGGCTGCAATCTGCAGCACCGCTCGCAAATGTCGCGCGCCAAGTGCCGGCGGCGGGCGCTGCGATCTCGGCGAACCAGGCATAAGGCGGTCCGTCGTGACGGTCGGACGACGTGACGGCGGCAGTTCCGTCAGGCGCGATCAGCGACAGCACGCCCTCGACCGGCTTTTCGGTGACGATCATCACGCGCAGCGGCGCACCGTTCCAGGGCGCCACCGGCGTCGGCAATGCGATGACGTCGGCCGACGTCGCGCAGCCGCCGGAGGCCGCGGCCGCCGGGGATGGCACGGTTGCAATCAACAAAGGCAGAAATCCGTGTGTGATGAGCAAGCATGTCGTCGCGGCGGAAGCTAAGCGGCGCGCAAGAAGCATTTCGACATCACCCTGCTGAAGCACTCGGAAGCGGCATTCGGCCCCAGCGGGCCCGAGGGCACGATACCGAATTAGCGGGAACAAGTCAGCGGAATTGATTAGACTCTACCGGCGTTTCGCGGCTATGCGGCGCGAAAGGAGAGCGGAGTTTCATGTCTTTGGCAGTTTCAAGCCGCGAATTGAAGATTCGGCCGGGTCGACGCGACATCAGTTTCGGAACATGGGCGGGAGCCTGCCTGCTCGCCGGCTGCGTCTGGTCGCTGGTCGCCGTTCCGGCCGCCAACGCCGCCTCGGCAAGGCCGGTCGCCGCAGAAAACGGCATGGTGGTCACGGCGCAGCATCTGGCAACCGAGATCGGCGTCGACATTCTCAAGCGCGGCGGGAGCGCGATCGATGCGGCTGTCGCGGTCGGCTATGCGTTGGCCGTCGTCTATCCGGCCGCCGGCAATTTGGGCGGCGGTGGCTTCATGACGGTCTGGTTTGCCGATGGACGAAAGACCTTTCTCGACTTCCGGGAGAAGGCACCGCGCGCAGCGACCCGCGACATGTACCTCGACAAGGATGGAAACGTCATCAAGGGCCTGACGACATCGGGCTGGCTGGCAGTTGGCGTCCCCGGCACCGTGTCCGGGCTGGAATATGCGCGACACAGGTATGGAACGATGACGCTGAAATCGCTGATCGAGCCGGCGATCAAACTGGCCGAAGACGGATTTATCCTGGACCAGGGCGACGTCGACAAGCTTGCTTCCGCGACCGAGGGTTTCAGAAAATTTCCGGCCACTGCTGACATTTTTCTCAACAAGGGGCAGCCTTTTGCGGTCGGGCAAAAGCTCGTGCAGCCTGACCTCGCAGCCACGCTGCGTTTGATCGGAAAGCACGGCGCCGACGGCTTTTACAAAGGCGAGACCGGAGCGGCCATCGTCAAGGCCAGCCGGGCGGGCGGCGGGATCGTCGATCAGGAAGATCTGGACAGCTACAGGACTCGCGAACTCGCCCCTGTCGAGTGCGACTACCGTGACTACCACGTGATCTCGGCGCCGCCGCCGAGTTCAGGCGGTGTCGCCGTCTGCGAGATGCTGAACGTCCTGGAGGCGTATCCGCTGCGCGAGCTCGGCTGGGGATCGGCCCAGGCGCTACACTACGAAATCGAGGCGATGCGCCACGCCTATGCCGATCGAAGCGGTCTGGCCGGTGATCCCGCCTTTGCCGCCATTCCGGTCCGCAAACTGATCGACAAGAGCTACGCTGCAAACATCCGGGAGACGATCAAGCCGGAGCGGGCCGGAATCTCCGCTGATATCAAGCAGGGTGTCGCGCCGCACGAAGGCAGCAACACGACGCACTTCTCGATCATCGACGATGCCGGCAATGCGGTTTCGATGACGGTGACGCTCAATGACGAGTTTGGCGCGAAGGTCGTTGCAGCGGGCACCGGCGTTTTGATGAACGACGAGATGGACGATTTCACGCCAAACCCCGGCGCCGCCAACAGTTACGGGTCTGTCCAGTCAGATGCGAACGCCATCGTGCCGGGCAAGGCCCCTCGAAGTTCGATGACGCCGACGATCATGACCAAGGACGGCAAGCCTGTCCTCATTCTCGGCACGCCGGGCGGGAGCCGGATCATCACGACGGTGCTGCAAACCATCCTGAACGTGGTCGATTTCCAGATGAACATTCAGGAGGCCGTCGATGCTCCGCGCATCCATAACCAGTGGCAGCCGGAGGGGACGAACGCGGAGCCCTACGCGCTATCGCCCGATACCCGCAAGGTGCTGGAGAGCATGGGTCACCGGTTCGAGAACTCGGAGCCGACAAATCACGTCGCGGCGATCCTCGTCGGCGCTCCCAAGCTTGGAGGAAAGCCGGTCGGGCGAAACAGGTTCTTTGGGGCGAACGATCCGCGTAACGGCACCGGACAGGCGTTGGGTTACTAGCGCGCCGCGCTAGCGGCCTTCCATCGCCGCGGTCATCCAGTTCGACATCTTCATCGAACCCAGGAACTGCAGCGCGGCGCGCTGCACGGTTGTCGCATCGCCGCGGCCCTGGGCCACCGCCACCATCAGGTCGCAGCGGTGCGAGACCGCGATGCCCACGGCGGAGCGGCGCGACCCGTCGGGCATCGCGAGATCGTAGGGCCTGAGGCGGCCGGGCATATCGGCGATGCGAACCACCCGGCCCGGCTGCAGCGGCGCAAAATGTTCGCTCATCAGATCGAGATCGGCGACGCGGTCGACTTCGTCGTCATCGGCAACGCCGGTGTCGCAATTGCAGAAGCCGATCTTGGGACGGACGTAAAGCTCGACCTCGCCGCCGCGGAAGGCCTTGCCGGCGGGCCAGCCGTCGCGGGGGAACGGCCAGGCGATTTCCCGCCATTCCCCGACTCCCGATGCCGCACGTTCGTACGCGGCACCGCCCGACAGCGCTCCGAGCGCGACGATCCCGGCGACGATGATCAGCGCGCGGCGCACCCCTCACATCCCTACGGCAGGCCGGCGACAGCCCGGGCCGGGCCGGTCAGTTCCAGAATGTGCAGCCCGGTATTGGCGCGGTCGACGATATAGACGTAGCCGCGTTCGTCGGTTTCGACATTGTTGGTCTGGATCGCGACCTTGCAACGGTCCTTGCCGTCGACGGTGACGCAGCGCTTGTCGGTCGCCGCCGTGATCGCCGGAATGAAATAGCCGACCTCCTTCGGATGATAGGGATCGCGAATGTCGAGCGCGCGGACGCCGGCATTGAAGAAGGCGATGAACGCCATTTTCTTGTAGAAGACCGGCGCCATGCTCTCGTTGGAAGAATGCGAGCCGAACCGCCCGCCGCGCTCGCAGAAGTCGCCGCTGGCCTCGGGCACGGTGTAGCTCGAGATCATCATCGGGCGATTTTCCACCGTGACGTCGGCGAACCACACCATCTGCCGCGCCTCGTTGCATTCGTTCAGGATCGCCTCGTCGACGATCATCACGATGTCGCGGTTCTTGCCGTCCTTGTCCTTGGCAAATTCCGCGATCGGCATGTTCAGCATCGGGAACGTGGTGTGGGCGCCGTTCAGCGCCGACATCGGCATTCGCGAAATTTCGGGCAGCCGCAGATTATCCGGCGTCGGCTCCTTCGGCCCGTTGATGAGCTTGTCGCGGTCGACGATCTGCAGGAAGCCGCCCTTGTTGGTGCCGTATCCGAAATAGACCCGGTTGCCGATTGGGCCGGTCGAGATCGGGCCGTGCAGTTCGGTCGGCACCGCGCCGGTCGAACCCGGCTCCTGGCCGGGCAGACCAAAATCCCGGATTTTGACGGGATGGGCGGGATCGGAGAGGTCATAGACCTGCGTCATGCGGCGGGTACGCCAGTCCGGCGCGCCGGAAACCAGAAACGCGATGCCGGTGTCGCACTCCCACCAGCTTTTGTGAGTGTCCTTCAATCCGGCAATCCGCGTGATCAGGACTGGATCGGCGGGATCGGCGACGTTCCAGATCTCGTGGGCCTCGCTGCCGAAGGTGCGGAGCATATAGACCGCGTTGCGATCGCCCTTCGGCAGTTGCTTGCCGTCGCAGATCCGCACCATCTGCGCGCCGCCGGCTTCATATTTTCCTGCCTGGCCGGGAATGTGACGGAGATATCGGGGATTGGCGGGATCGGTGACGTCGACGATCGAGGTGCCGTTGGGTTCGGCCTTGCCGGTCTGCGGATTGACCGGCGTCGGGACGTCGTCGGTCCGGGCGGAAGAGACCACCGACCAGTCCTCGTATCCCCTGAAGTCGGAGAATGCGACGCCATCGGGCGTCTTCAGCGAATATTTGTCTTGTGCGCAAATGGCCGCGCCACCGAGAGTGGCGAGCACCGCCGTGGTGGCGGCAATGGTGAGCTTGCAGTGTTTCATGGCTGATCCTTGTTGTTATGGTGGACCGGACTCCCGCACCTCATCTCGCAAAATTGTTCCGGCCGAGCGTAGTGCAAGGCAAACGGACGCCGCTATGATACCTTCTTGAACGAGCCAGCAAAGACTGGCCGGTAACCGGGTGGAAAAAACATGGGTGGTCGCGTCAAACTCGCAATTCTCACCGCATTTTCAATCGCCTGCGCCACGGGCGCCGCTTCCGAACCGCAAAAGATCGGAGCCGCGCCGGAAGCCTCCAACATGAAGCTGGTGGGATATAACGACCTGCAGGCGC
>Ga0105240_10012453_pt1 | contig 11739 bp, 11 predicted proteins | sample KBSC54metaG_FD_80426 | JGI IMG/M metagenome (GOLD analysis project Ga0105240, IMG submission 80426) | Corn rhizosphere microbial communities from Kellogg Biological Station, Michigan, USA - KBS C5-4 metaG | ecosystem: Host-associated > Plants > Roots > Rhizosphere > Soil | place: Michigan, USA...
AAATCTCGTTCGTCGTGACCCGGGACCGCCATAATTGCGCCAGTACCATATCCAGATAGGACATAGTCTGCGACCCAGATGGGAACTTTTTCGCCGTTTACAGGATTGATAGCGTAACTTCCGGTAAAGACGCCAGTTTTTTCACGGCTATCATTCATACGGTCGATTTCAGATTTTTTGATAGAGGCCTTTATATAGTCATTAACCGGCTGCTTAAACTCGCCCGTCGTAAGCTGTTTTGCAAGCTCATGTTCGGGAGCCAGCACCACGAACGTCGCGCCAAAAAGCGTGTCAGGGCGCGTCGAAAAGACAGTGATAATATCTTTTTTACCATCAACCTTAAACTCAATTTCAGCACCCTGGCTCTTCCCGATCCAGTTCGTCTGTGCCGTCTTGATTGCCTGTGGCCAATCAAGATCGGGAATCTCATCAAGTAGCGCCTCAGCATAGTTTGTGATGCGGAAAAACCACTGCTTCATCGATTTTTTCTCAACTAAACTACCACAGCGCCAACAATGGCCGCCTTCAACCTGTTCATTGGCAAGCACTGTTTTATCAACAGGACACCACCATTGCAAACTTTCTTTTTGGTATGCTAGGTCGCGCTCAAACAACTTTGTAAAAATCCACTGCGTCCATCTGTAATACTCGGGATCACTGGTGTTCAGTTCGCGTGACCAGTCGATACTAACCCCCATGCGGTTAAACTGTTTCTTGAAGTTCGAAATATTTTGCTCGGTCACAATAGCTGGAGCAATGCCCGATTTGATTGCATAGTTTTCTGCAGGTAAGCCAAAAGTATCCCAGCCCATGGGATTCAAAACATTACGGCCATGTTGCCTGTGGAATCTCGCTATCGCGTCAACAATTGTGTAGCTGAAGGCATGGCCCGCGTGAAGACCTGCGCCACTTGGATACGGAAACATACCAGACACGTAAATTTTTTGTTTATCCGAATCAACAGTCACCTCATTGACGTGCTCGTCTTTCCAAACAGTTTGCCACTTTGGCTCGATCTCACTCGGGTTGTAACGCTTCATATTGCAACTAGTATAGCAAATTCACCCCTCAGGCGATAGGAGTGAGTTTGAACCCTACTACTCAGAAACGGTTGACTCGAGAATATTCGTAATATCTTTTTCTAGGTCGGACAAGGCAATTGAACTAGTCGGTGTGGTGACTGTCACTGGTTTACCGAACATTGTGTTGATTGTTCCATCCGCAGTCGTGCCATTACTCGCAGTTGTAAAAGTAGTCTTTGCTAGTTGGTGTGACCATTGGCCCACCCACACCTGTAAGGAACCAGTGCTGGTTGAAGGGGTTGAATCGACTGCCGATGAATCAATCGCCAAGCTACTGTCACAAGCAACAAGCGAAGTATAGATTTTTGTCGACTTGAAACCATCTGTAAAGGCAGTGGCTGCTGCGTCGTCTTCCTTTAACTGATAGCCGATAGTACCGTCCTTAATACCAAGTTCTTTATCGACGACGATAAATTGGTGCTTTGAATATAGATCGCTAATTTCTTTCATAGCAGATGAGTCGCTTTGGAATTTGTCGAGCGTGCTCGTAATACACCCTTCGCCAGTTGCCACCTCGTCGCTATATGACTTGAGATCGCTGCTCGCAATTTTAATCCAGCTACCATCTATCTCCTTGGACAGCGCATCGACGGTCTTATCACTCGAAGTGCCGAGTGACGATTTAGCCAGTGTCGTAATATCACCTAGATCTGAAAATTTGACAAAAAGATCACCTTTATCATTCATCAGACCATCGCCAGTCAGGTTATATGTTTTACCGCCTGCGGTCAGCGCTAACTTGACATTGAGACTGCCCGCAACGGTTGCCTGCTGGCCAGTAATTGTTATTGCGCCTGTAAACTCACTTGACTTAACTGTGAACGTGCCGTCATAGGCAATCGACTTGGCATTCACCATATTGATGAATGCATCTGTAATTACTTTTTGGGGATTTTCATATAGCGTATAAGCAAGTGCACTGGCGCCACCGAGTACCGCTAGAACTAGGACAATAATCAGAGTTATAATGAGCGGCTTTTTTGACTTCTTTGGACTGGATGCAATGACGGGCGCAGGTTGAGACGGTGCTACACTAGACGTATCTTCGATTTCAGAGGCAATACTTGCTGAAATATCTTCAGGAACCGTGGCAGGCTCAGCCGTTAGAGGAGACGTAGGTGTAGCTATTGGTGCCGCGGAATCGTCGACTGCTATAGGTTCAGCTGGAGCAACAGGCCTAGGCGTTTCCCATGGGTTAGGCGTGCTTGGTTGCGGATCAACTGGTGGCGTAACGGGGTCTTGTTGTGGTTCTTCTGGCATCTGTTATCTCCATAAAGACTTATATATGTACTCAGATTACCATAAACACTATTAAATGACGAAAAACTCGCCCTTTAAAGACGAGTTTTTGTTTCGCTGTTACGCGCCCACCCGGGGCACGTTTTGTTTGAATGTGTTTATGTTAATCGCGCAAGAGTTACCCCTTTTGCGTACCAGCTCTACCTACTATTATTACTCCGCTGCTCAAAAAACACAAGCACATTAGGGTAACTATCCCGCTCATACTAGCAATTGTAACGAGAGTATGCTTAAATAATGGTGTTCAGAAAGCATACGCGTATTAAGGCAAAAGGCGGGCGCTTACTTCTTTAGTAAACTCTCTTCTTCGCAACCAATCGCTAGAGCGGTCGATCTGACGGTAATTTTCAATCAGATAAGAAGAAAAGAGTACATATATTATGGCATCACAGAACCTATTTATCGGTAGCCTAGCTTACGCTACTACCGATGACACATTGAAGGCATTTTTCGAGCAAATCGGAGAAGTCGAAAGCGCACGAGTAATCACAGACCGCGATAGCGGCCGTTCAAAGGGCTTCGGCTTTGTTGAATTCAAAGATGAAGCAGACAACCAAAAGGCCGTTGACCAGCTTGATGGCAAAGAACTTGATGGCCGCGCAATCAGCGTTGGTCTAGCTCGTCCTAAGGAAGATCGCCCAAAGCGTGATTTCGGTGGAAACGACCGCGGTGGTAATGGCGGCGGACAAGGCGGTTCATTCCGTCAGCGTAGCTGGTAGTTCAGACTACCTCACCCATAAAAATACCTCGCTCTCGTAGCGGGGTGTTTTTTTGTTTTAACCCCTCCCAAGGTCTCTCCTTTGCTCAGTTTATTCTCAGTTAATCTTGGGTGAGGAATGCCCGAAGGCCTTCAAGATCACGAATTTTGTTATAGGATTCAATGTCTTGTTCTGGTGATAGTTCAGCACGAGTTAGTCCGCCATAGCCCTCGGGTTCAAAGATCGGATCCCAGCCGAAGCCACCTTCACCACGTGGATGATCAGCGATTGTGCCATCTAATCGCCCCGTAAAAAACCGTAGCTCCTTCCCGTCATAATACCCATAAATAGCACTTGCGTAGGCACTCCGATCCTTGAAGCTATCAAGCATTCGACAAAGGTTTTCGAGCCCATTTGGTACTGCCAGGAAATACTTCATAAACGGTCCTGGCAGTCCGCCCAACGCCGTAAATCCAGATGCAGTATCCTCAACTAGTACGGGTTGTTTTAATAATTCGTATGCTTGGCGCACTTTATGTTCAACTAGTCGTTTATGATCGACCTCTTGAATTTCGTCGAGATCCAGCTTTTTGTGCTCGAGAGGAATCCCCAGGGTTTGTGCTAAATAATCTGCCTTATTTTGATTACCAGTAATAAAGACTGGGCTTTTAGGCATAGCTAGAGTTCACTTTCATCGATCAGCGGATAAATATCAAAGGCGACTTCTTCGTATGGATGTGCGGACTTCATGGCAGCAATCGCAGCTTTGGCGTGTTCGCGATCACAGACAACTTCAATTCTTTCTTCTTCAACAATTTCGGATTGACCTGCTTGACCAATATGCGGATGAGCGTTTTCTGATGGCAAGAATCTTCCTTTACCTAGGCTTGAGTAACTGCAAAAACTATATTCGCCAATGTGCCCTGCATCCGCTTCCCCTAGCGCCAATCGAACTGCGTCAGCATTCTCGGACGGAACAAACGTGACAATCTTGACCTTACTCATTCTAAAATCTTCCTTAATTCTTTTTCGTTAATAATTTTCGTGCCATACTCTGTCGCTTTTTTGAGCTTACTGGCACCCACTTTTCCGCCTGCCACGAGGTACGTCGTGTCTTTCGCCACCGCACTTTGGAATGTTCCACCGAGCGCCCTAACGCGATCAGCTACTTGGTCACGACTCATTGATTCAAGCGTGCCAGTTACGACAAACGCCTTACCTACTAGCTTGCCGGTCTTTTTTTCAAAGTGAGGCGTCACGTCAAGTTTCGCAAATTTTTCAAGCAGCTGAACATTATCGGGATCCGCAAACCAGCCAACAATGCTTTCCGCAACAACAGTGCCAATACCATCGACTGCTTCAAGTTGATCAATCGTTGCGCCTGCCAGAGCCTCAATCGACTCGAATTGGTTTGCCAGGTCAATTGCGGTTTGGGTACCAACATGCCGAATCCCAAGGCCTAAAATAAACTTTTCAAGGGCAGGATTCTTTTTCTCGGCAATGGCATCAATAAGTTTATGAGCTGAAATGTCAGCAAAGCGATCAAGTTTTAAAAGGTCTTCAACGGTTAATGTGTAGATGTCAGCGAGGTCTTTGACGAGGCCAGCATCGACCAGCGCTACTACATTTTTCTCACCAAGTGTATCGATATCAAGCGCTCCCTTCGAGGCATAATATTCGACCGAGCGCTTTAGCATCAGATCACTGTCGGCGCCTTTCACCCGGTAAACAACGTCCTGTCCTACTCGCTCAAACTCAAGTTCAGGATATTGGTCGCGTAGTAACTTCTCGAAATCAATTGCGCGAGAATCTTTCGGACGCAGTTCGGTAACGACGGATTGGACCTGTGGAATAATGTCGCCAGCTTTGAATACAACCACCGTATCACCAATACGAATATCGAGTCGGGCGATCTCGTCCGCATTATGGAGACTCGCGTGCTGGACTGTAGTCCCCGCAACTACCACTGGATCAAAGACGGCAACCGGCGTCGCTGCGCCAGTCCTTCCAATGCTTACCACAATATCTTTTACGATTGTCGTCGCCTGCTCGGGAGCATACTTATATGCAACTGCTGCTCGTGGTTGCTTGCCAACAATGCCAAGTTCCGTAAACTGCGCCCGGTCATTAACCTTGATAACGAGGCCGTCGGTATTAAAAGGCAGGTCACGGCGCTTTTCACTCCAATCATTGACGAATTTCATGACGTCTTCAAGTTTAGTAAATACACTTGCCTGCTTGTTACGCGTAATCCCGAGCGCCGATGCCGCCTCGTAGGCAAACATGTTCGTAGGAACTTCACTTAGGTCATCGCGTATGACGTCATAGGCATTAAAAGACAACGGTCGCTCGGCCACGAGCTTGGGATCAAGCTGTCGAATCGTACCAGCAGCCAGATTTCGAGGATTAGCAAACTCAGGTTTACCGGCCGCTTTTTGTTTCATGTTTAGCGCAACGAAATCTTTTTTGAGCATGACGATTTCACCACGTATTTCAGTACGGCCAACCAAGAACTTTTCGAATCCACTTTGAGACCGCAGGCGTAATGGTACGTTTTTGATGGTTCGAACATTTGCCGTGACGTCTTCACCAACAAAACTATCTCCACGCGTGACTGCCTGAACCAGCAATCCATCCTCATAAATAAGTGCGCATGCCAAGCCGTCCATTTTGATATCTGCAAAGAATTCGTGGGTTCGACCAGGCAGTAATTTATCCATGCGTTTTACCCACGCCTCGACGTCAGTCTTATCAAACACGTCATTAAGACTGAGCATCCGCGAACTGTGTCTTACTTTTTTAAATCCGCCAATAAGTTCTCCGCCGACTCGCTGCGTCGGACTATCAGGCGTTATTAAGTCCGGGTGTTCGGCTTCAATTTTTTTGAGCTCATTAAACAAACTATCGTACACTGCGTCATCAACCGTAGGACTATCAAGGACATGATATTGATAGCTGTACTGGGCTAACAATTCGCGAAGTTCATGGGCTCGCTCACTTGGCTGCATCTGCGTCATCAGAGACAATCCTTCGATAGAGTAAATATATATAGGCCGACGACCATATAAACGTCAGCGAACTCATAATTAAAATTGCGACGGGAATAGTTGGCACAAAATCAATTGCAGGCCATAGGCCCTTTATCCACGTATCAAGCAGGACAATCGGTACCATAACGATAATCCATGACATTACAATAATTCCAACAAGCCATAAAATGCGTAGTAGGATACGCATACGCCGACCGACGACAAGTTCACTTGCAGTTCGAAGCGCCCGCATAGGATACATGCCAGGCAGGGTCACAATCACCAGAGCAATAAATGTACTGGTTATAAGGTACATCGAGAATACAACGAGTAGCCCTGCCGCAATCCAGAACAACATCGCTTCTACACCGCCGTTAAGCAGCCCGCTCGAAACAGCAGCCGAATAGCCAATAAAGGCTATAGCCATTGGAAGAAGCTGCAAAACAAGTACGACCACCAGTAGAAATGTCGATAGAATTGGTGCCGAACCGTTATATAGCCCATCGCGCAACTTGACCTTGTGTCCCGCAAGTATATTCCGCAGCAGCCACACGGTTGTTAGCCAAGTCAGCAAAACAATTATGCCGGCATAGGTGGACTGAGCAGCAGTCAGTGTCTGCGTCAGGCCTCCCGAAACGGCGGTAGCGACAAGTGTGACGGCATTGCCAAGAGCCGCCCCATTCCCCGCTGCGATATCACTACCTGATTGGCGAATACTATCGGTGATTGCCGTGTAGGTGTCTTGCGATGCGATGCCTACTAAAACTGCGGTGAGTAGCGCGTAGACGCCAGCGAGCAAAAAGAATAGCTTTCGATGCGACCATAACGTTTTTCGTACCGAATTTGTAAATGCCCAATATTTCGGCAACGTGAGGGCTCGTTTGTAATCTCGACGCTTAGTGAGGCGAAAGCTTCGATGAGTTCGACCACTAAGGTATGCACGACTTTTATTTCGCATGCTGATGAGTGGCCTTTTTAGCGCGCTCTTTACGTTTTTTGCTTTGCTAGGTTTCACGGACGGTTTTTTTGGATTTGTCATTCTGTCAGCCTACTTAAAATTTATGAGCATTTGCTTTGAGGCGCGCGATACGATCAGGAAGAGGAGGATGCGTACTGAATAACTGGGCTAAGACGCCAGGTTTCAACGGATTTACAAAAAACAAATGTGCCGTTGATGAGTTTTGTTTTGCCATAGGCCGGCTGGCGGTTTCTAGCTTTTCAAGTGCCGACTCCAGCGCTTCCGGGTCGCGAGTTGTCAGCGCGCTTGTAGCATCAGCCAAGTATTCGCGCTGACGACTGATCGCTAATTGTACAATCAAAGCAGCAATCGGCGCTAGGATAACAACCACCAGACCAATAATAAAAATAATCGGATTTGAATTATTATTCCTGTCATTATTACCAAAAAACATCATTCGAAACACAATATCCGAAATAATTCCAATGGCGCTCACCAACCCAAACGTAATCATACTAACGCGAATATCATAATTTTCGACGTGGCCCATCTCGTGTGCCATAACCGCTTCTAATTCCCTGTCATCCATAATTGCAAGGAGGCCGGACGTGGCTGCGACGATCGCATGTTTAGGGTCGCGACCCGTTGCAAAGGCGTTCGGCGCTGGATCGTCAATAATAAATACTCGCGGCGTGGGGATACCTGTAGTAATTGCTAGATTTTCAACGATCCGATAATACCTAGGGTTGTCTTTTTTTTCAATTTCCTCGGCGCCTGTCATAGCGACCGCCAGGCTGCTGGCTGCAAAGTATTGAATCAATGCATAGACCGCGGCAATAATAAGCACGATATACGCGATGTTTCGATTGCCGTATATATAACTGACAGCCCACCCAATTGCACCAATTATCGCGACGAAAACAGCCATAATGATATAGGTGTTGCGTTTATTGGCGGCAATCGCTTTGTACATAAGGCTTAGAACTTTACGTCGACTGGTTTCTCGGCTGCGGCTTGGTCGGCTTCACCTAGCTCAAAAAATTCGCGAGATTTAAAGCCGAACATACCTGCAATAATATTGCTGGGAAACGTTTGAATCTTGGTATTAAGGTCACGAACGCCTCCGTTATAAAAACGTCGTGACGCCTGGATTTTGTCTTCGGTATCTACAAGTTCTTGTTGTAGTTCAAGAAAGTTTTGGTTCGCCTTCAGATCAGGATACGCCTCTGCAACTGCAAACAAGCTCTTGAGTGCACCTTCGAATTGGTTTTCACTCTCGGCTGTTTCTTTTACACCTTTAGCGCTCAGTGCATTAGCGCGTGCCTTTGTAACGTCTTCAAAAACAGTTTTTTCGTGTGAGGCGTAGCCCTTCACGCTCTCGACAAGGTTTGGAATCAAATCAAGGCGACGTTTCAGCTGGACAGTGATATCGCTCCAGGCTTCGTCGACGCGGTTCCGAAGTGTTACCAGTCCGTTGTAGATTCCCACGAATATTAGTGCGACTACCACTAGAATTGCCAAAATGATCCAAAATACTGTCATAATTCCCCCTTATTTACGCACATACTTATAGCATTAGTATAGCAAATATTACTACTAAAAACAGTCCTTACATAAGGACTGATTCAGGTGGTGCGCGGGGCGGGACTTGAACCCGCACGACCTTTCGGCCAAGAGATTTTAAGTCTCTCATGTCTACCGATTCCATCACCCGCGCATAACAAATTGTAAATGGAGGCACGTACGGGAGTTGCACCCGTCTACGCGGTTTTGCAGACCGCTGCGTAACTGCTCCGCCAACGCGCCATCTGGGATTATTATATCAGAGGTTGGTCGATTGACGACCCTTCATCTTACATTAAGCTCATGGTAATATAGTCGATGATATGTCAAAACGACGCTCATACCGAAAGATCATACTGACCGTCGCATTATTCTTGGGTGTTTTTCTGGTATTTGCAAAGTTTGAAAATGTTGATGCCTCAAAAACCACAGCTACCGCTCAATCAAGTCTCGCAACTAAAGCCTCTGCTAGCATCACTCCATCGGGCCCAGCAATAACAACAGCCCCCAAGGGATCGGCTCTTGATAGCTTGGTAAAAAACTTCGCATCGCCTTACGACGATGATATTGGTGTAGTTGTTATTGACACCTCGACAGGCTCAAAAGCGAGCGCTAACGGTGATGAGCAGTTTGTAAGCGCGAGTATTTATAAACTATTCGTCGCCTATGACACCTATAAGCAAATCGATAACGGTACGTTAACTCTCCATCAAAAACTAGGCAAATCCGTTGAGGTTGACGAGACCGGTCAAACAATAGCCGGGTGCCTTAACTTAATGATCACCATTTCTGACAATGACTGTGGTATCGCGCTTGGCACACTTGATGACTGGGCAAAAATCGATAGCCTATTAAAGAGTGAAGGGTACACGGGTACTAAACTCTATAACTACAGCTCGCCAGGCATCATTAGTGGTGACAAACAAACAACCGCAAACGACGTCGCCCAACTTTTAGATAGATTATATAATGGCACGCTCCTCAGTGAATCATCCACGAATGCGTTTATTGCGCTATTAAAGGCGCAGACCGTCAATAACCGCTTGCCCACTGGACTGCCCAAAGGAACTGTCATCGCACATAAAACCGGCGACTTATACGGCTATCTTCATGATGCAGGTATTATTTACGGATCAAACAAGAATATGATTGTTGTCCTTATGACCGGCAACTGGGATGAGCCGCAAGCCGAAGGGATTCCCCTCTTTACGAAACTCGCTCGTAGCGTCTGGGCGTATATGCAAGATTAGCCCGACTCTATATAGTAAGGGGTATGAGAGTAATTGATGAGCCGAAAAAGCGTACACACAAAGTTCGCTGGACAGTGTTGGCGCTTTTGCTACTCGGCTACATCCTATATGCTAGCCTCCGGCCAATTACTGTCCCGCTGACGATTACTACCTCTCTTACGCAAAAGTCGACAGGTTCGACCGTATCATTGCCATGGCCTACAGCGGGACAGGCCGCATATGGGGCAGTCGGATACGGTGTGCTTGCTACTCATAACATTGATGCACCGACGCCGATGGCGAGCGTTGCAAAGGTCGTTACGGCCCTGTCAGTTCTCAGCAAAAAACCGATCGCCTTAGGACAAACCGGTCCGACGCTGACCTTTACTGACGATGATGTCGCTATTTATAACCAATATGTCAGTAATAACGGTTCGTCGGTTCCAGTAAGTGTTGGCGAAAAGATGACAGAATACCAAGCTTTGCAAGCAATGATGCTGCCAAGTGCCAATAACATTGCTGATACGCTCGCAATCTGGGCTTTTGGGTCACTACAGGCCTACGAAACGTATGCGTCGTCCTATGTAGCCAAACTGCAGATGACTCACACGACTATCGCCGATGCTAGCGGCTTTTCAGAAAATAGTGCCAGTACCGCAGACGATCTCATTTTGTTAGGGCAAGCAGCGCTAGCTAATCCAGTACTTGCGCAAATTGTCGGACAAAAGAGCGCTGACTCACCGAGTGGCGCATTTAATAATGTCGATACACTACTTGGTCAATCCGGCGTTGTTGGTATCAAGACCGGCAACACGGACCTCGCTGGTGGAGTGTTCCTCGGCGCGGCGAACATTACGGTCAATAATCAACAGCTTACTGTCATTACGGCGGTGATGCATACCGATACTTTATCGAGCGCTCTATCCTCTACTCTGCCGCTTGTAAAAGCTGGCTCAGATTCATTTAGCCTTAGATCAGTACTTGCGGCGGGTGATAGCGTTGGCAAAGCGACAGCACCGTGGGGTTCGTGGAGTGGCATTATTGTTAAAAATAACCTTGGCCTCATTGCCTGGAACCAAAGTGTCCTGACACCAACCGCGACGACGAGCAAAGTACTTTCATCAGCAAGTGCACAAACGGTTGTTGGTAAGGTCTCGCTTAGCGACCACGGCTCATCTGCAACGTCCGACATTGTCCTCGCGAACAAGGTCGCTGGGCCTAGTTTTTGGTGGCGACTTACCCATCCTATTAGTTAACGATTAACGCCTTCTGGTATACTTTTTATATGCGTGGACTTAAAACGAGCCTCATCACTTTATTTGTCGCGATTGTCATTATTGGTGCGGGTTTACTCGCCGTAATGCTATCCTCTCGCTACCTTGATCAGCAATTTGCGAATGAACATGACGGGTGCTACCCAAACCAACCTAACCACACGGTTATCATTCAAAATGACAAAGCCACACCAGACCATATTGACGCCCCCAAGTGCGATACGCTTACAATCACAAACCTTGACAATGAAGAACGTATCATCGCCTTCGGTCCACACGAAGATCATGTAGCGTATGACGGCATCAAAGAAAAGTCAGTTAGTCAAAACGAGAGCGTTGTCGTTACATTAGTCCAAACAGGTAGTTTCCGTTTTCACGACCACATTCATGACGAAGTTGAGGGTACGTTTACCGTCCACTAGAACGTAGCGATTATTCTAGAATTATGTGCGCAAGCTTGACTGCGTCATCAAGTGTGTTAGCCTGAGGCGTTGATCCGATACCATAGCTCAGTCTAATCCAGCGTTTTCCACCATCACTGAGGATATTAAATACTCCTGTTGTTGTGTGGAGATATTCTTTGTTGTTTGTATCTTTCACGTCAATC
>Ga0105240_10012454_pt1 | contig 11739 bp, 7 predicted proteins | sample KBSC54metaG_FD_80426 | JGI IMG/M metagenome (GOLD analysis project Ga0105240, IMG submission 80426) | Corn rhizosphere microbial communities from Kellogg Biological Station, Michigan, USA - KBS C5-4 metaG | ecosystem: Host-associated > Plants > Roots > Rhizosphere > Soil | place: Michigan, USA...
CTCAATGAAGAGCTCTCCCGGGCCCAGCTTGCTGCGCTGCGAGGCCAGATGGACCCTCACTTCATGTTCAACACCCTCAACTCGATCGCCAGTCTCGTGTGCGACCAGCGCTCCGATGCAGCAGTTGGCATGATCGTGGGCTTGAGTGAGTTCCTGCGCCGCGCCTCGGAGGATGCTCATCGCGCACAAGTCACTCTGCGCGAGGAAGTGGAGTACCTGCAGCGCTACATCGAGATCCAGAAGGTCCGTTTCGGCGACCGCCTGCGCGTGAGCGTCGACATCCCCGATGACCTGCTAGCGACGCAGGTTCCGAACCTGCTGCTGCAGCCGCTCGTTGAGAACGCCATCAAACATGGTGTATCCAAGCGCCGCTCAGGCGGCGAGATTCGAGTGGCCGGGATGTGCCGCGAGGGCGCGCTTCGTTTGACCGTCTACAACGACGGCCCTTGGGCGCAGGAGGATCTGACGGTCGCTCCCAACCGCGTTGGACTCGGCAATCTGCGCACGCGTCTGCAGATCCTCCATGGCGACCGATCCGAGCTTTTGCTGCAGCCGGCTGAAGCGGGCGGCGTCGAGGTCATCGTGACACTGCCAGTGCAGGAGGCGTGAACGTGTCGGATGCCGCACCGCTCGCCTCGATTCGAGCCCTGGTGGTGGATGACGAAGCCCCGGCGCGCCGGTACCTCACCATCCTGCTGCGCCGCGACCCCGATATCGGTTCGGTGATCGAATGCGGCTCCGGACTGGAGGCGATCGAGGAGATCAGGCGATCCAGGCCGGACCTCGTGTTCCTGGACGTGCAAATGCCTGAATGCGACGGCTTCGACGTACTGGAACTATTGGGCGCGGATTTGCCCGAGACCGTCATTTTCGTAACGGCCTACGACGCCTATGCGCTGCGCGCTTTCGAAGCGGGCGCGCTCGACTACATCCTGAAGCCCCTCGACGCCGCACGCTTTAGCCGCGCGCTCGAGCGCGCCAAAGGGAGGCTCGCGCGAGGCACCCCGTACCCTACCCGCTCGGTCAGCCGGATCGCAGTCAAGAGTCGGGGCCAGACCCTGTTCTTGAAGCCCTCGGAAATCGATTGGATCGAAGCTGCCAGATACTATGCGTGCATTCACCTGGGAGGCGCCACGCACATCGTGCGGAGGACGCTTCTGGAGCTCGAGCACGATCTGGACTCACGTACATTCGTCCGCATCCACCGCTCGATCATTGTCAACCTCGAGCGGGTGCGGGGGCTCGAGCTGCAGGAAAGCGGCGAGTACGACGTCGTACTGGATTCCAACATCCGTCTCAAATTGAGCCGACGCTATCGCAAGCGGCTGCAGGACCGGCTTGGCGGGCTTTGACGACACCCCGACGAGTACGGCAGCGGCCGCGCATCTGCGAGGTGTTTCTCACTCCGCCACCTCTGAATTGCACAAATAGCGATGAGCATCACTGTGCCGCGCCGCCGCTTGGCCGATAAAGGCGCATGGAAAACCCGCGCGATCGTCCGATCCCCGATACATGAAGCTCCTCCTCAGGGCCGCGTTGGCTTGCGTACTAGCGACGACAGCCAATATTGCGGCACAGGCGGAGCCATCACCCCTCTTCTCGGAAGTGCAGCGCGCGGAGCAGCTCGGCTGGTTCGACCCGGATACATCGCTCGCGCTGCTTGACAAGGTCCAGCCGCAGATTCAAACGCAGGAAGCCGAGATCGAGGTCTTGACGTTACGCGGCTTCGCGTTCGTCGACAGCAGACGAGATCAACAGGCGCAGCAGACGATCAACCGCTTGCAGGAGTTGGCAACTCGCGGCTCCAAAGCAGGTGAGCTCTCCGCCCATCTCGTACGGGCTTACCTTCTGCGCCAGAGCGATCGCTACGAAGATGCGCGGGCCGAGCTGAGCTCCATCGATCCCGCCAGCGTGCGATCGGATCTCGACCGCTATCGCCTGGAATACCTGCGCGGCTGTGTGTTGCGTTTCCTGGGTCAGCACGAGCAAGCACTGCTCTCTTTTGAGCACGCGCTGGACATTGCAAACGCGATGCACAGCGCGCCCTACGCGATTCACACCATACTCACCTCCAGCCAGTTTCTCCTGCGGATCGGCAACCTCGATCGCGCGACGGCACAGTTGCAGGAGGCGAAAAGACTCGCGCACCTGACGAGCGACCGACCCTCGCTGGTCACGATCCTCGAACATGAGAGCGACATCGCGAGCCGACGCGGCGATCATGACTCGGAACTGCGCCTGATGCTCGAGGCGGTCACGTACGCGGAAACACTCGGCAGTCCCTTTTTGTTAGCCATAGCGTACTGTGATCTGGCCGACGTGTACCTGAACAGCGGCGACTATGCGACGTCCCTCGCCTATTCAAAGAAGGCGCTGGCTCTGTCGCCCCGGGTCCGCCGCAACGGGTTCGAGCAGACACTCCTCTTCAACATCGGGATCGCCGAGATCGGGCTGGGACACGTCCGCCACGGCAAACAGGCCGTGGAACGCGAAATACAACGGGCGCTCGATGGAGGGAATGTGGTCGATGCGGAGGGCAGCCTTGGCGAGTACGCCGCCGCCCTGGAAGCCGCTCACGACTGGCACGCCGTAGAGGTCCTGAGGCGCGATGCACAACTGCGGGAGCGCTTGATGACCAACGCCCGCCAGCAGGCACTCCTGGAGTTGTCCGCCAAGTTCGACGCCGAGCGCCGCGCGCGTGAGATCGATCTGCTCACACGTGACAACGCCATCAAGAGTGCCCAGTTGAATGCGCAGCGGTTGCGTCAGGCACTCGTAATGGCGTGCGCACTGTTGGCGGTGACTGTCTGCGTCATTCTAGGCTGGGCTCTCAAGGGAGTCCGCAAGGCGAACCAACAACTGCGCTATGACGGCGAGCACGATCAACTCACCGGACTACCCAACCGCCGCTACTTTCAAGAGCACGTGCTCACACGAGGTGACGCGAGCCGATTCGAAGGATGTGTGCTGGTCATCGACGTCGACCACTTCAAGCGCATCAACGACCTGTTCGGACATGAAGCGGGCGACCACGTGCTGGCTTGTGTCGGTAAACGTCTTGCCGCAGTCCTGCGCGAGAGCGACACACTGCTGCGCTGGGGGGGCGAGGAATTTCTAGCGGTGCTGTCCCCGATGCCGGGTGCAACGCTCACGGCGACAGCCCATCGGCTCCTGCACGCGGTGAACGGCGAACCATTCGATTGGCACGGCGAGAGGATTCATTGCACGACGTCCATCGGCTACGCGAGTTGCCCAATACCGGGCACCACGACGAGCATTTCCCTCCATCGAGCCATCAGTCTCGCCGACAAGGCGCTCTACCAGGCGAAACGGCGGGGCCGCAATCGCGCGTGTCGCATCAGCGTGTTATGCGCCGACAGCGAAGCCGAGCTCACCCGGATCAGCACGGATTTCGAGTCCGCCACGGCCGGCAAGCACGTACAGCTCGACGAAATCAGCCTCTCGGCGTAACCCGTCCGTTAGAACCCCCCGCAGCCGCGACCGCTCCGCAACCTACGCCCCTTGCCACAACGCTTGGGCGAGCGGCTCCAGGCGTGTAAGCCATTGAAAAATGGGCTGCTGCTGTCTCAATTTGCCTTTTGAGCAGTGTCCCGGGGGTCCACTTCGCCGGATGGCCAGTCTTCTTCCCGAAGGCTCAGCGCGCGCACGATGCACAATAGGGGGTGTGGCTGAATGCATTCCGAAGACAGGGGGACGGAATGACCGGGGACTCGCCGCCAAAAGATCGGCTCGTCCAGTGGTTTCTGCAGTGGCGGCGACCGATTTGTCGCTTCCTCGGCGCCTATCGTGCGGTCGATCGGGCCGATATCGACGATGTCGCCCAGGAGGTGTTCTTACGCATGATTCGCTACGACCGCTCGGCGCTGGTTGCGAACCCCCAGTCCTATCTGTTCAAAATGGCCGCCAACGTGGCGGCTGAATGGTCGATGCGCCCCCAGCAACGCAGCCCCCATGCCTCCGAATGGCTGAGTGAGCTGACTGAACACTCCAGTCCCGAGTCCGATTTGTTGAATCAAGCCGAGGAAGCCACGCTGCTCGCCGCAGTCAACGCCTTGCCGGCGCGCCCGCGGGAAGTGCTGCGACTGCACTTCGTCGAGTCGCTGACCCGCGATCAGATTGCGCAGCGCCTGGCGGTCAGCCCGCGGGTCGTCAAACGTGAGTTGATTCGGGCCTATGCCTCACTCAGGCTGTCGCTGAGCGAGCCCGAGTACACCAGCGAAAACTCGAAGGTCGGTTGAGTCGTGAGTACGGAACAAGAACGACGCACTCGCGCGGCTCACGACGCGGCGGCCTGGTTGCTCCGCCTCGAATCGGACGCAACCTCGGTTCACGAACGCGCGGAATTTGTCGACTGGCTGCGGGAGTCCCCCCTCCACGTAGCCGAGATGTTGCGGCTCGCCCGCTTGCAGCGCTCGCTCGGCCGATTCTCCCGCTGGCATGAGGTTGACTCACAGTTGCTCGGTGACGAGCCCGCCGACGCCGGCAACGTCATTCCTTTGACCTACGCACCCGAGGCGCCCAAACCCGCAGCCAGGCGGTTCAATCGGCTTTTTTGGGTAACCGCCGCCGCAAGCGTCATGGTCGCGAGCCTGTTGCTGTTATTCGACACTCGAGGCGCGATCGGGACCCAGGTCGGCGAGAAACGCGCCATCACTCTGGAGGATGGTAGCGAAGTCACGTTGGCTCCCAACTCCCGGGTTCGCATCCGTTTCAACACTGAGCGTCGCGTGGTCGCTCTACTGCGAGGCCAGGCATTCTTTCACGTGCATTCGGACTCGCGTCGACCTTTCTGGGTAGAGGCGGGTGCAGCGCGTACTCGCGCCCTAGGCACGTCTTTTAGCGTCGAGCGGCGCTCTAACGCCGTGGTGGTGACGGTCGTTGAGGGCAGAGTTGCGGTCAACCCCTTACACGGGACAGACGTCTCGGTGAGTGCGAACGAACAGGTTGCGCTCAGCGAGTCCGGCACCGCGACACCCGTCCACAAAGTCGATGGAAAGGTCGAGACAGCCTGGTTGCAGGGAGAGCTCATCTTTGACAACGATCCGGTCGCCGAGGTCGTACAGCGATTCAACGCCTACAATCGCACACAGATACGCGTGATCGATTCCGTATTGGCGCGGCGACCCGTGACTGCCGTTTTCCGGGCGACGGACCCGGATTCCTTCGTCGCCTTTCTGCAGTCCATCGGCAGCGTCAGAATCCAGCGCACGGATGGCAACGAGATCCTCATTGGGACAGCGCCCGAAGCTGTCGAGCCCAACCGAGTGCCTTGAAAAGGAGGAAGGAGCCGCCTTTTTGCCAGCCATGACGATTTGAGGGGGGTCCATGGGGGGCGTCAGCCCAGTCTTCTCCCGGCCGAAGCACATCAACTTCATCTCGGCCTGGGGGATAGTCATGACAGCGATTGTGTTTGGATGGGCGCCCACTGCTCGTGGCGCGCAGTCCACCGCCTTCGTTCGAACGCAGGACCAGCAGTATCAGATCCACATCGACCGCGGTCCCCTGAACGCCGCTCTCAAAGATCTCGCTGTTCAGACAGGCCTGCAGATCGCGCGGTTCTCGGACGTCGGTGGGGAATCCACCATCGTCGGCCCTCTGACGGGACGCTACACCCCTCTGCAGGCCCTTCGCCTCATCCTGACCCCTACCCGGCTGACTTTCAGTGTCATCAACGAACACACCGTCGCGCTGATTCCAGTTGACGACTCGGCGCCGTCAGGGGGCAAAGGGCCCTCCTCGGGCGCGGCCCCAGTAACCCAACCACCCCCAGCGCCGTCACCGCAAACCACAGCGCCACTGGCACCTCCAACAGCGAGTCGTGACGCTGCAACCGCCGGAGGGAAACCGGCTGACGCTGTCCATCGGGGCTTCTTTGCCCGTCTGGCCGGAATCTTTGCCATCTGCGGTGCGGCGGCGGCAGGCACCGTATGCGCCCAGGAGGCGCCCAGCACGGCATCTGCGGACCAGAACACTCCGTTGGAAGAAGTCGTCGTCACGGGCACGAGCATCAGGGGAGTCGCCCCAACCGGCTCGGAGCTCGTCACCGTGTCACGCGCCGACATAGAGGCGACCGCGGCCTCGACCAGCACCGAATTGCTGCGCTCCCTGCCCCAGTTGAACAATTTCAACTCCACCCTGGTCAACACCGGCAGCAACCAGGCCAACTTCGTGGACCAGCCGGCGATTCACGGCATCGGAGTCGGCAATGGCGGCGCCGGCCTGACGCTGGTGTTGTTCGACGGACACCGTCTGCCGGGCGCGGGTATCAACCAGACTGCACCGGACGCCGGAGTGATCCCGACATCCGCCATTGAGCGCGTCGAGGTGATGGCCGACGGCGGCTCATCGATCTACGGCTCGGATGCCGTCGCCGGCGTCATCAATTTCGTACCCCGCAAAAACTTCAACGGGGCGGAGACGAACCTGCGCAGCGGCTGGGCGGATGGCTATCGCACGGACAATTTCAGTCAACTGCTGGGCAAGTCCTGGGGCTCCGGCTCGGTGTTGTTCGACTATGAATACTCCGCCAACTCGGCACTGAACGGCACCAACCGCCCCTATATCGTCAATAACCAGTCGGCTTTGGGCGGCCCGGACAGCCGTTCTACGGTCTGCACCCCGGCCAACATCACGGCAGGCGGCGCAGCCTTTGCGCTTTCGGCTGACGGGACGGTCACCCCGGGCGGCACCCACCACTGCGAGTCGAATTCAGCTAACGACATCTACCCCAAGCAGCGACGGAACCAGTTCTACCTGGCGCTACGACAGGAACTGGGGGAGGCCGTGGAGCTGTATGCCAACACCTTGTATTCGGGCCGGTCTATCCAGGACAAGGTCGCCGGCGCCGGTGTGACCAGCGGCAACCTGTCCGTGACGGTGCCGAGCACCAGCCCGTTCTACGTCCCACTACCGGGCATATCGGCGGGTACGGCTGAGACGGTCACCTACGACCCGGCGTCCGATTTTGGAGCCTTCACCAACCGCATCACCACCACGACATCGTCATCGGTCGTCGGAGCGAACGTGCAGTTACCGCACGGCTGGAACGCGCACCTGGAGCTCAACTACGGCGTTGAGCATGACACGGTCAATGAAAGGGGCATCAACCAGGCACTCGCCATCTCGTCCGCGGCGGCGGGCACTTTCAACCCCTACGGTGTGGGCCCGGCGACCAACCCGAGTGTGCTGGCTGCCATCGGCAATTTCGATACCAACTACTCCGTGCGACAGCTATTGAAGGATCAGCAATTGAAGCTCGACGGTCCGCTGTTCGACATGCCCGGCGGCCCGGTCAAGGCGGCCGTCGGCTTCGACGCTCGGCAGGAGGAGTTTGACGGGTCGACCGTGGCGGCGCCCGCAGGCTCTGGAGTAGCCCCGTATGTAGCCGATGGTAAGCGCAACAGTGCCTCGGGATTCGCGGAGTTCTACTTCCCCCTGGTGTCAGGCCGCAACAGCTTTGCAGGAGTGCAGTCACTGAGCGTATCGCTGGCCGCGAGATATGATCACTACAGTGATGTGGGCGGCACCACCAACCCGAAGATCGGTATCGACTGGACTCCGCTCGAGGGCATCAAGGTTCGAGGCAGCGCGGGCCGCTCCTTTCACGCACCCAGTCTGGCAGACGCGCCGACTGCGATTGACACCCGCGCAATTCGCTTTGCCTGTATCTCCGGTGTCTTTGTCGGTTGCGATGGAGCCGCCGCGGGCGCCTATACGGTGATCCTGGCGGGCGGCAACAAGCTGAAACCGGAGACCGCTCGGACCTACAATTTCGGCATCGACCTGCTACCGTCGCATTTCGGAGGGCTCAAGGCGAGCGCGACGCTCTTCCGCGTCGACTATAAGGATGTGATCACCTTCCCGACGTTCGCTCCGGTGACCGACCCGGCGTCAGCCTACAACCGATATCGCACGGCGCGCCCCGCCGGCATCACCGACGCAGAATGGCTCGCGATCGTTCAGCCGCTGCTCGCCGGGTTCCGCCACGACGGTCTGGTGTACCCCGACGTACCGACCCTGCCGACGGCGGTATACGACTTGCGACGTCAGAACTTCGCCAACGAGTTGATCAACGGCCTCGACTATGACTTCGGCTACAAGTTCGATGTTGGATACGGTTCTTTGACCGCGGATGTCGCAGGCACTCAGTTCATGACGTTCTATCAGCAGATTCCAGGCGTCTCCCAACCCGTCCAACTCATCGATACGGATTACGCGGTACGCACCAAGGTGCGCGGGCAACTCGGCTGGAGCTACCGAGGCTACGCAGCCAGTGTGTTTTTGAACTACACCGGCAAGTATCGCAACCAGGCGGTCACACCTTATCAATACGTCGCCAGCTTTGTGACCACCGACGCGCACCTCGCCTGGACGGTGTCCGACCAGCCCGGATTGCTGGAGAGCCTCCAACTCACGGTGGATGCGAACAACCTCTTCGACAAACGGCCGCCGGTGTACTTCACGAGCGGCGGCAACGGCATAGTGGGCTTCGATCCCGCCGTCGCATCGCCGATTGGACGGCTGATCTCCGTCGGTTTGCACAAGGCGTGGTAGGACCTGAGCCACATGAATCGTCGTCAAGTGTTGCAGTCCGTAGCGTCTGTTCCCCTCGCGACCGTTGTATCCCGCCCCGCTCAGGGTGCGATGCCAGAACCCGCCGCCGCACTCGCCGTGATGCGCACACGTCGCCAGGCGTGGCTGAATCAGGCGCAAGCGCTCATCCCAACGCTCAGCCAAACTGAACAGACACCCTTGGGCTTGGTCCGCTTCACGGCGGACCCGTCGTTAGCACTGCGCTTGCGGATCGATCCGGACGCCGGCCCCCCTTTGGAGGACCGGCTGCTCGAGAAGGGCGACTCTTTCATACTCGACTTTGGCGGCCATCGAACGGGCCATCTCTCATTCGATTTGATCGGCGAGGGACGCGGGGTCGATGCCCCCGTCCGACTGCGACTGACCTTCGGCGAGGTGCCGACGGATGTGGGCGAGCCGCTGTATCCCTACAAAGGCCAACTCGCGACCGGCTGGTTGCCCGATGAGGTGATCAACATAGACTACCTCCCTCAGTCGGTCCACCTGCCGCGACGCTATGCCTTTCGTTTCGTGAAGGTCGAGGTCATCGATACTTCGTCGACCTTTGCCGTTCGATTCCGCAATGTGCGGGCGACGGCCCTCACCTCCAGCGGCACCTCACCTGCGCCTTTGCGATCCGGCGATGACTTGCTCGACCGGATCGATGCTGTGGGCCTGGCGACCCTGCGCGATTGCATGCAAACCGTCTTCGAGGACGGCCCGCGACGCGATCAGCGCCTGTGGTTGGGTGATCTTCGACTACAGGCGTTAGCCGCCTATGCGACCTTTGGCGGCCACGAGCTGGTGAAGCGTTGCCTCTACCTCTTCGCCGCCTTCCCCCGTGACGACGGTCTTCTGGGGGCCTGTGTGTATGAGAAACCCACCCCGCGATACGGCGGCATCCACATCCTGGACTACGCTGCGCTGTTCAACGCCGCTTTGCACGACTACGTAGAGGCATCGCGCGATATTGCGACCGGAATAGACCTCTGGCCCGTCGCCCTGCGACAGGTGGAGCTGATGCGCCAGTGGATCAACCCGGAAGGCCTGTTCGTCGATCCGAAGACACTCTGGCTCTTCATCGACTGGAACGAGCAACTGGATCGAACCGCCTCGATTCAAGGTGTGTTGATATACGCATTCGAACACACGGTGCACCTCGCGCACTTATTGGGTCGCGAGCATGAGGTGTCCGGACTCGACAAACTGATCGCCCGGATGCGCGCCGCCGCACGCGAGCATTTATTCGACCCCAAAAGTGGAATGTTCGTAAGCGGCCGCCAACGACAGGTCTCCTGGGCGTCGCAAGCGTGGCTCATCATTGCAGGCGTGCCAACGAGCACCCGGCAAGCTGCGGAGGCGATAAGGCGCGCCATCACGCTGGAAACCGCGATCCGTCCGACCACGCCGTACCTCTATCACCACGTGGTCGAAGGCCTCCTGGGTGCCAATTTGCGCCAGCAAGCGCTTGCGCTGCTCAAGGAATACTGGGGCGGAATGGTAACCGCGGGCGCCGATACCTTCTGGGAGGTGTACGACCCGGAGCATCCCCTGAGCTCTCCTTACGGAGACATCCATATCAACAGTTATTGCCACGCGTGGAGTTGCACGCCGACGTACTTTTTACGGAAGGTAGGACTGACGCAGTAGATCAGCTGCTCGCTCTCACCGGAATGTGGACCGCAAACCGGCTGCCCCGCCCGTCCAACCCACTCGTGACCTCGACGACGCCATTCATCCGCGCAGCAGCCTGTTTGACGATCGTGAGCCCCAGGCCCGCACCTCGGGCATCGTTGTGCTGTCCGCGGTAGAAGCGATCGAAAACTCGGGAGCGCTCGCACTCCGGGATGCCGGGGCCGTCATCGGCAACGGCCAGCATCATGACATCACGACCCAATTGCAAGAGCGTCAGCTCCACCACGATCCGCCCATTATCGGACGCGTAGCGGATCGCGTTGTCGACCAGGTTTTGCAGCACGGACTGCAACGCGTGCAAATCCAAGGAAGCACTCAGGCGTTCAGGAGCCTCGAGAGAGATCTCCATATTTCGCGCCATCGCCGCGGGTGCCATGGAGGCGATCTCCTCGCGCGCCCACTGGACGACATCGATCTCTCTTGTCAGTGGCGCGGAGTGTGCCATTTCCAGGCGCGCCAGGACCAAAAGCTGGTGAACGAGGTGGGAAGCCCTCGCGATCGCTGCGCTCAGTGGCCGCTGCGCCTCCAATCGTTCGTCCTCGGTTTGGCCTTTGACCAACACATGCGCTTGCGCACTGATGACTGCCAGAGGAGTGCGCAGCTCGTGGGCCGCGTTGGCGACAAAGCTTTGTTCTCCTCTTACTTTGCGGAGCAGCTGCGCGAGCAGGCCGTCGAGCGCTGTAACGAGCGGGGCCAACTCGGCATACTTCGGGTCGACACCCACGGGTGTGAGGTCTTCAGAACCGCGGGAAGCGATGCGCTCGGACAATTCCCGCAGCGGCCGCAGTCCTTGGCGTATGGCGAGCCACATCGGCAGTAACATGAAGGGTAACGCGATCAACATATACTTCGTCAGATCGCTGCTCAAACTCTTCAGCACCCAGTCGCTCGCCAGTCTCGATTGCGCCACCAGGACGGACCACCGGGCCGTATCGAACCGTATGGCCTCATAGATCAGGCCGTGATCGACCTGGCGGGTCTGACGTTCGGGGATCCGGGGAAGACTGACACGTGTTGCCGGTGACGAAGAGAACACAATATTCGAGTCACGGCGGTCCCAGACCTGAAGCACCACTGTGCCCGGAACATGAACACGCTGCCGCGCATTACGGATGCTACGGTCAATGGCCGCAACAATAATCCGGACCTCGGCCGGATCGTCGATCGTCGACAGCATATCGGCGAGCTGGGACCCCGCCTGGCTCAGGGCCGGACTGCTGTCTTCCTGGAGGCGAACCTCGACGTACTGAAAGGCGATGAGCACCACCCACGCTACGCAAAGCGCGCTCAGGAGCGCGAGTAGCACGCGTCGCGTCAACGTAGGGCGGAATAGCCTTTTCATGACACCAACAGATAGCCAACGCCACGGATGGTACGGATTCGGTGCGCACCGATCTTGCGGCGCAGATTTGAGACGTGCACCTCGATGGCAGTGAACTCCACCCCATCCCC
>Ga0105240_10012456_pt1 | contig 11737 bp, 15 predicted proteins | sample KBSC54metaG_FD_80426 | JGI IMG/M metagenome (GOLD analysis project Ga0105240, IMG submission 80426) | Corn rhizosphere microbial communities from Kellogg Biological Station, Michigan, USA - KBS C5-4 metaG | ecosystem: Host-associated > Plants > Roots > Rhizosphere > Soil | place: Michigan, USA...
CGATGCGCTCGCCGCGCCGCAAACGCGTCATGATCTGCCGCTCTTCTTCCTGAAGCTCCGGAGGGATGATCGTCGTAATGGGCTTGCCGATGATCTCCGACTCGGTATATCCCAGGAGCATTTCGGCGGAGCGATTCCATGAAGTAATCCGACCCTCGATATCTTTGCTGACGATCACATCGTCCGACGATTCAACGATCGAGGAGAGCCAGGCTGTTCGGAGCTCGAAGCGACGCCGCTCGGTGATATCGCGGAAGACGAGTACGACACCGATGACTTTGCCGTCCTCTGCTCTCACCGGAGCGGCGCTATCGTCGATGGGGACTTCGCGACCATCCTTCGCCAGCAGCACCGTATGATTAGCGAGTCCTTGAACGAGCCCGCTCTGGAGTACCTTCTCGACAGGGTTTTCGACGGGAGCCCGCGTGCGCTCATTCACGATGCGGAACACACGGGAGAGCGGCTGCTGCTGTGCATCAGCGACCGACCATCCGGTCAGCGCTGCGGCAACGGGGTTGAGAAAGCTGATCAGTCCTTTTCCGTCGGTGACGATGACGGCATCGCCGATGCTCCCAAGCGCTGCCTGGAGAACGCCGCCGCGCTCGGAAATGATGTCAGGACCATTCACGTTCACAGATCTCCGCTCGCCGCTTTCAAGGTGGCGCAGCATCTTGCATGGAAACGCGCTCCTGCGGGTTGTTACGCGCCGCTTAGGAACGCAAATTGCACAGCCCACCGTCGCCCGAAATTCCGCGGCAGGTCAGGGCTGCTCCCAAACCCCCCTATTTTCTATACTCGGCGTCCGCGCGCAAGGAGACGGTAGATGCTGGGGCCGGGTCAACCAGACTTTAGGGTGTTGAGGAGCTCGCAAAATGCCGCAGCAAATTCTGTTCATTCAAGGTGGCGGGGAAGGCGTACACGAGCATTGGGACGATAAGCTCGTGGAAAGCCTCGAGCGAAAGCTTGGCCAGGATTAAAGGTCCGCTACCCGCCCATGCCCGAGGAAGGCGACCCCGGTACAGCCGCTGGAAATCCGCGCTGGAGCGAGAGCTCGCGAAACTCGATCGGCCGCCATTCTGGTCGGTCATTCAACCTGTAAGCGGCTCTCAGCACCTGCCGGCCAGCCACATCGCCATATTGCGCACATAGCGCTCGGTCGAGCGCCGCGCTGGTGCGAACGTGCTCAGCCCATTGCCAGGCGGCTCGTCGACAAAGCTCGGTGCTCCCATTTCCGGGTCCCAGTTATAGTCAGCGAAGTGATGAAAAGTCGATTCGGCGATCGCAGGGCCGCCACGGCCTAAGGGCTCGAATGCGACCGCGATGTTGAATGTCGCGCCGCTGACACGACTTCGCCCCGTCGCTATCACGCGCGCCGAGGGATCGCTCTTCGGAGCACCGACTGCGCCTTCGTGCGGATGTGCGGGAAGATAGCGGATCAGACCCTCCGGAGCATGGGGATCGGACATTACAGGGTGTGGCGCGCCGACGGCGTGAATCTCCTGATAATCGCCATTGGCGCCGGAGTGATAGTTGGGCCACAGAATCTCACGCGTGTACGGGTCGTCGATTCGATGCCTCGCCGGGTCGGGGTCCGGATTTCTCGAATGAAAATAGTGCGCGGCGCCGACGCCGCCCAGTGTGCAGACCGAGCTGCCCAGATCCATGTGATCCCGGGTGACCATCAGCCCGCCACCTCGTTCTCTGAAACGCGAGATGCCTGCGCAATCCGCCGTCGTGAGGCCATTGCCGGTGTCGACTGCGAACAGCCACATCTCCTGATAGTCCGAATCATCCAGAGTCGATATGACCGGATCGGGCTGACCCGGCGGCGCGCGATCACGCGCAGTGACGGTGAACAGCGGCGCTCCGTCATCTGCGGTCAGGCCCGCGAGAAAGCTGCGTAGAAGACTGAAGCGTCCGATGTGCCAATCATCTTCGAGTCTGGGGATAGTCGTCTGGAGCAGTATGGGGATTGGTTTGCTCATGCAGTCTCTCCGTCTGGCGCTTATGCTTTGGAGCGCGTGCCGGTACGAAGAGTACTGTGTCCTGACTCGGAAATCCCCGACTTACGAGCTTCGCTTTGCTTTGCCGGGCGTCGCTCCGAGCGTATCTGCCACGTAGGCGCCGCGCTTTCCCATCGGTTGAGGAGGTCCGGTGGTGGTGTCCACGGCCGTTTGATGTTCCGTCTCGGCGTTGAGCTCAGCCCCCAGGAGCACGGCGAAGCTCCCAAGATAGAACCACATGAGCAATATCATCACGCCACCGAGCGCACCATAGGTCTTGCCATAGCTGCCGAAGTTTTGCACGTAGATCGCGAAAAGTGCGCTACCCACGAGCCAGACGGTAGCCGCTGTGGCCGATCCCCACGTGACCCATCTCCAACGCGGATTCTGGCGGCACGGCGCAAAGCGGTAGACGACCGCGAGCCCGAATATCGCAACCAGCCACAACAACACCCAGTTGAGCGCGAACCCGATCTGCTTGGCAATGGGACCCAGCGGCAGCGTCTGAAGAGCTGCCGGTACCGCCACTCCGAGGCCTAGCAGCAGGAGAAGGCCGGCCAATCCTCCAAGCGTGAACATGATCGCGATGCCGAGGAGCTTCAGGAAGCCGCGGCGCTCTGCCTGGTGATAGGCGATGTTCGTGGCGCTCGCGAGAGCGGACATCCCCTGGGCGGAGCTGTAGAGGGTCACCGCCAAACTGATCGCTGCCCCCACGCTGAGAGTGGTGTTCGCACGGGTGGCGATGGTCTTGAGCTGCGACTCGATCAAGCTCGCCGCATCGCCTGGCAGGAGCGCAAACAGAGACTTCATCTGATGCGATACGTCCGCTCCGGAGGCGAACATGCCGTACACGGATACGATCAGGATCATTGCCGGGAACACGGCGAACATCGCGTTGAACGCGATTCCCGCCGATACGAGCGTCAGGTTGTCCTCTCCAATGCGACGGCCGACGCGCAATACGATATCGCGCCAGCCTCGCGCGGGGATCTGGCTCGGGTATTCAGCGGTTCTCCCCCGGCCATCCCTCTCGATACCGGTCCCGCTTTCGTCAACTTTTGAGCTGGCCATGAGTCTGGGGGGCGACGCACGCAGGCATATAGGGTTGGAGGGTGACGTCTGTTCGCCTAGGGACATCGAAGCAATGCGCGTTCCGACAGACGCAGCCGGGAGCTGCGTCGGCGTGGATTGCGCAGGCGGTGGCCAAGGCCGAAGGCTGAGCAGACCGCCAAAGCCAGCGGCTACCGGTGATCTACGCCGGTTCGCCACGGGGACCGCGGAAACGATCCCACGGCCCAGATCGTCTGGTCTCGGGGTTCCGCCATCGGAAGCGTAAGCCTGCCTTGCAATCCGAAGGCATAATGCCATGTGGCCGGAACAGCGATCGCGGAGCAGATCATGGGCGTGACGGGAAGATTGTCGGGCAAAATTGCTCGGAGGCGATCATGTCCATCATCGGAGTAGATCACGTACAACTCGCGATGCCGCCGGGCAGCGAAGCTCGTGCGCGAGAGTTCTATGGCGACGTGCTCGAGCTTCCCGAAAGACCCAAACCCCCGGAACTCGCCGCGCGCGGCGGTTGCTGGTTCGAAAGTGAATCCGTGAAGATTCATCTCGGGGTGGAGCAGGACTTCCGGCCCTCTGCCAAGGCTCATCCGGGACTCCTGGTCGACGATCTTGACAGTGTCCTCAGCCGATGCCGGCAGAAGGGATTCCAAGCCTCGGAACCCGAGCTGATCGAGGCGACTCGGCGCGCATTCGTCCAAGATCCCTTCGGAAATCGCATCGAGCTGATGGAGCGGATGCTAGCGCGCCGGAGGGGTCCTGACGCCGCTTGAGTCGTGCCTCCCGGCGTGCAGGCGGTGTCTGCCCGCTCCATGATTGACGTACACGACCGTTGACGGCCGTGTTGCGGCGCGGGCGGGAGGCTCCGGCCGTGCTGCCGCCCCCTCAAGCCGGTACAGGTTTCGATATCAGACGCGCGGCGCTCGCATGCGCGGCCTCGCCGGCAGACCACAGCGCCACGCCAAGCAGGGTGAGATCCTTGATGATGAATCCGCTAAGTGCCGGATCAAGCTTTGGTGTGGTGATCAAGAAACTCAGCGTGACGATGAGCGAGAGCGCAATACCATAGCTGCCGATGGTGCAGATGCGCGGAGCAATTGGACGAGCAGCCACCATTGCGCCGAGCACAATCTCAACGACCCCGATCATGTTCGAAGCGATCTGCTGGTCGAAAAGGAGAGGAAGCCAGAACAGGAATGGACTGTGAACGAGCAACGGATGGATGGTCGCCGCCTCTGCGGCCGTGAACTTGGCGACTCCGAATAACAGAAAAAAGACGACGAGGCTATACCGGGCCACTGCCTGGCCTGCAGGCATGCTCCACTTCTGTAGAGTCGAAACCATGAATATTCTCCTAGGTGCGGGTAGAGCAAATGAAGGCCGGCCAAACCGGCCCCTGCGCGGCGCCGATGGAAGCCGGATCGGCGGAAGAGTGTCCGGTGTCTCGGCGGGCTGTGAATGCGCTCGCAATACTCGGGACCAACATCGATTCGCCTCCGTCTCTGCGTGAGCCATGGGGGATGGCCCACTCTGCGACCTATTTCGCAGGGGGAGGCAGGGTGTTACAGGCGGCTGTCTACGTGGAGACGCTCTCCTTGGCCGTGGAGGCGCTGATTGGTGGTCCGGCGCAGCGAGGGCAGCTATCCGCCCGGTCTGCGGATCGCTCATCACGATCATGAGCCGGCATGCGCCTCGCTGGCGCGTTTGACGGCGAACGGAACGACCCGCCGGCACGGAGGCGCCACCAGCCCCACGTGAGCTCGGTGGCGCTCCGTTTTGTGTCAGAGTGCTAGGAAGCCCGCACTTCGATTTTCCTGGGACGAAGCTCCGCGCGTTTCGGAATGCGCACGGTCAGCACGCCGTCCTTGAGGCTTGCCGCGATCTTCCCGGTCTCGAGCTCACCGCTCAGTGAAAAGGTACGGCGGTAGAGGCTCGAGCGAATGTCGGCATACAGCGCCTCCGCCTTCCCCGAGAGCTCGAGCTGCACCTGGCCCTCAATGATCAGGTTGCTGCCGTCGACGCGCAGCTCGAGGCGGTCCTTCGAGACGCCTGGCATATCCGCGCACAGGGTGATGCCTTCCTTGTCCTCCCAGATGTCCACCGGGGGACGAATCGATGCCTCGCCGGACTGCCCTCGTTGCCCGGCGGATCCGGATTGCGCCGTGGCCGCAGCGTTGGAGCCCCGGCGGGTGACTTCACTATTGTTAGTCATATGAGCGACCTCCGCTTCGGTCATTTGATTTCGATCTGGCGAGGCCGCGCCGACTCGCGCCGCTGCACGCCAATCTGCACGATGCCATCGACGTACTTCGCCTGCACGCGTTCCGGGTCGACGTCCTCGGGCAGGCTGATGACCCGCCGAAACTCGCCGCTGAAGCGCTCCTGGCGATAGTAGCTCGCCTCGTCCTGGACCTTGACTTCCCGCTTACCCGACACCGTGAGCAGATTCTGCTGAATGGCAAGGTCGAGACTCTTGGGATCGATCCCGGGAGCGAAAAGATAGATGTCCACCCCTTCGGATGTCTGGCCAACGTTGATCGCGGGGAAACTGCCCGGCGGAAGCGACCGGATCCCTAGGGGCGAGCTCCAGCTCCCGAAAAGGTCGTCCACCTCCTGCTGCAGTCGCCAAAGCTCGTCAAAAACCGAGCTCGGCATATTCGTCGTAGTACCGAACATGTAAGCACCTCCTATCGGTTCAATGCGCCGCTTGGGCGCCCAAAGCCTCAGGGCGGCCGGGAAAAATTCAAGGCTGCACTTACCGGAAATTTCGAGCTCGCGGCGAGGCCAGGGCGTCCGTCTCGGCAAAGATTACAGACCGGGCGCCGACCTCCTTGGGTGCCTGGCCCCTTGAAGAGCTCGTGCCCGCCCTTAAACCGCGGTCCGAACGGGCACCGCCAGCCGGAATAGCCCATGGCCCAAATCGAGTATCGAGCGTAAGGGGAGAGTGGGGCAGCGCGCCAGCGGCGATCACCTGCCCAATCCGGCAAAAGGCTGGCGTCGGGCAATTCGGCTATTTGGTCGGTCGCGCCGTCGCCGATTCGCGGGAGCAGCGCTTCGGTGCGTCGTCACGGGCTTCGTGGTGTCGGCTGCCTCAAACAATTGACGAAGACCGTGTTCCAACAGCTCGACGGCCTTCTCCAAGGCGCCGAGTTGCGCAGCCCGGACTATCGCGACGGACGGGTGCAGGTCAAAAGCCGGCGGACGCAAGACTTCCACGGTGCCGATAGAATAATTCCTAACAATAAAGCGCGCAGGCAGCAGCCCGACACCATAACCGGACTGAACGAACGCCAGCTGCAAATGCATGTTGTGGACTTCAGCGGCGATCATTGACGCTCTGAACGATCTCCATGCGGTCGCTAGCGATGAATCTCGTCAGAAGCGGTGGAGGCGCAGCTTTCCCTTCGGGCAAAAGCACTGCAGCAGCGTCGAGCTCACCTGCGAGCAGCCGGTGAAATAATTCACCGGTAAGCTCGCTCAACACCCGCACTCGGACCTCGGGGTATTTTTCAGTCAGCGCCAGAATGGGGTCGATGAGCGTCCTCTCGGCCAGGGGATGCGCGAGTCCGATGCGCAATAGACCGTGAGGCTCAGCGTCGCTCGACGCCAGAGACTTCAGCGCCTCCGTCCGCTGCAGCAGATCTCGCGCTTGCTCGAGCACCCTGGCGCCAAGCGAGTTCAGACGTGGAGGCTTTACCGAGCGGTCGAGCAACTTGGCGCCTAATGCGGCCTCCAACCTTTGCACCTGCCGGGTAACAGCAGAGGGCGTCCGGAATAGACGATCGGCAGCACCGGCGATGGATCCGGCACGGGCAAACTCTACGAGCGTGTGTAAATCTTCGAGCAAGGGTTCTCCTGAAGTGTTCTGCCGACGAATAACAGAATCGTGCGAGAGAAGTACTATTATCGTGATAATAATGAAGTAGTGTAATCTTCTATCTTGCAGCAGAATATTGCGGAATTCATGTCTTCTTTCCGAAATCTGTATGCCTCATGCGGTCCAAATTCGGCAGACGGACGATCGCATGAGCAAGACCGCCGTTACCTCGCCTGAGCTCGCGCCGCCGGTCGGCTCGTTTCCCCAGGGACTTATGACAAGAGGTGAATAGAAAATGACCAAGACCATTGTCCTATCCATGTGTCTCGCAATTTCCGCACTTTCGCTTGATGCACGCGCCCAGGATAGGCGCGGGTATGGCTACGGTCCGGTCACTGAGGTGGACTACATACACGTTGAGTACGGGCACTTTGATGAATACATGGCGTGGGTGACTTCGACATGGCTGCCGACCATGAAAGCCGAGAAGAAAGCCGGGCTGATCATAGGTTACAAAGTCTTCCAGGCCTCGCCAAAATCACCGGATGAGCCCAATATGTATCTCGAGATTACTTTCAAGAACATGGCGGCCTATGCCGGGGACATCGGCGATCAAGTGGATGCGTTTGAAGCGGTCACCGAAAAAGTAATCTGTAACAGCGCATGTCAGAACCAGGCCAGAGTGCACCGGAATGAGATCAGAAAAGTTCTGGGCATTGAAGTGACTCGTGAAATAACTTTCGAGTGAAATAGTATGTCAGCTCAGGTTGCAGTCAACTGGAAGAAAGAGTGGTTCGACATCAGGGATGCGGTCTACCTGAATGTGGCAGCACACGCGGTGATGCCGCGGGTATCCATCCGCGCGGTCGAGGGTTCGCTCGAAGCGAAGAAATTTCCCCATCGTGTGGACGACTCCTCGTGGTTTGAGGCGCCCGTACGGATCCGAAAGGCTCTTTCCAGGATGATCGGGGCGAAACCGGAGGAAATCGCGGTCACGAGCGGCGCGAGCGCCGGAGTTGCCGCAGTTGCTTACGGCCTCGAGTGGAAGCAAGGAGACGAGATCATCACCGCCCAGGGCGAGTTTCCGCTGCAATATGCGACGTGGAAGCCCATGGAAGAGCGCGAGGGCGTCAGGCTGAGAATTATTGCGCCGCGTGACCGATTTATCACGGCCAATGACCTGATCGGTGCCTTAACGCCAAGAACCAGAATCGTCTCCGTAAGCTTGGTGCGCTTTGACGACGGTTCGCTGCTCGATGCGGCGCGCGTGGCCGCCGCCTGCCATGCGCAGGGAACGCTGCTTCTGCTGGATGTCAGTCAAGCTTGCGGTGCCGTGCCAATGAACGTCAATGACCTTGGAGCCGATTTCATAGTATGCGCCGGATACAAGTGGCTGCTGAGCTGTTACGGTACGGGGTTTTTCTGGCTCAAGAACGAACACCTCGACAGGCTCCGGCCTGTGCCTTTCTACTGGACAGGGCAGAACACAGACAATTTTTCCGCGTTGAATTTTGTCGACCCCAAACCGTGCCGCGATGCCAAACGTTGGGACGCCGCAGAATGGGCCACTTACTACAACTTCAATCTTTCCGCGATGGCTGAATCGGTAGATTTCGTGTTGCGCGCCGGCCCGGAAGCAGTCGCCGAGCACAACCGGCACTTGATTGAATTGATGTTTTCTCGCCTCCCTGAAGACCGCTGCGTTCCCGCAAGTCCGCTCGATCCGGCTGTGCGGGGGCCGTTTGGATGTTTTACGGCGCGCCAGCCGGGGAAGACCGTCGAGCTTTACCAGAAGCTGCGGCGGGAAAATGTCGTAGTGAGCCTGCGAGACGGCAAGATTCGGGTTTCACCTCATCTATTCAACTCGGAGCAGGACATAGATCGCCTTGTCAGCGTGGTGTGCGACTGGCGCAGCTGAGGCAGGAGAAACGTTGTGACAGGTATCTATGAGCGGCTGGAGGCCCTGCAGATCAATTTGCCCGAAGTTCCCGCACCGGTGGTGGATGGCTACGCCCCGTTATTCGTTCCCTTTGTGCGAACCGGCAATCTCATTTATTTGTCGGGACGACTGGCCAAGAAAAACGGCAAGCCATTCGCCGGCAAATTGGGGCAAGAAATCACAACAGCGGAGGGCAGGCAGGCAGCGCGTGATGTCGCCATCGAACTGCTCGCGACGCTGCACGCCGCCCTGCACGACCTGAATAGGATGAAACGTATCGTCAGGTTGCTGGTACTGGTGAACAGCGCTCCCGGCTTTACCGAATCGCATGAGGTCGCCAATGGCGCCTCCGAACTCTTTCTGGAGGTCTTTGGCGAGCGCGGCGCGCATGCCCGCAGCGCGTTCTGCGCGGCGCAGATCCCATTCGGCTCCTGTGTGGAGATGGATGCAATCGTCGAGGTCTCTGCAGGGGAGACTTGAGTCGTGACCTAACGCAAGCGGATAGAACGGCTCCAACAGGCGATGTACGTGACTATTTGTGCGATCGCGCCGCCTGCCGATTCGCGGGCACACCTCTGCGCTGTGCCTTCACGGGCTTCACGGGGTCGGTTGCCTCAAACAATAGCCGAAACCCCTGTGCCAACTGTTCGACGGCCTTCCCCAAGGCGCCGAGTTGCGCAACCCGGACTATCGCGACGGAACGGCGCAGGTCGAACGACGGGGGCCGCAATACTTTGACGGGGTCGATCGACAGATTCCTGGCAATAAAGCGAGCGGGCAGGAGCCCCAATCCATAACCGGACTGAACGAAGGCCAGTTGCATGTGCAAATTGTGGATTTCAGCCGCAATTATCGGTGTGAATCCGGCGCGCTCCATCCGATCGATAAGGCTCGCCCGTAGAAAGCACCCGGGCGGATTGAGCACCCAGGGCGCTCGGCCCAAGGTTTTCCAATCAGCATCAACGGTACCGGCGGCGCCTTGAACGATCTCCATGCGATCGCTAGCGATGACATGGGTCAGCAGAGGTGCAGGCGCCGTTTTACCCTCGGGTAACAGCACGGCAGCAACGTCGAGCTCACCCGCGAGCAGCCGGTTGATGAGCTCGGGGGTCAGTTCGCTCGAGAGCCGCAGGCGGACGTTGGGGTACTTTGCAGTCAGTGCCTGAATAGGTTCGATTAGCGTCCCCTCGGCCAGGGCATGCGAGAGCCCGATGCGCAGGAGGCCGCGAGGTTCGGCGTCGCTCGAGGTAAGGGACCTCAGCGCTTCGGTCCGCTGTAATAGATCTCGCGCTTGTTCGAGCACCCTGGAGCCGAGGGAGTTTAGACGCGGAGGTTTTACCGAGCGGTCAAGCAACTCGACTCCCAATGCAGCCTCCAGCCTTTGTACCTGCCGGGTAATCGCAGAGGGCGTCCGAAACAATCGACTGGCTGCTCCGGCGATGGACCCGGCGTGAGCGAACTCTACGAGGGCGCGTAAATCCTCGAGCATGGAGGGCCTCCCTAGGGGGTTTCGAGACTAGTAACCAGTAACGTGCTCCCGCAGCATTATAGCGCTGATAACAGTGCAATTATGGAATTACTGGTAGCTGGCCATCGCGCTTGCGCCAGCCGTGGATCGCGTCCTGCCGGCGAATCAAGATCGTGCTCCAGCAGCACTATAACCGTGATAATAATGAATTTGCGTAATCCACTCCTTTGCATAACAATTTCAAGAGGTACATTTTTTGCGCCAATGGAACGGGCTCCAGCGACAGATCAATTGCACGTGTAACTTGCCAACAGGGGAGTTCCACCTTTGTCAGTTCCACTCCCGGCGCGTGTACCGCAAGTACTGATAATTTTAGAGTTCATCATCAGGAGATCGGAACCATGAGAATAATTGGTGGCCTCATCAACACGTGGTTCGCCGACCGCGAGAAGGAGCGGAGTCTTCGGAAAGCCTCCATGCGAATCATGGCTGTCGCCTTCGCGGCCTGCGCTCCTGTTTTTGGCATTATCAGCCTTGCTGCGGCGGGTCCCTCGCGCGACGTATCGGCGGCACTTGCCGCGGCAGTCGCCGACTCCTCGCGCCCGGACTCTGACACGACACGGGATGCCTACCGAAAACCGGAGAAAACTCTAGCCTTCAGCGGTATCAAGCCGGGGGACAAGGTTGTCGACTATGTCGCCGACTCAGGGTATTTCACGCGTCTATTCGCCGACGTCGTCGGCTCCAAGGGTCGCGTTTATGCGGTGGAGCCCACCGCCTTCTTCAGGTTCGGGCATTTCGTCAAGGCAGTCGCGGAACTGCAGGGGTATGCCGTCACCCGTCCAAATGTGACGGTTACGACTGCCGCGGCGCTCGAAGGACTGAAGTTCCCCGAGAAGGTCGACCTGTTCTGGATATCCCGAAATTACCACGACCTACACGACAAGTTCATGGGCCCGGTCGATATCGCCGCGTTTAACAAGGCCGTCTACAGGGCGCTCAAGCCCGGTGGCCTGTACGTAATTCTCGATCATTCCGCGGCTCGGGACGCCGCCGCCGATGTAACCGAAACTCTGCACCGCATCAAACCCTCGACGGTACGCCGAGAGGTGGAAGCCGCGGGGTTCAAGTTCGACTCCGAGAGTTCTGTTCTCGCCAATCCGGCGGACCCGCGCACGGCCATCGTATTCGAACCGACGATTCGCGGACACACGGACCAGTTCATTCTGAAGTTCCGCAAGCCTAAGTAATGAGGATGGCGGCCTCCCGCAACTATCGCAGCTGAGGGATTGAATACGTGCCCACTGCGTGGGCTACCAAATGTGTCGAACTGAAAACATCGACGATGTGAAATGGGTACCTCACGAGACCACCCCGCGTGCATCGCCTCGAGCCTTCACGACGAGGTCGATCTCAACGCAGGCCCCAAGCGGCAGCGCGGCCAC
>Ga0105240_10012458_pt1 | contig 11736 bp, 12 predicted proteins | sample KBSC54metaG_FD_80426 | JGI IMG/M metagenome (GOLD analysis project Ga0105240, IMG submission 80426) | Corn rhizosphere microbial communities from Kellogg Biological Station, Michigan, USA - KBS C5-4 metaG | ecosystem: Host-associated > Plants > Roots > Rhizosphere > Soil | place: Michigan, USA...
CCAACAATCCGGTTCCGATGACGCCCAGGCTGAACAGCAGGAAGGAGAAGCGTCCCGCAATCGGCCGCAGCGCCGCCGCCGCATCGGCCGCGGTTTCGATCGATGTCTTGCCCGCCGCATGGAGCGTTGCCGCGGTGCCGATCATGATGGCGATGGCAACCAGATTGGAAAGCGCCATACCCGACCATGTATCGATCCGGATGCGCGCAAATTCGCCTGCGGCAGCGCCTCCATTCTCGCGCAGAGCCGGTTCGCCACCGTGGTCAGCCATCTCTTCCACCTCCTGCGCGCTCTGCCAGAAGAAGAGGTAGGGGCTGATTGTCGTCCCCAGTATCGCCACGATCGTCACCAGCGCGGCGCGTTCGCTGACGTGCGGTATTGCCAGGCCCGCCGCGATCGCCCCCCAATCGAGCCGAACGGTGAACAGCAGCGCGACATAGGTGAAGAGGATCAGGGTCAGCCACTTCAGGATGCGGGCATAGGAATGGTAGGGAACCAACACCTGCAGCAGCAGTGAAACCATGGCAAAGACGGCCGTCAGGACGTGCGCAGGCCAGCCGGTAACCAGCTCCGCTGAGCTGCCCATCGCCGCAAGGTCCGCCCCGATGTTGATGACATTTGCGACAAACAGCAGACCAACCAGCCCCATCGCGAGTTCCGCCGGAAAGAGCCGGCGCATGTTGGTAGCGAGTCCCTCTCCGGAGACTCGTCCGATCTGCGCGCAAACCATCTGGACCGCCGACATCAGCGGATAGGTCAGGACCAACGTCCAGAGCAGGCTTGTGCCACATTGCGCTCCCGCCTGGGAGTAGGTGGCGATTCCGCTCGGATCGTCGTCGGCTGCGCCGGTCACCAAGCCGGGGCCAAAATCGCGTGCGATCGTGGATATGGTGCCCCGCACGCGGCTACAGGCCGAGCATTCGATGCCGGTGCGTGTAGCCGTGTCCGTCATTGTTCTGGGAGGTAGATGGGCCACCGCTCCAACGGGATACGTATAACTCCCAATCCCCCGGCAGCGGTCGGGCCTCTAGCCTCGTCCGCATAGTCCGGGAGGTTTCATGAAGACGATATTGCTCCTCGTGCATGACGATGCGGGCCAGGAAGCACGCTTTCAGGCCGCCCTCGACCTCGGGCGGGCTTTCGAGGGGCATATCCATTGTCTCGACGTAGTGATGCTTCCCGTTGTCGATGAGGGCGTCGGCGAGACCCTGCTCCTCCAGCAGGAATGCGCGCGGGAATATGCCAACAAGACCAGGCTGGAAGAGCGCCTCGGCCACGAGGACATTCGCTGGAGCTGGGCGGAAGCGACCGGCCCTCTGGCCAGTTGCATCGCGGAAGCTGCGACTTTGGCCGATCTCATTATATTGAACCGCGGTCTTGATGCCTTTCCCTATCCGGACATGCGCAAAACGGCGGGCGCGGTGATGCTTAAGACGGGCAAGCCGATTATTGCTGTCCCCGACAACGCCCGGGGATTTCCCGTGGCGGGCCGGGCACTGGTGGCGTGGGATGGATCGCCGCGGACCGCCGTGGCGCTGCAAGCGGCAGTGCCGCTGCTCAAGCTTGCCGGATCGGTGACGATATTGGAGATCGCCGACGGCACGATTGACACGCCGGCCGAGGAGGCAGCAGCCTATCTGGCGAAATACGACATCCCCGTGCGCGTGGTGCGGGATTTCGCATTGTCCAACCCGCCCTCCGACATCCTGTTGGTCGGCGTGCAGGTCCAACGCGCAGACTATGTGGTGATGGGGGCCTACAGCCATGCGCGCCTCACTGAGGCGATCTTCGGTGGCTGCACCCGGGCGATGCTGACAAGAAGCCCCGTTCCGATCTTTCTGGCGCACTGACATGCGGTGGGCAGCAACATTGGCAACCATCGCGGCGGCGATATCTACCGCGGCTGTCGCCGATCCCCGCTGGACCAGCCAGGATCTGAGGGCATTGCACGACGTAGTCGCCATGGCCCCGGGCGAAGGGCTGCCCGATTACGACGCGGCTCCCATTGCCGACCTCGTGCCAGGGGAAATCGCCGATGTGCTCGCCGACACGATCGGGCTGAGGCTCGCCCGGGATTTCTTCGAAGGATCGGAGCGCGTGCGCGCCGACCGCAGCTGGCACATCGACCGGGGTTCGCTCGACTACGGTGAATGGCTGCACGACGTGCTGGCCCGCCATAGCGTGCGCGCCAGCTTTCAGTCCCTCCTGCCCAAGGATGCCCGCTACGTCGGGCTCAAGCGGGCATTCGCGCACTGCACGGCTCCAACGACCTGCGTCAGGATAGCGGTGAACCTCGATCGGCTCCGGGCGATGCCGCGCGATCTCGGCGCGCGCTACGTCTGGGTCAACATCGCCGCCTACCGCCTGGACCTGATCGAGAATGGTCGCGCCGTGGCCAGCCATCGCGTGATCGTCGGCAAGCCCGGCAGCCAGACGCCGAGCTTCCAGGCCAAGGTAACCGGCGTGACGGTCAACCCCTGGTGGAACGTGCCCTGTTCGATCGTCGACGAGAGCGTGGGCAAGCTCATCGCATCGAATCCCAAGGAGGCCGCACGCCGGGGTTACGTCGCAACCAAAGGGGTGGACGGCAAACTCGTGGTCCGCCAGCGCCCCGGACCGGACAACGCGCTTGGCCGCATTAAGCTCGAAATGCCCAATCCCTACGACGTCTACATTCATGACACGCCGTCCAAGGATCTGTTCGCCAGCTCGCGCCGCGCGTTCTCGCACGGCTGCATCCGGACCGAGGATCCCCAGGGGCTCGCCGTGAGCCTGTTGGGGACCGAACAGCAGGCGGAGGTCGACATCCTCCTGTCGACGGGCGTGTCGCGCACCTTGCGGCTCGCCCAGCCGATCCCGGTCTACATCGTCTATTTGACGGCCGAGGGCGACGAAACGGCCACCGGCGGCGTAGCCACATACCTCGATATTTATCATCGCGACGTGCGCTGAGCGGCTAGATCAGTCTTCCGCGCCAAGCCCTGCGGAAAAAGCGATCCGCAGCGCCTCGGAAAGGCTGCGAACCTTCAGCTTGCTCATCAGATTCGCCCTGTGCACTTCCACGGTTCGCGAGCTGATGCCCAGATCGTAGGCGATGGTCTTGTTGGGTAGGCCCTTCGCCAGGCCCTTCAGCACGTCCTGCTCGCGGGCGGTGAGGCTGGCGATCACGACGGCGGCATCCTGTGCGCGATCCGCACGTCCGGCCTTGTCGTCCAGCCGGGCGAAGGCCGCCTCGATGGCATCGAGCAATCGAGCCTTCTCGAAGGGCTTTTCCAGGAAGTCGACCGCGCCAGCCTTCATTGCGCGCACAGCGATCGCGATGTCACCATGGCCGGTAAGGACGATCACGGGCAGGGCGATTCCGCGATCCAGCAAGGCCTGCTGAACCTCGAGGCCGTCCATTTCCGGCATCCGGACGTCGAGTAGAACGCAGCCGTGGGCCGCGGTGCGCGCCTCCTTGAGAAAGGCTACGCCGGAGGCCCAGGTCTCGACGTCGAACCCTGAGGTCTTGAGCATGAAGCTTGCAGAGCGACGGATCGCCTCCTCGTCATCCACGATGTGGATCAAGCGGCGATCAGCCATCTTCCTTCTCCGTTTCAGCTTTCACGAGGGTAAAGTGGAATAAGGTGCCGCCTCCGCGGCGGGGCTCCGCCCAGATGCGGCCCCCACTCGCCTCGACGATCGTGCGGCAGATCGAAAGACCTAGCCCCATGCCGCTCGGCTTGGTCGACTCAAATGCCCGAAAAAGCCCTTCCGCCACCTGCGGAGCGATGCCGGGACCACTATCGGCGACGGTAACGAGAACCATCCCCACCGTGTCGTTGCGACTGGAAACGACCAGCTCCCGGACAGGCGCGTCCTGCATCGCTTCAACCGCGTTGCGCATGAGATTGATCAGAACCTGCTGCGTCTGGATGCGATCAACCAGCACCGGTCCGGCCGTCGGGTCGAGATCGAACCGCGCAGTGACGCCGCGCTCGCGGGCACCGAGCAGTGCCAGCTGCGAAGCCTCCGCTATCAGCGTTGGCAGATCCTCGACGCTCTTCTCTATTTCGCCGCGTGCAACGAACTCGCGCAGGCGCCGCACGATCTGACCCGCTCGAAACGCTTCGCCGGCGGCGTCGGTCAGAGCCTCCCGGATCATTGGCATGTCATCCATCCGCGGTTCGGCCAGGAGATCGGTGATCCCCTCCATGTAGTTCGCGATCGCCGTTATCGGCTGGTTCAATTCATGAGCTAGGGTCGATGCCATCGTCCCCATCGCGCTCACGCGCGCCGCGTGAACGAGGTTCGAGCGCATCTCACCGACGCGCCGCTCGGTTTCCTGCTGTTCGGTGAGATCGCGGACGAAACCGGTGAAGACTCGCTCGCCATCGGTGAGCGCCTCGCCCACGAACAATTCCATCGGAAAGGTCGAGCCGTCCTTCTTGCGGCCGGTCACAAGCCGCCCGCGGCCGATGATCCGCCGTTCTCCGGTCGTAAGATAGCGCGCGATATAACCGTCGTGCCGCTCGCGATCGGGGGAGGGCATCAACATGCTGACGTTTCACCCGAGCACCTCCTCCTCCGAAAACCCGAAGAGCTTCTCGGCGGTGCGGCTGAATGACAATATGTGCCCGTGGACGTCTATCACCACCATCGCGTCGGGAACGGTCGAAAGAATCGATTCCAGGTGCGCGGCGCTCGCGCGCAGCCTTCGTTCGATCGCACGCTGCTCGGTCACGTCGCGCACGATCTTGCTGAACCCGCGAAGTTCGCCCGAACCGTCGAGCAAGGGGGCGATCGTAACATGGGCGAGGAACTCGGAGCCATCCTTACGCAGCCGCCAAGCCTCCTCCTCAAGCCTTCCCTGGATGCGCGCCGTCTCGAGATCCTGCGCCGGCTTGCCAGCTTCGCGCTGATCGGCCGGGTAGAAAAGCGAAGAATGCTGGCCGAGCACGTCCGCCTCGGTCCATCCCTTCATGCGTTCGGCGCCCTTGTTCCAAAGCGTCACGTTGCCGGCGGGATCGAGCATGTAGATCGCATAATCATGCGCCGCGTCGACGAGCAGGCTCAACTCGCCGGCCAGGCCGCCTTCTTCCGGATGCGCGGAGCCGCTGCGTCGGTCCATCAATATTCTCCCGCGCCTTCGTTAGCGCGTTCCGGCTTCAGGGAAAGCACCCAAGCGGAAAAAGGCGATGCGGTGGCCGGGAAACTAGAGGGCGAGAACCACGCGCCCGTCGATCTGACCGGCGGACAGCCTGGCGAACACGTCATTGATCGCCTCAAGCGGCTCGCGCGTGACTCTGGCATGTACCTGCCCGTTGGCGGCGAAGGCGATAGCTTCGTCCAGGTCTCGCCGCGTTCCGACGATCGAGCCGCGAATTGTTATCCGCTTGAGCACGACGTCGAATATCGGCGCTGGGAAGTCGCCGGGCGGAAGTCCCACCAGGGAAACAGTGCCCTTGCGGCGCGCCATCGCGATGCCCTGGCGGAACGCCGGCTGCGAGGGCGCGGTGACGAGGACGCCGTGCGCCCCGCCACCCGTGAGTTTGCACACCCGTTCGGCGGCGTCGGCCTCCGTCGCGTCGACGGTCGCGTCAGCGCCGGAAGCTCGGGCGAGTTCGAGCTTGTCCGCCGAGATATCAATCGCGACCACGAGCAGGCCCATTGCCTTGGCATATTGAACAGCAACGTGCCCGAGACCGCCGACACCCGATATCGCAACCCACTCGCCTGGTCTGGCTTCGGTCTCCTTGAGACCCTTGTAGGTGGTCACGCCGGCGCAGAGGATCGGCGCCATTGCATAGAAGTCTGCGCCGGATGGCAGTCGCCCGACATAATCCGCATTGGCGAGCACATAGTCGGCGTAGCCGCCATCGACCCCATAGCCGGTATTGTGCTGGTGATCGCACAAGGTCTCCCAGCCAGTCTCGCAATATTCGCAACGGCCGCATGCATCGTGGAGCCATGGCACGCCCACCGCATCGCCTTCGCGAAAGTCGGTGACCCCCTTCCCTAACCCGGCAACGATGCCGACCGCCTCGTGGCCCGGCACGAACGGCAGCGTCGGCCGGATGGGCCAATCGCCGTTCGCGGCGTGCAAGTCAGTGTGGCAGACGCCGCTCGCGATCACACGCACGAGGAGTTCTCCTGGGCCCGGCTGCGGCACGGGGCGTTCGTCGATCGTGAGCGGCTTGCCGAACTCGTGCACCACCGCCGCGCGCATCATCTCCACGTCTGGTCCCTTTCAATTGGCATACTCCAGGTGAACTCAGGCAGGGTCCACGACCTTGACCATCTGGAATTCCATCGGCTCCGCTGAATGTAGGCGAGCGACGAACCCCATCTCTCGCTGGAGGTTGATCGCCTCGCGGTCGTCCCCGCTCTCGAGCGAGCTGACGCGGCGCAGTCCCCGCGCAGCGGCACAGGCGAGCACGTGCTCGAGCAAGGTCCAGCTCACGCCCCGACCCTTCCAATCGGACCGAACCGACAGCGTGACCTCAGCACTCTGTCCGCCCGACTGCTCGGCAAGCGTGCAGCAGGCGACGGGGGGCCCGTCCTCGGCGAAAGCGATATAGGTCGCCATTCCCTGAGAAGGGTCGAGCAATGCTTCGAGCTGGTCCTTGCTGACCTTCTTGATCGTGCCCATGAAACGGAAGCGCAGATCCGCCGCGCTCACATGGGCGAACAGGTCGGCCAGCAGCTCGCAATCCTCGCTCCTGCCAGGACGGACGTGCAGCTTGGCGCCGCTGCGCGTGGTCAAATCGGCCGACCATTGGCCCTTCGCTTCGTGCCGTGCCGCTACTGTTGCCACTGCCATGACGCTTCTCCCAGTCGTCGGAAATCCTGGGGGAAAGATGATCGTTCGGCAGTGCGGCCTCCATACGTATTAATCCCATGGGTCCTACGGCCGGCATAGGAGCATTACGTAGAGACGACGCAGAGCCGCGTGCCGCATTGGGGCATCCGAACAGAGGATTGCCATGCCCCAAACTGCGCCCGGAGCGGCCGAAGCCCCCACCATTCTGCTGCTTGAGGACGAGCCCGCCGTCCGCCGCTCGCTGCAGCTGCTGCTGCAGGGCAGCGGCTTCGCCGTGCGCAGCTATGCCTCGGGCGCCATGCTCCTCGCCGACCCGCGCGCAAAGGACGCCGCCGTCCTGGTCGTGGACTATCGCCTGGCGGACGGGAACGGGCTCGCGGTCGCTCGCGCGCTGCACGAGGCAGGGTTCGCCGGACGGTCCATTCTGATCACAGCCTATCCCTCGCGCGAACTCGCCGCGACCGCGCAGGCAGAGGGATTTTCGCGCATCTTCGAAAAGCCGCTCGCCAACCGCGTGCTGGTCGAGGCGGTGGCGGAGCTCGTTCGATGAACATGATACCTCCGAGGGCGCGGCGGCTTGACGCAGGCGAGAAACGCGACTGGACCTACTATGTGGAACTCCTGGCGACGCCGGTTCCGCGCTACACCTCGTATCCGACCGCGGCGGAATTCCACGACGGGATCACTGCGGCGGACATGGCCGAAGCGCTTCGGTCCGTCGGCGCGGCCGCCCCCGTGTCGCTCTACCTGCATATTCCCTATTGTCGCGAGATCTGCTGGTATTGCGGCTGCAATACCGGCGCAGCCAACCGCTCGGCACGCCTCGACGCATATCTGGAAGCGCTGCACGCCGAGATCGACCTCGTCGCATCGACCTTGGACGGGCGCGGCTCCATCGGCCGGGTTGCCTTCGGCGGCGGGAGCCCCAACGCCATTGCGCCGGCGCAGTTCGGCGCGCTCGCAATGCACCTCCGCGAGGCCTTCGGCCTCACCGCGCCGATCATCTCCGTGGAGGTCGACCCGCGCGGCTTCGACACTGACTGGGCCGACGCGCTCGGCGCCAATGGCGTGACCCGCGCCAGCCTCGGCGTTCAGACCTTCGCCCCGCATCTGCAGGCTGCGATCGGCCGGGTCCAGCCGGCGGAACTGATCGAGCGTAGCGTGGAGCTGTTGCGCGGGGCGGGCGTGACTTCGCTCAACTTCGACCTCATGTATGGCCTTCCCGGCCAGACCGATGAGGATCTCAGCGACTCCATCCGGCAGGCAGTCGCCCTCCGCCCCGACCGCTTGGCGGTGTTCGGCTACGCGCACGTGCCGCATCTCATTCCCCGCCAGCGGCGCATCGACGCGACCAACCTGCCCGACACGCACGCACGCTTCCTGCAGGCGGAGCTCGCCCATCGGGAGCTGACCGCTGCAGGATATGCCGCTGTCGGCTTCGATCACTTCGCCTTGCCCGACGATTCCCTCGCCTCGGCATCGCGGGACGGCTCGCTGCGCCGCAACTTCCAGGGTTTCACGGAGGACAAGGCGGGCATCCTCATCGGGCTCGGCGCCACCGCGATCAGCAGCTTTCCCGACCGCCTCCTTCAGAACGAGAAGAATGTCGGCCAGTATCGCGCGCTGGTCGGGGGTGGCATCCTGCCCGCCAGCCGCGGCATCCATCGCGACGCAGACGACCGGCACCGAGCGCAGATCATCGAGCGGCTGCTCGCGAGCGGGCATGTCGACGCCGCATTGCTCATGGGGATGGAGGACGGGATTTCCCGCCTGGCGCCCTATCTGGCGCGCGGGCTCGTGAATCTTTCCGACAACGCGCTCGACCTTGCCGCCGACGCGCTCCCCTATGCGCGCTCGATTGCCTGCGCCTTCGACAAGTATCGCGGCCACGCGAGCACGCGGTTCAGCTCGGCGGTCTAGGAACCCGGATTCAGCCGGTCGCGCCGCGCCGCTTGCGGCTCCCGCACAGGGGTGCGTGACAGCCGGACGGGCAGCTCTTGCCGTGTCCGGGCTTCCCGTCCTGCCTGATCGGCAGATCGACGAAACCGCCGTGGCAGGAACGGACGCGCAACGCCGCTGCCGCAGATGGGGCGGCAAGCAGGCCGAGCGCGGCGAAAATCCCGCACACGGAACCCACCCGCTTCATAACTCGTCCTCCTCGTCGATCAGGATGCGCAGCGCGGCACCGTCGAGATCCTCATATTGGCCGCGCGAGAGAGCCCACAGAAAGGCGGAAAGCCCGCTCAGACCGAGCACCAACGCAACTGGGATGAGGAGCGTGAGTCCGCTCACCGCGCGCAGTTCCTGAGCCGGAGCGCGTTGGCAAGCACGAGCAGCGACGAGGTCGACATCGCGGCCGCCGCGATCAGCGGAGTTACCTGGCCCGCTATGGCAAGCGGAACGGCAAGCAAATTATACCCGATCGCGAGCGCAAAGTTCTGACGCACGACCTTGCGCGTGCGCCGCGCCGCGGCGACCGCGATCGCCACCGGCATGAGCTTGTCCCCCAGGAAGATCGCGTCGGCCGCGCTCTGCCCGACGTCCGTGGCGGAGGCGGGAGCCATCGAGACATGACCGGCCGCAAGAGCCGGCCCGTCGTTGAGGCCGTCGCCGACCATCAGCACGCGCCGGGCGGCCGCCTGCAGCAATGCGATCGTGTCGACCTTGTCGGCTGGCATGAGTTCGGCCAGAGCCGGCGTGCCGAGGGCTTCCGCAACCGGCATCACCACCTCGCGGCGGTCGCCAGAGAGGATGGCCGGATCGAGCCCCATCGCTCCGAGGCGCTGGATCGCGTCCCGCGCGTCGACACGGATTTCGTCGGCGAAGCGCAGCAGCTTGGGAGCGTCGCCCTCCGCGAGGAAAGCGACTTGCAGGGTCGCACCGTCGCCAGCTTCGGCTCCCAACCAACTCGGCCTACCGAGCGCGACGCGCGCCCCACGAAGCCTTCCGTCGATGCCGAGCCCCGGATATTCGCGCAGATCCTCAACCGGCGCGGTTGCCACGTGCTCGCCCTCTAGGTGTGCGGCGAGCGCGCGGGACAGGGGGTGAATGGAGGCGCGCGCAAGAGCAAGCGCGACCCGCTTCTCATCCACGGTGAGCGAAAGCGAGCCGATGGACTGGAGCCGGCCGCGCGTGATGGTCCCGGTCTTGTCGAGGCGCACGCAATCCGCCTCAGCGAGGCGTTCCAGCGCCGAGCCGTCCTTGATAAGGATACCGCGCTTCATCAGCGCGCCCGCCGCGACGACCTGCGCGACGGGCACCGCCAATCCCAGTGCGCAGGGGCAGGTGATGATCAACACCGCCACCGCGACCAGGAGCGATTGGTGCCAACCGGCGCCAGCGATCATCCATCCGGTGAAACTGAGCAGCGCCAGGGTGTGGACGGCAGGCGCATACAGCCGGGCGGCCCGGTCGGCGATCCGAACGTAGAGCGAACGGCTCTGCCCCGCCGCCTCCATCATCCGCATGATCTCGGCGAGGCTGGTCCGGTCGCCCGCCGCGGTCACGCGGACCGTGAGCGGATGGCTCAGGTTGAGCGTGCCCGCGATGGCCGTTCCACCTGCGGACAGCGCCTCGGGCAGGGTTTCGCCGGTGACCAGCGAGCAGTCGACCGTGCTGCCTCCTTCCTCCACCACGCCATCGGCGGCGAAGCGCTCGCCGGCGGCGACCAGCATCCGCATGCCCGGTTCGAGTTCGGCGGCACGCTTCCAGGCGGTGCCGCCGCCCGGCAGCAGGATCGTCGCGCCCGGCGCGGTCTCGCGCATGAGAGCCGTCACGCTGTCTCGGGCTCGATCACGCATTGCGCAGTCGAGGTATCGGCCGACCAGCAGGAAGAACAGCAAAGAAACCGCACCGTCAAAATAGGCATGCGGGCCGCCCACGATCGTCTCGAACAGGCTGAGCGCCGTCGCCAGCGTAACGCCGATCGAGATCGGCACGTCCATGTTGGTCCTGCCCCGGCGGAGCGCAGCCCAGGCGGACTTGAAGAAGGGTTGGCCGGCATAAGCGACAGTCGGCATCGCAATCAGCGCCGACAGCCAGTGGAAGAGATCGCGCGTGGCGCCCGCGGCGCCGGCCCACACCGATACCGACAGCAGCATCACGTTCATCGCGCCGAACCCGGCGACGGCGAGCGCGCGAAGCAATGCCCTGCTCTCCGCCCTGTCCCCGCTCGGCGCCACGGTGGAGACCGATTGCGCATCGAACCCCAGTTCGCCGATGGCGCGGCGGAGCGCCTCCGCCGTCACCTCGGACGAGTGATCGATGGAGACCCGCTTGCTGGTGAAGTTGACGCGCGCACTGCGCACCCCTGGAATCGGCCGCAATCCGGTCTCGATCTTCGCGATGCAACCCGCGCACTTTACGCCGGGCAGGACGAATTCGACATGCTCGCTTGCGGCGCCCTGGCTCACAGCGACAATTCCTCGACATAGGACGCGTGGTCGCCGCCACGCCTAGCCGTCACCCGGATCTGCCACCGACCATGGGGGAGCAGCTCGACGCTGCGATATCGGCCCTGCTCGCGGCGGACGAAATGGATCGACCGGTCCGGCAGATGGCCAAGGGGGTGGAGGGCGTCGCCGGTCAGCGTCGCATCGCGGATCAGCGCATCGGGCCCCGTCAGCAGGACCGTCACGCGGGCATCGTCATGGCCGATCACCGCGTTCCAGCCCAGCTTGTCCTGCGCTTTGGCCTCGTCGAGCCAGCGGTTGAAATGCTGGCTCGCGACATAGCTGTTCTCCACGACCGTGCCCGTAAAGCTGCGCTCGGCGATCGTCGCCATGACTGCGTTGACGCCGATCACGACCATGAAGAAGCCGACGATGCATGCGAGCATGTGGTAGCCCGTGAAGCGGCGCGTCATTGGCCTTCCTCCGGACGTTCGAAACGCAGCGTCTTCATCGCGGCGGAATGCTCCTGATCCTCAGCTGCGA
>Ga0105240_10012459_pt1 | contig 11736 bp, 11 predicted proteins | sample KBSC54metaG_FD_80426 | JGI IMG/M metagenome (GOLD analysis project Ga0105240, IMG submission 80426) | Corn rhizosphere microbial communities from Kellogg Biological Station, Michigan, USA - KBS C5-4 metaG | ecosystem: Host-associated > Plants > Roots > Rhizosphere > Soil | place: Michigan, USA...
ACCTCGGGATGGCCTTCATGGCCAATGAAAAGAATGTGGCGCCCCTGTTCGGAGAGGCGTTCGGCCTGGCGATGGACCTTGGAAACCAGCGGGCAGGTCGCGTCCAGCCAGGTAAGGCCTCGCTCGGAGGCCTTGAACGGCACCGCCTTCGGCACGCCATGCGCCGAGAAGACCACCGGCGCGTCGTCCGGCACCTCGTCCAGCTCCTCGACGAACACGGCACCTTTCTCGCGCAGCTCATCGACGACATATTTGTTGTGGACGATCTCATGCCGCACGTAGACGGGGGCACCGTATTTTTCGATCGCCAGTTCTACGATGCGGATCGCGCGGTCCACTCCGGCGCAAAAGCCGCGCGGGGCCGCGATCAGCAGGTCGAGCGGGGGAAGCCCGCCGGAAGCGGGTTCGGAAGCAGCGGTTTCGGCCTGGATCATCTCATGTCAGCCTTTACGCGATTGCTTGCCTGCACGAAAGGCGCTTCCTATGATCCGCGCCCGATCGTTCCCCATTCAGGACATGCCCTCTTGTCGATGACCAAGCGTCTGCCGCTCGCCCTCCTGCTCGCTCCGCTGGTCCTCGCAGGCTGCGCCAAGGATAACGATATCACTGCGATCGGCGGTTCGATCGGCCAGGAGGTGAAGCGCACGAGCTGCCCGGCGGTGGGCGTGCCCGCTTATGCCGGCGACGTCACGCTGTTCAATCCGGCCGAAAGCCGCGACGCGCGCGCCATCGATGTGGTGGCGGTGATCACCGACGTCCACGGCCAGTGCGACGACAGCGAGGACAACGGCAAGAAGCCGAACAAGAACGAAGCGGCCGAATCGCCCAATCTCAGCAGCGTGGTGAGTTTCAAGGTCGAGGCGCGGCGCAACGATCCGCACGGCGCGCGCGACGTGGTGCTGCCCTATTTCGCCGTGGTGATGCACGGCGGCACGGCGGTCGCGTCCAAGTCGATCAGCCGCATCTCGGTGCATTTCGACGACGGCAAGCTGCTCGCCACCGCCAACGGACAGGCGACCGCGACCGTCAGCCGTGCCGAGGCGACGCTGCCGGAGAACATCCGCAACCGCCTGATCCGCAAGCGCAATGCCGACGACGCGGATGCGACGGTCGATCCGATGACCGATCCGGCGGTGCGCGCGGCGATGGCCAAGGCGAGCTTCGAGCTCCTCGTCGGCTTCCAGCTGACCCAGGAGCAGCTTGCGTACAACGCAACCAAGTGATCTCCGATTGACTCCCCGGGCGGCTTCGCCCACTCGGGGAGGGTCTCCGGCGGGCAACCGTCGGCTGCACGCGCGGGAGAGCGTGGCGGTCTTCGGGCCGTCGCCGCCGAAGGAGCAACCGCCCCGGAATCTCTCAGGCCTCGGGACCGCGCGGGCAGAACAGGGCACTCTGGAAAGCGGGTGGAGGGCTGCCAAGCGGCCAACCGCCCCACCGAAGGGGTAAGCGGTCTCGAAAGAGTCCGCGAAAGCTCTCAGGTTCCGTGACAGAGGGGGCGAGGATGGCAGGGCGAGTCCGCCCGCGCCGCCTCGTCACACCGGCACGGAGGCCCGCATGACCGATACCGCGACCGAAGACCTGATCGAGACGGCGCCCGAGGCGCTGCCGCTCGACCAATGGCACCGCAGTCGCGGCGCGCGGATGGTCGAGTTCGCCGGCTACCACATGCCGATCCAGTATGACGGCATCATGGCCGAGCATCTCTGGACGCGCGAGCATGCCGGGCTGTTCGACGTCTCGCACATGGGCCAGCTGATCTTCACCGGCGAGGGCGTTGCCGAGGCGCTGGAGACCTTGCTCCCGGCCGACATCAAGGGCCTGGGCGAGGGGCGGCAGCGTTACTCGCTGCTGCTGGCCGAGAATGGTGGCATCCTCGACGACCTGATGGTGACGCGCCTGGCGGCAGCTTCGCCGTTCGACTCCGAGGGCGGCTATTACATGGTCGTCAACGGCGCGACCAAATGGGACGACATCGCGCATCTGCGCGAGCATCTCGACGACGACATCACCCTCTCGCACCTCTACGAGCAGGCGCTGCTGGCGCTGCAGGGGCCGGAGGCGGTGACCGCACTCGCGCGTCTCGCGCCGGGTGTCGAGGCGCTGACCTTCATGACCGCCGGCGCCTTCACCATCGCCGGGATCGACTGCTGGGTCAGCCGCTCGGGCTATACCGGCGAGGATGGCTTCGAGATATCCGTGCCCGCAGAGGATGCCGAAAAGCTGGCCGACGCGCTCTGCGCCGAGCCCGAGGTGAAGCCGATCGGCCTCGGCGCGCGCGATTCGCTCAGGCTCGAGGCGGGGCTGCCGCTCTACGGCCACGATCTCGATGAGGAGACGACGCCGGTCGCCGCCGATCTCGGCTTCGCGCTCTCCAAGCGCCGCCGCGAGGAAGGCGGCTTCCCCGGCCACGATCGCATCGTGCTGGAGCGCGAGAACGGCCCGATCCTCAAGCGTGTGATGCTGGTGGTGGAAGGCCGCCAGCCGGTGCGCGAGGGGGCCGCCGTGCTCGACGCGGAAGGCAGCGAGGTCGGCCGCGTCACCTCGGGCGGCCATTCGCCCTCGCTCGGCAAGGCGATCGCGATGGCGTACGTCCCCGCGGCCTCCGCCGCGCCCGGCACCAGCGTCACGCTCAACCAGCGCGGCAAGATCTTTACCGGCATCGTGACGCCGATGCCGCTCGTCCCCCACCGCTATCATCGCAAGGGAGCCTGACCATGGCGATCATCTACTTCTCCAAGGACCATGAGTGGATCAGCGTCGACGGCACGACCGCGACGGTCGGCATCACAGATTATGCGCAGAGCCAGCTCGGCGACATCGTCTTCGCCGATGTGCCGTCCGCCGGCACCAAGGTCGAGAAGGGCAAGGAGGCCGCGGTCGTCGAATCGGTGAAGGCCGCGTCAGACGTCTATGCGCCGGTTTCGGGTGAAGTGACCGAGGGCAATGCCGCGCTCACGGAGGATCCCGCGCTCGTCAACACGGCGCCGGAGGGCGAGGGCTGGTTCTTCAAGCTCACGCTGTCGAATCCGTCCGAGCTGGAAGGCCTGATGGACGAGGCGGCGTACAAGGCGTTCGTGGATACGCTCTAAGCCCATAACCCCGTTCGCACTGAGCGAAGTCGAAGTGCGGGCCTCAGGCGCTGCGTTTGCAGCCCGTCCTTCGACTTCGCTCAGGACGAACGGAGGGAGATAAGATCGTGTCGGTCAACACCACCAGCCGCTGGGATGCCAAGGACTACGCCGCCAACGCCGCCTTCGTGCCGGCGCTCGGCGCGCCGGTGGTCGATCTGCTCGCTCCGAAGCCGGGCGAGCACATTCTCGATCTCGGCAGCGGTGACGGTGTGCTCACTGAGAAGCTGGTCGAGGCCGGGACGACGGTGGTCGCGGTCGATGCCTCGCCCGAGATGATCGTAGCGGCGCGGGAACGCCGGCTCGATGCGCATGTGGTGGACGGGCAGAAGCTGGCGTTCGGCCCGGAGTTCGATGCCGTCTTCTCCAACGCGGCCTTGCACTGGATGCTCGACGCCCCGGCCGTGGCGAAGGGCGTGTTCGCCGCGCTCAAGCCCGGCGGCCGCTTCGTCGGTGAGATGGGCGGGCAGGGCAATATCGCCACGTTGCGGGCGGCGCTCCACGCCGAATTGAAGGCACGCGGCTACCAGACCGATGACCGTGACCCGCAATGGTATGCCGCGCCCGACGAGTTCGTGGCCGTCTACGAGGCCGCCGGCTTCACCGACATCGCCGCCACCCTGATCCCGCGCCCGACGCCGCTGCCGGCGGGCGTAGCGGGCTGGCTCCGCACCTTCCGCACCGGCTTCCTCGATGCCGCCGGCGTCCCGGATGCCGAGCAGGACGATGTTGCGCAGGCCGTCGAAACCCGCCTCGAAACCGCCTTCCGCCAGCCCGACGGCAGCTGGCTCGCCGATTATGTCCGCCTCCGTTTTTCCATGAGGAAGCCCGCCTGATGCGTTACTTGCCCCTCCAACCCGAAGACCGGCAGGCGATGCTGGGCGTGATCGGCGCGAATTCGATCGACGACCTGTTCGTCGATGTGCCCGCCGCCGCGCGTCTCTCCGGCACCGTGCCGGGCCTGCCGATGCACGCCACCGAGCTGCAGGTCGAGCGCCAACTCGGTGCGCTCGCCCGCATGAACCAGGCGGCGGGCGACCAGCCCTTCTTCCTCGGCGCGGGTTCCTACAAGCATCACGTCCCCGCCAGCGTCGATCACATCATCCAGCGCGGCGAGTTCCTGACCAGCTACACGCCCTATCAGCCCGAAATCGCGCAGGGCACGCTGCAGGCGCTCTTCGAGTTCCAGACACAGGTCGCGCGGCTCTACGGTTGCGAGGTGGCGAACGCCTCGATGTACGACGGCTCGACCGCCTGCTGGGAGGCGATCGTGATGGCGCGGCGGATCACGCGGCGCGGCAAGGCGATCCTCTCGGGCGGGCTGCACCCGCATTACGTCTCGGTCTGCGAGACGATGGCGAAGTTCACCGGCGATACTCTGGAGACGGCGCTGCCGAAGCTCGACGGCACCGGCGAGATGGAAATGGCGCGCCTGATCGCGGCGGTCGACACCGAGACGAGCTGCGTCGTGGTGCAGAACCCCGGCATCCTCGGCCGCATCGCCGATCTCTCGGAGCTGGCCGAGGCCTGCCAAGCCAAGGGCGCGCTGCTGATCGCCGTCGTCACCGAGCCGGTGTCGCTGGGGCTCATCAAATCGCCGGGCGAGATGGGCGCGGACATCGTGGTGGGCGAGGGCCAGTCGATCGGCGTCGGCCTGCAGTTCGGCGGGCCGTATGTCGGGCTCTTCGCCTGCGCCGAGAAGCATGTCCGCCAGATGCCCGGCCGTCTCGCCGGCGAGACGGTGGATGCGGACGGCCAGCGTGGCTTCGTGCTGACGCTCTCCACCCGCGAGCAGCATATCCGCCGCGAGAAGGCGACGTCGAACATCTGCACCAATTCCGGCCTCTGCGCGCTGGCCTTCACCGTCCACATGACGCTGCTGGGCGAAAAGGGGCTGCGTGATCTCGCGGCGCTCAATCACGCGCTGGCGGTGCAGGCGGCGGATCGGCTCGCCAAAGTGCCGGGCGTCGCAGTGATGGACGGCGCCTTCTTCAACGAATTCACCCTGACGCTCTCCAAGGAGGCGCGGCCGGTGGTGCGCGCCATGGCGGAGAAGGGGGTGCTGGGCGGCGTGTCGCTCGGCCGCCTCTATCCGGGCGTCGAGCATCTGGAGAGGGGGCTGGTGGTTTGCGTGACCGAGACCAGCACCGAAGAGGACGTCGAAGCGCTTGCGGGCGCGCTTGAGGAGGCGCTGGCATGAGCGCGATCAACCAATCCGGCTGGCGCCCCGAAATGGGCTCCGGTAGCGAAGGCACTGCCCCGGCCACCTACACCGGCAACAAGGCGCTGATGCTGGAGGAGCCCTTGCTCTTCGAGATCGGCGATGCCGACCGCACCGGCGTGGATCTGCCCGAGCGGCCCAAGGTGGCGAGCCGCCTCGCCGGCCTCGAGCGCAACAGGCCGATCGGCCTGCCGGGGCTTTCGGAGCCGGAAGCGGTACGGCACTATACCCGCCTCAGCCGGCAGAATTATGCGATCGACCTCGGCCTCTTCCCGCTCGGATCGTGCACGATGAAGCACAATCCGCGCCTCAACGAGAAGATGGCGCGGCTGCCCGGCTTCGCGGACCTCCACCCGCTGACGCCGGTGGACGGCATCCAGGGTGCGCTGGCGGTAATCCACCTCGTCGGCGAGTGGCTGAAGGCGCTCACCAACATGCCGGGCATCGCGATGAGCCCCAAGGCGGGCGCGCATGGCGAACTATGCGGCCTGCTGGCGATCCGCGCCGCGCACGAGGCGAGGGGCGACGCGCGCAAGATCATCCTCGTTCCCGAAAGCGCGCACGGCACCAACCCGGCCACCGCCGCCTTCGCCGGCTATCAGGTGCGGGGCATCCCGGCGACCGAGGACGGCCGCGTCGATCTCGACGCGCTCAAGGCCGCGCTGTCGCCCGAGGTGGCGGGCGTGATGATCACCAACCCCAACACCTGCGGCCTGTTCGAGCGTGACATGATCGCGATCTGCGAGGCGGTCCACGGCGTTGGCGGCTACGTCTATTGCGACGGCGCCAACTTCAACGCGATCGTCGGCCGGGTGCGCCCGGGCGACCTGGGCGTCGACGCCATGCACATCAACCTGCACAAGACCTTCTCGACGCCCCATGGCGGCGGCGGGCCGGGCTCGGGGCCGGTGGTGTTCTCCGAAGCGCTGGCGCCCTTCGCGCCGCTGCCCTTTGTCGAGAAGCATGGCGACCGCTACGTCCTCGTCGAGGAGGAGACGGTCGGCGAAGAGGGCCACAGCAAGGCGTTCGGTCGCATGGTCGCCTTCCATGGGCAGATGGGCATGTTCACCCGCGCGGCCGCCTACATGCTCTCCCACGGCGCGGACGGGCTGAAGCAGGTGAGCGAGGATGCGGTCCTCTCCGCCAACTACATCCTGCGCTCGCTGGAAGGCGTGATGGATGCGCCCTTCGCTGCATCCGGCCCGTGCATGCACGAGGCGATCTTCTCGGACAAGGGCTTCGCCGAGAGCTTCTCGACGCTGGACGTCGCCAAGGGACTGATCGACGAGGGCTTCCACCCGATGACGGTTTACTTTCCGCTGGTGGTGCACGGCGCGATGCTGATCGAGCCGACCGAGACGGAGAGCAAGGCGGCGCTCGACCAGTTCGTCGGTGCGCTGCGTTCGGTGGCGGAGCGGGCCAAGGCGGGCGATGCGGCGCTCAAGGCCGCCCCCATCTACGCACCGCGCCGCCGCCTCGATGAGACGGCGGCTGCGCGCAAGCCCGTTCTGGTATGGAAGGAGCCTGTTCAGGCCCAGGCGGCCGAATAAGGCCGCTGGATATGCCGGGCGGTCCTCATCGGCCGCCCGGCTTCCTCTCCAAGCTTACTTCTTCTTGTGGTGCATGACCTTGTGGTGGCCGCCCTTGGCGCCGCCGCCACCCTGCTTGCACTTGTCGGTGACGGTCTTCGAGCACGTCGGCAGGTTGCTGTCGTCGGTCGACGAGGCGGCCTGCTGCGCGCCGGACATGTCACCTGCGGCCGGAGCCGAAGTATCCGGCGCGGGCGCTGCGGCCGGAGCGGTCGCGTCGGGCGCGGCCGCCGGGGCCGTCGCGTCCGGGGTCGCGGGCGCAGCGGCGGCCGGGGCGGAGGCGTCGGCCGGCGGCGTCGCGGGGGCGGTCGCGTCCTGCGCGATGGCTGCGGTGCTCAGCGCCAGCGCGGACGCGAAAAGGATGATCTTCATAGTCTTCGTTCCTCCAACCGTGGTCGGCGAGTGAACAGGTCTCGCAAGGGGGCCAAACCCGATGAAGCGCGGGCGGTTCCATGATAATTTCGTAGGCTGGAGCATGATCACCTCGTTCCCGGGGCGGAACGAGGCTGATTCGGCGTCGAAACGAGCCGCCGCTTTTGAAACTCCGGTCGCGCGCGCCCTTTGGCGCGTCACCGCCATCTGCCATGATGCGCGAAACAGGGGAGTGTGACGAGGCAGGCGCGCAGCAGCTTCGGAATTGCGATGGCGGTAGGGTTGCTGTTGCACCGAAGCCTCGCGCCTGCCGGGCGAGCCGACGGACCGACAAGAATTGAGAGGGCGACGACGCGGTTGGTGGGCTCGCCGGGACTCGAACCCGGGACCTACAGATTAAAAGTCCGTTGCTCTACCGACTGAGCTACGAGCCCGGCTCGCGCCGTCGCTGCGCGTCCCTATGGGGTGCGGGGCCCGTGGTCAACCGGGCGGGGCTTGCGAAGGCGCGCGCGCAACTGGCGCAGCGTGAGATTGTGTCGGGCGTGGCGCCAGCCGGGCGCGATCCCCGCCGCCGGGTCGAGCGCGAAATCGCGGGTCGCCAGGCCGATATGGGGAATGGTCAATCCGCGCGAGACCCAGCCGCCGCCGCTCCATGCCAGGATGTCGAGATCGAGCACGCGCGCCCCCCAGCGGCGGTAGCGACGTCGGCCGAAACCATGCTCGACGCGCTGGAGCAGGGTGAGCAGAGCGGGGGGCGCCAGCGCGCTTTCGACCAGCACGGCGGCGTTGGCGAAATCGCGGTCGCTCGGGCCCATCGCCGGTGTACGGATCACATGGCTGACGCGGCGGATGGCGAGGCCTTGCCTGCCCAGCGCCTCGATCGCGGCACGGACCACGTCTGCGGGCCGGCCATGACGGCCATGAGGCCGATTGGAGCCGAGCCCGATCAGATATTGGCCGATGACCATGCTTGCCGATGCCATGCCGCCTCGCCTATCGCGCGGGCATGATCGGCGAAAGCCCCCCGCAGCCGTTCGCCGGCCCGCCGCGTGACTGCCCGCTCTGCCCGCGCCTCGTCGCGTTCCGGCACGCGCAGCGCGCCGCGCATCCCGACTGGCTCAACGCGCCGGTGCCGCCCTTCGGCGATCCGGAGGCGTGGCTGGCGGTGGTCGGCCTCGCGCCGGGGCTGCAGGGTGCCAACCGCACGGGGCGGCCCTTCACCGGCGACGGGGCGGGGCCGCTGCTCTACGGCACGCTGGCGAAGTTCGGGCTGGCGGAGGGGCAATATGGCGCCCGTCCCGATGACGGCCTGCGGCTCGCCGGCGCGATCATCGTCAACGCGGTGAGCTGCGTGCCACCGCAGAACAAACCCACGCCGGAGGAAATCCGCACCTGCCGCCCCTTCCTCGAAGCACCGCTGGAGGCGCTGCCCAATCTGCGCGTGGTCGTCGCGCTCGGCCAGATCGCGCACCAGTCGGCGGTGAAGGCGCTGGGCGGCAAGCTTCCCAAGCTGCCCTTCGGACACGGCGCGGAACATCGGCTGCCTTCGGGGCTTGTGCTGATCGATAGCTATCATTGCTCGCGCTACAACCAGAATACCGGGCGCCTCACTGATGCCATGTTCGAGGCGGTATTCGAGCGGGCGGTGGCGCTGCAGGAAACCGCCCGAGAGTAACCCGGTGACGGGCATCGCGAAGGAAGCGCCTTGGTTCACCTGACGCTGGCGATCGCCGATTTCATGAAGATCCTGATCACCGCCGCGCTTTATGCGGCGGCGTCGGCGGGCGGCCTGGTGCTGCTCGGGCTGGCGGCGCTGGGCGGCGTGGTGTGGGGGGTGCGGCGGGCGTTCGGAGGGCGGCGGGGGGAGTGAGGCTCGGTCCGAAACGACCTGGTTGGAAGACGAATTTCGCGAAAAAGCGACAAAAGCTGCACGAGTGACGCCCGTTGGGATCGAAGAATTCAAGCTGAGACAGAGCGCGATTCGGGCATGGTGTCAGAGCAAATCCTACTTTGGAAGCGGGTGGCGGCTAACGCCCACTAGCTGCCGGTTCGCAAATACCCTTCATGCCATGAGAACCAGCCGGTATACGCACGCAGCGCATTGAATGCGGAGTCCCGCATCCAAGAAAATCTCTCGGTTAAGTGATTCGACAATGCAGGGTAAAAGCTATCCAGATCGATATCGCCGACGCTCGCGGCTTCTTCGAGATATGCGCTGGTAGCTGCATATATCGCGTTGGCCGATTGTCGGACTTCTTCGCGCATTGGTGCAGGTACATTGGAAAGGAAAGCCGTCAGACGGTCGTCTACGGGGAATGTCTTGATCCACGCGGCGACAGCTTCATTACGCAGCTGGTCAAGATCGGGCTTTGCCGCTCGAGTAAAAAAGCGTCTGAGCATGGTCCTCATATGGCGATCATCATATCACCACGCCCAACGGCCGCTAGCCGCCACCCAGCGCCGATCCCGGCAACTATTCTAACCTCGGATTGCCGCGTAGCCGACCAGCCGGTTCGGGGCGATTGAGGCGCCGGTCCGTTGCCGCCCCAAACATTGCCGTTTTAGCCCCATCTATAGCGCTTGCCGAAAGCGGACGTTAGAATTGCCTTCTACTCGGGCCGAGAAGGTGGATAACACGGTTCATGGGAAAGAAGTTCACACGTGCGGAAGTGTCTGCTCGCCACGCATACAGCCGAGCACTAGACAAGTCTCTCCGGGCAACTGCCAAGGGAACTGGCTGGAAAGCTGCTTACGGTGCAATGTTCTGCGAAAAAGCAGGCTGGTTCGTAGACGTGACACCGAGCGTCCATATTTATGAGGACACAACTAAAGCGCTAATTCGAGTGAAGCCGATGGCGATAGATCCTATCTTTTGGGATCTTGTGGGTTTGCCGGAAAATCGAGACCTGCCCCTTTCCTTCCGGTCTAATGGCGCTTGGACATGTAGTGTTCCGTACTACGCTGAACTCGATGTCGATGAAGATGGCAACGCGGATGCCGTTGCAAAGCGCTTCATAGCAATCGCGACCGAACTTCTCACAGAAATAGTGAGCACGTGCTCCTTGGAAAGTTTTTTGAGCAAGTGCTTTAACGTTCCCTCGATCGAAGGTGCCTATCTTTCAAGCGTAGTTTGCACGCTTGTCGTCTTGGGCCGGCAAAGCGAAGCACTCGCAATTTGTGTTGATGCCTCTTCAAAGGGATTGAGTGGTGGTTTTTCCGCTCCCGGCGGCACTTTTTCAGAAATGGCGGCTGCGCATCTTAGGAAAATAGAGGGGACTGTCACCCTTCATTGAACGTCGGCTTCCCGAGCTTTGAAATCGAAAGCCGACAGACGCTTCACCACCACTTCCCGTCATTCCCGCAAGCGCGGAAATCCATACGCGCCGCGCTTCGGGATCAAGCGCCTGGTTTATCGACCCCGGATCAAGTCCGAGGTGAAAACGGGGAAATGGGGCTTTCTCCACCCCATCCCGTCATTGCGGGCGTAGTGAGGCAACCCACGGCCAGGCCGATGGATCGCCACGGCGCTCCGTGCCTCGCGATGATGGTCCAATGGGGCTCCTGCGTGCAGACGGCAGGGGCCGCTTCTCAGATATCCTGCACCAGCCGCCCGTACAGTTCCGGCCGGCGATCGCGGAAGAAGCCGAACGCCGCGCGGTGGCGGCGGGTGCGATCGATGTCGAGGGTGGCGACCAGCACGCCGGTTTCCTCCCGGCCGAACTCGGCCAGCAGGTCGCCGCGCTCGTCGGCGATGAAGCTGTTGCCGTAGAAGATCTGGCCTTCCTCGTTGCCGATCCGGTTCGATGCCACCACCGGCACGACGTTGGAGACGGCGTGGCCGATCATCGCGCGGCGCCACAGGCGCGAGGTGTCGAGGGTCGGATCGTGCGGCTCGGTGCCGATCGCGGTGGGGTAGAAGAGCACCTCCGCGCCCATCAGCATCATCGCGCGCGCCGTCTCGGGATACCATTGATCCCAGCAGACGCCGACGCCGACCGTCGTGGGCGCCACGTCCGCCCACACCTTGAATCCGGTGTTGCCGGGGCGGAAGTAGAATTTCTCCTCGTAGCCGGGGCCGTCCGGAATGTGGCTCTTGCGGTAGACGCCCTGCACCTTGCCGTCCGGCCCGATCATCGCGAGCGAGTTGTAATGGTGCTGCCCATCCAGCTCGAAGAAGCTGGTGGGGATCGCGACCTTCAGCTCCTCCGCCAGCTTCTGCATCGCGAGGACGGAGGAATGCTTCGCGGTCGGGCGGGCGCCAGTGAACAGGCCTTCATCCTCGACGCGGCAGAAATAGGGGCCTTCGAACAGCTCGGGTGGCAGGATGACCTGGGCGCCCTTACCCGCGGCCTCGCGGATGAGGCGGAGCACCCGCTCCACGTTCTCCTCGCGGCTGCCGCCGAGCGCGCACTGGAGCGCCGCGACA
>Ga0105240_10012461_pt1 | contig 11734 bp, 6 predicted proteins | sample KBSC54metaG_FD_80426 | JGI IMG/M metagenome (GOLD analysis project Ga0105240, IMG submission 80426) | Corn rhizosphere microbial communities from Kellogg Biological Station, Michigan, USA - KBS C5-4 metaG | ecosystem: Host-associated > Plants > Roots > Rhizosphere > Soil | place: Michigan, USA...
GAGATCCCGCAGCGACTCGAGCACCGTCTGCTCCACCCCGTGCCGCCGGGCGGCGAGGAGCGACTCGGCGAAGAGCGCCTCGAGCCCTTTGATCATGACGCTCCGGCACATCTTCGCCGCGGATGCCCGCCCCACCGCGGAATCGAACACCCGGATACTCGTGAAGCCGAGCTCCCGGGCCAGCGGCTCGAAGGCGCTCGCATGCGGGCCGCCGATCAGCATGGGAGAGCCGATGCGCTTCGGCGCAATGGGCGACATCACCGCGGCCTCTACATAGCGGCCGCCACCCGTCTCGATGGCGGCAGCAGCCGTCCGCTTGGTCTGCGGCGCCACGGAGTTGAGATCGAAGTAGATCGTTCCAGGCGCGATCGAGGCGGCCGCCTCACGCGCCGTGGGCACACAATTCGCCGCAGTGACGGCCGAGATGACGAGGGAGCGGCGCTCGAGAGCCGCCGCCATCGAGTTCGCGACTTGCGCCTTGGAGGCCGCGGCCGCCCGGCTAGGGGCGCTCGCGGCTGTTGGAAAGAGACGGTCCCAGAGCACCACATCGCGCGCGCCGGCGGCGTGGAGGTCCGCCGCGAGGATCTGGCCGACTTCCCCATAGCCGATCAGCGCTATCCGCTGCGCCGGTCCGCCAGCCGGCCGGCTGCCGCCGCTCACGGGTCACTCCACGCGGCGGACGGCACGAAGACCTCGCCTCGCATCAGCTTTCGCGCGGTCCGCAACAGGGCGGAGCGATTCACCTGCAGGTCACTCCCGCTGCCCGTGACATCCATCTCGACGGTGAAGAAACCGGTGGGATGCTCGATCGCGAGCCGTCGCAGACCGGGAGAGGCGGCACGACCGATGACCCGTGCCGCGATCGTGCCAGGGATCATGCATGCGGTCGCGACGCTCACCGCGCCGAGCACGCCGATCGCCTCGTGCACGCGATGGGGAATGAAGGTCCGCGTGTTGAGGTCGCCGCCGTGGCGGGCGGGTGAAATCAACGACATCTTCGGAACCGTCTTCCTGGCGACATCGCCGAGATTCATGCGCGGCCCGATGGCGAGCCGGATCGTCTCCACGCGCGCTTTGAGAGCCGCGTTGGCCTCGAGAGCCTCCGGCGATTCCGTGCCGCCGACGCCGAAATCCTCCGCCGCGAGGAGCACGACGGGCATCCCGTTGTCGATGCACGTGCCCTCGATACCATCGATGTTGTCGATGACATTCCTCGTGGGCAATAGCGCACCGCAGGAAGAGCCTGCAACATCCAGAAAGTCGATGCTGATACCGGCAGCCGTACCCGGAACGCCATCGATGCGCACGTCGCCTTCGTACTCCACCGCCCCATTCGGGGTCGGCACGCTCGCGACCGCGATGCTGCCGGTATTGACCATGTGTATCCGCACCGGCGTCGTCTGCCCGGCAATGGAGACCAGGCCGTTCTCGATCGCCCACGGCCCCACGCCGGCGAGAATGTTGCCGCAGTTCTGCGAGTCGCTGACCTCTTCCCTGTCGACCACGACCTGGAGGAAAAGATAGTCGACATCGGCATCCGCCCGCGTCGCGGGGCCGATGACGGCGACTTTGCTCGTCAGCGGGTGGGCGCCGCCCACCCCGTCGATCTGACGGACATCGGCCGAGCCCATCGCGGCGAGCAGGACCCGATCGCGGACGCGGCGCTCGGCTGGAAGGTCGCCGACGTTGAAGTAGAGTCCCTTCGAGGTTCCCCCGCGCATCAGCGTCGCCGGAATTGCCCGAAGCACGTGGCTACTCCTGCGGAGGCTCGTCGCGATAGACCAGTCCGAGGCGCGCAAGCCTCTCTCGCATCTGATAGATGTCGAGACCGAGCTCACCCGCCTTCAGCCGCGCACGCATTTTGGCCTCCTTGGCCTCGCGCGCGGCGCTGGCATCCGCGACTTCAGCAGCTTTGAGGCGGGGCACGATGCATACGCCATCATCGTCGGCGACGACTACATCTCCGGCGTTGACGAGGGCCCCAGCGCAGACGACCGGGACATTCACGCTGCCCAGAGTCTCCTTCACGGTGCCCTGCGCGGAGATGACTTTCGACCAGACAGGAAAACGCATTTCGGTGAGATCCCGCACGTCGCGCACTCCGGCATCGATCACGAGCGCGCGCACACCATGAGCCTTCAGAGAGCAAGCCAGGAGCTCGCCGAAATAGCCGGCATCGGAGTACGAGGTTGGCGCGACGACGAGGACGTCTCCGTCGCGGCACTGCTCGACGGCCACGTGGATCATCCAGTTGTCGCAGGGCGGCAGACTGACGGTGACCGCGGTTCCCGCGATCCGGGCGCCTGGGAAGATGGGACGCATGTGCGGCGCGAGCAGGCCGGTCCGGCCCTGCGCCTCGTGGACCGTCGCGACGCCGCTGGCGGCGAGCCGCTCCACCGCGGCCCGATCCGCCCGCGGCATGTTGCTGTGAACGACGCTCACTGAGGATGCGCCTCTACGCCGGGGGTGAGGCAAAGGATTGTCCCCCTGGGCGCGGGAGAGCGCCAATTGCAAAATTGCTCCGGGTATAAGAAATTACAGACACCCGGCCCATCGGATTCCGTCGCAGCTCAGCCCCGAATGTCACCTCCCCTACCGAATCTTCGCCATCTCGCCATGCTCTCTTCGGTCGCGCAACTGCGTAGCGTGAGCGCGGCGGCACGCGCAGCGCACCTCAGCCAACCGGCAGTCACGCAGGCCATTGCGTCGTTGGAACGAGATTTTCAGCGTCCGCTTTTCGCGCGGACCGCACAGGGAATGGAGCCGACCATGGCCGGGCGGGTCTGCGCCGAGCGTGCCGCTCGCGTCCTGCAGCGCATCGCGGATGCGGTCGGGGCAGCCACGGCTCAGTCCGGCAGCTCGCGGAGCTCTCTCCATGGGATAACCTCCCGGCAACTGCTTGCGCTGGTCGCGGTCGTGGAATCGGGCAGTTTCGGGTCCGCAGCCCGCGCCCGCGGCACGACTCGAGCAACGCTCCATCGCGCCGGCAGAGAGCTCGAGCGGAGGATCGGCGCGCAGCTCTTTGAGACCACGAGCCATGGCGTGAGCCCGACGCGTGAAGCGCTGCGCCTCTGCCGCCACCTACAGCTTGCGATCGCGGAGCTCGCCCAAGCGCGCGCCGAAGTTGCCGCGCTCGCCGGCAGCGAGCAGGGAAAGACCGTGATCGGGGCGATGCCTCTCGGGCGCAGCTTCATCGTGCCGGAGAGTATCCTGCGGTTCGCGGCGCGGCGGCCGGCTCACCAGATCGCCATCCTGGACGGGCCGTACGAAAGCCTGCTCGATGCGCTGCGGCGGGGGCGTGCGGACGTTCTGGTGGGAGCGTTGCGGGAGTCGGTGCCGACGGATGTCGTCCAGGAGCTGCTCTTCAAGGATCCTTTGGCGATCATCGTCCGCAAGGACCACCCCTTGGCGCGAATGAGCGGCTCCCGGCGCGGCGCGCCGCCGGCGGAGGCGCTGTCGGAATTTCCCTGGATCGCTCCGCGCCCAGGCTCGCCCCTGCGCCGCCACTTCGAGCGTCTGTTTCGGGGCAGCACGAAAGCTCCGCCCGCGGCGGCCATCGAATGCAACTCTCTGATAGCGGCCCGCGCGCTGCTGCTGCGCAGCAACCGCGCCATGCTCCTCTCGGCGCAGCAGGCTCGCCATGAGCTCGCGGCCGGCGAGCTCATTGCCCTGCCGCACCCGGCAGGTCGCGTCGTGCGCGAGATCGGTCTCACGAGGCGGCTGGACTGGCAGCCCACGGCAGCACAAGCGGAGCTGCTGGAGACCTTGCGAGAGGTTGCCCGATCCACGCCCTCGGGGTCCCCGAGCCCGATGAGCGCGAGTCCGCGCACCCCGTAGGTTTCACATAGAACGCATCGCCGAGGTCCAGTTCATCGAGCCAGCCGGTCGAAGCGATAGCTCAGGCGCAGACCGAAGACGCGCGGCTCGTTGGTGGTCTCGCGCAGGTCGAAGTTGCCGGTGTTGCTGTAGACGATCGCGTTCTTGTCGGTCAGGTTGGTGCAGTACAGCTCCGCCAGCCAGCGATCGCTGTCGGCCGGATGCATCCCGACGCGCAGGTTCATGATGGTGTACTGCGGTTGCAGGATACGCGGCAGTCCGGAGTTTATGTCGTTGGGGTTCAGGCCGTTGTACATGTCGCCTTTGTGGGCCATGTCGAACTGCAGGTAGGCGCGTAGCGTGCGCGAGAGCGGATGGTCGTAGCGCGCGTTCCAGCTCCAGTTGAAGTACGGTGAGAAGGGCAATCGCTCGCCGATATACGCGTCGTAGTTCGGATTGACGGTCGCGACAACGCGCGCATCGGTGTAGTTTAGCGAGGCCTGCAGCAACCAGTTGTCGTTGATCCTGAAGTCGACGTTCGACTCGGCGCCGTAGATGTGCGCCTCGCCGACGTTGATGTTGTAGCTCGAGGGCGGGCAGACGGATGCGTTGTAGATGAGCGCCTGCAGGCTCTTCCAGTCCATGTAGTAGGCGGCGCCGTTCCACAACAGGCGATGCCCCAGGCTCGTCGTCTTCCAGCCGAGCTCGTAGCTATTGAGCGTATCCGGATCGTACGTATGCTGCACACCCGACGCATAGCAATCGGAAGGCAGGCCGTAATTCGATCCGCCTGGGCGGAAGCCCTGGCTCCAGTCCGCGTACACCATCGCCTGATGGCCGACCTTGTAGCTGACGCCGGCTTTGCCGTCCCACTTGTGCGAGCTGGAGGCGTAATAGCTCGGGGAATTGGGGTCATAGGCGAAGCCCAGAAGCGGGGTGTCGTAGGTCTCGTTGTCGTGAAAGTGCGATACGCCCGCTTCCACGTTGAGCTTGTCGGTCACATCGAAGTTGATATTGGCGAACTCTGTGGTTTCCAGGACATCCGAGGTCTCGGAATAGGCATACCAGATGCCGGCAGGCAGAGTCCGCTGCGTGAGGCCGTAGTACTGCAGCTCGTACTGAAAGGCGTCGCCGCCGTACTGCAATCCCGGCATGTAGAAGGTGCTGCCGAAGTTGCGGTCGACGCTCTTTTCCCAATATACGCCCGCGAGCCAATGGAGCCGGCCGCCCTCTTTGGAGACGAGCCGCAGCTCGTTCGACCAACGCCTCGGGTTGTCGTTGTAGGAGAAATACTGCAGAGCGGGGTTGCAGCCGGAGAAGCTCGCCGTAGGCGAAGCCGGATTCAGCAGCGGGCTGTAGTACGGATCGGTGAGGCAGGTGAACCCCTCCTGCGATCCGCCGTTGAAGTTCTCCTCGTATTGCGAGTACTCGTCGAACTGGCGCCGCTCCTGGCTCCAGTAGGTGCTGGCGAGGACCAGGTCGGCGATGCCGACGTCACCGTCCACATGGAAGTCCACCATGTTCGTCTCGAACAGCTCCGACTCCGGACCGAAACGCGAGACGGTCCGAGGCGGCAATGTCGGATCCTCGTCCCAGGCCCCGCGGGTGTGCTGGCGCTGGAAGCCATAGGTGAGCCGCATGCTCCACCGCTGGGCGAGCTGCAGCTCGAGCGCCGCGCGACCGCCCTCGCGGTGCTCACGGTTGTAGTCTTTGCCCGCCCACTGCGCGTTGCTCGAGACCGCGCCATTCACCCAGGTGCGTGTCGTCAGTGCGTTGTCGATGAACCCGCCCTGGGAATCGCTGAACGCCGACACGCGCAGGCCCAGGGTACCTTCGATGAGGGGGAGGTTGAGGAACCCCTCGTACGTCCAGTTCTGTTGCGCGCTCTGGATCTGTCCGCCGTCGAAGTCGATGCCGGCGCTGAACGCGTGCAGATCCGGCTTGTTGGTGATGTAGCGGATCGCCCCGGACATCGCTTCCGCACCGAAGGTGGTACCCTGCGGGCCGTTCAGGATCTCGACGCGCTCGATGTCGTACAGGAAGAGATCGGGCTGCGATCCCCCGTAGCTCATCGACATGTCGTCGACGAAGAAGCCGGTCGAGGAGGTGTTGGAGTAGTTGGGGTTGCTGCCGTCGGAGACGCCGCGCATCACGAACAGCTGGGTCCCCGGGCCCGTGCTGATATAGGAAATGGACGGCACCTTCTGCAGGTAATCGTCCATAGTGGTGATGGCGAGGTTCTGGAGGTCCGCCTTGCTGAAGACATCGATGCTGATCGGCACGTTCTGCAGGTTCTCCTCGCGCTTGCGCGCAGTGACCACGACTTCCTGCAGCATATCGGCAGTGGCGGCGTCGGCGCTCGGTGCCGCGGCATCCGCGTAGGAATCGGGAATCCCCGGCGCGGCGGCGAGCACCGCGGCGACCGCGAGACCGATCTTCGTGGGCGATGCGCGCGGCGCCGGCGCGGTGGCGGCAACGCAGGTGCGGACCGGGGTCTTGCGGCTTGCTGAACGCATCACAGATTCCCCCCGAAATTCGATTCTGGCGCTCCCGGCGCAGCTGGCCGGAGGCGCTGTTATCGCACCGCAATCTTCCATCGAGCCTTCGCTCGGAGTCAATCGGCGGATCGCATCGGGAACGGCCGCCGGTCACCCGAAGCGCGTCAGGCAGTCCGCGAGCGCGCGGCGCAGCGGCTCCAGCTCCTGCTCGAAGTGCCGCCAATGACCCACCGCGGACGTATAGATGGGCTGGCGCACCTGCTCGGCGCTCGCCGTGCGCACCGGACGCTGGGTTTGGTGAAAGGCGAGGCAGGCGGGCTCGAAGTCCAGCCCACAATGCTCGAGCAGGCGGCGGATACCGGCCTCGGGCGAGCGCACCAGCTCCTCGTAACGAACGTGCAGCACCTTGCCGGGAAGGACGATGTCCCAGTGGTCCATCAGGGCAAGATAGCAGCGGTAGTATCGCCCCAGGTCCTCGAGGTCATAACTAAAATTCTGGCCCTCGGCGAAATACTGCTTGAAGGTGCTGAAGCAGGCGTCCATGGGGTGCCGGCGCACATCGATCACGGTCGCATGGGGCAGTATCGTGTGGATGAGGCCGATGTGGCCGAAGTTGTTCGGCAGTTTGTCGGTGAAGCGCAGGCGGTTGAGGCGCAGGAGTGGCGCCGTCTGCTCGACGTAGCGGCGGCCGAGCTCGGTCAAGCGCTCCGGGGATGCGCGCTCCACGGCCTCCGGATAGCCATTCCGTCCGGGAGCCATGTCGTCGAACTCACGGACGATGTTGAGTACGTTGAGCAGCTCCATCGTGCCCTCGACCGCCGAGTGACTCGCGAGGATCTGCTCCACCAGCGTCGAGCCCGACCGCGGCAGCCCTACGATGAAGATCGGCGCGCGGCTCGAGTCGCCGCTGCCGCGACGCGAAGCGAAGAACGCCGCATCGAAAAATGTGCGGATGCGCTCGCAGCGGCGCTCGAACTGCGCGATGTCGAACGGCGCCTCGCGGCGGCGCAGCTCCGCGCCACGGGCGTAGTGGGCGAACGCCTCACGGAAACGCCGACGCTGCTCGAAAGCCTTGCCGAGCGCGAATTCGAGCTGCGCCTCGTTCGAAAGGCCGCGCGGGTCGGAGTCGATCAGCCGCTGCATCGCCGAGATCTCCTCGTCGCTGAAGGCGTAGTTCTTGAGATCCGCCAGGCTCCAGTACGCCTCTGCCCTCCCCGGATCCATCGCGAGTGCCTCCTTATATGAGGCCTCGCTAGCCACGCGCCGGCCGAGTGTCTTCTGCAGATGACCGATCGACATCCGCAGGCCCACCTCCTGCGGCCGCAGCTGGAGCGCACGCTCGTAGGCATCGATCGCCTCCGTCTGGCGCATCAGCCGGATCGCAACGCCTGCGGCGGTCACCCATGTCTGCGGGCTCTTCGGCTCGATCCTCGCGAGGTAACGCGTGGCCGCCTCGGCCTCGGTGAGGCGCCCCAAACCCAAGAGCGTCGGGGCGAGTCCCCGGTAGGCGAGCGGCAGGTGCTCAGACTGCCTGAGCGCATGACGCAGCAGCCGCTCGGCATCTCGCGGCACATCGGCCGCCAGTGACAGGGCCGCGAGCCCGCATAGCGCGGCCGCATGGCCCGGGTCGCCACTGAGGACGCCGCGGAACAGCTCCTCGGACCTGCGGCGATCGCCCTCGAGGAGGGCCGCGGTGGCTTCCTCGATGCGCACCCGCTCAGGGTCAGTGAGCCGCGCGCGCTCGAAGGCAATGCGCGCATCGTCATACTGGCCGAGATCGACCAGCACGTCACCGTAGGCAAGCCAGGCGCGATGATGCTGTGGAAGCTCCTCCAGCACGCGCCGCACCTCTTCGCGCCCCTGCGCAGCGCGTCCTGCGCGCCGCAAGGCGCGGGCGAGGTCGACGCGCGCCTCGACGAACCCAGGCGCACTCCGCAGCGCGCGCTCGAGCATCGCGATGCTCTCCTCGGTCCGGGTCTGATCGAGCAGGGCTACCCCGAGCAGCCAGAGACAATGGACTTCGCCCGGGGACTCGGCTTCGAGCACCCGCAGCCACTTTTCCGCGGTAGCCGCCTGTCCGACGCGCAGCATCGCCTGCGCCCGGCGGCGGCGCTCCTCGAAGGGGGCTCGTGCATGGGTGGCGGTCATGATGCGTTCGGCTCTCCAGGCGGTAGTCTGCTACGCCCACTCGCGCTCACGCTACACTCCCGACAACTTGGTTTGACTCCCGCCCAGGAGCGAAGCCCGATGCACCGCCGACGCCCGCTGCCTATTCTCGCTCTCCTTACCGTCGTTAGCGCCTGGCTGACTCCTCCGGCGGCTTACGCCGGCCGTGCCCTCGAGCCCGGGGACTGGTACCGCTTCAAGGCGGTCTCGGATCTCACCATGGCGCCCGATGGCAGTGCGGTCGCCTATCTCGTGACGAGCTACGACAAGGCCTCGGACGAGAGCCGCAGCGCCTTGTGGCTCGCCGCCTGGAACGGGAATGAGAGCCTGCAGCTCACGCGCGGTGAGAGCGTGAGCGCGCCGCGCTTCAGTCCCGACGGGCGTTATCTCAGCTTCCTCTCAGCCCGTCCCAGTGACAGCTCGACGGGGCTCTGGCTCCTCGACCGCCGCGGGGGGGAGCCGCGTCAGCTGACTCACTTGCCAGGTGAGATTACCGACTATGCGTGGTCGCGCGACGGCGCCCACATCGCGCTCGTCGTGCGTGCCACGGAGGACACGGGCGACAAGAGCCACGCCCATCGGCCGAAACCTCTGGTCATCCATTCGTTGCTCTTCAAGCAGGATCGGGAGGGCTATCTCACGGACGGCTCACGCACTCACCTGTACCTCCTCGAGGTTGGGAGCGGACTCTGCCGGGCCCTCACATCGGATCCAGCGAGCTCGGATTCACTGCCGGCCTTCTCTGCGGACGGGCGGCAGATCGCGTATGTCAGCCATCGGCGCGACACCCAGCAGCAACTCGGCGTCGATGAGATCGATCTCGTGGCAGCGACCGTGGGCGCGAAGCCGCAGCGATTGCTCACCACCTGGTCCCCCAATAATCAGCATCTCGAGTGGAGTGGCGACGGCACGCAGCTCGTCTTTCTGCAGGGCGCTGAGCGGAAGTACAACGCCTACATCATGGACAGGCTCGCGGTCGCGGAGGTGTCCTCGGGACGCGTGCGCACGCTCAGCGGTGCTCTCGACCGCGCCGTCCTCTCGCCTGCCGTCACCGGGGACGGCCGCGCGATCGAGTTCGCGGTAGAGGATGACGGTTACCAATACCCGGCCGAGGTACCGCTCGCGGGCGGTGCGATCACGCGGCTCGCCGGCCGCGTAGTCGTTACCGAGCTCGCCGCCGCCGCCGGACATACCGCGGTGCTCGCCGCGAGCGATCGCTCACCCGTCGAAGTCTATGCGCTCGAGTCCGGGCTGCTGCGCCCACTCTCCGCGCACAACCGGGCGCTGTTCGCCGAGCTGACTCTCGGCACGGTCGAGGATATCGCCTTCCGCAGCAGGGACGGCACGGAGATCCATGGGCAGGTGGTCAAGCCGGCGGACTACGTGCCCGGCCGGCGCTACCCGACGATCGTCTGGATCCACGGCGGACCCAATGGCCAGGACGACCACTCCCTCGCGCTCGAGGGCTACGGGCCGCAGCTCGAGCGGCAGCTGTTCGCAACACACGGGTTTCTCGTGCTGGCCGTCAACTATCGCGGCAGCACCGGCCGCGGGGCGAAGTTCGCGCGCAGCATCTTTGCCGACTGGGGTGACAAGGAGGTGCAGGACCTCGAGGCGGGTGTCGACTACGCGATTGCACAGGGTTGGGCCGATGCCGAGCGCCTGGGCGTCGGCGGCTGGAGCTACGGAGGATTGCTCACTGACTATCTCATAGCCTCGACGACGCGTTTCAAGGCGGCCATCAGCGGCGCCGGCAGCGGCAACCAGACCGCGATGTACGGGGCCGACCAGTACGTTCTGCAATATAACGCCGAGATGGGTCCGCCGTGGCAGACGACATCGCGATGGCTCAAGGTCTCCTATCCGTTCTTCCATGCCGACCGCATCCGCACGCCGACACTCTTTCTCGGCGGCGACAAGGACTTCAATGTCCCCTTGGCCGGTGGGGAGCAGATGTACCAGGCGCTGCGGACGCTCGGCGTGCCGGCCGAGCTCATTGTGTATCCGGGCGAATACCACGTGCTCACCCGGCCGAGCTTCCTCGTCGATCGCTTCGCGCGCTACCTCGATTGGATGGCGAAGCACCTGCAGGGCGGCTCCTGAGGCGATACGCGCTTGCTCGCCGGGAAGGGAGATAGGCGAATGCTCAGATGGCTCTCGAACCTGGCACTGCTCGCCGCCTGCGCAAGTGCGCTCGCGCGCGCACAGACCACGCCCGACCCACACGCGCCGGATGTCGCCGACCCAGTCTCAACTGCAGCGATCGTTGCCGCGACGACCGACGCGCACTTTACCTCGCCGCTCGTCGACTATGCGCCCCAGTCCGCGACCGTGCCGTCGCCGCGGAAGTTCTTTCACCGCATCATGGGCGCGCCCGGCGAGCTGCTCGATTCCGGGCAGGCCTACGCCTATGCGCGGGCACTCGCTGCCGCCTCGCCGCGCGTGCGCGTGTTCACGCTCGGTCGCTCGGAGGAAGGGCGCGAGATCATGCTGATTGCCATCGCGGACCGAGCCGGCATCAGCGGGCTCGATCGCCTGAAATCCGAGAACGCGGCGCTCGCCGATCCACGCAAGATCGATACGGCCGCAGCCACCCGAATGATCTCGACCTCACGACCGTTTTACTACATCAACGCAGCGCTCCATTCCGACGAGACCGCCTCCACCGAAGCGGTGCTCGAGCTTGCCTATCGGCTCGCGGTCTCGGACCTGCCGATGATCCGCCGCATCCGCGCAAACACCGTCGTTCTCATCAATCCGGTATCGAATCCGGACGGGCGCGACAAGCAAGTCGAATGGTTCTATGAGTATTTGAAGGGCAAGACGAATCTCGCCGCCCTCCCCCGCCAGGCACCACCGTACTGGGCGAAGTACGTTTACGTCGACATCAACCGCGACGCGCATCAGCTGACGCAATCGCCGTTCAAAGCGGTCGCAAAGGTTTTTTTCGACTATCACCCCGTGGTGATCCACGACCTCCATGAAAGCGAGCCGCTGCTGATGGCGTGGAACGGCACCGGCCCCTACAACCCGCACATCGACCCGCTGACCTACGATGAGTTTCTCGCGCTCGGCTTCGACGAAGTCGAGCGGATGAGCAGCCTCGGCATGCCGGGAGTCGCGACCTGGAATTTCGGCGAGGCATTCGCCCACCTGTACCTCGACTCGATCGCGATGAACCATAACGCGACTGGCAGGGGATATGAGGCTTTCGGCAACGGCACGGCCGAGACGCTCGTCCAGGCGTTGTCGCC
>Ga0105240_10012462_pt1 | contig 11733 bp, 6 predicted proteins | sample KBSC54metaG_FD_80426 | JGI IMG/M metagenome (GOLD analysis project Ga0105240, IMG submission 80426) | Corn rhizosphere microbial communities from Kellogg Biological Station, Michigan, USA - KBS C5-4 metaG | ecosystem: Host-associated > Plants > Roots > Rhizosphere > Soil | place: Michigan, USA...
ATTTACATCAAAAACAGGCACACCGTCCAATATCACCAGCGGGTCGCCGTCAAGAAAGCCCCGGTCGTTAAGTACCTTGATGTGAAACTTACCTTTCGATCTAACAATATTATCTTCCGACACGTATTCACGCAAATCCTCTTCCATAGTAGTAAAGCGGGTAAAGTCGTCGAGCTTGTAGCTTTTGTAGGGCTTTCCGAAAAATGCCGTGCTGTCTGCTCCTGGATCAAATGTTTTTTTAATGTTGTTAGCCGAGTAAATGTTCAATATTTGAATACCCTGGCTGTGCGCCTGCAATGCGGTTTGCATGCCGTTAACAAACTCAAATTTTGGCAGCGGTGTTTTTGAATATTGTTCTGAGAACGGGCTGGCTATATCTATCCGGTAGGTGCTGTCGATGGTTTCATTGGTTTGTGCAACCAACTCGCCGGGGCCATAAAAATCCTTCGTGTTAAACATTACATGACCCGACGAGTCGCTCTGCGACGCATATACCTGCACGCGCTTGCCAGGCACGCCCATATAGGCAAAAATGTCTCTGGCTGGTATATTGGTTTGTGTATTTACCAGTTTGCCGGTAACAATATGTCCCTTGTATTCAGGTAAAAAGCTAAATGATGGTGTTTTGTTTTCAAGCACCTGGTTCCACTGAAAGCGGCGCCAGCCCTGGGTAAGCATCAGGTTGTCCAACGCTTCATCGGTTTCGGCGCTGGCATTTGCAAAATAGTAATCGGGCGATTCGATATTACCTTTCAGATCGGAGCCCAGCCACAGATAATCAAAAATATTGCTGTGGTCAACTTCCTGCAACGAATCAACCCGGTATACAGCCATTGAAATGTTTGCCAGTACCGGTCTATTTGCCATGTCTTTTGCCGCCACGCTGATATTAACTTTCTTGCGTAAGGCATATTGTTGCTGATCGGCGCTCGCTGCAATTGACAGTTTTTGGGCAGGCCGCTTAAAGTAAAGCCGCTCGCAAACAGGCTGCTTCGAGTTGTTAAAAATGGTAATGCTTGATATGCCATCGCCCAGGGAGTTTTTATTTATATTAAAATGCGCAACACCGGCGCTCACCGATATCCCTTCGGCAGCCTTTACCATTTGGCGGGTATGTGCAAACAGGAAAATATTGCCGTCTGGCCCTTTTACCTCCACATCGAGCTGGGCGCCTTTGTCGGTAAGTTTCATTACATAACCCTGGGTGTTTATTTCAGGTAATTCTTTGGTTAGTGTTGCGCCATTGAATTTTACCATGGCTTTATAGGTATTGCCGGAAACGGGGGTAAATGAAAAGTTCCCCATCCCAAACTTTAGCGATTGAAACCGGGCTACTGTATCATTATGCTGATCAATTACCGCGCCCCTTGCAGCAGCGCCTTTGCCATTTTTGTCGACGGCTTTAAAGCCGACTTTGCTTTGCCGGCCGCTAACTAAATTACCGCCCTCCGGGAAAAATTGAATATCAAATGCAGCCGCTGTTTCCTTTGCAGGGCTGCTATCGGGCGATCGCAACGGATTTACCAGGGTAATTGCCTTTTCGAAATAATAATCCGGGCTGAAATTTTTCATCCAACTGGTGTAAGCCCTGAATTTGTATTTACCATTAGCTATTGATACGGGTACATATAACGAGCCGTCGCCGATGCCGTTTTTTATGGCGATTTTTGCCTGGGTTACCGGGCTTTGGTTATTATCCAAAATCTCGACGTAAACAACTTTGCTTAAGTTTAGTGGCTTATGGTCGTTACCATCTACACAAAAAACCTTAAACCAAATTATCTCGCCCGGCAAATACGTGTTTTTATCGGTATGAACAAATACCTTCTCCTGTAAAGCGCTTTGCTTGTATAAGTTGAAGCTGTTTTGCACTTCCTGTATAACCTGGGCCCGGCCGTTTAAAAACGGAAGCAACAAAGCCGGCGTCAGCAGCATTACTTTAATGGATCGTTTAATATTTCTCATAATCAGTGCTATTTATATTGAGCTAATTTCTTTTTATTCGGTTAATTATTTCCAAAAATCCGGTTGCTGTTTGCTTCCTCTCAAAGTACAATCGATACACGATATGTCGGACGCTGTGAATCCTATCGGATTAGGGCTCGCATTACTAAAAATTGCGTTTACAGGCACTTCCGCTCCGGCCAAAATTTTTTGAAGTACTGTGTTCGAATGCGTGTGCGGGTCGTTGTAAAATGTCGAATCTATCTGGCAGTCGTATGGATATTTTGGCAGGTAGGTATTTGGCAACTGCTCGCTCGCTATAAATATCCGTTTTTTTGCCACTGTGCCTGCACTGATAAAACCCACTACAATGTCGGTAGCATCACGTATGTTATGTATATTGCCCGATAATGTGGAAGGCTCCGCGTCAAAAATACTCCCCAACTCTTCGGTATTCTTTTTTAGTGTTTCCCAAAACTTGTACGCTTCGGCTGTAAGCGCGTACTCGCGCAGCAGAATGCTGTACTTCAACTCAATTTTTTCGGACGTTGATTCGATTTGGGTAATTGGCGCCTGGAACAAAACATCCTGCTTTAACCTGGCCGACGACCCTAAAATAATGCTTGTAGAAGCGTTGCTTGCAAAACAATAATAAACCAACTGGTCCTGGCTGCGTGGCACTACTGCGGTGCCGTTTGATATATATGACGAATTAAACATGGAATGGAAACGCCATGTTTCCACATAATCAAAGCGGTAGTAATGCGTCGCGTTTTTAGGATCGTGGGTGTTTGCATAAAGCTGAATTCCCTTCCCGGTAACACTGAAGCCTATGCTGTCGACAGGGGGGGCGGCTTTAGCTTGTTCAAAGTCTGAAAGATACTCGTTTCCATCACCTGGTGTATTTATCCTCAGCCTGAATTTCCGCGTACTGTCAAGGGTTATACCGGCAAGTTTATAAATGCCGGGCGCGGCCTCAAATAAACCGTATTTATCCCCGTTATCGCATTCAACCTGTACGCTGCCTTCCACCGGATTTAACGTCGTACTGCTGTTAATGTTAACGGTGCGGCTTAATTTAATGGTGGTGGTATCATTCGTATTAATTGTGCCCTCCACAACAAGATAACTCCGCGGTGAATTGATCACCCTTGGGTTATAAGGTTTTTTGCACCCAATTGATAACGTTAAAATAAATAACCAAATTCTCCAGTTTTTCATAGTTTCTCTCATTTCCAAAAATCGGGTTGTTTGTTCGTGCCATGTTGCAACCTGCAGTCAACACACTCAGGATAAGATGCCGTAAACCCTATACGTTCGTGGGTTAGCTTGTCATAAATACCCTCAATTGGTATCTCCGTAGCCGACGGCGATTTCTTATAATTCAGATATGCGTCAACCTGGTTAAATAGCAGGCCCGATACCGGGTCGATGTGTTTATAAAAATAGCCATGCGCCGGGCAGCCAGTAGCTGGCGACGGGGGATCAATCCAGGCCGGCAAATTATGCTCATCGATAAAAAAACGTTTTGTGGTATAATTGCCTACGCTCACGTAGCCTATAACAGGCTCGTTGGCATTGCTTGTTGAATGTATATTGCCATTTATTTGCGAGGGCTGTGCATCAAAAATACTACCCAGCTGCTGGGTGTTTTTTTGCAGATTTTGCCAAAAATCATAGGCATCTTTTGACAGGCCATATTGCCTTACCAGTATACTTACTTTGCTTCGAATTTTATCGGAATGCCGCGATATGAAAGTAATTGGCATATCACTTATAACATCGTGCGATAATTTTGCCGATGAGCCCAAAACAATAGTTGTTGCCAGCTCCGTACGCCAGCAGGTATATATATCATCGTTAATCAGGTCGCGGTATAATATCGTATCGCCGTTCGATTTAAAAAAAGACTGGTAAGCCGATGTATAAATCCATGTTTCATCATATTCCCAGCGGTAATACCGGGTAGCATTTTTAGGGTCGTGTGTATTTACATTAACGCTTACGCCATCGCTTTGAATATGGTATGCCAGGCTGTCGACCGGCGGAGTATTTAAAACTGCCTCAAAATTCGACAAGTATTCTTTGCCGTTTGTTGTTCTTATTCGCAAGTGGTATTTATGCGCGGCGTTCAGGTTTAACCCCGGGAAAATATAAACGCCATTGGGCTTTTCAACCAAAGGGTAATTACTGTTATCATCGCCTTCAACTGTCAGTACTGCTTTTAATTCGGGGTTTATGTTGGTTGCTCCTGATAGTTTTACGGTATGGTTAAGTTTAATAATGGTTGAGTCTGAGCCACTGTTAATCATGCCCTCAACAACAAGATAGCTGTTAGGTGCGGCAATAACTTCCGGGTAATACGGTTTTTTACACCCGGCAGTTAACGCGAGAGCAAATAATAAAAATATCCCTTTTTTTATATCTCTCTTCATCTGTCTTGCCAAAATGCGGGTTTTTTATTAGTGCCGGTTAAAGTACAATCTACGCAACTCGGCGTCGACCCATAATACCCGGGGTCGCCCGGGCCCGGAAGTTTACTGGTAGGTATCTGTAATTCGCCGGTGGCTTTATGAAAATTAATATATTGGTCGACCTGGTTCACTGGCCCGTTGCCATCTTTATCAAAATAAAAGTACATATAGGGCTTTAGCTCGCATCCGTCGTTAAGCGGGTCAAGCCATGGCGGCAGCGTCGACTGGTCGACATAAATACGTTTTGTTGTATAGCTGCCTGCGCTTATGTAACCAATAACCGGCTCATTTGCGTCGGTTAATGAGTGTATGTTGCCGTTAATTTGCGATGGCTGTGCATCGAAAATACTGCCCAGCTGTTCAGTATTTTTTTTAAGGTTCTGCCAAAAGCTGTAGGCCTCTTTACTTAGGGCATATTGCCGAACCAGTATGCTATACCTGTGCCGTAGTTTGTCATCGTGGCGCGATATAAAAATTAACAGCAAATCGCTGATAACATCCTGTGCCAACTTTGCCGATGAACCCAGGGAAATAACGTTCGAAGAATGATTTTTCCAGCATACATATATGTTATCATTCACTATGTCGCGCAATAAAACCGTATCGCCGTTTGACTTAAAGTCCGATTCGTAATCCGACGTGTGCACCCAGGTTTCATCATACTCCCACCGATAATACCTTATGTTATCGGAGCTATGTGTGTTTAAATTTATGTCGACACCGTCACTTTTAACTTTATAGGTAACACTGTCAATTGCCGGACTGTTTATAACAGGCACAAATTCTGATGCGTATTCTTTGTTATTTGAGGTTTTTATTTTAAGCCGGTACTTGTGAGTAACGTCGAGATTTAAACCAGGAAAAAAATAAATACCATTACCAGCGGTGCCTAATGGGCGGCTGCTGTTGTCATCGCCCTCAACGGTAACCAATGCATCTGCCACCGGGCTAACTGAAGTGGAGTTTGAAAGCTTTACAGTGCGGTTAAGCTTAATGATAGTCGAATCGGAGCCACTATTAATCACCCCCTCAACAACAAGGTAACTATTAGGCGCGTCAATAACATCCGGGTTGTACGGCTTTTTACAGCCAACCATTACCATCAATGCCATTATATAAAACGCCCGGTTCTTCATTCTGTTATTAATATGATTGCCAGAAGTCTGGCTTTTTATTGCTCCCCACTAATGTACAGTCAACGCAAGATGGGGGCGCTGCGTTATAACCCAGTATAGTTGGCGAGCCTGGGGGCTTAATAGCGTCAATAGGTATTTGCAGTTCGCCGGTTGCTTTGTAAAAATTAATGTACTGGTCAACCTGGTTAAATGGCCCCTGCCCCTCTTTATCAAAATAAACATACAAATATGGTTTTGCCACGCAGCCGTCGCCTAGCGGGTCAAGCCAGGGGGGCAGTGTTGATTCATCTATATAAATCCTTTTAGTTGCATAGTTTCCGGCACTGATGTAGCCAATTACCGGGTCATTCGCATCGGTTAACGAGTGTATATTGCCATTTATTTGCGAGGGTTGTGCATCAAAAATACTACCCAATTGTTCGGTGTTCTTTTTAAGATTTTGCCAAAAATCGTAGGCATCTTTGGTAAGCGCATATTGCCTCACTAATATGCTATACCGGTGCCTTAGCCTGTCATCGTGGCGCGATATAAAAGTTATCGGGAGATCGCTGATCACATCCTGCGCCAGTTTCGCCGACGAACCCAGTGTTATCGTACTCGACGCACTATATCTCCAGCAAACATATATCCCGTCGTTTACGCGGTCGCGTTGTAACACCGTATCACCATTTGATTTGTAGTCAGATTCAAAGTCCGATTCATGAATCCATGTTTCGTTATATTCCCACCTGTAATACCTTAGATTATTGAGGCTGTGGGTGTTTAAATTAATATCGATACCGTCGCTTTTAACTTTATAAGTTACGCTGTCAATTGCCGGGCTGTTTATTACCGGTACAAAATCCGATGCGTATTCTTTATTATCGGCGGTTTTTATTTTGAGCCGGTATTTGTGACTAACATCCAGATTTAAACCCGGGAAAAAGTAAATACCCTTACCTGCCGCGACCAGGAGCCGGCGGCTGTTATCGTCGCCTTCAACACTCACTGTGGCGTCTAATTCAGGGTTAATACTGGTTGAGGCGGAAAGCTTCACGGTATGATTTAGCTTAATTATAGTTGAGTCGGAACCGCTGTTAATCACACCTTCAACCACAAGATAGCTACCCGGCGAAGCTATTGCCGGCGGATCATACGGTTTCCTGCAAGCCGTTATAGTTACAGCCAGCGCAAAAAACAATGTCCTGTATGCCATCCTGTGCCTCATCATCAAAACCTGATATTATAATTAATAAACGGAATAGGGGCTGCAAATATCGACAGCTTATAACCGCTTATTACGCCACTTTGCTCGCTAAAGAAAGTGGAATAAGCATTTTGCCGCCCTGTAATATTGTATACACCAATAGTCCACGAGTTGTGTGTTAGCTGGTGTACCCTGTGATTGCCTTCTATAATAATTGAAAAGTCGGACCTGAAATAATCCGGTATCCGGTATGCGTTTCTATCCGAGTAAAATACGCGCTCAGAGCCCGCATATTCATATTTGGCAATAGGCAATGTTATTGGCCGCCCGGTACTGTACGAAATATCGAACGATACACTATAACGGTGTGTAAAGCGGTAGTTACCATTAAAATTAACCGAGTGTGGTTTGTCGTAATTTGCCGGGTAATACCGGCCACTGTTTATAAACTCACCTGCATAAGGGTCGTTTTGGCGTAAAAAGGTGCGCGAGTAGGTGTAGCTCATCCAGCCGTTTAACTTACCAGCGGTTTTTTTAAGCAAAAATTCGGCGCCGTAAGCTTTGCCCTCGGTGTTTATTACGTCCTGCTCAATATGGTGGTTTAGCAGCAGTACTGCGCCGCTTTTGTAGTCGAGATAGTTTCTGAGCCTTTTGTAATATACCTCAACCGACATCTCGATGGTGTTGGCCTGTGCGTTTTTGAAAATACCTAACGATACCTGGTCGCCGTTTTCGGGCTTAATATTAGGGTCGCTGAGCTTGTAAACGTCTGTTGGAGATATTGACGTTGAGTTCGAAAGCAGGTGGATATATTGATGTAACGTGTTATAGCCAGCCTTTATCGATAAATTGTCGCCCAGCAAATAGCGCGCGGATAGCCTGATGTCGGGACCCAGGTATGTTTTTATAAATTTGCCACTACCATAAGTGGTGCTATCCAGTACGTTGCTGGGTTCTTTCGGTAAATTAGGGGCGTAGTTATTAACTGTTTGCGGGCCAAGGTAGCTGTAAGCGTTAAACCTGACACCTGCACTAATGGTTAAATTATCGGTAACATCAAATTTGTCGCCCAGGTAAACGGCACTTTCCAATGCTTTTTCTGATGGGATAATGTCCGGTGCAATTAATGATTTATCGCTATTGGGTTCAAACGTTCCCGGGTTAATTTTATACAGTATTGAGCTCAGGCCGAAGTTAAGCGTGTGCTTATTGCTTAAATAATAAGTAAAGTCGGTTTTGAAATTCGATTGCATCACCTTAAAACCAAGGTTGTACGCGTTCACCGGGTTGGCACTGCTCGCTACGTTATACTTGTAATTGTCAACACCTGCCGAAATTAAACTGTATAGCTTATTATTGTAGTTATGCTTCCATTTAACATTCAGGTTTTTATTGCTGTATGAGTAGCTCGTATCACTATTTAGTTTAAACTTATCCTGGCTAAGGTAACCACTCAGGTACAAATTATTTTTTTCGTTTATCTGGTGGCTTATACCCAAATTAAAATCGTAAAACGATGCCTGGCTATGTTTATACGATTCGGGCAGCAACTTCAATAACCAATCGGAGTAAGTGGTGCGGCCGCCAAAAATAAACGAGGTTTTATCGCTGCCCAGCGGGCCTTCAATGTTAAGCCTGCTTGTCAGCAGGCCTATTCCTGCCGAACCGGTAAATTTCTTTTTGTTGCCTTCCCTGTTGGTAATATCCAAAACGGATGATAAACGCCCGCCAAATTTTTCAGGAATACTGCTTTTGTAAAGCTCTATATCCTTTACAATGTCGGGGTTAAAGGCCGCGAAAAATCCAAAAAAGTGTGCGGGGTTATAAATGGTATTACCATCAAGTAAAATCAGGTTCTCATCCGCCGCACCGCCGCGTACGTTAAAGCCGGTTGTAGCTTCGCCTACTGATGTAACCCCCGGAAGTGTCAAAACAACTTTTAGAACATCAGCTTCGCCAAATGCAGTTGGAATTTGTTTAATGTTTTTAATATCCAGCTTTGCTACGCCAAGATCGGTACTCCTTACATTCGCCACTTTCTCTGCCGAAATTTTAACCTCCTTAAGACTGTTGATTTGTTCCTGCATCTCAATGTTCAGCTTGCCATCGGTATACAGTATTATCTGGCGGCGGGTGTCGCGCATTCCCAGGCCCCGTACCAGCAAAGTTTGCCGGCCACGCGGTAAAGTAATTGAGAAGAAACCAAATTGGTCTGATGCCGCGCCGGTTTTAGTATTTGCCACGTAAATAGTAGCGCCCGTAACAGCCTCGCCCGATTTAATATCACGTATATAGCCGCTCAATATAGCCTTCCCCGGCTTTATCGTATTGGTTTTTACCCCAATTTCGTAAAGTTTGTTTTCCGTGGTTGCATCGGGCACCTTTTTTTCAGCCTCTTGTGTATAGTCTGCAACGGGCGCCTGGCTAACCGGTGTATTTGTATGTACCTGCGAATAACCCAGCGCCAGTTCCGTACGTATTTGCCGGCCTTTGGTAATAAATACCTGTTGCTGCTGGTTAACGGCATACACAAATGCCGTTTTCTTAAAAGCGAGGTCTAAAACTGCATTCAGTGGTTGCTGTGTTACCTGCAGGGTAACCCTTAAACTATCAAACTGCGCAGGGTCATAATAAAAATGATAGCTGCTTTTTGATTCAAGCTCGTTTACAAGTTGTGATATGGTGGCTTGCTGAAAGTTCACAGTAAACAGCTTTGTGCTATTTTGCTGAGCCGAAACAGCTTGTAAAAAAACCAGGAAGCAAAAACTTGCGAGGTATATTTTTCTCATGTTAGTTTGATAAGTGGTCGTAATAGGTTGCAACTTTAACCAGGGATTCTTCGGGGTTGGCGTGGAAATCCAAATCATTTGCACTGATGAATTTTCGTATTTCTTTCTTCCTGTCTTTAAAAATGTCGAGAACCGCCCCCTTGCTGCCTGCGCTATGGTAAACGTTATTTTTTTTGATATAAAAGTCCTTCGAGAAGCTGAAATAGTTCTCCACCCCGTTTGTATTGCTGGTGGTAGTTTGTATAGTTTTTGAATATTTGCCCAGTACCTCCGATTTTCCGTTATAAAGCTGCCTGTAATACCCCGATTTTACATCGCCGCCAGGAGCAAGTGTATCGGCATTTAAGTTGATAAAATGCCCGCCCAAATAGTCAAAGGTTTTAACCCGTTCTTTAATCGCTATAAACTTTGATACCCGGCTCGGGTACAACACCACCAAATCGTCATTATTAATATCGTACAACATTGATATGTTGTTGTACAAAGTACCGTCATAGTAAACCGAGCCTTTGGTAAAGCCATTTATATCCATGTAGTAGCCATTGCCTTTTATATGCGGATCGTAAAAATAATATTCGGGTCCTGTGTAAATAGGTGCCTGTATGCCAATGCTGGTATTATATAGTGTTACGGCATTATTAAGGGCATTTTGCTGCGAACTGCTGTCGCCGGGTGCCGTTTGTGCCCACGCATTTCGCGCAAAAAAAGCGCAAAGCAACAGCACTGCTGAGAACAGGTAAATAGGTTTATTCATGAATTTAGGTTAGTGGGCGCTAAAGGTTAAAAATGGAATTTACGCCAGTTTGCGCTAAAAAACAAGCATTTACGCCGTTTTTTTGAAAAAAACTGTATTTTTAGTTTAAAACCTTACCTTAGTGTACTCAAAACAATATAACTGCTATAATATTGTTACAAACCCCAATCTAAATTTATTGACATGATATGTAATATTGGGGACATTTTAACCCCACCCCTATATGAAATCATTAAAAGTTTTAGCGATTGTTTTATTGGCTATGTTTAGCTTCAGCACGGTAAATGCCCAGGTTACTCATCATAAAAGACCCCATCACAGACTGCATCATAAAAGGCATCATAGCAAAAGGCACATACGCCGCCGCCCTGTCACCAAAAGATAAAGCACAAAAAAGGCCCGGTAAAAAAATTACCGGGCCTTTTACTTTTTGTATGTTTTTATTAGAGCTTGCGCTTTACCTCAACATTTTCGTAAGCCTCAACTATATCACCAACTTCAATATTATTAAAGTTCTGGATGTTTAGGCCGCATTCGTAGCCGGTGGCAACTTCTTTAACATCGTCTTTAAAGCGTTTCAATGATGCCAGCTCACCGGTGTAAATTACCACACCCTCGCGGATGATGCGTATTTTGCTGTTCCTGGTAATTTTACCATCAAGCACCATACAGCCGGCAATAGTACCAACCTTGCTGATCTTAAAGGTTTCCCGTATTTCAACATTTGCAACAATCTTCTCTTCGAAGGTTGGTGCAAGCATGCCCTCCATAGCGGCCTTTATCTCATTTATCGCATCGTAGATGATCGAGTAAAGCCTGATGTCGATCTGCTCGGCCTCGGCCAATTTACGCGCACCGCCTGAAGGACGTACCTGGAAGCCGATAATTATCGCATCTGATGCCGAAGCCAGCAATACATCCGACTCGGATATCTGCCCTACAGCTTTCGATATAATATTTACCTGTATCTGTTCGGTTGATAGTTTCAATAACGAATCTGATAACGCCTCGATCGAACCATCCACGTCGCCCTTAACAATAATGTTAAGTTCCTTAAAGTTACCAACTGCCAAACGGCGGCCAATTTCATCAAGTGTAATGTGTTTCTGCGTACGTAAACCTTGTTCGCGTTGTAACTGTAAACGTTTGTTGGCAATTTCGCGGGCTTCAACTTCGCTTTCAAGTACGTTGAACTTATCACCCGCAGTTGGTGCACCCTGCATACCCAGCACCTGTACCGGTGTTGACGGGCCTGCCGAATCTACACGCTGACCGCGCTCATTTGTTAATGCCTTAACACGACCGCTGTAACAGCCTGCCAGTATCGGGTCGCCTACTTTTAAACGGCCTGCCTGCACTAAAATGGTGGTAACAATACCACGGCCTTTATCCAAAGCAGCTTCTATAACGGTACCAACGGCACGTTTATTAGGGTTGGCTTTCAGTTCCA
>Ga0105240_10012464_pt1 | contig 11730 bp, 13 predicted proteins | sample KBSC54metaG_FD_80426 | JGI IMG/M metagenome (GOLD analysis project Ga0105240, IMG submission 80426) | Corn rhizosphere microbial communities from Kellogg Biological Station, Michigan, USA - KBS C5-4 metaG | ecosystem: Host-associated > Plants > Roots > Rhizosphere > Soil | place: Michigan, USA...
CTCGAACCGCCTAAAACCTCGGCATAAATGTGCGCACCGCGTTCCAGCGCAAAATCCAAATCCTCCAACACCAACGCCCCCGACCCTGAACCAGGCACGAATCCACCGGCAGTAATACTCATCGGCCTTGATGCCTTTTCAGGAGTATCGTTAAACTTACGGGATAGTACCCGCATCGAGTCGAACGCGCCATAAACATAGGTGTCCACATGTTCGGTGCTGCCAACCAGCATCCGTTTTGCATAGCCATCTTTTATATATTCGTAGCCCATTAAAATAGCCTGCGTGCCTGTGGCACAAGCGGATGAATTGGTCACTATTTTATTTCCCAGGCCCAATCTGCCCGAAATATAGGACGTTACGCCGCTATTCATCGCCTGCTCAACTACGCGTGAACCAAGCTTTTTGGCTTCCTTGTTATCTACTTTGGCTATAACGTTTTTCATGGCCTCGGTATCAGCAATACTATTGCCAAATACACAGCCTGTCTCCCAGCGCGGTTCGTCGGTTTCGTAGCCCATTCCTGAGTCGGCCCAGGCATCCATAGCGGCGGCTAAGCCGTATCCAATGTTAGTACCTTTAAGTCCGTGAAAAACGACCTCAGAGATGTAGTTTTTTGTTTTTAAGCTCTCCCAGTCGAAAGCGGGCATACCCGCAACCTGGCAACTAAAATTAAGTTCCTGGTAACGGGGCATAAATTTTATACCCGATATGCCATTTTGTATAGCATGTAAAAAAGCCGGAATACCTACGCCGTTTGGCGATACTACACCCATCCCGGTTACCACTACACGCTTACCCATTTTTTTTTAAGTCGATATTTTTTATAATGCCCGAAAACATACCGCTTGCAACTAATTCGTGTTCACTGTCAAGCATCTCCACATAACATTTTAATTTGCCGAAGCGAAAATATTGTTTTTTAGAAACCACCGTAACTTTTTGCCCGGGCAAAACCATTTTAAAAAAGGATACGTCTGTTGATGTGAGCAGGGGAAATAAATTCTCATCATCGTCAAAATTCAAGTCCGTCTCCTTCAAAATTAAAAATATACCTAAAACTACCAGGCCAATTTGCGCCATAATTTCAGTGATAATCACGCCGGGTGTTACCGGGTTGCCAGCAAAATGGTCCTCATAAAAAAAGGAGTCCTGCTTTAGTGTGTACTCGCCTCTAACCTCTTTTTCACTCAGCAGCGATATGTTATCTACAAAACGGAAAGACGATTTATATGGTAAATGGTTTAATATATGATTGTTCATGTATGCATTTAAATTATTATTACCGGCAGTGCTCACCTCCGTCAGCATGAATAATTGAACCATTTATCCATGCGGCCTCGTCAGTACACAGCAGGTAGATAACACCGGCAACGTCATCTGGTTTTGTCAATCTTTTAAAAGGGTTGCGTTCAGCCCCCATTGCTAATAATTTTTCACTCCCGGGGATCATTTTTAACGATGCTGTTGCGGTTACGCCGGCTTGTATGATGTTGGTTTTCAATCCATAAATACTAAACTCAACCGCCATATATTTCGCCAGGCTTTCTAAAGATGCTTTAGCAATAGATACCGCTGCGTAACCTTCCCAGTACTTGTGTGCGCCCTCGCTGGTAAGGCCTGTAATGCGTCCGTCGTTATTAAAAAGGCCGGCATTTAAAATCGATTTTGTCCAATCCAGCAAACTGTTGCTCATGGCGTAGGTGGTCATTTGAATATCATCAATTGACAGCGTGTTATACGCTTCGTCGCCTGTATTATCCTTAATGGTGAGCGGTTTTAAATTACCGCGGGCAATACTGTGAAGCAATAATTTTACGCTGCGTTCAGGAGCGATACCGGCAAATTCGGTCACGAAGGATTCCCGTGCGGTCGCATCCAGTGCATTAATGTTGTACGGTAAAATTTTTACGGAATTGGACTGCGCAATTTGAACAAGTTGTTCTTTAAGGGCTTTATCGGCGGTTTTATTCTCGCGGTAAATAACAGCTATGTTCATGCCGTGTTTGGCCAGTTTTTCGGCCGCGGCAAAGCCGAATCCACCCGAACCACCCAAAATAACCGCCCATAAATCTTTAAATTGTAGATGTTTATCCATTAAAACTCCTTAAACCTTTGCAGTTTTAACCTGTCCTTGTTATGTTAACGTTAACTTATTGGGTGCAATACTCCTTAATTAGCCGTCAAAGTAAGCAAAAATAGCTTAAATATAGTGTATGTATTACATATATTATAACAATTGGCGCGCTTGTATGTTACATGTCAGTAACAATTATGGTTGATTTTGGCAAACCGCCAATTTTTGCACTTAATTGAGTTGCCGAAACTTATATTTTATTTATGTTTGATAACTATGAAAACTGTTAATAAATGGAAAACGCTCTTTGTTTTCCTGTTGATTGCCGGGTTTGCCAAAACAACATCTGCCCAGCAAAAATTTGAAAAGGCTGAATTTTACAAGGTGATGGATGAAGGCAATTTAACTGCTATAAACAACCAGATTGAAATTGTACAAGCTTCATCATCGCCCTATAAAGTAGGATACGAAGGCGCCCTGTTAATGCGTAAGGCAGACAAGGTAGCGGTGCCGGGGCAAAAGCTGAAATTCTTTAAGGCCGGCCGGATAAAATTAGAAACAGCATTGTTGGCTGACAATGATAATACTGAATATCATTTTCTTAGGCTTGCCATTGAAGAGCACGCACCTAAAATTGTGAAGTACCATTTTGATATTGAAAAAGACAAAGCAATTGTGCTGAAAAATTTCAAAAGCCTGCCTGAATCGGTGCAGCATGCTATCAGAGATTATTGTAAAAAATCAAAAGTTCTGCATGCGGAAGAATTGTAACTTTGTGCCCCAATGAGTAAAAAAGTCCTGGCAATTTACTATACCCAATCAGGCCAGATGGGAGAAATTATTGAGACGTTTACCGCCCCGCTTGTGGAAGCCGGCGCATCTGTCGAAAAAGTACAGGTGAAATTGGTAAAAGATTATGAATTCCCCTGGACAGGCAAGCGCTTTTTTTCGGTAATGCCCTCATGCGTACTGGGTATCCCGGAGCCCATCGAGCCCCTGAATTTAAAGGAAACTAGCTACGACCTGGTTATTTTAGGCTACCAGCCATGGTTTTTATCACCAAGCATTCCTACAAACTCCTTGCTGCAAAGCGATGAGTTTAAGGCGATAATAAAAGATACGCCTGTAGTAACGATAAGCGCCGGGCGTAATATGTGGATTAACTCCTACGTCAGGGTACGGAAGATGATAAAGGATGCAGGCGCAAATTTAGTTGGCAACATAGCATTGCTGGATAAACACCCCAATCCGATAAGTTTTGTAACTATTTTTTATTGGATGCTAACCGGCAAAAAAGACAGGTATTTAAATATTTTCCCCAAGCCCGGCGTTTCCGAACAGGACATTGCTGCAACAGTTACATACGGTGCAACGGTGGCCACTCATCTTGAAAATAACAGATGGGACACATTACAAGACGAGTTAATAGCCCAAAAAGCAGTAGAAATTAACTATAAGCTGATGTTTATTGAGGCACGTGCCAAACCGATATTTGCTGTGTGGGCCAAGATTATTGCCGGAAGAAAGAATCGCACACCCTGGCTCAGCGCATTTAAATATTATCTTTTTGTTGCATTATTTTTGGGCGCGCCTGTTTTATTAACGCTCGATGCAATATTTTTAAAACCTTTTTCGTCAAAACGAATTAAACGTAATAAATTAAAATACTTACAAGTAATAAATTAACATCACCCTAAAAATGTCTGACACCAAAGTTTATATCAACCATACCGCCGCGTTTTTCCCAAACGAGCCTGTTTCGAACGACGAAATGGAGCAGTACCTGGGGTATATTGATAATAGGCCATCAAAATCGAAAAAAATTGTACTGCGCAACAACGGTATAGTAAACCGTTATTATGCGCTTGATAAGGAACACAAATCCACCCATACCAATGCCCAGATGACTGCTGAGGCAGTAAGGGCATTGTTTGATAACGACCCGGAGAAAATGAAAGGTCTGGAATTGCTTTCATGCGGAACTTCATCGCCCGACCAGATGATGCCTAGCCACGGCGTAATGACACATGGCTGGATACCCGAAGTTGGAGGCATTGAGGTGGTATCGCCATCTGGCGTTTGCTGCGCCGGGATGCATGCTTTAAAATATGCCTACCTGGCTATTAAAGCGGGCGAGGTTACAAAGGCGGTGGCAACGGGTTCGGAACGGTTTTCAGGTTTGCTGGTATCGGAAGTTTTTGAAGAGGAAGCGCAAAAACTGAAAGAGATGGAGGAAAACCCTTTCATTGCTTTCCAGAAAGATTTTTTGAGATGGATGCTAAGCGATGGCGCGTCGGCATTTTTGATGACGGATAAACCAAACGAGGAAGGCTTGTCATTACGTGTTGAATGGATAGAAGGTGTATCATACGCAAACGAAATGGCTACCTGCATGTATATGGGAGGCGAAAAGCAGGAAGACGGCACCCTAAAAGGCTTTATGGATTATACGCCCGAAGAGATTATGACGAAATCCATCTTCAGCGTAAAACAGGATATTACATTATTGAGTGATAATATTGTGCCGTTAGGGGGCAGAAAGATTAAAGAGATATTTGAGAAAAAAGGGCTCGGCGTCGACGATATAGACTACTTTTTACCGCATATCAGCAGTAACTTCTTCAAGAGCAAGATTTACGACATGATTGAGATCTATGGAGGCGGTATCCCTTACGAAAAATGGTTTATCAACCTTTATACTGTGGGTAATGTGGGCGCTGCGTCAATTTACCTGATGATTGACGAACTGTTTAAGAGCGGTCGTTTAAAGAAAGGCGAAAAAATTCTTTGCCTGGTTCCTGAAAGCGCTCGTTTCTCGTATATGTATGCCATGCTCACCGTTTGTTAAGTAGCCCAAATGAAGAAGGATGAAGTGCCACAGGATTTAAGTTCGCTTGGAAAAATTACCAAAGAAGTTTGTTATGCAACCGATAGCGATGGTAAATATGTAACTGAATTAAGCAGCGGCTGGGATGTAAAAATCACAGCGCTTGATACAGCCTGGGGCGATATTCAAAAACGGGTTGCAGCCGCAAAGCAACAGGTGCTGGACGGCAAAGCAAGTCCCCTTTTATTTTTTATGGAATACCGGTTAATGGACGTTGCTATTTTAGCCGGCTACACCGGCTTTTGGAAGTGGCAGGTAAAAAGGCATTTAAAGCCTGAAGTATTCAAAACATTGTCCGACAATAAATTACAAAAATACGCCGAAGCGTTTAATACCAAGGTGGATGACCTTAAAACTATGACCGTGCATGAAGATTGATTTCGAACATCGTCAGGCTGCACATTGTGAATCGGGCGTAACCAGCAACTTATTGTGGAATGCATCGGGTGGTAAAATTACCGAGCCGTTAGCCTTTGGCATCGGGGCAGGGCTGTTTTATGTTTACGTACCTTTTATAAAGATTAATAATGGCCCGGCGATAGCTTTTCGCACATTCCCGGGGCATATATTTAAACGCACTTGTAAATCGCTGGATATTGCGGTTACCAGCAAAAAATTTGGCTCCAAAGAAAAAGCTCAAATTTATTTGGATGAATGCCTGGATAATGGCCATGCAGTTGGTTGCCAGGTGGGCGTTTATTATTTGCCTTATTTTCCGAAAGAATACCGTTTCCATTTTAACGCGCATAATCTGATAGTTTATGGCAGAGACAGCGAAAACTATTTAGTTAGCGACCCCATAATGGAGGGTACAAACGTAATGGATAGTTACCAATTGGAAAGGGTGCGTTTTGCAAAAGGAGCATTATCGCCTAAGGGGCATATCTATTATCCCAAAGAAAATAAAGAAATTACTGACGACCAAATAAGGCAGGCGATAAAAGGCGGCATCAAAAAAAATGTGTATAACATGCTGAACATTCCCGGCAGCTTTGCAGGGGTAAGCGGCATAAAAAATACCGGCCTAAAAATAAAAAAATGGCGCGACAAACTTGGTCTGGAGAAAGCAGGCTTGTACCTGGCCCAAATGGTACGTATGCAGGAAGAGATTGGCACCGGCGGCGGCGGCTTCCGTTACATATACGGCGCATTTTTGCAGCAGGCAGATGTTTACCTGCCGGGCAACCATTTGGCCGATATCAGCAGTATATTTACTAAGGCTGGTGATATGTGGCGCACAGCAGCAGTTCACGCGGCCGGCATTTACAAAGGCCGCATAGGCAGCCAGGAAGATTTTAATACAATGGGCGATTACCTGCTTGAAATTGCGGCTATTGAAAAAGCTGCCTTTGAAACTTTAAAGCAAATAAAATGGCAGTAAGCACTCCGTTAGCTATTGACGTTGCCGAGATGGGCTTTAAATATCCGGGCAATGCCGAGGTGTCGTTTTCAAAACTCAATTTAAAAATAGTAAAAGGCGAACGTTTCGGACTGTTTGGCCCAAATGGCGCAGGCAAAACTACACTGATAAGCCTGATGACAGGTCTGCTCAATGCTGATGAGGGACACATTAAACTTTTAGGACAAGAAGTTGGGAAACATAACAAGGCAGTTAATAAGCTGTTTGGCTTTGTGCCGCAGGATTTCTCATTTTACCAGGAGCTAAGCCCGGTTGAAAACCTTCAATTTTTCGGCGCCTGGAGCGGTTTAGACAAACAAACAATTAAACAGCGCACCGACGAGCTGCTGGATATTTTAGGATTGGATGAAGTACGCAACAAACCGGTCGACAAGTTTAGTGGCGGCATGAAGCGAAGGGTTAATTTGGCTATCGGCGTAATACACAAACCGGAAATTATATTTTTAGATGAGCCCACGGTAGGAGTGGATGTACAAACCCGCCACGCGATTATTGCTTACCTTTTGGAATTGAATAAAGGCGGAACAACGCTTATTTACACCTCCCACCAGCTAAGCGAGGCCGAAGATCTTTGCAAACAAGTTGCCCTGATTGATAATGGCAAAATAATCGCAGAGGACAGCTTGGACAAATTGATGGCCGATCATAAGCAGGAAAGCCTTGAACAGATGTTTTTAAACTTAACCGGAAAGGATATCAGGAACGATGTTTAAGTTAAAGGCCACCATAATAAAGGATATCCGGATTTTGCTGCGCGATAAGGTGGGCATATCGCTCATGTTTGTTATGCCTATTATTTTGGTGGTGGTGGTTACCAGCATCCAGAATAGTACTTTTCAACTGGTTAACAAAAACCGGCTGTCGATACTCATCAATAACAGCGATACCGGGCAGGCAAGCAAGCAACTGGTAAAGGCCATTGGTAAAATCGGGATGTTTAAGGTATCTCAGGTAAAAGGCTCTCAAACCGAAAAGTCGATAACTGAAGTTATGCACCAGCAGGATGCGATGCTGGGTGTTATTATCCCGGCAAATTTCTCTGTAAAAGTAACTGCAAAATCAAAAAGCATAGCAGGCAAGGCACTCACCAGCTTTGGTTTGCAAGGCGATACCGCAAAAAAGGTTGGTGACGTTGATCCGTTAACATTGTATTATAACCCCGTGCTGCAGGAGTCTATCCGTTTATCCGTAAAAGGTGCTATAGGCAGCGCATTACAACTGGTAGAGAGCCGGGAAACGCTAAGGAGCCTGTACTTCTCGATCAACGAAAAGCAACTTCCGCAAAACCTGGAGGATGAAATGCTGAATAATAAAACTGCGATCAATGAAATTCCGGTAAGTAAGGACGGTACGCGCACTACGCCGAACGCTTCTCAACACAATGTGCCGGCATGGACAATTTTTGCCATGTTCTTCATCATTATGTCCTTAGGTGGCAGCGTGGTAAGGGAGAAAGTAAGCGGCAGTTTTATTCGCCTGAAGACATTGCCTACTAATTATATGGTGGGCCTTTTGTCCAAACAGATAGTGTACCTATTGGTTACCATGCTGCAGGCGGCAGTGATATTCTCGATCGGCATATGGCTATTTCCGTTTTTTGGCCTGCCGGCGCTTAATTTACCGTCGGATTTACTGGCGTTGATTATCGTTACGATAGTTTGCGGCTGGTGCGCGGTCAGCTATGCTATTTGCGTAGGCGTATTTGCAGATACACAAGAGCAGGCAAATGGCTTTGGTGCGGTATCAATAGTTATACTGGCTTGCATAGGCGGTTTAATGGTACCCAGTTTTGCAATGCAGGGCTTTTTTAAGTCTGCGGCTGATATTTCGCCGATGCACTGGTGTTTACAGGCCTACTACACTTTATTCCTCGAAGGTGGGAAATTAAAGGATGTTGTAAACAATATCATACCTTTGTTTATTATTACACTTGTATTTCAATTTGTAACCTTTATCGGGTTAAAACGAAAGAATTTAATATAATTGCCTCAATGGAGACTACAGCACTCAAAGAACAACTAAAAACCCAAATCATAAAGTTTTTAAACCTTACAGATCTTACCCCATCCGATATAAAAGACGATGAGCCATTATTTGGCGATGGCCTGGGCCTGGATTCCATTGACTCACTCGAACTTATCGTATTGCTAAAAAAAGAATACGGCATCGATATCCGCGATCCCCGTGAAGGCCGTAAAGTGCTGGTTGATGTGGCTACTATGGCGGATTATATCCAGGAACACGGGAAGAAATAACCAGAATTTAGCGAATTTCAAAGATTTGTTTCTGTATTCCGATTTCTGGGAATTGAAGATAGAATGGCTAAATGTTTCTAATTATTTGCTAAATGGAATTAAATCTTCTTGTTATCAGAACGGGTGACCCTAAACGATTAGCCGACTTTTATTCCTTATTTAATATTGCGTTTAGTTATCACCGCCATGGAAATTCCCCCTTGCATTACGGCGCTAAACTGGGAAACGTTTTACTGGAAATTTATCCGCTTTCGAAGACTCAACCAAGCGCAGACCTAAATTTACGCACAGGTTTTTCTGTTGATGATTTTGATGCTGTAATGGAGCGGTTGAAATTGGCAAACGTGATATTTGATGTGGAACCAAAAGAAACAGACTTTGGTTTTATGGCTGTTATCTTAGACCCCGATGGCCGAAAGATGGAATTGTATAAAAAGTAATTACAACTTAATAAACGTTGCAGACATTTTAAAACAAACCCGATCCCCATCACTCAACTTGGCAGTAATATTGATTATTTCTTCGACAATCTTATAGTTCATTTCCAGCTGCGCCGAACCTGCAACTATCGGATCAATCATCCCAATAAATTTTAAGTTGCCCGCCTTTTTAAGTTGTATTGGCTGTTTCAATGCACTCCCCAGGATATCTTTAATAATTTGTAATATACACGCTCCCGGCACCACAGGCTGACCCGGAAAATGACCTTTAAAAATAGAACTGCCGGGGTTAATGGATAACTCGGTTTTTATAACGCCATCTGTGTGCGTTAAGCTGTCTACAATAAATAAATCATCAATCCCTGCTTCCATGTCTCACAATTAAATCGCCGAAACCAGCATTAATGAATGATATTTATTTTGATAGTGGTTGTATAGCAATATTTTTTTGGGAGTAGCGGTAAACTCAGGGGTTTCCAAAATAGCTTTGGGTACGACGCCCTGTTTTAGAATGTTTGTCGCCAGCCATAAGGCAAATGTGGATGCGACGGTGTATTCACCACAGAGATGCTTGTAAACAGCCAGGGTGATGTTTTTAAACAGCGAGTCGCAAACCCGGGTGTAGACAGCATCATTCCTTGTGTCGCCGTTTTTGCCGGTAATTACAAGGTCGATATCGGCAGCCGTTAACGAATGTTCGAGTAAAAATGCAGTGATGCGCTTTTCAAGGTCGGCTGGTTTATAAAAGAACGTATGTCCAATTAACTCTGCCTGGTTATCAGGCGATGGTTTATCTGTTAACAGGAAAAAACCTGCGCCTTCGCCGCCAATCGTTCCTTTAGTGTTATGGTCGTATAACGACAGATTGGTCACGGACTCGCGTTTGTATAAACCCAAACGGGTTAAAACGGTAAAGCTGGTGTCGACCATTTCTTCTGTTCCGCCCACCAATATGTTATCGGCTTCATGCTCATTTAAAAGCATGGTAGCATCAAGCAGCGCACTTTCAAATGACATGCCCTTATGCACAAAGGTGTTGTTGTATGCGTGGCATTGCAGCATCAGGGCTATTTGAGCTGCTACCGTATTGTGGGTTGACTGTATGAAGGCGGTAGGAGGGAGCAACTCTTCTTCCTGTTCAATTATTCGGGTTAAAAACGTAACGGTATCTTCCATGCAGCCAAAGGCTGTGCCGGTGACTATAGCGCCGGGCATTTCAACATTGCCATTTATCAAACACTCCTTTGCCGCTGATACGCCCATTTTTATCACGTGGCTCATCCGCCGTATTTGTTTTGGGTCAATGAACTGTTTATAATCAGGCTCAATGGCCCTTAAACGCGTGCCTTCGTATTCAACAACGTCAGTTAAAAAGCCCTGCTTGCCAAAGGTATTTTGAGCAGATATACAGGCCGATGAGCGGATATACACTTTCATGGTTAAACTGCCGAAAATATTAAAGATGTACAATTGCCGCCAAAGCCAAACGAATTCGACATTACGTGCTTTATATCCTGGCCTTTCAGGTATTTAGTTTCAGGTTCAAATGGCAGGTCGCTAATCCGTGTTTTAAACCTCAGGTTGGGATAAATTAACCCGTGTTTGATGGATAGTACAGAGAACACCGCCTCAATCCCTCCGCTTGCACCCAGCGTATGCCCGGTAAATGATTTAGTCGAGCTTACAGGTGGGTAGTTTGGATCGAATAACCGCTTAACCGCTGTACCTTCAGCGCTGTCGTTGTTTTGAGTGCCGGTACCATGCAGGTTAATGTAACTGATATCGGACGGTTGCAGGCCGCTTTTTGTCAGCGCACCTTTCATTGCCATGTATGAGCCCGTACCTTCGGGCGAAGATGCCGTTTGGTGATAGGCATCGTTGCTGTTATTATAGCCGCTCAATTTGCAGTAAGCGGGTTTGGTTAATGTTTTAACAACTTTGTCTGAAACCAGTACCACGTAACCGGCGCCTTCGCCAAGGTTTAAGCCTTCGCGGTGCTCGTCAAACGGCTTGCAAAATTCTTTGTCGAGTATCATTAAAGTATTAAAGCCATTTAACGTAAACTTGGTAAGTGCATCAACTCCGCCCGCTACCGCCACGTCGAGCATATTGTTTTTTATCAGCCTGGCAGCGTAGAATATCGCGTTGGCCGATGATGAGCAGGCTGTGCTGATAGTAGTCATAAAATCGGTAATGCCCAATTGATCGGCTACAATCTCTGTCATGCTGCCGCACTCGTGGTCGAATACGTTTTTCAGTTTGCCCTTGCTGTTATCAGCCAAAAACTCCACGAAAAAATCTTCGCTTTTATCCATACCACCAACCGAGTTAGCCGAAACAAAACCGGTGCGCAGCTCCTGTAAGTTTGGAATAGCCGCATCGTTTAATGCTTCGCGTGCTGCAACGAGGCTCAGTAGCGCCGTGCGGCTGTTGTGGGTGGTGGGGCCAGTGATAGCAATCAATTCCTCGTCGGTTAGTTTAACTTCAGCTACGGGCAGCTTATGGCGGTGTATGGTATTAAGCAAGGTGATATCCGCCATTCCGGCCTCACCGCGTTCGAACGCAGAAAGGTGTTCCGTTACATTATTCCCTATCGCCGAAATTACACCCACACCTGCCACGTAAACTGATTGACTCATATCGCTATTTAA
>Ga0105240_10012467_pt1 | contig 11728 bp, 15 predicted proteins | sample KBSC54metaG_FD_80426 | JGI IMG/M metagenome (GOLD analysis project Ga0105240, IMG submission 80426) | Corn rhizosphere microbial communities from Kellogg Biological Station, Michigan, USA - KBS C5-4 metaG | ecosystem: Host-associated > Plants > Roots > Rhizosphere > Soil | place: Michigan, USA...
ATGAGAGACATGACGGCAATGAAGAATACCCCGGCTAGAGCGGGTCCGATCCAATCCATTGGTGAAGCTGACATAGAAATCCTCCTACTGCACTGTGAGTGCGCGATGTCGATCACTACTCCAACGAACACCGCCCCGAGACGCCAGTCGGTCCAATACGCAGGTGATGGCAGGGCGTGTTACCTCCGCAAAGTCGTATTCAATGTGGTGGACGGTCCCGCTCAGATCTCTGCGAACCACAATCCCGCTGGACTCCAATTCCCGGAGGTTCTCGCAAGAACCTTCTTCGAGGTCAACGTGATTGACGGGCAAGCAACCAATCTTGCTCGCCCGTAACATCGTTTGTGCAGTTGATTGCTGGAAGCCTGTGACACGGTCTCTGGTTTCAGCATTCCTAGAGTCCTGCCGCCTGCTCCCAGTCAGTGAAGACAAAATCCGCGAGGTCTTTGCGTGACCTGGGCGCCGTCTCCATCTGTTGCAGGAAATCCGGGAGCGACCCTACTTCTCCCAAATGCCCGAGCGCCCACACCGTGACCGGAGTGTAATCAGATGGCAGCCGGAAGCTCTCGATGGCTTTTGCTTTGTCGAACCCTGCCATTCCGTGCATATAGAGGTCGAGAGCTGCTGCTTGTAGACACATGTTGGCGGATGCTGCCCCGGTGTCGTGTTGCGCATGACCGTTCTCGCTCCCATCCTTCACCATGGTTGTTTTCGCAACCGACAAAATCAGCACTGGCGCGGTACCTGCCCAGGACTTATTGAAGTCAATTAGAGCCTCGAAGATTCGCTGGTAGGCTGCTTCACCTTTACGGCCGACCAGAAAGCGCCATGGCTGTTCGTTATAAGAAGACGCTGCCCAAGAGGCAGCAGTGAAGATCTTCTGCAGGTCTTCGCGAGAGACAGGCTCTTCACTGAAAGCGCGGGGAGACCAGCGCTTCAACAACAGCTCGTGGACGCCTGTTTCAGATGGACCTGCTTTGATCGTATCGAGATGATTTGGCATGACGAAAGCCCTCCCGGACCAGCATTGGCCCGTTTGAATGTTTGAATGAAGCGGGTTTTAGCTCTTGGTGAAACCGATAGTTACAGCGGTCCCGAGCAGGCCGACGAGTACGATGCCGATGGCCAATTGGAGAGGCACCGGGCCCACATTCGGCGCTCCTGCTGCAAACTCCGGATCGACGAAAGCTACTCCAGGGAAGATGGGCGCTGCAAAAATACCGAACCAGTAGACAGACGCGATGAGAGCTGCCAATAGCAAAGCCTCGCGGCTTAGCACTCTATGGCGAAACAGAACAGCAATCGTGAGGCCGGCGAGTAGCGCCCCCATCAAGATGCCCTGTGCGTTATGGAACTTTGCGTGTGGAGACCAAAGCGGATTCTTAATGTGCTGCGCCCCGGAAGCCAGGAAGTAATCAGCGAGAAGTCCACCAATTCCTGTAATGAAAGCTACGAAAGCGACTAACCACCGTGCCAATTCCATGAAACCACCTCCTTCATCGTTGAAACGGAATACGCCAAACCCCACAGGGGCTACGCTGCCGGGATAGAGCTGCGCAGACTGAACGGCAACGGAGTGAAACTCTCAGCAATCTGGAGTTGTTGGCGCATGAGTTCACCGATCTTGGCGTCTTGCCGTGCGGCGGCGGTAGCTTCGGCGTCAACCCACTGCGCATAGTTCACTACTTTGGTGCGATCGAGACTCAAGTGGAGGTTCGCGGAGATGAAACCGGGAACGTAACGGAGAGTTTGCTGCGAACTCCGCGACAAGAACTCGATCAGTTCGTCGGCGCGTTCCGGCTTGACGGTGTAGGTATTGATGAGAGTGAGCTGGCCGTTGTTTGGAATGAGCTTCGTTATGCCTTCGTCGCTTGCACTCCTCGATTTGAATATGCCTACCAGATTGAACGGCGTCGGCGCTGACGGGCCGGCAACCTCGGTCGTTTCCTTCATAAGGATCGTGATGGCCGGATTTTGTCGCATACCGGCCAAGACGTCCATACTCCGCCACTGACCGTAGTTCACAATCTGGCTCCGGTCGGCGCTCACATGGAAATTGAAAGAGACGAAGCCGGGTTGGTGCCGAACGACACTCTTTGCTGAACGGATCAGATACTCAAGCACTTCCTCGACCCGGTCCGGTGACACGTTGTAGGTGTTCATCGTCGTGGCGTACCCCAAACTCACGTCAAGAGTCGTGAGTCCCTGGCCCGCGTTGAGTTCTGAGCTTTTTTCGATGTCTGCAAACATGATGATTCCTCCCGAAGTGCGTTGTGTTCAGAGGCCCAAACTGAAAATTCATCCTCGTGTCACAGCGCTCTACACCTCTAAAACTATTCGGCTACAGGGATACCGTCGATAATCAGAACTCCATATCCTGTTATCAGGACTCTAATTTTGCTAGTCTGATTGTGACTATGGACCCGTTCCTCGATCTCATTCGACTTCTGCAACCTAGTTGCACGCTCTGGGGAAGAACCGATGCCACCGGGCAATGGAGTCTCGGTTTTCACAAACGGGACGACCTCATTTTCTGCTGGATACAACAAGGCGAGTGCATGTTGGTTCGGCCTGGCCGCGAGCCAATTGATTTGCGGCGCGACGACTTCATTTTGATCAGAACGATCACACCGTTTGCTCTCACTACCGATCCCTTACTGGAACCGGAGGACAGCGAAGTCTTGGCGCGAAATCGCCCGAAGGGAGAAGGAAACAAACTCGGTTTCGGCAGCGATAACCCCGTCACGGTGCGCGGAGGAAGATTCGTTTTCGACTCGGCAAACGAAGACCTGTTGACTGGGCTCATTCCACCTCTGCTGCATATCTCCGCAGCCGAAGGTGTTTCGTGGCGAGTGCGCTCGCTGCTCAACTTGAATGAAGCTGAATTCTCAAATCCTGGTCCGGGCAGCAATTTCCTGATCGTCCGACTGATGGAGATGATTCTCGTTGAGATCCTTCGCGGACAAACATTGCATTCGGCACCACAACCAGGGAGTTTGCTGGCGGGCTTAGCTGATCCACTCACCGCGAAAGCGATCACGGCCATGCACTCCGACGTATCACACCGTTGGACCGTGAGTTCCCTCGCACGACACTGCGGGGTATCGAGGTCTACTCTCGCGAACCGTTTTCCCAGCGTGATGGGAATGGGTCCAATTGAGTATTTGCAACGGTGGCGGATGGCCTTGGCGAAAGATCAACTCAAGGACGGAATACACGGTGTAGGGGAGGTGGCGCTCGCAATTGGCTTCCAGTCTTCCAGCGCTTTTACGACCGCCTTTACTCGAATTGTGGGATGTCCACCAAGTCGCTTCATGATGGAAAAGTCGACTCTCTAGCGCCCGTCAAAGGCTGCTATGCGTGGGCTGGAGGACAGCTTCTTCAAGGGCCGAAACCCTCACGGAACCTCGTTCGCAGGTATGAGCGTAGGTCTAGTCGCTGCTGCTTAGACTTGACCGATACCCCCGTCGGCCATCAAGTCCGAACCGGTTACATAGGAACTCTGGTCCGAGCCGAGAAAGACTGCTGCGTTCGCGATCTCTTCAGCCTGAGCGAGTCGGCCAAGTGGAACCATGCTCTTGTAATGGCCCACGACCGTGTCGTAGTCACCGAGACCAGCTGCTTGAGAGTCAAGCATGGGCGTGTCGGTCACACCAGGGCTCAAAGTGTTTACGCGAATGCCGCGATCTTTGAATTCCGCAGCCCACGTGCGGGCATAGGAACGCAGGGAGGCTTTCGTCGCCGCGTACGCTGTGTGCCCCGCGATTCCCATCAGGTGCATCGCAGATGAGACGAGAATGATCGAACCGCCACCTGTCATTAAGGGCAGGAGCTTGTTCACCAGGAAGACAGGTGCGCGACCATTCAGATTGAACACCTTGTCGAAGTGCTCCGGTGTGATCGTGTCGATGTAGCCCTGTTCGGTGATGCCGGCGTTCGAAACGATGATGTCCACAACACCTTTCTCGACTTTGACCGCGGCAGCAATCTTGCTGAGATCGTCCTGGCTGGTCACATCCGCCTGAACCGCCGTCACATTTTTCCCGATGATGGAGACTGCCTTATCCAACTCGGCTTGGCGACGTCCAGAGATGAAGACGTAGGCTCCTTCTTCCACAAATCGTTTGGCGGTTGCTAAACCGATGCCACTGCTACCGCCCGTAATTACAGCTACTTTCCCTTTGAGTCCGCTCATCACATATCTCCTTATTGCCACTACATGTGTAACAGTCACTACAGATGTGCGCAGGGAGCCTTCCGATTCAAAGGTTGCTGCATAATTCCGAGGACTTGCGGTAGGCATATCACTGCGAGCTAACTCTTGGTCTTTTTACGAAAAGCGGCGTCTTGATTCCGGTGTTCTCGTACGTCCCTCATCGGAGGCTGGCCGAATAGCCGCCGATACTCTCGGTTGAACTGGCTGACGCTCTCATAGCCAACTTCGAATGCTGCAGTAGAAGCATCAGTTCTTTCAAGAACCATGCGATCCCGAGCGGCGTAGAGCCGAAGTTGCTTTTGATACTGAAGCGGACTCGTTCCGGTCAAACCGCGGAATGGATGATGAAGTGTAGAGGTGCCCATCCCCGCCACCGAGGCTAGCTTCGTCATTTGGATAGGTTCGGAGAAGTGCAGCTTTAGCCAAGCAATTGCTCTTGCAGTGCGATCGCCAACATCGCCTACGGTTTCCGTCATCTTCTGCAAGGTATTGAGACAAGACTTCAGGGCTAAATGATGTCATTTCGGTTTGCCTTTCTGCTTGCGCGGTTTGGGCTTGGGCTTCTGTCTTTGGCGGTCCGAAAGACGCGTTTGAAAAGGTGATGAGCCTGCATCTTGAACGCCGAGTAAAGCGGGAAGAACGAACTGTCGAAATCGTTCCAAGGGTTCGGAGGTACGTTCGACTTTCATTCTGAGCATCGCTCCGTGCCACGATTCGAGGAGTGCAGCGCCGACTTCGTCAGGATCGAGATCAGGACGTACGTGGCCAAGCTTTTGCGCATCGCGTACAGCATCGGCAAACGGCACACTCCATTCTGCGAAGATCGCAACCAGACGGTGCCGAATGGTCTCGCTATGTTCCGATGCCTCAAGTGCCATATTCCCTGCGAGACATCCGTAGTGCCAGTTCAGATCCGCAAAGAGAGCAATAATCGCATCGAAGTACGCGTGAAGTCGTGCCATCGGATCGAGCGTCTCGTCTCGAAGTGTCCGCGCGATCACACCACGAATCTGCTCGAAATAGTGATCGATGACTGCTACGCCGAAATCCTCCTTTGAGGCGAAATGGTTCGTGAACGAGCCTTGAGCGACACCTGCAGCCGCGGTGATCTCCCGTATCCCTGCCGTGGCAAATCCTCGCCGGTAGACGGTTTGCATTCCTGACTCAACGATGTGATCTCGATATGAATTGCGTCCCATTGATTGAGAATACGTCCGGACGTGTAAATACGGAACGCTAAGCCTGTGCCTAGCGGGCAGATTCGCCGTCGTCAGTTCAATCGGGACAGCCAAGCAGCGATCTGTTGCCCGATCGCGTCCGCATGGTCTTCTTGCACATAATGCCGGCCGGGTCCGAGGTCTACGGCAGTACACTCCTTGAGCCGTTCCCTCAACCAGGCGGCCCGCTTCGGAGGAATGAGTGCCCCGGGGTCTACGGAGAAGAAAAGCTTAGGAATGTGAGTCTCCAAAAGCCACGCTTGGTACGCCTCCGCCATGGCCCAAACGTTGACGGGCTCGCCTGCGATTGGAATTTCGTTTGGAAATCGGTAAACCGGCTCGCGGGAAGAAGGCTCCAAAAAGGGAGCCCGATATGCCGCCATCTCTTCATCCGTTAGCTTGCGCAGGATGCTCGCCGGCAATACTTGCTCGATGAAACGATTCTCGTCGATGAGCAGCTTTCGTCCATTTGCTGATCGGAATTCCTTGAAGGTGGCGGCACCTTGGGGATCGATGTCTCGCCAAGTGGGTATCGGAAGCATAAATTCCATGAGGACCAGGCCCCGAACTCGCTCCTCATGTCGCCTGGCCCAGTCGAGCCCGAGGGCAGAGCCCCAGTCGTGAAGAACAAGCACTACATCCTGCAGATTCAAGGCATCGAGCAGCGCATCGAAGTAGCGAGCCTGTTCTTCAACGGTATAGGAGATCTCCGGTTTGTCTGATCTGCCCATTCCGATAAGGTCGGGGGCAATACAGCGGGCGTGAGGCGCCACATGCGGTATGACGTTGCGCCAGAGATAGGACGATGTCGGGTTGCCATGCTGAAACAAAACGGCGGGACCGCTTCCAGCTTCAACGTATGCCATTTGCGATCCGAGAACTTCAATGGACTTGTACTGATTTGGGGTCATGGCGAGCTCCTCTCCTCGTATAATACGCTCGTACGTATATGATGACGCTCTCGCGCTGGAGGGATGCCCCGCAAGCGTACGAAGCGGCATTCTACAAACTGTTTGCCCGAGAAAACGTCTTCAAATGATCGGCAAACTCTCACGGAAATGATTTGGCGAATAGATGGGGCTACCTATGCCAGCAGTGGAGATGATGAATCCGCAGCCCACGCATTGTTCAATAGCCGAGATGCCGGAGGGCCATCTGCGCCGTTCGCTTCAACTCGGCTTTCGTAGATCCATTCGCGGCCTGAATGGAAAGACCGGCAAGCAGCATAGAGAGGTAGCGGGTGTAATCGTCCACGTTCACGTCCTTCGACAACTCCCCGGCTTTCCGGGCCAGCAGCAAGCGCTGTTTGATGGCGACTTCGTTTTCTCTCCGCACCTCAGTCATCAGGTCTCTCGCAGGGGTGGCCTCGATGCTGCACCCCATCGCCCCTGCCAGAGACATACAGGTCGGCGGATGGCCCATACCAGTGAGGAACGCTACGGTGTTATCGAAGAGTGCGCGGACTACCTTATCGAGCGTCGGTTCGGCAAGAGCCTCAGTAGCGTACTGCGCCCGCGTTTGCAAGTAACGTTTCACCGCGTGGGAGAAGAGGCTGTGTTTGTCTCCAAAGGCCGCGTAGATGCTGGAAGCGCTGAGATTCATTGCCTGGGTGAGGTCGGCCATCGAGGTGCCTTCAAATCCCCGTTCCCAAAAGAGCAACATCGCAGCCTCCAAAGCTGCGTCCTTGTCAAAGCTGATTGGTCGTCCTGTCTTCTTGGTCGCTGTTCGCATCATCTTGAAGCCTCTTCTCTATTAGAGTCGCAATTTGTGCAACCGATTCGCGCCTCACTACATCTGTAACAACTGTTCTGGAATAATCATACCAGAATAGCCATATGAAGTTGGAGGAACGAGTAATGAACGCAATAGAGCAATTCGAAGCAATTCGTTGGCCGGAGGACATGAAGCCTAGTCGCTGCCCAATTCACTTTACGAATGAACTCGAAGTTGCGGTGCCTCCCGAGACGATCTGGTCAGTGCTCACCAATTCGAGCACATGGCACAACTTCTACCCCGGCGTTGAACAAGTCGACCTGCAAGGCGGGGGAACGTTGCTCCAGATGGGAACGCGATTCGAGACTAACCTTGCGGGACAGGATGTGACGGCTTCCGTTACAGAATTCGAACCAGTCAGACGGATCGCTTGGTTCGGCGGTCCTAAATCGTCGCTGGACTCTGTGGCGTATCACGCTTGGATCATCACACCGACAGCGAGAGGCAGCCATCTCTGGACCGAGGAAACGATGCGCGGTCCACTCTGGATCGAGCTGGCTAAGAAGGCGCCCGACGCCTTCTGGCTCGCACATGAAAGGCTTCTGCGCGATCTTGCGAAGGTTGCGGAGCAGCAACGAGATGCGCAGTTGAATCGAAGAGCACTCTAACCAATCCGAAATTCATCTTGATGTGGAAAGGATCTATATGACCTACGCAATTCTTGGTGCCGGCAATGTCGGTAAAGCGCTAGCCAAAGCCTTCGCCCGCAAGGGCATTGAAGTGACTCTGGCGAGCAGGCGGTCACCCGAAGAACTAGAACCAATCGTCAACGCGATAGGAAAAGGTGTTCATCCCCAGTCCTTACAGGATGCGGCAAAGGCCGACGTTATCTTGTTGGCGACCCCCTTCAAGGCCTATCGCGAGGTAGCGAAGGCCGCCCCAAGTTGGAAGGGCAAGCTGATCATCGACGTCACGAACGCCTATGGTGTTTCGCCTGAGGAACTCGGAAATCGCCCCTCTTCCGCAGTCGTCGCCGAAGCTTTCGCCGGGGCAGCACTGGTCAAAGCCTTCAATCATCTTCCCGCGGAAGTGCTGGCGCAAGATCCTCGGGTCGGCGAGGCGCGCCGTGTTCTTTTCCTCTCTAGCGATAGCGAAGAGGCGACCGCAAAGGTCGCTGCGATCGTGAAGGAACTGGGCTACGCACCGGTCGCTCTCGGAAAACTTGTCGAAGGCGGTCTACTCATCCAGGCACGAGGCAATACCTGGGCACCTCTGATCTTCCAAGACCTGCTGAAGAAGGGAGAATAACAATGTACGACCACGTAATCTGGCCCCCCGAATACGATCCGAAGATCTCCCCGATCTACGCATTGAACGACATCGATGTGAAGGCACCGCCTGAGGTGGTATGGAAACTACTTGTCGATGCCAAGAACTGGTTTAACTACTTTCCTCCCGAGAACCAGGTTGAGATTCCGACCGGCGAACCCGAACTGGCGCTGGGAACCAGGTACAGCCGAGTGACTATTGGCTACTTGATGTTCCCCGTTGTTACTGAGTTTGTCCCTAACCGCCGCCTCTCGTGGTCCACCACCGTCGAAGGCGATGAAACCGGTTCGACCGCCTATCACGGATGGGTGATCACACCGACTGAGAGCGGTTGTCATGTCCTATCTGAGGAGACTCAGCAGGGCCCGTGGTTTCTGCAAAAGCTGGGCCATGAGCATCCCGGTGGACTTTACAAATATCACCAGGACTGGGTAGAAGGCCTCAAAACGGCTGCGGAAGCGGAAGCGCTAAAAACAACAAGCTAGTCGTTGTGATTCGGAAAAGTCATCATCGAGCTATAGAGGTTCGGCGCGTTCTACGACACATTGACTCGTGCCCAGCCTCTTGGATTTCCCCTGGAGTCTCTATGTTAAGCGGTAATCTCGACAAACTGATGAGCCTACTCGCTGCCATCCGCACGCGAGATGCAAAGAAGGCGCTTGAACTCATCGATCCGCAATTCATCCAGCACTCGCCGGATATTGCGGACGGTGTCGAGGGGCTCAAACAGCATATCGTTGACTCCCCGCAGAATCGACTGCAAATCTCAGTCGTACGTGTGATCGAAGACGGGCCATTTGTCGTTGCGCAACTGAAGTCGGAAGACTCCGGCGAAAATATGTTCGCAGTGTTTCGATTTCAAGCGGGTCTGGTCGCGGAGCAGTGGGTATTCTCTTCGCCTGGTGCCCCGCCCAATAAGAGCGGACACACACAGCTAGATGGTCCGAGCAAGGCCTTGCACCTGGACGACACCGAAGCGAACAAGGCTTTCGTACGCAGATACTACGAGGCTTTCCATCTTGCTGGAGATCGTACGCAGAACTCACAGTTCTTCACCGCCGATACGATGATCCGACACGAACCCGGCGTTCGCGACGGTCTGGCAGAGTTCCTGCGCGACGTCGAAGTCCTCATGCAACATCGGACTATTGATGCGATAGAAATCTTGGTTGGGCAGGGAGACCTCGTCTTTGTCGGCGCGATGGGGACACACGAAAGGAACGCGTGTGCATACCTAGACCTCTATCGAGTCGAGAAAGACAAGATCGTTGAGCATTGGGGCTTTCCACAGTTGGTACCGCCACAGTCGGAGTGGCGGAATTCGAACGGCATGCTTTGATAACTCGCTGGCGGTGTAGTGACACCGTCAGCGACGCAGAAAGAGGACATCATGAACAGATTTGAAAGTAAGGTAGTGATTGTTACAGGAGCTGGTTCCGGGATCGGTGCGAGCACCGCCCGCCGGTTTCTTGAAGAGGGCGCATTTGTTGTTCTCAATGGACGGAGGGAACACAAGCTGCATGAGATTGCCGGAAACTTCGATGCGAAAAGCTTACTGGTTCATCCGGGTGATGTGTCTGACGAGGAATACGTGAAGCGACTCATTGTTGACACAGTCAGCAAGTTTGGGAAGCTTGATGTTCTCGTCAATAATGCTGGCATGGCTGCTTTCGGTCCATTCGAGCAGGTCACCACCGAAATCTGGCGCAAGACGATGGCGACCGACGTGGACAGCGTCTACTTCGCTTCGCGCGAGGCGCTTCCCCATCTCCTGGCGACCAGGGGCTCCATCATCAACCTTTCCTCGGCATCTGGCATTGGCGGGGATTGGGGCTTAAGCGCCTACAACGCGGCCAAAGGCGCCGTCACAAACTTCACTCGCGCTCTGGCGCTTGAGTACGGCTCCCGGGGTGTTCGTGTCAACGCCGTGGCTCCGAGTCTCACCTCAACCGAAGCAACCGTGGACCTGGAGAAGATGGAAGGTATCGTGAAAGACTTCTTCACCCGGCTTCCAATCGGCAGAGCCGCATCCCCGGACGAAATCGCCGGTGTGATCGCATTCCTTGCCAGCGACGATGCTCTCTTTATCAACGGAGCAATCGTTCCAGTCGATGGAGGCCTGAGTGCATCGAACGGGCAACCCAATTTCCTGAAGCATTTCGCATAGCAAGAGAATGTCCCCTATTTGCCGTTTGCGCGCCACCGGGAACATCCCTGTGGCGCGTCGTCACAACTTCGAGAGCACATCCGTCTCGGCGAGATCGGCCAGAAGACCCATGTGGGTCGGGACCCAGCCTAGTCGTTGCCGGGTGAGATCACTCGAAGTAGGATTGTCGAGTGGAATCGCAGGTGCGATAAAGCCGAAATGCTTCTTGGCTTCGTCGGGCGATTTGCTGACAGTTGGTATGCCCAGCCGTCTCCCGATAATCTCGGCGATCTCGCGGAACGGGATGCCCTCCTCATCGACCCCATGATAGGTACCCCCAGGGGGCCCCTTTTCGAGTGCCAGACGATAGAGGTGAGCGACGTCCAAATGATGACAAGAAGGCCATCGATTCAATCCGTCATTGACATAGACAGCTTCTCTCTTTTTTTTCGCTATGGGAATCAACAGTGATGCCAGTCCATAACGTGTGTGCCCGTGCACGATGGGCGGCAAACGAATCGCGGATGTTCGTAGACCACGCGCTGCCCACTCTTTGAGTGTGTCTTCGTTTCTTGCCCGAACTCCGCCGAATGCCTTTGGACTATGGTCGTACGGTTCGTCTTCGGTTGCGCGGTGTCCAGGTTTCATGCCCAGTGTCCCAAAGGTCGCCACAAGCGGGCTCCCTTTGGGTAAGCCTGCTGCGATCGCCTCGATAGCGCGCCTGTCGGTCGCCGCAGATGCTGCCATAAATCGAAGAACGATGCCGCTTGGGGCTCCACCGACGAAGATCTTCAGCCGCGTGCTAAACGGAACATGTGATATCTGGTGATAGAAGGCGGTGTGAATGGCACCATCTGCGGCAGAGGCTCCCCGGCGAAGACCGTCCAAATCGTCCACAGTTCCTACTTGCACACTCGCGCCAACCTCAATCAACTTTCTTCCTGAAGCCTTCGAGCGAGCGAGGCCGGTCACCTCGTGGCCCGCGGCGATGAGTTCTTTCACAATCGGAAGCCCGATGAACCCCGTCGCTCCTGTAACAAAAACACGCATAGTTGGCCCTCTTGGAGACAAGCTTATGGCGCTATAGACGATAGAATCTATGCGATG
>Ga0105240_10012468_pt1 | contig 11727 bp, 11 predicted proteins | sample KBSC54metaG_FD_80426 | JGI IMG/M metagenome (GOLD analysis project Ga0105240, IMG submission 80426) | Corn rhizosphere microbial communities from Kellogg Biological Station, Michigan, USA - KBS C5-4 metaG | ecosystem: Host-associated > Plants > Roots > Rhizosphere > Soil | place: Michigan, USA...
TACGGCGCCGGTTATGGCGGCGGAGTCTATCGCGCGAGCGACGCGTTGCAAGAGGGCGACGTGTCGACGAGCGCATTTGATGATTTCTTCGAGTACGCGCTTTCCCAGCCGGTGACCATTCACAAGAACGAGTCCGCCATGGTGCCGATTCTGCAGCAAGACCTACCCGCCGAGCACGTTACGCTGTGGAGCCGCAACAATCCGCGACCGCTCCGCGCCGTGTGGCTTGAGAACAAATCGAAGCTCACGCTCGATTCGGGAAGTTTTTCGATTTTCGAGAGTGGAGAGTTTGCGGGGGAGGGCCTACTCGATCCGATTCATCCCGGCGAGCGCCGTCTGCTCAGCTATGCGACCGATCAAGCAATCCGCGTGAAGATCACCGACCAGAAGTCGCGCCGGACGCTGCATCACCTGCAGATCCGCAAGGGCCTTGTGATCGAGAACTACAAGGATGTCGCCTCGATGACTTACTCCGCCAACAATACCGGTGAGGACGACCGTACGGTCCTTATCGAGCACCCGCGCCGGAACAATGGCTGGTCGCTTGGCGATGGCGTGAAGGCCGACGACACTACGCCCGATCTCTATCGCTTCCGCGTCGCCGTGAAGCCGCACACTACCGAAAAGTTCGAGGTGAGCGAGCACGGCCCAGAGCTCACTACCGTCAACATCGATCCGAGCCAGAACACCAACGCGTACCTGCTCGAGCTCGTCAAGCGCGTTCCAGATGCCGAAGCGCAGCTCAAGCCCGTTCTCGATGCGCAGGCCAAACTTGCAGACCTTGACGAAGCTATTGCCGAATCAAAACAGCAAGAGCAGACCGCCGCTGCCGATGAGGCGCGCTGCCGCGAGAACCTGACGGCTCTCAAGGGCAATGAGGCGGCACGCCGCTTCGTGGATGAACTTAACCACGCGGAAGATCTTCTCCAGTCCACGCGCAAACACACGGCTGACCTCGAGCAGCAGAAGAACGCGGCAGTAGAGAGTCTCCGCAAGGAGATCAACGGCCTCAGCTACGAGTGGGACGCGAAGATCGGCTAGTTGCGAAGAGCCGGTAGACAGCAGCCCGGAGCCCGGGGAACGACGCTGGATTCCGTCGGCCTATACGCTACCGGCTGTTCTCGCTTTCCACATGGCGAACTCAATTACCCGTGCTGTCTTCTCTTCGTCGTCTCCTGAAGAGATCATCAGATCGTAGAGGTGCGGGTTCTTCCAGTCCTTCCCGAACCGCTGTTTCAGATACAGCGCGCGTTCGCCATCTACGTCCTGAAGGCGCTGCTCGATATTCGCTCCGGGCTCCAGCCGCGTACGCAGACGATGAACCCGGACCTGCCTCGGCGCATACACAAACACGTGAAATGCATCCGCTTTTGCCTGCAGGATGCACTGCGCCCCGCGTCCAACGATGACGCAACGGCCCACCTCGTACGCATGCTCGATGATTTGCCTGGCTAAATCTGCCATCGCGTCCGGATCGAAGCACTTTTCCTCTTTGAGCGCCACGCCCGCAGCCATGGCAGCTCCTCGCATCGCCTGGCGATTCACTCGAGCGAGCCATCCCTCCACGTGCTCATCGAAGCGGCTCACGACCGTCGCATCCACTTTCGCTTCGCAGGCGATCTCATCGATAAGCGCACTGTCCAACAGCCGCCAACCGAGCCGCATGGCAATGGACTGCGCGATGCGGCCACCGCCGCTGCCGAACTCCCGCGAAACCGTCAATACCCGATATTCCATGGAAGCCCTCCTCTTCTCGCCGAACACCACAACTTACGCCCGCCGCTCACAGGGGGCAGTGACCGGCCTCACTATCGGCCGTGTAGATCGACTTCCTGCCGTAAACTGTCAAAAGTTTCGCTACCGGAGGTGGGGCATGAAGAAGATAGGCGTTCTATTCGGCATGGAGAACAGCTTTCCTGGCGCGCTTGTCGAACACATCAACGCGCGCAACGTGGAAGGCATTCAGGCCGAGTTCGTCGAAACCTCCGCCGTACATCTGGATAAGCCGGCGCCCTATGCTGTCATTGTCGACCGCATCTCTCACGATATTCCCTTCTATCGCGCATACCTGAAGCACGCAGCTCTGAACGGCACGTTCATCATTAACAACCCATTCTGGTGGTCGGCCGACGACAAGTTCTTCAACTACTCGCTCGCTGCGAAGCTGGAGGTAGCCGTTCCGCCCACGGTCATTCTTCCCCACAAAAAGCATCCGGATGGAACGACCGACCGCTCTATGCGGAATCTTGAATACCCTCTCAACTGGGACTCTGTCTTCGCGTACGTCGGCGAGCACGGATTCATGAAGCCTGTTGATGGAGGCGGCTGGCGCGATGTCTATCACATTCACAATCGCGAAGAGTTCTTCCACGCATATGACCAGTCGCGCGACCTCTGCATGCTCTATCAGAAGGCTGTCGAATTCGACGAGTACTTCCGCTGCTATGTCGTCGGCCAGGAGAAGGTTCAGATCATGCCTTACGATCCGCGCAGGCCGCACCATGAGCGCTACATTCAGAATCCGCCGGCGTACGATAGGAAGCTTCTTGCGCGCGTGGAGAAGGATGCGCTTACGCTGTGCCGCGCGCTGGGGTACGACCTCAACACCGTTGAATTTGCGGTTGAAGATGGCATCCCGTACGCAATTGATTTCATGAATCCCGCGCCGGACGCAGATCTTCACTCTGTAGGTCAGGCGAACTTCGAGTGGATCATCCGGGAGGTGGCCGACCTGGCGATCGCGAAGGCGGCCCATGCTCCGGCACCGCCGAACGAACTGCGCTGGTCCACTTTCCTCGCCGGCACTCCGGCAGAAGGTCCGGCGAAGAAGACTGCTCGGAAGACTCCGGCGAAGCGCTCTGCGCCGAAGAAAGCTACCAACACACAATCACCGACTACTCCTGCGGCGAAGGTCGGCGAGTAGATTCAGCGGCTTCGAGATGGTCAAGCGGTCTGACCCCTTTCAGCCCCGCGTCAGGAAACGCCGATTTCACTGTCCGGTCACCTCTGCTTTGGTTCCTTAAGTGTCCGATTTTGCGTTACCTGGTCGCATGGGCATCCCCAGCAAGTGGCATCGGTTTGATTTGCGCTTATGGTAAGCTCCGCTCACTGGGCCGGATAATCGGCTGTTCAGCTTCCCCGTCTGCCGATCTGTGCAGTGCTTCCCTGTCGTGTCCATAAGGTAACGGCGAGCAACAGTCGTACTATCCACAATCCTCACATCGGGTTCCAGAACTCAAGGAGGGTGGAATGAGCGTTCCTGCGCCCGCGCGAAGCGGTAAGCCGCTCTTGATCTATCTTGGCGATCTGACGTACACCACGCTGTCTCTCGCCACGGATGCATTCCCACTGAATGTGGGCTTCATCGCCGCATATGCGAAGAAGATCTATGGCAACGAGATCGACGTTCGCCTGTTCAAGTACATTCCGGATCTGGAGCAGGCGCTGGCGGAAAATCCTCCTGACATTCTGGGTCTAAGCAACTATCCCTGGAATTTTCATCTCGGACTCGAGTTCTTCCGGATGGCGCACGAGCTATCGCCGAAGACGATCTGCGTGATGGGCGGTCCGAACATTCCGCTGGAAGACGATGCGCGCAAGAAGTTCATCCGGCGTTATCCGGAGATCGATTTCTACGCGTATCTGGAAGGCGAAGAGGCGTTCACGAACCTAATCGCACGCGCGATGGAGACCGGAGTCGACCGCGAGCGGATGAGAAGCGCGCCGATTGATGGCTTTATTCACTGCGTCAGCGATACAGAGGTGATGTGTGGCACGATGCTGCCGCGCCGGCGCGATCTCGACGAGATACCGTCGCCGTACCTGACGGGGCTGATGGACAAGTTCTTCGATGGAATCCTTTCTCCGATGATGGAGACGAATCGAGGATGCCCCTTCTCCTGCAGCTTCTGTCATGAGGGGAACTCACTGATCTCGAAGGTGAATCAGTTCAGCCTTGAGCGCGTGAAGGCGGAGCTCGACTACATCGCAGAGGCTGTGGCCAAGGCGCCGAACTTCACTTCGAACCTCATGTTTGCTGATCCGAATTTTGCGATGTACGAGCGCGATTATGAGATCGTCGAGCACATCGAGCAGATCCAGCAGAAGTACGGGTGGCCTCGATCGATCTTTGCCTCTACCGGCAAGAACAAGAAGGAGCGCATTGCAAAGGCGCTTCGCAAGCTGAACGGATCGATGTCGATGTGGCTATCGGTGCAGTCGATGGATCCGCATGTACTGCGTGAAATTCAGCGCGAGAACATCAGTACGGATCAGATGCTCTCGCTCGCGGGCGTCTACCAGGAGTTCGGGCTGCCCACTCTCTCTGAGCTCATCCTGGGGCTTCCGGGCGACTCGTACGAGCGCCATGTCAAGTCGCTGTCGGCGGTTGTTGACGCCGGGATCGACATCATCGATACGTACACCTGCATGCTGCTGAATGGCACCAAGCTGAACTCTGAGTTCAGCCGGGCCACGCACAACATGGGAACTCACTTTCGGGTGCTGCCGCGTGACTTTGCCCGCCTCTCCAATGGGCGAATCGCGGTCGAGATTGAGGAGATCATCAGTTCTACGAACACGATGTCCTTTGAGGACTACAAGGAAGCCCGAAAACTGCATCTGATGGTTGCGGTGGTTTACAACGGCGCCGGCTTTGGACCTCTGCTTCGATTCATGCGCCACAAAAAGGTGCCGATCATCCGTTTTCTCGAGAGGCTGGTTGCAGAGATCGAAACTGCGCCCGAATCGGTGCAGAAGATCTTTCAGTCCTTCACCCGGCTGACGCAGGAAGAACTTTGGGACTCCGAGAAGGAGCTGCGCAACTTCATTTATACCGAGGGGAACTACGAGCGACTATTGAAGGGCGAGATTGGCATCAATCTCATCCAGACGCACACCGCAATGAGTCTGGCAGCCGTCGACGACTGGGCAAGGTACATCTTCGATGTAGCCGACGAGGTTCTCGCAGAACATATGGGAGAAGAGCGCGCCGATATTGACTTCCTCTCAGATGTGAAGGCCTTCTGCGCTGCTCGCACCCACAATCTCTGGGGTGCTACGGCAGACAGCGATAACCCGACCGCGATGTTCCGCTACGACATAAATCGGTGGGCGCATGCGGCACTCTCGGCTCCGCTGTCGAGTTTTAAATTTGAAGAGCCTGAGTTCCTGGAGTTTGGTTTCGATGCTGAAAAGCGGCGTGAGCGCGCAGCCCTCATGCAGCGCTATGGCACCACGCCGACAGGCATTGGTCGAATCATCATTCAGATGGGTCGGAACCGAATATGGCGCGAGCCACTGGCCGGCAGCATTCAACTGCTAGCTGCTCCTGAAGAGGTCACGGCACGCCGCTGGGCTACTCAGGAGACCTAGACTTCACGGACAAACCTCTGGTCCCGATGTGAGCCAGAGGGAGTCCCTGTTCTCTAACGTGGCTTCAACGTCTGGAATTTCGCGATCGAGTACCCGAGCGACGCTCCCATAAATACGTCGGAAGGGAAGTGTGCGGACTCTGTGATACGGGAGAAGCTGATCGCGGTCGCCAGCGTGTATGCGAGTACCGGAACCCATGGCTTGCCGCGATGTCTGTAACGTTCGGCTACCACGGTCGCAACCGACCAGACCGCGGTCGCGTGCCCTGAAGGGAAACTGCTGCCCTTCAACGGCGACTTGCCTCCATTGAAAAATGTGTCTCCGAAGTCTCCGTTGGGAGGCACATCGCTCGGCCGTTGCCGGCGCGTAATCGCTTTGATTCCGAGGTTGATCACCACGCTGTCACCGTAGGCTTCCGTCGCCAACAGCGCCGTGTTCACTTCGCGGTTATCGTGCCGGAGGTATCCCGCCGTCAGCAACCCGGCAGGCAATGCGATCACTTCTGCGGTCGTGATCATGGGATCGAACACGTCGTTTGCTTTGTCCCAGTTCTTCTGGTGATTGCGGAAATAGGGCGCGTCGTGCGGGTCCAGGTAGATCAGGGCAACCGTGCCGCCGACTACGATCGCTGTCGGCAGCACGGCGTGGCCCTTGAACAGCCGCACGGGGAAGGTCCACAGATCCTTCTGATCATGCAGAAAGTCTCCCGGCATGCTGCGCCATGTAGCCTCTCGTTGCGGCTCGCCGGTAGTGGTATCGACCTGCGGCCTGCCTGTCTGTGCCGAACCGTCTGCGGCAGAAAAGCTGCCGAAGAGATCCGGCAAGGCAGTCACGTGCGCACTGTCCATCGCAGCCGCAGGAGCGGGGGCATCCGGCAATTCCACGGCATTCTGGGCGCGAGCCAGGGCAGACGAGCAGGTCAGGGAAACTAGGCACGTAGTTAGCGTTAGGGACTTCTCAAGGGCGTTCATCAACAACCTTGGATGCAGGATTGTTGCTGCCCGTTAAATGCCGTTTTAAGCTCCCGTAACTATGAACAAAAGTTCATGCTGCCGCGGTTGATCCCCTGAACCAACTCGACGTCTCCGCGCAGAACAGGGCCCAAACGATCATCGCGCAGAAGGCTGCATGTACCACTAACTCGCCGACAGGGTGAAACAGGCTTAGTCCGACGTGGAAGAGAATCCATGCCAGCGCCAGCCAGCGAGCCCATCTCTGGCGCATCAGCAGCCCCACCCCGCAGGCCGCGCCTGTGAGCTCGGTCAGTTCGATGGCGAAGGCATCGGGATGACGTGCCCACAACTCCGGAAAGTGAGCCACAAAGCCCACCACCCCGACGAGCAGGTAGAGAGACGCAATCACTACCAGCGGCCACGGTCTTTTGCTTTCGTTCATGGTCATCCAGTATGAAGCAGGAAGGCGAATCCCGCAGAAAAATGTTGATGACGGCTGACGGCGCTCCGGTGCTACTATAGCGGGCCATGGCGACAACGCAAGTTCCAGACATCAGCGGAATCAGGCGGCGTATGGCCGAAACCAACCAACTCTTCAACGATGAAGTTTTCGTCCGTCGCAACTTCGACGCACTCGACCGGATCTACACGGCAGATGCGCGGATTCTTCCGCCCGGAGCTCCCATGATCAGCGGCCGGACTGGGATCAAGAAGTTCTGGTCCGACCTGGTGCAGGGCGCACACGCTGTTGGGGCTGAACTCAGCTCAGTGGACGTGATGCAGGCGGGCGACGGCGCCGTCGAGATCGGCCGCGCCGTGCTCACCATTGAGCCCCCCGGACAGACCCAAACCAGCATGGAAGTAAAGTACGTGGTTTATTGGCGCGAGGAAGATGGCCGCTGGAAGTGGCACGTAGACATCTGGAACCCGAACGCCTGATCCGAACAGCGACCGTCGCCGGAGAAGTTCAGCCCGGGCACAAAATCACGAGGGCTGCCGGGCTTTACTGAAATGCGAGCGGCTTCCATGCGCCGTTGTCTTTGAGCGCGAGTTGCAAGGGGCGGGGCGGGCCCTTTGGTGGGACGGTGACTTCGATCCAGAGTTCCTGGCCGGATTTGAGAAACGTGGGATCGCTGGCGTGCTCGGAGATGTAGAAGTCGACGGGCGTGGAGAGGCGCATTCGATCGCATGGTGATCCGGGCGGCGCGGATACGCTTTGCATCGAGGCTGAGCTGTCGGCCTCGGGAGCACGAGTCGCTATCAGCTTGTTGTTTTTGACGGCGAGCTTGGCCTGAAACCAGACGGTGTCGGGCGCATTGACGTTGAAATTCGGACTGCTGACTGTGCCGTTCGCATTGCGCGGGAACTGGGCATTCTTCGCGGACGGTAGTGTGCTGCTGCAGCCATCGACGGTCAGTTGCAGGCTGAGGTAGCGGCCGCGCATGAGGAGAGTGGGATCGTAGGCTGCGGCCCGCGTCCACACGCGAGGACAGGTAGCGCGTTGGTAGAAATACTTCAGCGCGACAGTGGAGACGATGGCGAACTGAATGCCGAGCAGAACGATGGAGACGCGGGAGAGTTTCATCGGGCTTCCTCTAGCGGCGCGGGGATTTGCGAGATGTGCGCAAGCAGCCCTCGACGGGTTTTCTCAAGCGCCCATCCGCCGACCAGGAAGAGAAGGCCAAGACCGATGAGTCCAAGAGAGCGCCCCAGTTTGTCGAAGAGATCGCCGAAATAGAACCACGCTACGGTTGCGCCGAAGGCGATGACGCCGAAGTTAACCAGGCCCCGGCTGGCCTGGCGAACTCCCCACCAGATGAGAAAAATGCAGAAGCCGGCGACGAGGGCATGGGCGAGAAGATTGGGCTCGTTGCGGGTGTAAGAGCCGTAGGCGTTGCCGTATTTGTAGTGCTCAGTCCAGACGCGCTCGCACCAGGGGAGCGCGATGACGAAAGCTACGGACGCGAGCACGGGTACCGTCGACTTCCGCATATGAGCAAGCGAGAAGACCAGCGGGATCAGGGCGATGATGAGCCATCCCCAGACGCGCGTATGCAGCGGAGGAAACGGCTGCATGCCGGACCAGGAACGCCAGCTGTCGAGGAGGAGAAACATGCTGGTGACGGCGGCGATGGCGGAGAGGCCAAAGAGAACTCCGCGAACGATGCGGCGTGGTGTGTCGATGAAGAGCGTGAGATAGAGGATTGCCCAGACGAAGAGAAAGCGGCCGAAGTAGACCGCAGTTCCGATGCGGTCGCTTGCAGCGAAGGCCCAATCGCAGATGAGCCATGAGGGAATGAGCAGCAGCGAGAGCGTCTGCTGGGCCTGATCGCGGAGAAGCACCCATCCGCAGACGGCCGCGATGGCCCAGAGGAGAACCGCGGCGGGCCAGTGCTCCTGGATGTTGAAGATCTGGCCGACGAGTGCGATGGCGGCGCCGGTGGAGACGGTTCCGACAGCGTGGAGCGTGCTTGACGTTGCCGGGTATTTGTCTCCTGTGACGGCTCCGCCGAGGTGGAAGACCGTCACCATGGCCATCACGAGCGTATAGCGCATCCCGGGGCCGAGCTGATCCCAGTGAGAGGAGACGAAGAGCACGATGCCACTGGCGAGGAGGATTCCACCGAGAATCAGCGCCAGCCTTCCCTGCCACGCCAGGCCGGATTCGCGGGTCTCGGGATTCGACTGGGTGTTTCGCGGAGTTTGCAGAGGTTTCTGAGCCGCCTCCCAAACTCGAATGCGGGTGGCCACTTCAGCGTCAAGGACGCCAGCGGAAAGCCAGCGATTTAGAAGCGATTCGTAGTCAGGCATGATTTTGCGCACCATTAGAGCACAGATTGCGGGAAGGGGTACGTGCGAGAGGTTCGCGACGTTGGATCATTCGGAGGACGAAGTAGCCTGATGCCGCCGCGGCGAGATGTTTCAGGGAATGACCGCTCACCAGATGAAGCGCTGAAAACACTTGAGCGTCGAGGAGTTCGAGAGCCTTCGCCAGAACGTAGAATCCCAGAACGAGCCAAAGGTCTGAGCCTCTCGTGTACCTCTGCGGTAGAACTGAGGCGAACGAAATGACTACCGCAGAATAGGCCTGCACAGCTGCGTAAAAGCGCAGATCGCCCTGGCTCCGTGCTTCGCTCATATTCCACTGAACGACGCTGAGAATTCCGATGAGCAAAAGAATGGGCAGCAGCCAGATCCCGAGCCGCAAATCGATTCGCTCGGCGATGATGGCGGCAACAAGGGACATGAATGCAACCGTCATCGGCAGGCGGTCCCACACCAGCCGTTGATTGTCTGGAGCGAGGTGGTACCAGGCTGAGCCGAAGGCGGTCAGGAGCAGGCCAACGAAGAAGAAGAGGTACGGCCACATCTCCCTGGGTTCGAGAAAACGCGCTGCCGAATCAAGGCGCTCTCTCATCAGGGCCACAAGGCCGAAAATTCCAATGACTGCGAAAGGCAGGTTCGAAGCTACGTCGCCGAAGTTGGGAATGCCGATGAAGGATCTCCGGTCCGCGAAATGGTGATACCAGAGTGGCTGAGCGATTCGCGGCAACGATGATGCAACGCAAAAGATAATGCCGACGAGAATCAGGAGGAATCCCAATCCTGATCTTCTAGAGATCAGGGCAGGATTGAGGAGGCTGGGGGTTGCTACTTCCTGAACGTTGCTAGCCGGGCTTGTCGAAATTGTGTTCATCTTCTCGAAGTACCTGCGCAGCGAATGCACCTTGAGAGTAGCCACATTTCAGTGCGACTAGAGGTCCTTGCGTACAGTTTTGCGAGTGTCACAGAACTTGCGGTTCTATGATCGTGAGTGACAACTATGCGGTTTGAAATCATTACAATTTTCCCGGGGTTCTTCGCGGGGATCTTTGAGCACGGAATTGTGCGGCGCGCGCAAGCCGAGGGACTGGTGAGCGTGGGCATACACGATCTGCGCACGTTTACGCACGATCGTCATCGCACGGTGGACGACCGGCCTTTTGGCGGAGGCGAGGGCATGGTGCTGAAGCCGGAGCCTCTGGCGAAGGCGCTGGAGTCGCTGGGAATTGAAATGAAGCGGCAAATTGAGCCCACTCATCGCAATGAAGCCGCGATGAATGGAGCACACACGGACGCTTCCGTCGAGGGCCGACCGAAAGTGGTTCTGATGTCGGCACAGGGAAGGCCGTTTACGCAGGCGGCGGCGCGCGAGATGGCGAAGTTGGAACAGGTGGTTTTGATTTGCGGACGCTATGAGGGTGTCGATGAGCGGATCAACGAGCTTTATTGCGACATGGAGCTTTCGATCGGTGATTACGTGTTGAGCGGCGGCGAACTGGCCGCGGCCGTGGTTGTCGATACGGTGATGCGGCTGGTCCCGGGAGTTCTGGGGAACGAGGCTTCAGGAGAGTTTGAGAGCTTCGGGGTCGGAGATGCAGAGATCGACATGGATATGGAGGGGGTTCCGCGCTCTCAGCATGGGGCGGGCGGACTGCTCGACTATCCGCACTACACAAGGCCGGCCGAGTTTGGGGGCCTGAAAGCGCCGGAGGTGCTTTTGAATGGTGATCACCAGGAGATCAGGCGATGGAGGCGGGAACAGCAGTTGCGGAAGACGCTGCGGAACCGGCCGGATCTGATCGAGAAGGCACAACACTCTGGTGTGCTGAACGCGACGGATCTGGCATTCATCGATAAGCTCAGCGGAAGGTAAGCTCCAGCCAAACCTCAGCGGAAAGGCTGAACCGCGGACGGCTGTTCCGCTCCCACATGGCCCTGAACGATGGCGGCAACGAAGAAGTTTTCGCCGCGTGTCGGTGAGCCCGCCAATCTGCGCATCATTGCAAGCTGACCGACATGGCCGAGCGCGTCGGCGATGGGGCCCTGGAAGAGCGCTTCGGGGGCGGCGTGAAGAGGAGCGTCAGAAGCGAGGTAGCTATCCAAGGCCTGAAGAGTGGCGAAGAAGCGCGCCTTTTCTTCAGGCCACGGCAGTGGAGTGGAGTTGTGCCAGCGCTCTCTTCCCTGCACCGCGCTGAGCGCCCAGTCGAAGAGGTCACCCATGTGGGCAAGGATCTGAAGGGGCTGGCGACCGCACCCATCGAATCCTGAGAAGCTTTCCGGTGCGCCGTCGAGGGCGCGAGTGGCGCGATAGGCAAGGGCCGCCACGGTATGACGGAGCAGTTCGCGTTTTTCGTCCATGCGAGCCAATATAGCGCGAGAGGCGCGGCCGTTTGTGGAAGGTGCTTGTGGAGGGAGGCGCGCTCGTACAGAAGCAGAGCCTGAAAAGCTGCCGGGCTAGGCTTTTGGGCTGCTTCTCTGTTAGAATCAAGGTTCTGAGTCCATCAGCAGGAAGAAGCTATGTCCATCCATCCAGTAATGCAGCGCCTGGCAGATAAGCTGAAGCGCACCGATCTTCCCA
>Ga0105240_10012470_pt1 | contig 11727 bp, 12 predicted proteins | sample KBSC54metaG_FD_80426 | JGI IMG/M metagenome (GOLD analysis project Ga0105240, IMG submission 80426) | Corn rhizosphere microbial communities from Kellogg Biological Station, Michigan, USA - KBS C5-4 metaG | ecosystem: Host-associated > Plants > Roots > Rhizosphere > Soil | place: Michigan, USA...
CTACGACAGCGAATACTGCTTTCAGGGCGAGCCGGCGCCAGCCTTGCAGGGATTGGATCGGGGCTCGAATGTCATTTTTGTGGGCACTTTTACCAAGTTACTGTTCCCGGCGCTGCGGATCGGCTACCTGGTGCTGCCGTCCGCGCTGCTCGACGCCTTCGTATCATTCCGGCGCGGCTTGGAGCTTCGCACGTTCGGCTTCGACCAGGCCGTGCTGTGCGATTTCATCACTGAGGGACATTTTGGCCGGCACCTGCGGCGCATGCGCGAGCTGTATGCGAGGCGCTCCCAGGCATTGAGTGACGCGGGGCGGCGGCACCTTACGGGACTGCTGGAAATATCCAACACCCGCGCCGGTCTTTACACGGCGGCCCTGTTGCAAAATGGCATGCCCTCGCGGCTGGCGGAAACGCGGGCGGCCCTGCAGGGCATCGAGACAGCAGCCCTGGACCGATTCACCCTGAAACGCCCGGATCCACGCGGCCTGCTGTTGGGTTTTGCGGCTTTTGACGAAAAGGCGATTCTGCGCGGCGTGGTGCAACTCGCCGGTGCCCTGTCCCGTCCGGCTCGGGGTGGCGCCTGAGCCCCACTCGCATTGGTCCAATAACGCTATTGAAAAATGGCTCTACCGGTTGATCCATCGATGCGTTTAGCTTTAGAGCACGAGGCGCGAAAAGGAATCCGCTCATGAGCTCTACCGCGATGCCCATGCCCGTTGGGCAAAACAAGCTGCTCCACCCGATTCTCATCGGCGGTATGTTGGCCGCAAGCTTCGATCTCACCGCGGCTTTCATCACTTTCGGGCTCGGCAATCCTCGCATCATTGCAGGCGGACTGCTGGGCAAGGAGGCCGCGCTGGGAGGCGCGGGTACCTGGATCCTGGGTGTCATCCTGCACTACTCCATTGCCGTCACCGCCGCCGCCGTCTATTGTTTTTCGAGCCTGAAGCTGGAATTTCTCAAGACCCATTGGCTGGTTTGCGGCATTTTCTTTGGAATCGCCGTGTACCTGGTCATGAACCTGGTCGTGCTGCCCCTGAGCGCGTACCACTACATGGGACCATATACTTATCGGGCCCTACTGCAGGGCATATTGGTGCACATGTTGATCGTGGGCTTGCCCATTTCGTACAGCCTGCGCAGGTTTACTTGACTCCATGAGGCGCGCTTTGCGAATGCCCCTGCCCTGCCTCCCGGCTACTCATCTCATTCAAGCCTCAGCTCACCGCAATCCGGCACAAAAACAGCAAGTTTTGGATAGCCTGGGTATCTAAGGACCTTATAGGCTGACTACGACGCTTGAAAGCAGATCGGGAAACGGGGCCTATGACACAGCTCGACAAAATTCCGTTGGACGACAGCTCACCGGAAGAGCTGTCGCCCCAACAGTTCGTGGAGCGCTGGAAGCCTCTGCTGGAAAGCCTCGATCGTATGTTCGCGGACCCCACGCCGGAGGTCATCGAGCGCGACATTCCCAAAACCTAGCCCTTCGGCCAGGCCGCTTCTGATCCAGGGTGGCCTTATCACTACAGGCAGCCGAGCTCCTGAAGCGTCGCGCGAAGTTTCAGTACGCCCTCGCGGATGGCATCCGTCGCAACATTGCCGTAGCCCAGAATCACACCACCCCGGTCGGGCGCGCGCTGATAGCAGGCAGACAGGGGTCGTACCGAAATTCCCCTCCGGGTGGCTCGCCGTGTGAGCTCCAGGTCACGCACCCCGGGCGGCAGCAAGGCCGTGAGTTGCAGGCCGGCTTCGTCACCCACGACTTCGAGCCGATCCCCCAGGTATCGATGTATCGTCTCCACCAACGTGGCACGTCGCTCGCGGTACAGCCCGCGCATTTTGCGAATGTGGCGGGCCAGGTGACCTTCACGAATGAAGTCATTCATGACGAGCTGATACAACGTGGAGGAAAAGGCATCGCCCGCGGTACGAACCTCGCCGAAAGGCGCCACCAGATCCTTGGGCAATACCAGGTATCCCAACCGCATCGCCGGAAACATCAGCTTGCTGAACGTGCCGACATAGACCACCCGTGAGTCCGAATCCAGTCCCTGCAACGAGGCGATCGGCGGCACCCCGAAACGATACTCGCTGTCGTTATCGTCCTCGATGATCCAGGCGCCGCGCCTGACAGCCCAATTCAACAGCGACATCCGTCGTGGGGCACTCAACGTCACGCCCAACGGAAACTGATGTGAGGGTGTGACATACGCCGCACGCGCCGTCGGGCTGCGACGAATTCCCTCACCTACATTCAGCCCTTCCTCGTCCACGGGCACCGGTACGAGGCGTGCCCCCACTGCAGTCAGCGACTGGTGAGCCCCAGGGTAGCCGGGCTCCTCCATCCATACCCGATCCCCGGAATCCAACAGAACCTGAGCGCAGAGTGTGAGCCCTTCCTGGGATCCCGAGGTCACCAGGATCTGCGAGGCATCACAGCGGACACCGCGTGCGACACCGAGGTACTCGGCAATCGCCTCGCGAAACGGCAGATATCCCATGGAGTAGCCGTAAGCCATGCTGTCTCCGGGTGGCCGCCGCAGATGTCGCTTCATGAGTCGCGCCCATGAGGCAACGGGGAAATCCTCGAGCGCCGGCAAACCGACGCGAAACGCCCCCAGATTCATCAACCAGGTCGGCGACTGCTTCCTCAGCACCGCCGCACGGCGCGAAATCCGGCGCGGCCCTTTATGCTTGGAGGCCGCAGGCCGGGCACTCCATGTCGGCGTTGGACCAGGCCTCAGAGAGTCATCCGGTATGGCTTTTGCGACGCAGGTGCCCGCGCCATGGAATGTCTCGAAGTAGCCTTCGGTGTGAAGCTGCTCGTATGCACTTTGAATGGGCATGCGCGACAGGCTCAACTCCCTGGCCAGGGTGCGCGTCGAGGGCATTCGCTGCCCCGGTCGCAGCCGGCCTTCGACAATCGCGTGCCGAAACCAATCGGCAAGCTGCAGATAAACCGGGCTCCCCCCGTCGGGCTCCAGTTTGATGGGCGGCAAAAAGCAGGTGGAAATACGGCGCATGGGCAGTTCCAAAGTGGAATTTCCACCAGAGCATAAAGCAGTCTACTCAACGGCCCTCCCCGGTGCCACACTGCCCTCCTCTAGGCTTACCCGCTACCGGAAGCGTCAGATGCAAAAAGACGTCACCGACCACTATGAAGGACTGCTCGCGGATCACTATGGATGGATGTTCGGGGTGTCTGCCCTTGAAAAAGCCAACGAGCAACGCGAGCTGTTACAGCGCCTGGAAGTGACCGGCGGCAAACTGGCCGTCGATCTGGGTGCGGGCTCCGGCTTCCAGTCCATGGCGCTCGCGGACCTGGGGTTCGAGCGTGTGTTGGCTCTCGACACCAGCGCAAAACTCCTGCGCGAGCTGCAATCCAACTGCGGCGACCGCCGCGTCGAGGCGGTCGAAGCTGACATGATCGATGTCGCGCAGCATGTTGCACCTGCAACGGCGGACGCCGCCGTGTGTATGGGTGACACGCTTACTCACCTTCCCACGCGTGACCAGGTGTCTCGATTGTTTGCCTCCGTCGCACGCACACTCCGCGAGCATGGCCGGTTTGTCATCACCTACCGGGATCTCACTGCGGAGTTAGGCGGTGTCGATCGCTTCATTCCCGTCCGCAGCACGCCGGACAAGATCATGACGTGCTTCCTGGAATTCACACCGGATGTCGTTCGTGTACACGACCTGATTCACGTTCGCGATGGCACGTCCTGGAAGCTGCTCAAAAGCGCGTATCCGAAGCTGCGCCTTTCCGTTCATGACATACGGCAGGAGCTCGAGGTGGCTGGATTCCATGTGTACACCCAGGACACGGTCCGCGGCCTGAGCATTCTCGCGGCACAGAGAATTCGCGCCTGATCCGATCGGCAGCAGTGTGAGACAGTTGCGGTACACGCGATCCACAGAGGAAATTCCGCCACAGACCAGAGTCTGAAATCAGCAAAAAAAAAAATCGCAGCGACGCGCGGTTTGATCGTCGCCCTCAATCCGGCTGTAACACACTCTGGCTACTCTGCCCTCGTCGCGCATGGAGGTCGCCTCGACGCATTTCTCATGCGCCTCTTCAACATCAAAGGGAGTTCCAACATGATCAAGCGTGCGCTCCGCTCGCTGTTATTCGCCACGACGTCCTTGACCTTGGCCGGCGCGGCCCTGGCGCAGAGCCCGGCGGTCAGCCTGGACGTAATCCAGAAGTACACCCCGACCATCTACCTGCACCCCTACGACAAGCACCACCCCATGGCGGTGGAGGAGTTCTTGAGCGAGAACTCCATGCTGGACGCTTCCGGCAACGTTCTGAAGCGCGGCCTCACGCCGGCGGACCTGGCCACGTACAGCAGCTCGACCAACTACCTGAGCTTCACCAACAACACCTTCCCTTCCGCCAGCAACGACTTCGAGTCGGGCGATCCGATCGTGCCGGGCACCTCCTCCGGCTGGGGTCAATCCAACGCTCCGATCTACGTGAAGACCATCGATTACGGCACCTACATCGATCTCAAGTTCTACATGTTCTATGGCATCAACGGCTTCCAGACCTTCCAGGCCGGCATCATCGTCAACTTCAAAACGCAGCCCTACCTGTTCGACTGGGCCAACTTCGCGTTGCATGAAGGCGACTGGGAGCACGTCACCGTGCGCATCAGCGAGGACACCACGCACTTGCTCGGCGTTTTCTACAGCCAGCACGGGAATGCCGCCTGGATCACCAATCCCGCCATGGATGGCACTCACCCCATCGTCTATTCGGCATGGGACAACCACGCGAACTTTCCCGTCTCGGACATCATCATTGATGATGTCATTCTGAATTCGCCGGGCATCATTCCCCTGAGCTGGATCAAGGTGGCCAATATCACCACCAGCACTGCCGGCGGCACCATCGTGGCTTACAGCAAGCCCAATCCCTACTACCCCAACGGCATCACCTGGACTCCTTGGGCTGACACCAGTCACCTGGTGTTGCTCGATGGCAACAGCGAAGCCGCTCAGTGGCTGGCTTTCAATGGCAACTGGGGGCCGACCTGGACGACACCCGTCGAGCAAACACCCTCACTGCCCAGCGGTGCCGGTAGCGAGCTCTATAACCTCGCAACGGCGGGCAACGCGCTGGGCCTGCTCGGAAACTATGTGAACGAATCCGGCCCCCGCGGCCCCCAGGCTGCCGGTTGGAATGTCTCCAACGAAGGGATCGCCGGTACCTTCCATCTCATCAGTGTGCAAAGCGGACTGGCGCTGGACGGTGGCGCCAACCAGCAAGGAACCCTGGTCCAGATGTGGACCCCTAACCCCACCCCCGATCAGACCTGGAACATTGCGCCTTCGGGAAGCGGCGCCAGCATCACCAGCGCGCAGTCCGGTCTCGTTCTGGATGGCGGCAAGAACCAGTCCGGGACAAATCCACAAATGTGGATCTCCAACAGCACCGTGGATCAGCAATGGATCCTGCAACCCTCCGGAAGCGGCTACAGCATCACCAGCGTGCAGTCCGGCTTGGCCTTGGATGGCGACGTGAACCAGTCCGGCACCAACCCGCGGATGTACTCGGTCGACGGCACCGTCGACCAGCAGTGGCTGCTGCAACTTCCGTAAACAGGTAGTCCTCGAAGGATCGCGCGGCTGGCCAACGCCACCGCGCGATCCCGAGCGCTCACCAGCAGGGTGACGAGGATTCGACGGGATGCCCGCAATCGATCAACGCTTACGCGACTTCGTTTGCCGGGAGGCGGACCTGGTGGCGGACTCCGCAAGCGGTTGTGTCGATCCACGCCCATCGCCGTGCAAGGACATGAGTGATTCCACCAGGCGCTCATCCGCGCTCGAGCACACCGCGAGCACAGTGGCCTCACCACAGCCCTCAGTCACATAGGCGTGGCCCATGTTGCTGTCGACATAAATGGACTCGCCCGACTCGAGAATCACGGGGTCATAGAAAGCGGTGTGAACCGCGATGGTCCCCTCCAGCACGTAGATATATTCCTCGCCGGAGTGCTGCACCAGGTCACCGAACTCCTCCAGGCTCTTCGCCCGGATCCGCACCACCACCGGAATCATCCGTTTCTGGCGCAGCTCGGGACACATGTAGTAATAGTCGTAATTCCTGGTGTTGACACGCACGGCATCCGCTAACAGCCCGATACTGCGGCGAGCCATGACGGCAGCATCTCCACCAACACCATCCGTCGGGTCGCCGAACAGCTCCGACAGCGGAATGTTCAACCCCTCACTCACCTGCAGGAGCTTGTCATAGGTGAGGGTCAACCGATCGTGCTCCACCTTCGACAGGGTGGAGACCGGAATCTCGGTGCACTCGCTCATTTGTTTCAGCGTCCAGCCCTTACGCGAGCGCAAGGCACGCAAGAGAGAGCCCAGCGTCGGGCGGCGGGCCTTCATGTCCACACAGCACTCTTCCTCTCACGAGGCTTTCCTCCACTGCGTACGCGAGGGTGGAGTGCTCTAACGTGTCCCATAAAGCCGGTCACCGGCATCGCCGAGACCCGGAACGATATAACCATGGTCATTCAACTGCGGATCGATCGCGGCGGTCCAGACCCGAACCTCGGGATGGTGGGCATGCAGCCTCGACAGCCCGACCTCGGTGGCCAGCAGACAAACAAAACGCAATTCGCTGGCACCGTGCTCCTTCAGGCGCTCGATGGCTGCGACCGCGGTATTGCCGGTGGCCAACATGGGATCCACCGCAATGACCAGGCGCTCGGTCAGCACGGTCGGCGACTTGAAGTAATACTCCACGGCGACCAGGGACTCGGGATCACGGTACAGGCCGATGTGCGCCACGCGGGCGGAAGGGACGAGGTCGAGCATTCCCTCCAGCAAGCCCATGCCGGCGCGCAGGATGGGAGCGAAAACCAGTTTCTTGCCCGACAGCTTGGAGGAGCGCATCGGCGTCAGGGGTGTCTCGATGTCCACCGGGTCCAACGGCAGATCACGGGTCACCTCATAACACAACAGGGTAGCGATCTCCCGCAAAAGCTGGCGGAAGCTCTTGGTCGAGGTGGTCTTATCGCGCATCAGGGTCAGCTTATGCTGAACCAGCGGGTGGTCCACCACAGTGATGTTGTTCATCAAAATACCGTTCCATCACTCGAGATTTTAAAGGGCGGACCGCCGTCAGAGCGCATGCTGCGCGCAATGACCCGACCCGCCGCCCAGGTTCCGCCTTCGAGCGCGCGCGCCAGCGGAAACGCCTCTGCCGTGAGGCCCAGGCGCTCCGCAACCAGGGGCACGATGTCATCGAGTAAGGCCACGGTCATCGAGCGCCACCCCACAATAAAGGGATCAGACACGTCATGCATACGGGCAAATGCCGCGGGATCGCGCGGAACCAGAACACCCATGTCGACGAATAGCCCGCCGTTGCGATACTCGGCAAGCCCGGTCAGCGCCCCCACGTCGACGACTCGAAACCCAGCCACCTCCAGGGGCTCCAGCAGCGAATACGTCAGCCACTGCGACAGCTTATGCAAAGGCACATAGCGTTCCGCGGCATGAGGGCCACCAGCGTCATGGAGACGGTCAGCGCCGCGTGAGCCGTCCGCGCCGTGGGGACTGTCTGCGCCATGGGGGCTGTCAAAAGCCGGATGCAACCAACAGTCCCCCAGCGATACGCCGTCCAACACCGGACGGTTCGGCCAGATCGGCCCCAGTCCCTCCAGCACCAGCTCGAGGACCCGGGCGGCGGAAACCTCTCCGTGCGAGGCCTCGCGGGCCAACGCATCGAACAACCCACCGGGTCGTGGCCGATCACCTGAGGCAAACAAATCCGGCCGTGACCGGACGACCGCGCCCAAGCGATTCAACAGAGAGGCCCGACCCTCAGCGCCTTGCAGCCGATTGCCCCCCCTCGACTGAAAAGCTCCCTCCACGGCGCCGGCGTCGATGCGCTCGAGCGCGCTCGCGTCCGCCCGCAATGGATCATGAGGATCATCCGACAACCCGCCCTGCTCGAACCAGCGCAGGCTCGCCAGGGCCAGTCCCTCCGAGCGCGCGGCTGCCAATCCAGTGCGCTCCGCGGCCCCTTCGACACCGGATGCTGTGTCCTGGTAGCGCCATTGCGCACCGGCACCTGCGTCGAGCAACACTGACGTAATGGCCAGATCAAACGCAGCCCGAGCAGCCGAGGCCCCATCCGGCCAGCGGGTCCTGGCGACCCTATCACGCCACAGATCCCGACCTGCGAACACAAAATGGCGCCAGCGCGCGTGAAAGGGAGGCTGCAAATCCGGATAGCGCTCACGCACCACGTCAGCGACAAAATCGCCCGCGGCAGACAAGCGATCGCGGTTGAGCGTCCAGTCTTCCAACAATCCCGCCTGGGCCAACGCCAACATCCGACGTGAGGCCCCTCGTACCGCGGCAGCAGACAGCAACGACCGGGCGCCGTGCATCAATATTCCTTCAAGTCCCGCCCGACCACGGAAGTCAGGTCATCGACCACAGTTTCCGGCGTGAAATACCCCGCCGCCTTCTTCGCTTCAATCTCCACCTGGGCGTCCTTCGGAACCAACCCGGGCGGCAGCGGCACGCGCTCACCGATGCCGATGCCGGCGGCAACGAGCGCGTCGTGCTTCAGATTCGACATGGACACCAGCCGATCGATCCGGCTCACACCCAGCCAGTGCAACACATCGGGCATGAGCTGTTGGAAGCGGGCGTCCTGAACACCCGCGACACATTCGGTACGTGCAAAGTACGTCGAGGCCTGGTCGCCGCCGGGCTGGCGCTTGCGGGCGTTGTAGACCAGGAACTTGGTCACTTCGCCCAGGGCCCGCCCCTCCTTGCGGTTATAAACAATCAGTCCGACGCCGCCGGACTGGGCCTGGCGAACGCACTCCTCGATGCCATGTATCAGGTAGGGGCGGCACGTGCAGATGTCGGATCCAAACACATCCGAGCCGTTGCACTCATCATGTATCCGGCATGCGAGCGGGCGCTGCGGATCATGGATGGCCGCGGGATCACCGAAGATATACAACGTCATTCCGCCGATCGGCGGCAGGAAAACATGCAGATCGCGCCGGGTCACCAGGTCAGGATACATCCCGCCGGTCTGCTCAAACAGCGCGCGGCGCAGAACACTCTCACTGACACCGAAGCGCTCGGCCACCCCCGGGAGATACCAGACTGGATCCACCGCCGCCTTGGTGACATTCAGCTCGCCACCGTGACGCACGATCACGCCGTCCTCTCTGATCCGACCGAGTCGGATCGCATCGCGAATTTCCGGCAGTGTCAGTCGCGCGCGGGTAATCGCAATGGTGGGACGGATGTCCAGGCCACTTTCAATTTCGGCCCGAAAATCCTCGGCAACACGATGTCCCCAGGGGTCGAGAGACACAATCCGGCTACTGCCGGCCCACTGGGGATGCGGCCCGAGCTCGACGACTGGATGGGTGTCCTTGAGGTCAGGACGGGCCACCGGGTCCAGAGTGCCGGAGGATACGGCCAAGGCTCGGTAGATCGAATAAGCCCCACCGTACGCGCCAATGACATTCCGGTTCGCTCCCGCCGTGACCGAAGCGATGACCGGTCCCCTGGCGCGCGCCTCCGCCGCACCCCAGGAAATGGGGTAGCAATGGGCCTTTCCGCCCGAGGGGTGCGAATTCAGCCGTATGTGGCCGGGTGTCTTTTTGGAGGTCACCCGTAAAGCCTAGCTCAGTCCGACGAGCGAAGTCTTCAGGAACCTGAAACCGTGACCCGCTGCCACTTGATGGAGTACCCCCTGTACTCTATGCCTGTCATCCCGCAACCCTTTTGCAAAAGGCCCACGATGTACCTGCCGAACGCGAACCGATACGAACAGATTCCCTACGCACGTTGTGGCCGCAGCGGCCTGCGTTTACCGCGCATCTCGCTTGGGCTTTGGCAGAACTTTGGGGGCACGCACCCTTACGAGAATGCCCGCGAAATGGTGCTGCGCTCCTTTGATCGCGGTATCACCCATTTCGACCTGGCCAACAATTACGGTCCCCCGCCGGGTTCGGCCGAGGAGAACTTCGGGCGCATTCTGACTGCCGATCTGCAGGCCTGGCGGGACGAGCTGGTCATCTCCACCAAGGCTGGCTACCTGATGTGGCCCGGCCCGTACGGCGAGTGGGGGTCGCGTAAGTATGTGCTGGCAAGCCTGGATCAAAGCCTGAAGCGCATGGGGTTGGAGTATGTCGACATCTTCTATTCGCACCGTTATGACCCCGACACGCCGTTGGAAGAGACCATGGGTGCCCTCGATACGGCGGTGCGGAGCGGACGCGCGTTGTATGTAGGCATTTCCTCCTACGGACCGGAAAAGACGCGTGAGGCGACCGCGATTCTGCGCGACCTGAAAACGCCCTTCATCATTCACCAACCCTCCTACTCCATGCTGAATCGTTGGATCGAGGGCGAGTTGCTGAATGTGCTGGAACAGGAGGGCCTGGGCTGCATCGCCTTCTCGCCGCTGGCGCAAGGCCTCCTGACCTCGAAGTATCTGAACGGCATGCCCGAGAACTCGCGTGCGGCCGAGAACGGATCCTTTCAGAAGAGCCTGCTGAATGCAGAAAACCTCGAGCACGTGCGGGCGCTGAATCAGATCGCCAAGGCGCGCGGACAAAGCCTGGCACAGATGGCCATCGCCTGGGTGCTACGCCAGCCGGCGGTCACCAGCGCCTTGATCGGTGCCAGTCGTTGGAGCCAGGTCGAGGAGTGCCTGGGGGCGCTGGAGAACCTGAAGTTCACCCAGGACGAGCTGGCCCAGATCGACGGTCATGCTCAGGACGGCCACCTCAACATCTGGTCGCAGTCGAGCAAGCACGGCTAAGCTGCCTGGCTGGGCCGGTCCACACGGGCCGGCCCGGCTCGCGGCGGCAACACTCTGTCGTGCCCCTGCACCCTCCGCCCCTTGCCCCTGCGTATATCCCTCATGTAGACCACCTATCAGAAGGGAGCCCCCATGCGCACCACCCGACTCCTCGCCACCGCCTGCGTCGCCCTGGCCCTGCCGCTGCTGGCCGGCGCCCAGGCACCTGACCTCAAAATCCCCACGTTCGCCGACCTGGACCACAAGGCCGTCGATTCGGTGAATCTCACCCTCGATACCACCATTCTGGGCCTGGCCAGTCATTTCATGGACGAGCATGACCCCAACAGCGTGCAGATCAAAAAGACCTTGGCGGGCTTGAAATCGGTGCAGATCCGCAGCTACCGGTTCGACTCCGACTACGTCTACTCCAAGGCCGACATCGACTCGGTGCGCACCCAACTCGAGCAGCCGGGCTGGAGCCGGCTGGTCCAGACCCGCGATCGCAACAAGAACGAGGATGTGGACGTTTACCTGGCCCTGGACAAACATGTCGTGACCGGAGTCGCCATCATTACCAGCGACCCGCGGAAGTTCACCATTGTGAAAGTGGTGGGGACCATCGATGTCGACCAGATCTCGCATCTTCAGAAATCCGTCGCGGGCTTGGAAGAGCACAAGGACACAATCGTCGCCCTCGCCCCTTGATCGAGGGTAAGCGGACTCGAGTGGAACCCCAGGAACTCGATGGGTGAGCGAAACAAACGCCGACGCCAGCGAAGAGGTGTTGTCGCGGGCGTTGGCCGGCGAGGTGGCCGCATTCGGCTTGTTGGTACGGCAACACCAACGCGCGGTATTCAGCCTGGCGCTGCGCATGTTGTCCGATCGGAGCCAAGCCGAAGACCTGGCCCAGGA
>Ga0105240_10012474_pt1 | contig 11726 bp, 13 predicted proteins | sample KBSC54metaG_FD_80426 | JGI IMG/M metagenome (GOLD analysis project Ga0105240, IMG submission 80426) | Corn rhizosphere microbial communities from Kellogg Biological Station, Michigan, USA - KBS C5-4 metaG | ecosystem: Host-associated > Plants > Roots > Rhizosphere > Soil | place: Michigan, USA...
CGAGCGGCCTCAGCCCGGCCCAGGCGTGCGTCATGTCGATGCTCGTCTTCACCGGCGCGTCGCAGTTCGCGTTCGTCGGCGTGCTGGCGGGCGGCGGCGGGGCGCTGGCCGCGATCGGCCCGGCGGTGATGCTGGCGGTGCGAAACGCCGCGTACGGGCTCTCGCTGACGGCGATCCTGCCCGCGCGCCTGCGCGACCGCGCCCTGTCCGCGCACCTCGTGATCGACGAGACCACGGCAATGGCCCGGGCGCAATCCGACCCGGACGCGGCCCGGCGCGCCTTCCTCGCGACCGGCGTGAGCGTCTGGGTCTTCTGGAACGCCGGCACGCTGGCCGGCGCCCTGCTCGGGGGCGGGATCGGCGACCCGCGGACGCTCGGCCTCGACGCGATGTTCCCGGCCGCCTTCCTGGCGCTGCTCGCGCCGCAGCTGCGCCGTCCAGGGGCGCCGGTCGCGGCGGTCGCCGGCGTCGCCATCGCCCTCGCGCTGGTGCCGTTCACGCCGGCCGGGGTGCCGATCATCGCCGCGCTGGCCGGGGTGGTGCCCGGCGTGCTGGCCGCGAAGGGCGTGCGCGGGTGACGTGGACCGCCCTCCTGGCGCTCTCGGCCATCTCGTACGCGCTCAAGGCGTCCGGCCCCGTGCTGGCCGGCGGCCGCCGGCTCGGGCCGCAGGTGCGCCGGACGCTCGACCTCGTCGCGGTGCCGCTGCTCGCCGCCCTGATCCTCGTCCAGACCGTCGGCGACGGCCACCGCCTCGTCCTCGACGCCCGCGTCCCCGCCCTCGCCCTCGCCGCCGTCCTCGTCTGGCGACGGGCGCCGTTCCTGGTCGTCGTGCTCGCTGCGGCGGCGACGGCGGCGCTCCTGCGGGCGCTCGCCTGACCGGAGGCACGTCACCCGCCCGGGTGTACGATCTGCGGCGCAGGTGTGGGGGTGTCTTGGGAGGGGGTGCTCACGTGCGCTGGTTGAGGTTCGTCGTCCTGGCGACGCTGGCGGGCATGACCGCCGTGTGGGTCGCCCCCGCCGCGTCAATTGGCGCGGCCAGCTCGCGCCAAACGTGCTCACCGGGCGCACACACCCTCGCGCCCCCGGGCTCGCGCCTCTACCCGGAGACCGGCAACGGCGGCTACACGAGCCTGCACACGCTCGTGCACCTGGTGTACGACGGGAACGCGAACCGCTTCCTGCCCGGAAACCGGGTCGTGCTCACCGACCGCGCGACCAAGTGCCTGCAGAGCTTGAGCCTCGACTTCGAGCGCCGCTCGGCGAACACGACCGACGGACCCGCCATGTCGGTGGCGTCGGTGCGCGTGAACGGCCATCCGGCCCGGTTCCGCTTCGTCCAGCCGACCTACCCCGGCGACCCGAACGGGCAGAACGATCCCGACCCGGCCGCGCACGACGCCTCGCAGACGAATCCGGTCGGCGGCCCCGCCCACAACCCGCTGCCGCCCGCGTGCTCGCCGCAGCTGCCCTCGTTCAACACGCCCGTGAACGCCCTCAACGGAACGCAGTGCCCGGCCGACAAGCTCGTGATCGTTCCCGCGAAGCCGGTCCGTGCCGGCGCGCGCTTCCACGTTTCCGTGTCGTACGTCGGCAGGCCCGGCGTGCACACCGACGGCGACGGGTCCACCGAGGGCTGGTTCCGCAGCTCCGACGGCGGCTTCGTCACGACCGAGCCCGTCGGCTCCGAGGCCTGGATGCCGCTGAACGACTACCCGACCGCGAAGCCGACCTACGACTTCGTCGACACCGTGAACGCCGGCCGCACCGTGGTCGCGAACGGCCGGCTTGGCGGCGTGCACCACCACGGCCCCAGCGCCCTCTTCCCGGAGGGCTCGGTGACCTGGAGATGGCACGCGGCCGAGCGGATTCCGAGCTACCTGGTGGAGGACAGCATTGGCCGCTACAGCCTGACGCGGCAGATTGTCGACGGCATGCTCTTCTACCGCGCGCAGGACCTCGCGATCCCCGCAGCCCAGCGCGCGACGAACCTCGCGATCATGCGCGGGCAGCCCGACATCACCCGGTTCGAGAGCCGCTTCACGGGGCCGTACCCGTTCCCGTCAGACGGGATCGTCATCGGGACGCCGTCCGCCGGCTTCGAGGAGGAGATGGAGTCGATGATCGCCTTCTCCGGCGGCTTCATCGACACCGACACGCTCTACCACGAGAACATGCATCAGTGGTGGGGCGACAACGTCACCGAGGGCGGCTACCGGATGACGTTCTTCAAGGAGGGCATGGCGACGTTGTCGGAGATCCTCTACGACGCCCGCCTCGCCCAGAAGGCCGCGGGCGGGCCGGGCACCGCCGCGGGCCGGGCGGCCTTCCAGAAGCAGATCGTGAACGACTTCGACGGCATCTATGCCCAGGCCGACGACTTCTGGACGGTGGCGCCGTCGAACCCGCAGACGTTCACGCTCTTCTCGGGCTCGTCGACGTACCTGCGCCCGGCGATCGCCTACGTGGCCCTGCGCCAGATCCTCGGCCACCACCGCTTCGTCACGGCGCTCGAGGGAATCCAGCGCGCCTACGGCGGGTCGAGCATCACCGAGCCGCAGCTCGAGGCCGGCTTCCGTCGCTTCTTGCCGGTGAAGACGAGCGCCTGCGAGACTCGCCTGAGCCGGTTCTTCACGCAGTGGTTCGACACCGCGTATCCCGCCGGCGGCGGCGCCAACCGCCCGTCGCTCACCGGCCCCGGCCTCGACGGGCGCGGGTTCTACGGCCCGGACGGTCGCTGCGGCGCGCTGGGCGCCGCCCCCACGACGCAGGTCAGCGCTTCAGCTCGATCTCCACGAACGTGGCGGCTCGGCCGCTCGCATTGATGACGTTGTGCTCGGTGCCGGCCTTGCCCAGGTAGGGCGCGCCGGCCTCCTGCACGAGGTCGCGGGTCGAGCCGTCGCGCTCGATCACCGTGAACGTCCCGCCGGTCACCGGGACGACGAGGTAGTCGTATTCGTGCCGGTGGTCGCCGGTTTCGTCGCCGTCCTCGAACGTGAGCGTCGTGACGCGCACGCGGTCGTCTTCGGCGCTTCTCGTCGTGCGGGCGATCGCCATGGCGGGACAGGCTAGCGCGGCCCGGCTAGGCTCGGGCGATGACCCCGCCGCCGGCGCTCACCCGCGAGCAGATCCTCGCGTACCGCCGCCGGGCCGGCGCCCTGGACGAGCGCCTGCCGTTCGGGCCGGAGTCGCTGCGGCAGGCGGCCTGGGCCGGCCTTCAGGACAGCATGCCGCGGGCCGCGGTGCTCTCGCTCCACGCGCGCGTCGAAGGCATCGGGCCGATGGCCTGGGAGGATCCGGCGTTCGTCCAGGTCTGGGGCCCGCGCTACCAGATCTACGTGGTGCCCGCTGCCGACATGGCCGTGTTCACCGTCGGCCGGTGGCCCGACACCGAGCAGCAGGTCGCGCGCGCGGAGGCCGCCGGCGAGCGGCTGCGCCGGCATCTCGGCGGCGAGGCGATGGGCTACGACGACGCCGGCGCGGCGCTCGACGTCCACCCCGGATCGCTGCGCTACGCCACGACCACGGGCACCGTCGCGATCCGCTGGGACGGCGCCCGTCGGCCGCTCGTCTGGACGGTGCCGCGGCCGGATGTCGATCCGCGCGCCGCCCAGCTCGAGCTGGCCCGGCGCTACCTGCACGTCTCCGGCCCGACGACGCCGGCCGCGTTCGCGAAGTGGGCCGGGATCTCGAAGCGGTCCGGCAGCGCGGCCTTCACCGGGCTCGGCGGCGAGCTGACGGCGGTGCGGACCCCGCTCGGCGCCGCCGCGATCCTGGCCGCCGACGAGCCGGGCTTCCGGGCCGATCCGGGGCCGCCCGCACCCGCCCGCCTGCTGCCGAGCGGCGACGCCTTCACGCTGCTCCACGGCGACGACCGGGCGCTGCTCGTCCCCGACGCCGCCCGCCGGCTGGAGCTGTGGACGCCCCGGGTCTGGCCCGGCGCCGTCCTCGTGGACGGCGAGGTGCGCGGCGTGTGGCGGCGGGCGCACGACGTCGTCAGCATCGAGACCTGGGGCAAGCTCCCGCGCGCGGCGCTCGACGCGGTCGAGGCCGAGGCAGCGGCCCTGCCGATCCCCGGCGCCGACGCGATCGTCGTGCGCTTCAGTCACCTGAACGGCACGGTGACCGAGCCGGGCAGCCGCCGGTAGACGGCGAAGAAGTCGCGGTCGTCGGGCACGAGGTAGCGCGTCGGCGGCTGCTGGTAGTTGGGCACGACCCGCACCGGATCGAGGCCGTGGTGGTGCGTGTAGGTGATCAGCGTCGGCCACTCCGGGTTGATGTCGAGCTGCATCGCCCGCACCGCGCCGGCCCGCTTGAGGATCCGCGCGAGCGTCTCGACCGTCTGGAAGTCGGCCGCCGCGTAGATCACGTTGCCGTGCCGGTCGATTCCGGCGCCGGTGCGCCACACCCGCACCGCGTTGCCGAGCGTGAACCCCCACTGCGAGCTGTCGTTCAGCGCCGGGCTGAGGCGGCCGTGGTCGACGATGAGCGGCAGGCTCTGGCGGGCGAACGCGATGTTCGGCCCGGCCACCGGCCCGCCGTGCCAGGTGCGCACGTCGACCCGGCCGTCGCGGTAGGCGATCAGCGTCGCCAGGCCGTCCTTCAGGGGCTCGTACCGGCGGCCGCCGATCGACGATCCGTTGTTGCCGTCGGTGTAGATGAACCCGCCGTTGAAGGTTGCGTAGAGGCGCCAGCGCTCGCCGAACGGGATCGACATCGGCCCGCGCACCGGCGCGTTCGGCGGCTCGTACCGGCCCGGATACCAGGCGAGCGCCGTGCGGGTATGGTCGAACCAGGCGACGTAGGCGACGATCCGGGGATAGGCGACCTCCGACCGGAAGGTGGTCACGAGCACGGGCGGCCGGCCGCGGACGACCGGGCCGGTGCCCCGCCAGATGCCTTCGCCGGGGAGCGGGTCGGCGAACACCGGCGCGACCGGCGGCGGCACGTACGCCGCCCGGTGACGCGCCGGCGTGCTGCCCGGCGGCGGCGTGTCGACGCCGACGGTCGGCAGCGTCTTGAGCTGCGGCCCGCCCGGGGCCGGCGCCTGCCACGTGTAGTAGTAGTGCTCGACCTCGTCGACGAGCCAGTTGCCGTGGTGCGCCCGCAGCCATTCGACGCTGCGCGGCCAAAGCGGCAGGCTCGACGGCTGCATCATCGTCGTGGCGTACGAGTAGACCGCCGGCGAGAGCAGGACGACGACCACCACGAGCCCCACGCGGCGGACCCGGCGCCGGCGCCTGCGCGCCCGGCGTCGCTCGAGGGGTGCCCGCTGCCCGGCCGACCCGGACATGCGCATCGCCGGAAGGTACTCGTGGCGTCTTTGAGCGACGTTGGCTCCCCCGCCCGGGGGAACTTGGCGAGCGGCGCGCAGGTTCGGGCGCACTCGCGGGTCAGTAGCTCCGCAAGCCCACCTCGAAAGGACAGGCCCACATGTCGGCAAGACGTCTCGTTCTGCTGCTCAGCCTCGGCGCGGCGATGGCTGCCACTCCGGCCGCGTATGCGTCGGCGCATCACCCTGGCGATTCCGGGCCGGCGAAGCAGCGCTGCGCACACAACGGCGTGCACGTGAACCCCGCCGGCCATCCCAGCTGCGGCCTCCATCGCGGCCGCAGCGGCGACTCGGGCGGCGATTCGGGCGGCGACACGGGCGGCGACACGGGCGGCGACCAGGGCGGCGCCGTCTAGTTCCGCCGGACGCGGGTCCGCCCCGGCCCACTCCTCTGCCGGGGCGGACCCGGGACTCGCCGGTCGCCTACGCCGTCGGCGCGGCCTTGCCGGCGCCGTGCGGCAGCTTGAGCGCGGCGGCGAGGCCGATCAGGCCGATGACCGCAAGCGACGCCAGCGCGATCGCGTAGGAGCGGTTCCCGGTGGCGACCACGGAGATCAGGATCGTGCCGGCGATGGCGGTGCCGAACGACGATCCGAGGTTCGAGACGCTGCGGGAGAGCCCGGAGATCTCGCCCTGCTGGTCCTCGGAGAAGCTCGACTGGACGACGTTCACCGACGGCGTCAGCATGAGACCCGTGCCGAACCCGATCAGGAACAGGCTGGGCACGAACGACACGATGTTCTTCGTGATCGGCGCCAGGACGAGCAGGAGGCAGATGCCGGCGATGACGAGCACGAAGCCGGCCACGATCAGCGTCCGCTGCTTGCGCCGCCTGGCGAACCGCTGTGCGCCGAACGACGAGAGCAGGACGCCGATCGTGGCGGAGGTGAAGACGACGCCGGTGCGGATGGCGCTGTAGCCCTTCACCTCCTGCAGGAAGACCGACACGACAAACGACGTCCCCATCAGCATGAGCCACTGCACGTTCTGCGTGACGAGCGCCAGGTCGCACGTCCGGTTGCGGAAGAGGTCGGTGGAGAGGAGCGCGACCTTGCCGGCCCGCTCCCGCGCCCTGATGAACACGAAGAAGCCGGCGAGGAACGCCGCCCCGACCGCCAGCAGCACGAGCATCAGGAGGTTGTGGGTGCCCGCGTAGAGGACGCCGAGCACGATGCAGAACATGCCCACGGCCGAGAGCACGGCGCCGATCAGGTCGAACGGCTGGTCGGGCTCGGCGGGGAGCGGGTCGGTCATCCCGCGGCTGAGCAGGATGATGAGCACGACCACCGCCGCCTGGAACACGAACGCGGCCCGCCAGCTGATCGCGGTGGTGATCACGCCGCCGATGAGCGGGCCGGCCGCCGAGCCGACGCCGCCCATGCCGCTGATCGCCCCGAACGCCCACGCCCGCGACGTGAGGTCGCGGAACCAGATCGTCGCCAGGATGTAGACGGGCGGGATCAGGAGGGCGGTGCCGACGCCCTCGAACACCGAGTTCCCCAGGATGAGGACCGGAAGCCCGGGCGCCACCGCGCTCAGCAGCGCTCCGACCCCGTAGAGCGCCAGACCGAGGAGGAAGCACCGCTTGCGCCCCCACCGGTCGGTGAGCTTGCTGCACGGGATCATCAGCACCGCCATGATCACCAGGAACAGCGTGATCGTGATCTGCACGCCCTGCACCGTCGTGTTCAGGTCGTGGCTGATGTCGCTGATCATCACGTTCATGTTCGAGCCGGCGAAGCTGCAGATGAACTGCGCCAGCGCGAGCGGCAGCACCAGCCGGCGGGCGTCGCGCGAGCGGGCGGCCGGCATCGGGGTCGTGGCTGTCGAAGTCGAGGCCACGATCCGAGTGTCACCCGGACTCGGCCGTGCGGCTTCACCCGATGAGGACGACCATCCCGGGGCGAAGCGTGTAACGTTGCGCGCATGGCGGCCAAGACGCGGCAGGTCGAGACGCCAGACGGGCGCACTCTCCGGGTCGAGGTCGCAGGCGACGGCGAGCGAGTCGTCGTCGCCCACCTCGGCACGCCGAACGCCGGCGTCCTCTACGAGCCGTGGATCGAGGACGCCGCCGGCCGCGGCCTCACCCTGGTCACCTACGACCGGCCCGGCTACGGTGGCTCGACGCGCTTGGCCGGGCGCACGGTGGCCGACTGCGCCGGGGACGTCCGCGGGATCAGCCGGGCGCTTGGATTCGAGCGGTGCGCCGTGTGGGGCTTCTCGGGCGGCGGGCCGCACGCCCTCGCGTGCGCCGCGCTCATGCCCGATCTCGTGGCCGCGGCGGCGTCGTTCGGGGCGATGGCGCCGCCCGACGCAGCCGGGTTCGACTTCCTCGGAGCAATGGTGGGCGCGAACCGGGAGGACATCGAGCTGCTGCGGGCCGACCGGGAGCTGTGGGAACGCCGCGCGCGCGGCGACCGCGACGAGATGCTGGGCATGACGGCCGCCGACCTCGCGGAGGCGTGGTCCGAGGGGATCTCGCCAGGTGACGGCGAGCTGCTCCATGGAGCGTTCGGAATCTGGCTGCACCGAGCGATCCGGGTCGGGATCGAGTCCACCGCCGACGGCTGGATCGACGACAGCCTCGCCTTCGACATCCCCTGGGGCATCGACCCGGCCGCCATCGCCGTCCCGGTGCGGATCTGGCACGGTGAGGACGACCGCTTCGTCCCGGTGGAGCACGCCCGCTGGCTGGCGGTGAACATCCCGGGCGCCGAGACGGACATCCGCGACGGCGACGGCCACCTGCGCGTCGCGGCGCTGCGCATCGGCGACGTGCACGGGTGGCTCGCCCGCCACGCCTGGCCGACCGCGTAGGATCGGCCGGTGCTACGCATCGTCGGCGCCGGCCTTCCGCGGACCGGGACGAACTCGCTCAAGCTCGCCCTCGAACGCCTGACCGGCGGGCGCTGCTACCACATGCTCGAGGTGTCGGAGCGACCCGGCGCGGCCGACGCCTGGAAGGCCGCGGCCGGAGGACAGGCGCCCGACTGGGGCCTGCTCCTCGGCGGCTATGTCGCCGCCGTCGACTGGCCGGCGAGCGCGTTCTGGCGCGAGCTTGCCGCCGCCAACCCGGAGGCGCCCGTCCTGCTCTCGCAGCGCGCGAGCGCCGAGCAGTGGTGGGGCAGCGTCGAGAAGACGGTCGCCGTCGCGCTCGCAAGCCCGTCCGGCGACCCCGAGATCGCCCGCATCCGGGAGATGGGGCGCACGCTCGCCCGCCGGTTCTGCCCGGAGTGGCCCGACCCGGCCGCGGCGCAGGCCGCGTACGAGCGGCACAACGCCGAGGTACGGGCGGCCATCGCGCCCGATCGCCTGGTCGAGTGGCGCCCGGCCGACGGCTGGGACCCGCTCTGCGCCATGCTCGGCGTGCCGGTCCCCGACGAGCCGTTTCCGCGCACGAACGACGCCGCCGGGTTCCGGGCGGTGGCCAAGCTCGACGGCGCGGGTTAGCCCGGCCGGCGACCGGCGCATCACAGCCGTCGGCTCGCTACCGTCAACTCGCTCCTCCGGCCCCGAACTCGACCCGCGGGAGGCCCCCCATGAGCAGCGGATACACCCTGGCGCGCATCGACCAGATCCCCGAGATCACCGACGGCCGCCAGCCCTGGCGACCCGTCCGCCACCACTTCCACATCACGTCCTTCGGCGTCAACACGTGGACCGGCCACGCCGCCGGCGACCGCATCCTGAACGAGCACGACGAGGAGGGCGAGAACGAGGAGCTCTACCTCGTCCACAGCGGCCGCGCCCGCTTCGAGCTCGGCGGCGACCGGGTGGACGCCCCGACGGGAACGTTCGTGTTCGTGCCGCCGGGGGTGAAGCGGACCGCGTTCGCCGAGCAGGCGGGCACGACGATCCTCGCGCTCGGCGGGACGCCGGGGCAGGCGTACGAGCCCGACGGCTGGGAGCTGTGGGCGCCGATCGCGCCGCTCTACCAGGAGGGCAGGTACGCCGAGGCGGCCGACGCCGCACGGGCCGTGGTCGAGGCCAACCCCGAGTATCCAGCCCTGCTCTACAACCTCGCCTGCTGCGAGAGCCTGGCCGGCCGCCGGGAGGACGCCGTCGAGCACCTGCGCTCGGCGATCGAGCGCTCCGCCCAGCTGCGCCGGCTCGCCGTCGAGGACTCCGACATCGCGGCGATCCGGGACGACCCCGCCATCAAGGAGCTGCTCGGGTAAGCCCCATGGAGGAGGTGCGGGAGGGGATCTGGCGCTGGGAGGCGCACCATCCGAGCTGGTCTGAGGACGACGGCGGCCCGGATGGCTGGGGCCCTGACGTGGCCTGCTTCGCCATCGACACCGGCGCCCGCCTGGTCCTGATCGACCCGCTGGCCGTGCCCGTGCAGGTCGACGAGCTCGCCGCCGGCCGCGAGACTGCCATCGTCCTCACCTGCCCGTGGCACGAGCGCGATGCCCGGCAGGTCTCCGAGCGTCTGGGGGCGCGGATCTTCGTCCCGCCCCCCGACGAGGGCGACGAGAACCGGACGCCCGGGACCGTGTTCGCCGCCGGCGACCGGCCCACGGGCGACGTGCAGGCCTTGCTCGGCCTGGAGCCGAACGACCTGGTGCTCTGGATCGAGAGCCGCCGCGCGCTCGTCCTCGGCGACACCCTGGTCGACCGCGGCGAGGGCCTCGAGATCCCGGTCACCTGGCTGCGCGACGCGACGCTCGGCGAGGTGCTGGCGACGCTGCGGCCTTTGCTCGACCTGCCCGTCGAGATCGTGCTGCCGACGCACGGGCCGCCGGCCGACCGGGCCGCGCTCGTGCGCGCGATCTCCTAGGTGTCCCCCGAGCTCTTCCACGGCCCGTCGCACGAGCCGCTCGCGGGCGGCGAGTGGAGCGACGCGGCCGCGAGGGTGGCGATCGCCGCCATCTGTGCCGACGCCGAGGACGCGTTCGATCCGGACACGCTGTGGCCGGCGCACCCGCTCGACGAGGAGGGGGGCGAGCTGCCCTCGCCGGTGGGCATCTACCTGGGCGCGTCCGGCGTGATCTGGGCCCTCGACGCGCTCGCGCGCAGCGGTTTCGCAACGCTCGGGCGGGCATGGGCGGACGTCGCCGCGGCCCTGCCCGACCGCTACCTGGCGAGGCCCGACATGCCCGAGCTGACCGACGGCCGGCCGGTGCCGTCGCTGCTCGCCGGGGAGTCGGGCGTCCTGCTCGCCGCCCACCGGCTGGCGCCCACGCCGGCGCACGTCGAGCGCATGCTCGCGTGCGCCCGCGCGAACGTCACGAACCCGACGCGCGAGCTCATGTGGGGCTCGCCGGGCACGGCGCTGGCCGCGCAGCTCATGTACGAGCAGAGCGGGGACGAGCGGCTCGCCGACGCCTGGCGCGAGTCGGCCGACTGGCTCTGGAAGGAGTGGCAGGACGGGCTCTGGCTGCAGGAGATGTACGGCACGCAGCGGCGCTACATCGGCCCCGGGCACGGCTTCGCCGGCAACGTGCACGTGCTCGCCCGCGGCGACCTGCTGGACGCGGCGCGCCGGGCCGAGCTCGAGCGCCGGTCGCTCGAGACGCTGCGCCGGTTCGTCGTCCGCGACCGCGATCTGGCCCAGTGGCTGCCGACCGACGACCCCGCCTCGGTGTCCGCGACGACCCGCACCCAGTGGTGCCACGGCTCGCCCGGCATCGTCACGTCGTTCGCGCCAATCGCGCGCGAGAACGCGGAGCTCACCGAGCTGCTCGTCGCCGGCGGCGAGCTCACCTGGCGGGCGGGGCCGCTCGCCAAGGGGCCCGGCCTCTGCCACGGCACCGCCGGGAACGGCTACGCCTTTCTGAAGCTGCTCGACCGCACCGGTGACGAGCGCTGGCTCGAGCGCGCCCGCGCGTTCGCGATGCACGCGGCCCACCAGGTCGAACGGGCCCGGGGCGAGCACGGACAGGGGCGCTACTCGCTCTGGACGGGCGACGTCGGCGCGGCCCTCTTCCTGGCCAGCTGCATCCGCGCCGACCCGGCCATGCCGGTGCTCGACGTGATCTGACAAGGTGGGGACTGTCCCCGAGGATCGGGGACAGTCCCCGGCTCCTTGGGGCGGAAACGCGCGCGGGGAATGGACCGTGCCGAGGGTTATACGACTCCCGCAGGCCGCAGATCGGGCGGTCGTCAGCCGCGCAGGGCGTCGATCACCGAGCCGGCACACCGCTCGGGCGTGGGCGAGGCGGCGTCGTGGGCCTGCATCCCGGCAAGCGCCCCCCCGGCCGCCCCGATCCCGCCCCCGACGAGCTCGTCACCGATGAACCCGCCGGCGAACGCGCTTCCGAAGTGTCCGCGCGGCAGGAAGATCGTCGCGGCCTCCACGCGATCCTCGACGCCGCTTCGCTCCAGGGCGGCCTGCGCCCGGCCCACCATCTCCTGCTCGTTCATGACCCCTCCCCCACCCATTGTCCGAGCGCC
>Ga0105240_10012475_pt1 | contig 11725 bp, 12 predicted proteins | sample KBSC54metaG_FD_80426 | JGI IMG/M metagenome (GOLD analysis project Ga0105240, IMG submission 80426) | Corn rhizosphere microbial communities from Kellogg Biological Station, Michigan, USA - KBS C5-4 metaG | ecosystem: Host-associated > Plants > Roots > Rhizosphere > Soil | place: Michigan, USA...
AAAAGCACACTGGCGAGCGCGCCCCTGCCGGCATCTCGGCGTCAAAACCAGGGACCCAACGAGCTACGCTCGCCAGCCATCAAGCCTCAGCCTGACCACCACGCAAATACACAGGGACCCAGCCGCCCAGCCTCCACGCGGATCAGCCGCGCCGCAGCCCGCGAAGCTCGGCTATGTTATCTCCGATCTTCGGGCAGCACGTCCCCGAGGGGCCGCTGTCCTGGACACAGCGCCGTTAGGTCGGGGCTGCCGGGTCCCGGCTCTGCGCGCTCTGCGAGCGCTACGGCCGGGATGACGGTGTGAGGGGCACGCTGGCGTTCAGCAGCCCGAGGGCGGCCTCGCTGGAGAGGCGGATGGTGAAGCGGTGGCCAGCCGCCTCGGGGTCGCGGCGCATGTAGGCGTCGAGGGCCTGGGCGCCGGCCTGGGCCTGGAGCATGGCGTAGAAGGCCGCCTCGATCCGCTCGGATTCCAGGTCCGACCGGGCGAGCCGCTCGAACACGAACATCGCAAAAACCCCCTGCCGCAACGCCAGTGGGGGCAGGGTGGGCGCTCATGTCGCGGCCTGTCGAGGCCGTTCACCCCGGGCGCGAACCGTTCCCCACAGGCGGGCGCACCCATCAGGGTAAACGGCAAATTGTTCATACTCCTTAACGGCCCGTTGGCCCCACCCGCCGCAACCTGCGACCGGGCGCCGCGGGCATTCCAGCCAGCCAAGCCCAAGTTCGGCCCCGTTTCACGGGCCGGGTCCGCGTCCGTTTTTTCAATGGTTCGAGGGAATTATGTCAGACTGGCTGTTCGATCACGCGCCCAGCTTCTACCCCAAGGAGTGGGACGAGACGCATCTGTCGCAGCACAGCGATCAATATCTGCTGAGCGACGACGGCCACCTGTCGCTGATCTCGGCGGCCAAGGGCGGGGTCCACGGGCCCGGTTCCGGCGGGACGGTGAGCCCGCCGCCGCCGCCGACGATTTCCCCGCCGCCTCCGCCGCCGCCCCCGCCGACCACAGGCTCGCCGACCTCCACCCTGGTGGGCGTCACGGGCGGGCTGCAGATCAACCTCGAATGGGACCTGAGCGTCCAGACGGCGCCCAACTGGTCCGACATCGAGCACGCGGTGGTCTCGGCGGCCCAGATCTACACCTCGGCCTTCTCGAACCATGCCGTGCTGAACATCGCGATCGGCCTGGGCGAGGTGAACGGCCAGGCGATGAACGCCGGCGCGCTGGGCGAGACCCAGACCACCGGCTATGCGGTGAGCTACGCCAGCCTGACGAGCGCGCTGGGCGCCGCCGACGCCGGCCTGGTCTCCAGCGGCCTGATGGCGGCAGGCGCCGTGACCGCGGACGCCGCGCTCGCCGGCAAGACCTTCTTCGTCCCCGGCGCCGAGGCCAAGGCGCTGGGCCTCGCCAGCGCCACCTCGAGCTCCATCGACGGCTACATCGGCCTGATCGCGGGCGGGGCTCTGTCCTTCGTCGGCGCGCCGGGCGGCGGGCAGTATGACGCCGTCGGCGTCGCGGCCCACGAGATCAGCGAGGTGATGGGCCGCATCGGGCTCGAGGGCAGCCAGGGCTACGTCACGCCGCTGGACATCTTCCGCTACACCGGGCTCAACCAGCCCGGCGTGGCGCCCGGCCCCGGCTACTTCTCGACCGACATGGGCCTGACCGCGCTCAACACCTACAACAACCCCTTGGGCGGCGGCGACGCGGCCGACTGGGCGAGCCTGGCGCAGAACGCCAACGACGCCTACGACGCCTTCGACAACCCCGGCGTCACCACCGTCGTCACCCGCAACGACCTTATCGAGGTCGCGGCGCTGGGCTACAAGCCGGTCGGAACCCTGGCGACGGTCACCGCCTAGGGCTCGGTGTCCTAACCCGATAGGCCGCGGCCGGCGGCCGGCGGAGACGGCTGTTGCTGAGACGAGGCCTTCCGCTGGCCGCCACGACCGGGATCGCGGTTGCGATATGGGGGGCGGCGCAGGCCGCCCCCCTACGCACGGCCGAGGCGCTCGACCGCGCGCTGCGTGAGGCCAGGGGCGGCGAGACCCTGACGCTGGCGGGCGCGGACTTCGGCGTCGTCACCCTCCGCGACCTGCATTTCCCCGCCCCCGTCACGCTGCGCGCGGCCGACCCCGGCAAGCCGCCGGTGTTCGGCGGCCTCGACCTCACCGGCGTCAGCGGGCTGTCGTTCGAGGGCCTGCGGGTCGTCGCGGCCCGGCCTGCCACGCCCGCCGTCTCGATCGTCCGCAGCGACCACATCGCCTTTCAGGAGCTGCGGGCCGAGGGTCTGCTGGCCAGCAATCCCGACGCCGTGCACGACGGCGTCCTCATCCAGACGAGCGCCGAGGTCTCGATCGTCCATTCCGAGCTCAGCCAGTTCGGCAATGGGGTGACGCATCTCGACGGCGACCACCTGACCGTGCGCGGCAACCTCTTCCGCGACATCCGGGTCGACGGGGTGCACGGCGGCGGCTCGTCCTTCGTGACGATCTCCGGCAATTTCTTCAGGGATTTCCATCCGCTGGGCGTGGTGGGCGAAAGCGGCGACCACGCCGACGCCGTGCAGTTCTGGACGGTGAACACCACCGCCTCGGCCCACGACATCACGGTCAGCGACAACCTCTTCCTGCGCGGCGCGGGCCGCTACGCCGAGGGCGTCTTCTTCAACGACGAGCTGAAGACCCGGCCGTACCGGCGGGTGTCGATCACCGGCAACGTGATCCTGGGCGGCATGTACAACGGCGTCTTCGTGCTGCACGCCGCCGACCTGGAGGTGCGCGGCAATCTGGTGGCGGGGTTCCCCGACCGGCAGTCCTACATCGAGCTCCTCGACGTCGAGGGCGCCTCGGTGGCGGGCAATGCGGCGAACGAGCTTCGCCTGACGCAGAACGTGCGCGGCGCGATCGGCGAGAACCGCATCGTGGGGCGGCTGTCCGACGGCGGCGCCGCGCTCGCCGCGGCCTGGCTGGCGCGCCATCCGGACCTGCCGGGGCGTCGCTAGAGTCGGCCATCCGACATTGAAAAATCAGGGTTCTTTGAAACCAATTTCAAACTGGACAGTTAATCCGTACAGCGTATGTGCGTGCGGGGGCGGCTGTGGCGGAGGCGATCGAAATCCACGTCGGTAGGCGGTTGCGGGTCCGACGGCGGCAGTTGGACCTGACGCAGGCGGAGCTGGGGCGCCGCGTGGGGGTCAGTTTCCAGCAGATCCAGAAGTACGAATGCGCGGCCCAGCGCATGACGGTGACCACGCTGTGGAAGCTGGCGCGCGCACTGGACACCGAGCCCGACTATTTCCTGAGCGGCCTCAAGGAAGACGCGCCCGCGTCATAGGCGGCGCGGAATTCGGCGAAGCTGACCTTGCCGTCGTGGTCGGTGTCGAGGCGGGCGAACTCGGCCGCGGTGATCGCGCCGTCGCCATTGGCGTCCAGGCGGTCGAACTCGGCGCGCACGCTCGGATGGGCGAGCGACGGCAAGGCGACAGCCCCCATGGCCGCGGCGATCAGGGCGCCTGCGATCAGGCGGCCGCGGACCCGGGCGCGCGCCGGCGGGCGGCCGTCGAGATGCCCGTCGATGAAGAAGCGCAGCGCCTCGCTCGCCGATCGGCCCTCGTCGCGGCAGCGGGCCATGAAGGCGAGCTTGGTCGGATAGGGCAGCCGGATCTCGAGCGTCTCGCTCTTCTTCAGGCGGGGCGGGCGGGACGGTTGGGTCATGCGACCTCGCAAGTGGGACTTCGCGCGCCTGCACCCAAGCGCAATTCGCAGCTTGGCTACAGCGAAATCCTGTCCGGACAATGGCGTTTGACAGTTCGGACTACATCTGTAAACCATGTGGACCACAGCTGTAATTCGCTGGGAGGCTGCGGTGGTGGTGTCCGATGCCCTGGCCCGCAAGCCGCGCCGCGGGGCGACCGCGACGCTCAGCCTCGGCGCGGCTGTCGCGCTGGCGGCAGCGGTCCCCACCTGGGCCGCCTGGTCGTTCTGGAGCCGCGACCACGCGCTGCGCACCGACTGGGCCATCGAGGGGCCGCCGTGCCCCGCAGCGACCCACAGCTGGCGCCAGGTGGCTAACTCGCGCCAGGCCCACGCGTTCGACTACAAGCCCATGCGCCTGGCGCACCTATTCGGCGGGGCCGACTGTGCGGCGGTGCCGGAAGGCGGGCTTTTCAGCAGTAGGGCCTATAAGGTCTGCCAGTTCACCGCGCCCGACATGCTGCTGGTCACGGTGGGCGGCCGCACCTGGGCCTTCGAGCCGGGCTACGGCCGCCGGGCCACGGTGCGGCTGAAGGACGGCCAGGTCCGCTGCGTCCTGGCCGGCTGGTTCACGCTCTAACGCGGGGCGCTAGCCCTCGTCGGCGTAGGCCTTCACGAGGTCGGTCAGGTAGTCGCGGCCGACCATGGCGGACTTGACCGCCATGTGCTCGTTGAGGCCGTGGGCGCCGGAGCCCTCGGGGCCGGACCAGAAGCCGGGCACGCCGTAGGTCGGGATGCCCACCGGCGAGAGGTAGATGGCGTCGCTGGCGCCCGTGGACATGGTCGGCACCAGGGGCACGCCGGGGAAGTACTTGGCCGCGACCTTCTCCATCGGGCCGATGATCTTCGGGTCGAGCGGCGGCGGCTGGGGCTTGGCGCGGATCGGCTGCAGCGGGATCAGCTTGACGCCGGGGTCGCCGATGGCGGCCTCCAGCCTGGCCTTGGTGTCCTCCATCGTCGAGCCCGGGAACATCCGGCAGTTGATGTTGGCGCCGGCCCGCTGCGGCAGGGCGTTCTCGGCATGGCCGCCGTCGAGCAGCGTGGCGACGCAGGTCGTGCGCAGCATGGAGTGGAAGCCGCGGTCCTTGTTGAGCTCGGCCTCGGCGGCCTTGTCGGCGGGGTCCCTGGCGATCGCCACCATGGCCCGGCCCATGGGGTCGTTGCGGCCCGCGCCCACCTTGGCGAAGAAGGCGCGGGTGGTGTCGTTGAGCTGCAGCGGGAAGTCGTAGTCGCGCACCTTCAGGAGCGCCTGGGCGAGCTGGTAGATGGCGTTGTCGCGGATCGGCACGGAGGAGTGGCCGCCCGGGTTGGTGGTCTCCATGCGGAACTGCTGGACGACCTTCTCGCCCACCTGCACGCCCTGGCTCACCAGCTTGCCGCCCGCGTCCGCGCGGCCGCCGCCGCCCTCGTTGAGTGCGAAGGCCGCGTCGATCAGGTCGCGCTTGTTCTTGGCCAGCCAGTCGGCGCCGTTGAACGCCGCCAGCGTCTCCTCGCCGCAGGTCAGCGCCAGCTTGATGGTCCGCTTGGGCTGGTACTTCTGCTCCTTGAAGCGGATCAGCATGTCGACCCAGGTGGCGTCGATCACCTTCATGTCGGCCGCGCCGCGGCCGTAGTAGTAGCCGTTCTCCTCGATGAAGCTGAACGGGTCGCGGGTCCAGTCGGCGCGCTTGGCCTCGACCACGTCGAGGTGGCCCAGTAGCAGCATCGGCCGCGCCGTCTTGCTGGTCCCGGGATAGATGGCCACGAGGCCGCCCTCCCTGGGGTGGTCGGGGACCGAGAAGTAGGTCAGCTGGGTGTCGGTGAAGCCGGCGGCCTTCAGGCGCGCGCCCATCTTGGCGGCGGCCTCGGTGCAGGAGCCGACGGAGAGCGAGGTGTTGGTCTCCACCAGCTCCTTGTAGATCTCGCGGAAGCGGACCTGGTCGGGCCGAAGGTCCTGGGCCGTGGCGGCGTGCGCGAAGCCGAGCGCCAGCACGGCGCTGAAAATCCTGCGGAACATGGACGAAGAACCCCCCGGAACTGGATCCGCAACCGACTATGGGAATCCGCGGCGGCGGTAAAGGGGCGGGGCGGCGACCGCGCCTAGCGGAAGGCGAAGGAGAGCTTGGCGCCGACGAAGCGGCCGTGCGGGTCGACGCCGTAGGCGCCGGCGCTTCCGGCCTCGTTGTGGCCGGGCTGCAGGCCGCAGAGGAAGCCCAAGGACCCCTTCACCTCGTCGCGGCGGGCGAAGCTGCGCTCCACGGCGGTGCGCGCGAAGACCGCGCTCGACATGGGGTTGGCGACGATGCGGGTGGGGGCGAGCGGGTCCAGCGGGTCGGCGAGGTCGGGCAGGGCGCGGGCCGGCTGGCCCGGCAGCGCCAGAGGAGTCACGGGCGACGGGGCGCGCTCGGGCGGGCGCAGGTCGAGCGGCTGGGCGCCGGCGGCGCCGCCGGCGAGGGCTGCGGCGAGGGCGAAGGCGAGGTAGGAGAGGCGGCGCATGGGTCTCGGCTCCCGGAAGCTCCCTTAGACCATTCTACGCGTCCCGTGGCCAGACGGAGGCGCCGAGCTCAGTGGGGCAGGGCGAAGCAGACGGGCGGCGGCGCGGGGCCGGCGGGGGCGGGCGCAGTCCTGGCCTGAGCCGCGACCGGGGCGGTCCAGATGGCCGGGTCCTCGAGGCCCAGGCGCCACACCGCGACGCCGCGCGCCTTGCGGGCCAGGACCGCCGCGCGCTGGGCCGCGAAGGCCGCAGCGTCCAGGTACCAGACCGTGTGGCGCGCGCCGTCCGGCCCGGCGTAGGCGAAGTGGGGGTTTGCGGCCGGCGGTTCGCGCAGCGCCGCCTGGCCCTTGGCCCGGGCGAGTGCGACCGCGGCGGGGGCCGAGATCACCGCGGCGGGCTTGCCGTCCGGCCAGTCGTAGCCGTAGGCGCCCAGCGCCACCAGGTAGTGGGCCGCATCGGCGCCGGCGAAGCTGGCCTCCAGGCTGCGCGCCAGCCAGTCCTGGCCGGCGATGGGGCCGGGCGTGCTGTTCGCCCAGCACTGGTCGTAGGCCATCAGGACGACGGCGTCGGTGGCGGCCGCCAGGCCGCGGACCAGGGCCGGATCGGCCGCGACGCCCGCGGTGACCCAGACCTCGCGGCCCAGGGGGCGGAGCGCCGCGCGCAACCTCGCCAGGAAGGCCGGATAGCCTTGCGTCGCGGCCGGGCTCAGGCTCTCGAAGTCGAGGATGTAGCCGCCGTAGCCCTGCGCCTTGGCCTCCGCGACCAGGGCGCCGACGAAGGCCTCGCCCGCCGCCGGGTCGCCGACCGCGGCCTCCGCCGCCGCGGCGTCCCAGACATTGTCGTGGGCGTTGGAGACCACCGGGAAGACCCTCGGTTTGGCACGGCCCTTGGCGAGGGCTGTGCGGGCGGGGTCGTCCTGCCAGCGCACGTGGCCCTGGGGGCTGTCCAGGGCGCCGGACATGGGCGCCAGCACGTCGATGGCGGCGGCGTGGCGCACGGCCGAGGCGGTCGAGGCGGCGTCCCACGGCAGGTAGAAGCCGACCGTGAGCGGCCGTGCCGCCGCCGCGCCCGCCGCCCCGGCGAGCGCCAGGGCCAGGACGAGGAGGCGCAGCTTGCGGATCATGGCCGCACCTCTAGGCCCCCCGCCCGCCGACCGGAAGGCGGGAAACGCCTCGCTTCGGCGCCGGCGTCGCTAGCGGCGGTACTTCAGGCCGAGGAAGAAGAACCGGCCCACGTCGTAGGCGATATCCTGGCCGGTGCCGACGGTCACGAACGGCGGCTCCTCGCCGAACAGATTGTTGACCCCGCCGAACACCTCCAGCCCCTGCAGGTCGCCGCCCAGCCGGTAGCGGGCGGAGAGGTTGTGGAAGAAGGTCGCCTCCGCGAAGGGGATGCTCAGCGACTCCGAATGGTCGGCCGCCGTGGCGTCGCGCACGAACAGCGCCCCCTTGCCGATGTAGCGGGTCTGCCAGGTCACGCTGAACGGCCCTTGCGTGTAGGTCAGGTTGGCCAGGCCCTTGATGTGCGGCGTGGATTCCGGCGGCACGGTGTTGGAGAAGCCGTTGTTCTCGACGATGCCCTCCATGATGTGGACATTGGTGGGGTCCGACTGGAAGGGGAAGTCGCGCAGGTGCGCGACGAAGTCCGCGGTCAGGTCGAAGGATAGCCGCCCGGTCGCCCACTGGGTCATCCGCCAGCGCTCGGTGAGCGGGGAGACGTCGGTCGAGTACTGCACCTGCAGCTCGTAGCCGTCGGTGAATTCCTTCGCCGCGTTCAGGAAGGTCGTCGCCACGAAGTTGATGTTCTGGTCCGGCCCGCGCGTCAGCAGCTTGCAGAAGGTCGGGTCGAGGCCGGTGGCCGAGCCGAAGCAGTTGTTGATGATGTCCTGGGCGGCGACGTTGACGATCGCGTCCTTGATCTTGATCGAATAGTAATCGAGCGTGATCGCGAGGTTGGGGACGATCGGCGGCTGCAGGACGAGGCCGACGGTGTAGCTGAACGAGCGTTCCGCATCGAGGTGCGGGTTGCCGCTCGAGGTGCCGGTGATCGAGGCGTTGGTGTTGGCCACGAACCCCGGCGGAATGCCCGCCGCCTGGCAGTTCTTGGCGAAATTGACGTTGTTCTGGATGTTCTCCTGGCTGCACGGGTCGGTGATGTTGAAGAAGGTCGAGCTGGTCGGCTCGAAGGCCTCGGTGATGTTGGGGGCGCGGATCGCCTGGGAGTAGGTGGTCCTGAGCTTGGCCCAGGACACCGGGCCATAGATCCCCTCGACCTTGTAGGCGCCGACGTTGCCGACGGTGGAGTAGTTGGCGCCGCGGTAGGCGGCGTCGAGCGTCAGCTCGTGCAGCAGCGGCGCGAAGTCCTTCAGGAGCGGCAGGTTGACCTCCACGTAGGCCTCCGAGACGTGGAAGCCGCCCGACGAGTTGGTGGCCAGGTTCTCGGTGTTGCCGGCCAGGACGAAGGGGGCGTTGGTCTCCTTGGTGTGCTCGCGGCGGTACTCGGCGCCGATGGCCACGCCCACGGGGCCGCCCTGAAGGTTGAAGAAGCGGCTGGTGTCGAAGTTGCCGTTCAGGTTGGCGATCTGCTGGGTCAGGGTGTCGTCCGTGGCGAAGGCGCCGAAGGAATAGGCGAGCGCCGCGGGCGTGTTGACCAGGCTCGGCAGGCCGAACGGGTTGTAGGGCAGACAGGCGGCCTTGTTGAACGCGCCCGAGCCCAGGCCGGTCTGCGGCGCGGAGGGCACGTTGATGCGGCAGGCCGGCTGGCCGGTCTTGGGGTCGATGACCGAGTCGAGCGCGGCGGCGAAGTTCTCGTTGATGGTCAGGTCTTCGTTGACGAAGTGGCTGTCGGTCTCGCCGTAGTTCAGCGAGGCGTCCCAGTTGACGTTGGCGAAGCGGGCGTCGAAGTCGCCGCCGACGCCGGCCACCACGCGATAGGTGCGCCGGCGGATGTCCTCGGTGCGTCCGGCGTTGGTGAACTTGCCGATGAACGGGAAGTCGCCCGGGTCGGTCCCGGCCAGGGCCGCGCGCACCGGCGCCGGGGTGAAGGCGTTGTCCGGCTGAAGCTGGAAGGCGCCGAAGCTGAAGGACGGCTGGACGGTGTCGCTGACGTCGTTCTGCACGAACTTGGCGTCGCCGAAGGCCCGGAAGTGGGGCGTGACGTCGAAGTTCGCCCGCAGGTTCACGCCCTTGGATTCGATCGGCGAGGACAGCTGGGTGAAGTTGTCGGGGAAGTAGCAGTCCTGGCAGTTGGCCGGCAGCTGGGCGAAGGCGAAGCTGTTGAAGCCGCTGCGCGGCGGCACGGGCACGACGTGGCCCTGGGCGTCGAAGGAGAACTGCGGGGCGAAGGTGAAGGCGTTCAGCAGCACGCCGTTGGGGGTGACCAGGTCGCTGCCGACGTTGGGCACGAACAGGGCGTCGGGGATGCCGTCGTTCTTGATGGCGTTGGGGCTGGAATAGAACGTCGGGTCGAGCGGCCCTGAGAGGTCGTTGGGGTTGATGATGGTCCCGTAGTTGTGGGCCGTCTTGAGCTGGTTGGCCTCGATGGCGTCTTCCTTGCTCCAGGAGCCGATGATCACCACGTTCAGCCGGTCGTCGAGGAAGCTCCGGCCGGCGGCGATCGAGGCGCTGCGCTTCTTGCCGTAGCCCTCGTCGGCCCCGACCTGGGCGTCCACCTGCAGCCCCTCGAACTTCTTCTTGAGGATGATGTTGACCACCCCGCTGACCGCGTCGGAACCGTAGATCGCCGAGGCCCCGCCGGTCACCACCTCGACGCGGTCGACAAGGGCGGTCGGAATCGAGTTCACGTCGACGGCGTTGGTGAAGATGTCGCCCGCCACGTGGCGCTGGCCGTCCACCAGCACCAGGGTGCGCGAGAGGCCCAGGTTGCGCAGGTCGATGACGCTCAAGCCCGCGCCGTTGCCGAAGTTGTTGGAGTTGGAGCGCAGGGTGCCGGCGAAGCCCACGGCCGGCAGCTTGGTGATCACGTCGCCGAGCTGGATGGGGCCGGCGTTCTCGATCACCTGGGTGGAGAGCACCGCCACCGGCGTCGGCTGCTCCAGGTTGGGGTGCGGGATGCGCGAGCCGGTGACGACGAGCTCGCCGACCGTGCTGGCCGCGGCGGCGGCCGCCGTCGTGCGGTCCGCCTGCGCCGAGGCCGCACCCGCCAGCGCTGCGCCGGCGAGCAGGGTCGTGCCGAACAGCACCGCCCGCCTGGTTGAAATCGCACCCATGGAAGCCCTCCCGCTGCGGCGTTCCGCGCTGACTGCGCCGGAACCTTTCGCGGCAGAGTTGAAATCGCGCCGGGGCAAATCGGCTATAAAAATCGGATAAGTCGGATGCTCAAGTCGAAGCAGTGTGACCCGATCAACACGACCGATACAGTCACGGAGATTGCCAATACCTGCGGGTAGCTGGGCGTATACGCATTTTTCGTGCGTAGGATGGCTAGAAACGCGCGTTTCGAGCGACGTGGCGGCCGCAAACTCTTGAAATGCGCACGAGCCGCGTCAGGAGACGCCGACGATCTCCACGTCCGCGCCGTTCAGCCGCACGGTGTCGCCGACCGACTTTCCGAGCAGGGCGCGGGCGAGCGGGGAGACGTAGGAGACGCTGCCCTGGGCCGGGTCGGCCTCGTCCTCGCCGACGATGCGGAAGCTCTGGCGCCGCCCATCCTCGCGCTCGAAAGCGACCGTGCGCCCGAACTGCGCCTGGTCGGGGGGGCCGGTCGGCTCGGTGAGCTGCGCGCTGGCGCGGCGCGCCGACCAGTAGCGCAGGTCGCGGGTGGCGCGGGCCATGGCCGTGCGGTCGGAGCTGATGCCGCCCTCGGCCTGGGCCGCGGCATAGGCGGCCCGCGCCGCGGCGAGCTCGGCCTCGATGGCGGCGAGGCCCGCGGCGGTCACCAGGTTGGGATGCGGCGAGACCGGCCGGTCCGGCAGGTTCGCCGCCTGGGCCTCGTAGTCCTCCTCGCGGGTGAAGGCGACAGCCATCCGGGGGATGTGGGGCCTACGGGCGGCCAAGGGAAGGGAGGGCGAGCGCTTGCGGGAGCTCCTCTGGCACGCACCGGCCCTCCGCGCGTTTCCCTCGCGCACAAACGCGAGGTCAAGCATGTTACGGACCCTGGGCCTGATTGGGGGACTGGTTCTTCTCACCGCGGCCGCGGCGCCCCCGCCGGCCTTGGAGAAGGCCTTCAAGGGCACGATCGTCTCCACCTATCCCGACGGGCGCATCGCCAAGCTGTGGATGAACCCCTCGGGGACCTACACCTCGATGGGCCGCCGCCACGAGCGCCATAGCGGCCGCTGGAGCCTGAAGGGCGACAAGGTGTGCTTCAAGCGGGGCCTGTTCGGCTACTGCACGGCGCTGCCGACGGAAGCGGCCTTCACCACCAAGGCGGTCACCGGGGAGACGATTCAGGTTCGGCTGGTTCCGGGACGAGAGGGCGAGTCGTCGGGCTGACGAAGCGCCGGCGGCAGCGGTCCACGATGCGCCGCGCCACGCCG
>Ga0105240_10012476_pt1 | contig 11725 bp, 12 predicted proteins | sample KBSC54metaG_FD_80426 | JGI IMG/M metagenome (GOLD analysis project Ga0105240, IMG submission 80426) | Corn rhizosphere microbial communities from Kellogg Biological Station, Michigan, USA - KBS C5-4 metaG | ecosystem: Host-associated > Plants > Roots > Rhizosphere > Soil | place: Michigan, USA...
CCACGAAGTGCTGAAAGGCATCGACCTGGAAGTGCACAAGGGCGAGAACCTCGTGGTATTGGGCAAGTCGGGTTCGGGGAAATCCGTGCTGATCAAATGCCTGGTAGGGTTGGAATATCCGGACGAAGGCGAGATAAAAGTGTTTGGCCAGGATATTTCCCGGCTGAAATACGATGAGCTCAATGCCCTGCGGGTGCGGGTGGGTTTTCTTTTTCAGAATGCAGCGCTGTATGATTCAATGACAGTCCGCGAAAATCTGGCCTTCCCCCTCCGCAAACACAAAAAGAATATGACCAGGGAGAAAAAAGAAGCACTCATCAGGGAGACACTGGATGACGTCGGGTTGGTTGACTCTATCGACCAGATGCCCTCTAAACTTTCCGGTGGGCAAAGCAAACGCATCGGTCTGGCCAGAACGCTGATCCTGCATCCGGAGGTTATGCTCTATGACGAGCCTACTACGGGCCTCGACACGGCCACCTCCCACGAGATCAGCGAACTCATGGTCCGGACGAAAAAGAAATACAACATCTCTTCTATCACTATTACCCACGATATGTCCTGCGCCAAATTGACGGCAGACCGGATCATTGTGGTAAAAGAAGGCGTCGTCGTTGCGGAAGGGAACTACGAAGAGCTGGAAAAGTCGGAAGATGAGTGGGTTCGAAGTTTTTTCTATTGACCTATACTCCTAAATATTAATTTATGCCAAAGGAAAAAAATTATAAATGGAAGCTGGGCCTGTTCAGCGTAGCGGCTCTCGTCGTTGCCATTGCCGCCATTTATTACATCGGCAAGCAAAAAAATAAATTCGGATCGGTGCTCCATATCAACGCCCTGTTCAATTCCGTCAGCGGTCTTAAGATGGGCGGAAATGTACGGATGGGCGGCATCGACATCGGCACGGTGGACGGCATCGAGCTGGTGACGGATACCACGGTGGAAGTACAGATGGTCATCCAGCGCCGTGTCCAGAAATTCATCAAGAAGGACGCTAAAGCCGCCATCAGCTCAGAGGGTCTCATGGGCGACAAAGTGGTCTCCATTACGGCAGGCACAGCCGGACAGCCGGCTATTGTGGATGGCGATTCCCTTTCTACAATTAAACCCATCGAGACGGATCAGATCATTTCCAGTCTGAAGACCTCCGCGGACAATGCAGCGGTCAGCACACACAACCTGGCGGACATCTCGTCCCGTATCAACAATGGAAAAGGCGCACTGGGCAAATTATTAAAAGACACAGGTCTCTCCACCAATATCAGCGCCACCGTGAAAAACCTGAGACAGGGTTCCGAAGGGCTTAAGGAGAACATGGAGGCCGCCAAACACAATTTCCTTCTGAGAGGATTTTTCAAGAAGAAAGAAAAGGAAAAGAAAAAACAGGAAGAAGAAGCTAAGAAGCAACAGGAAGACGATAAGAAACAACAGGAAGAACAAAAAAAGCACTAGCTTCTATTTCTTCAATGCCTGTAGAAAATCGATGAACTCGTCGATGACTTCGTTGTTCATCTTGTATTTGATATTGCGGCCTTCCTTTTCCGAAAGGATAAGAGCAGTATCCGTAAGCTGTTTCATATGATGACTGATGGATGGCTGCGCTAAATGTATGTTCTCATACAGATCTACGCAGTACAAACACTCAGTTCTTTTCCTGATCTCGCCAAGGATCTTTAGCCGGGTGGGGTCGGATAGCGCCTTGGATATCTTCTCCGCCCTTTTCGCGTCCATCTGAGCCATATGACAAGTTTGTTGCACAAAGTACAAAAAAAACCAGCCGGAAGGCCCCGCCGGATAAAAAAATTGGCCTTTTTGGCCCCCTACCCACTTCCCCTTCCTCCCCCGGCTACCGTCCGGGCGAGGAAGCGTGATAAGCCTATGATTTTGTACCTTGCAGACATGAACGTGCAGAACTTCCCTTTAAAGCAAATACCAGAAAGGACAGTAAGCCCCCGGGAGTATGGTCTTACCATGATCAATGACAAGGGGCTGAGCGTAGCCGAAGCAAAAAACCTGCTGTCGATTGCCTCCCCCTATGTAGACATCGCCAAACTAGCCTTCGGCACTTCCTTTGTCTCGCAGGACCTGGGCGAAAAGATAAAGATATATCAGGCGGCAGGCGTAAAGGTTTATTTCGGAGGTCTGCTGTTCGAAGCCTTCGTGATACGCAATCAATTTGCTGATTTTGTCGACCTGCTGAAAAAATACAACATCGACTACATCGAGGTCTCCGACGGGTCTATCGACATCCCTCACGAAGAAAAATGCGGCTATATCGAAAAGCTGGCAAAATATGGCACCGTCCTCAGCGAGGTAGGTTCAAAGGACAAGGACAGAGAGCATATCACACCTCCCTATCAATGGATCAAATTGATGAAGGCCGAATTGGAAGCGGGCGCTTCCTACATCGTCGCCGAAGCCCGTGAGACAGGCACTGTAGGCCTTTATCGTAATTCCGGCGAAGTTCGTGAAGGACTGGTACAGGAGATCCTCACCAAAATACCTGCGGAAAAGATCATTTGGGAAGCCCCGCAAAAAGATCAGCAATTGTATTTCCTCACCCTCATTGGCGCCAACGCCAATCTTGGAAATATAAACCCCTCCGAGATCATCGCACTGGAATCTATGCGCGTAGGACTCAGAGGGGATTCATTTCATTTATTTCTGAAATAAATAGCGGTTACGCGCTATTTACCGTAGGTCACCGACAGCGTGATAGGTACGTTCAATGCCTTGGATACTATACATCCGGCCTTGGCGCCTTCGGCTATCTCCTTGAATTGCGCTTCCGATACACCATCGATAGCAGCCGCCTTCAGATCCAGGTGGATACCGTCGATCTTCAGACCAACCATATCCAGGTCGAGGATCGCTTCTGTCTCCAGGTCATTGGCAGCGATCCCTTTCTGAGTCAGCTGCGCGCTAACAGCCATGGTAAAACAGCCGGCATGAGCGGCAGCGATCAGCTCCTCGGGATTGGTGCCGACAACACCCTGCTCAAAACGGGTCTTGAAAGAATAATTCGTCTGATTGAGGATCGTGCTGGGAGTAGATATCTCTCCTTTGCCTTCTTTAAGGTTACCTTTCCAATGTGCCTTAGCTGTACGCTTCATAATAAAAAGATTTAAAAGTTATCCAACAGCTAAAGTTACTGATTGTTCGATCATCCTGTTAACATTATCTTTTTGTGAAGTACAGCCATCCCAATCCGTATCTTTGAAGGTATGCCCCACACAGTATCACGGACTCCCGAGGAAAATATCCTGCATACCCTGGCCGAACATACGGCGGGTTTTACAGGCAACGACTATTTTCAGGAGCTGGCTAAATACATTACCGCTACATTAGGGGTACGTTATGCTATCGTCACGGAATGCACGGACGAAGCAAAAACGCGGGTCCGGACCCTTACTTATGTGGACAGACAGCAACTACAGGAATCCTTCGAATATGATATAGCAGGCACTCCTTGCGAGATCGTCATGCAGGGCAGGGATTATTTCTGCCCGGTAGAACTGCAAAAGCAATTCCCGGATGTGGACGAAGGCGGCATCGAATCTTATTTGGGGGTCCCGATCTTTCACCCCACTACGGGCGAGGTGGTGGGACATATCGCAGCTTATGATCTTATGCCCATGGCCGACCAGCAAAACCAAACGGCCGTATTAAAGATCTTCGCGGCCAGGGCCGGCGCCGAGATCGATCGGCTGCATGCCTGGGAAAAATTCGAGCAGGCCCACGCAGAGCTGAAGGACAGGTTAAATGAAATAGAGTCGCTAAAAAACCAGCTCCAGGCAGAAAATAAATATTTACAAGAAGAGATAAGATTGAACCACAACTTCAACGACATCATTAGTAAAAGCACGAAATTCCAAAAGGTCCTAAAACAGATCGAACAGGTCGCATCCACCGATGCCACGGTACTCATCATGGGCGAGTCTGGTACAGGCAAGGAATTGATCGCCCGTGCCATCCACAATATCAGCCTCCGCAGCCGCAAGCCGCTCGTAAAGGTCAACTGCGCAGCCCTCCCCGCCAACCTCATCGAGAGCGAGCTGTTCGGACATGAGAAAGGCGCCTTTACCGGTGCGCTCGATAGAAGGATAGGCCGCTTCGAATTGGCCGATGGCGGCACCATTTTTCTGGATGAGATCGGTGAGCTGCCTGTCGGGCTGCAGGCCAAGCTGCTCCGCGTCCTGCAGGAAGGCGAGTTCGAACGGCTGGGTAACCCGCGCACCATAAAGGTCGACGTACGCGTCATTGCTGCTACCAATCGCCAGCTGGAACAGGCCATCGAAAAGAAAGAGTTCCGCGAAGACCTTTACTACCGCCTGAACGTTTTTCCCGTCCTCTGCCCTCCCCTGCGTGAGAGAAAAGAGGACATCCCGCTGCTGGTAAAACATTTCTGCCAAAAGCACGAAGGCAGGATTGGCAAAAAGATCACCCATATCCCCGCCAAGGTCATGACGGCCCTGGAAACATATGATTGGCCGGGGAATATCCGCGAGCTGGAGAACATAATAGAAAGAGCGGATATACTAAGCCGTAACAGTTCGCTGGAGTACGGCGAATGGGTCCCTTCCCAAAAGCTTATGACCAGACCAGGCTCCAGCCGCAAGCTGGAAGAAGTGGAAAAGACACATATCGTCGAGGCCCTGAAAAAAACAGGATGGCGGGTCAGCGGTGAAAAAGGCGCAGCCAAGCTCCTTGGCCTCAATCCGACCACTCTCGAAGCAAGGATGAAGAAATGGGGGATCAAAAGGGAATGACAAACTCCGGCAAACTCCCAACATGCCGTGAAATTCCCAATATTTTGGGAGTTATAAAGACCACCCCAACAACGACCCATCTCACCAAATCCTTTACAGCAAAGGGTTTCAAGCACTATTTTCTTTCTGGCACAGGGATTGGCTATATATACTCCAAAATGAAGCCATTATGGAAGACAATATCAAGTTTCAGTTCCTGCAGACACACCCCATCTTTTCCCATCTCGACAGCGGGAAGATCGCGTCGATCAGTCAGCTGTTAAAGCTAAAGACCTATGGTAAAGGCGACTCATTTACCTATGGGGAAGGATCATATCATAAACTATGTCTTCTCCTCAAGGGTAAGATAAAGATCGCCGGCACCGATGAAATGGGTAGCGAGCTGATAAAGGACATCCTCACCGCTCCGGACATTTTCGGCGACCTGAGCCTGGAAGGCGCACTGGATAAGGAAGAATACGCCATAGCCCTGACAGCCGGCACGGTCATAGGCAGCTTCCCCGTCACGGATTTTAAAAAGATACTGGAAGACCATCCCCGGATGGCCCTGGTGTATGCCAATACCGTGAATAAAAAGCTGCGCCGGCTGGAGGACAGGCATTCCGACCTCGTATTCCGGGATGCAAAACACCGTCTGATACGATTTATAAAAAGCTGGGCCCACAGTGACGGCAGCCGCATCGGCAATAAGATCATTTTGCACAACTATCTTACCCATAGCGATATTGCAGGAGTGATCGCCACCTCCCGGCAGAGTGTAAATGTGCTGTTCAACGAATTGAGGGATTCCGGTCTCTTACGATACGATCGCAAACGCATCGAGCTCAACGATACGGGCGTCTGGAATTAAGGCTCCAACGTTTCCTGTCCCGGACTGGCCGCCTCGGGCGCTATGGCATCTTCTTTTATCAGCTCGTGCATATACTGGTATTTCAGATGATCATAAAAGGAGTGCTTGTCGATCAGCATGGCCACCAGACTGGCGACCATACCCGCCAGCATAAGATGGAAGATCACGTTGTGCCGGTCCGTCATCTCCAGCACCAGTATAGCCGAAGTGAAGGGCGTACGGGTTACCCCCGTTAAAAAAGCAACCATCCCCGAAAGGATCAGCAGGTTAGTGTCCGTGGGCGATAAATGCATCCATCCGGACAGCGTAGCGCCGATGCTGGCTCCCGTGCTAAGGGCCGGCGCAAATACGCCGCCTGACGCCCCTGTGGTAAAGGAAAAGACAGAGCCCGCCATACGCAACAGCGGCAAATACCAGGGATTGTACTTATCCTGCGTAAACAACGCCGTCGTCATCAGCTGCTTCCCCGAACCCAACACTCTTTCATCGATAAAAAAAGCCAGCGAAGCTATCAGCAGCGCGCAGCCGGCGATATAAAATACATGCTGTCGGGTCATGCGGAAACTATCCCTCCACCGGAATATCTTCAACATCCATTTAGACATGCTACTCCCTGCCAGACCAGCTGGCACGGCCACCAGCAGTACTCCCAGGAATATATAGCCGGATAGATGGCTGACATCCGGATAGCCCAGGTACAGGTAAGGCCCCAGCAGCGCCTGTGCCGTCAACCCCGCGATGAGCACCGCCGTAAAAAGAGCCGTCTTGAAATAGCTGATATGCGTACGGGTGAGCTCCTCCACAGCAAAGACGATCCCTCCCAGCGGCGTATTGAAAGCAGCCGCAAGACCCGCCGCCGCCCCCGTCATGATCATATTCCGCTTGGAGATCCTAGGCCACCAGGCCGGCAGCCATTCGTTGATCTTCCGGAATATAGAACCCGCCACCTGTATGGTTGGCCCCTCTCTCCCGATGATGCCGCCGCCAAGAGCCATGATCAGGCTGGAAAGGATCTTCAACACCATTATCCGCAGGCTCAGCAGTCTGCCCACCTTGTCATTATATTTGGGAGTGGCCAGCTCGATGGCCGCCATCACCTGGGGAATACCGCTGCCCCTGGCAAAAGGAGCCCACCGGCGAACCAGCCACCAGGCCGTCAGAAAACAAAGAGGGGTGACGATAAAGAGTAGCCAAAGATGGGTATGTATGATATAGGATGTCCCCTTTTCGGCCAGGGCAAACAGCCGGGTATATACTACCGCTACCAACCCCGTGATAAGGGAAGCTACCCAGAAAGGAATGGCTTGCAGCAGATTATGCTTGACCTTCTCATTCCTGATCCTGTCAAAGGCCCCTTTAGCTGCTCGACGAACCTTTGTTAAAAATGCCATACTTCCCAGATTGAATTATCGTTATAAAGGATGCAAATATAGCTCCATCGTTCGGACAGCCCTTATTCTAATGAAATTCTAATGGTTATATACTAAACAGGACGCCGGGGGGCTTGGCTTTCTAAATTAAAATACTTATTTTGTCGCCCGGCTTATCTCTATTCACTACTAATACCCATGAAGTTAACCTCCCAAAAACCGTTTGCATTGCCGCAACGGTTAAGGCTTAAGTCGCTTCGCTGGTCACTGCCCTTCCGCGTGAATTGGGGTAAAAGTCTTCGTATACCTGCTCGTAGACCCTCACGTCCCCGCATGCACGGCCTCATGGATTTAATGGAAAAGATCAAGGCCATCGGCGCCGTCCCTTCCATGGGCGACTATGAGAAAAGAAAGCTGGCCATCTTCAACCAGCTGAATTTCTTCCAGCTGCTGACGGGTATCCTCGTCCCCATAGCAGGCATCTCACAAAACCATAAGCTTCCCGCCCTGGTCTGGATCATTGCCAGCATCCCCGCTCTGGTCAGCGTCCTGGTCCTCTGGCTCAACGCCCGGCATTATCACTTCATGGCTCAATTAGCTTATTTTGCCCTGTATCCGTTTGCCACCAGCATCGTCTACTTCAGCGGCATCAACCTTGGTGTCGAGCTTTCCTTTATCTTATACGGCATCCTCTCCGTATTCTTCCTGCAGGAGCTGGACCAGATGCTATTCTCCCTTGGATGGTCCATGGTCAGCTATTTTGTGCTGGCTGTCATCTGTAAGAATTATACCTATCAGCTGGCCACCGTAAATATCTTTTTTTATTTTTTCAACCAGCTGCTTGCCATCGCCTTCATATTCTACGGCCTCTTCCTGATCAAGCGGGAGAATGCCGGCTATCAGCACAGTATACTGGAACAAAAAGAGGCCATCGTCACCAGCGAACGTCTCCTCAAACGCCAGACGGAAGAGCTCACCGAGCTCAATGCGGTCAAGAACAAACTATTCTCCGTCATCGCTCATGACCTGAAGTCTCCCATCTATGCCCTTCGTAACCTCTTCCGCAATATGCAGGAACAGGACCTGCCCGCGACAGAGATCAAGGAGCTGGTGCCTGAAGTCGTCAACGAGCTCACCTATACCAGCAGCCTGATGGAAAACCTCCTGCTCTGGGCCCGCAGCCAGATGGAAGCGGACACTGTAAAGTTGCAGCCTCTCGGCATCTCCATTCTGATCTATGAAGTCGCGCGTCTCCTCCAATTACAGGCCAAGGCGAAAAATATAAAGGTCACCCTGCGGGTGGACGAAACCCTCTGCGTATTTGCCGACAAGGATATGATCCACCTGGTGATCCGCAACCTCCTTTCCAACGCCATCAAGTATACCCCATCCAATGGGACGATCACGCTCGCTGCACAAAAAACATCCATGGGCATCGAGATCACGGTAAAGGACACCGGCAATGGTATGGACACAGAGACACTGCAAAAGATCAACCAGCATACTTTCTATACCACCAAGGGAACTGCCGGCGAGTCGGGCACAGGTCTCGGCCTCATGCTCTGTAAGGAATTCCTCTCCCGTAATAACAGCGCGCTGCACATCGAAAGTGCGGTTGATAAGGGAAGCACCTTTTCCTTTGTCCTGCCGGAGGCTGTTTAAGCAGTCGCACGCTCCAATGACTTTTTACAGGAAATTAAACTGGTTTAATTCGGGGAAATGTTTTTCCCATGCGGATATGTCTATTTGATAACTTCGCACGAATATGAGGCCTGTATACGCAGAAATAGAACTAGTCAGCGGCGAGGACATGATCGACCTACTTCGGGGACGTCTCGACAAAGACAAGACAAAAAAGATCAAGGTCACAGCACGCATAGACACTGGCGTCACACACTTATTTATCAATGAATACATCCGGGATTACTTTCAACTCCGGGTGATAGATCACAGACCCTTTAAGATGCCCAATGGAGAAGTGATCTATTCCGATATGGTCGGCTCCCTGGAGATTCGGTTCCAGAATAGGAATACATTCTGCTCGGCCGTTGTCATGCCGGGCAATGCTCAACCAGTACTGGGATGTACCTACATGCAGGCCATGGACGTACTCATAGACCCCGTCCGGCAGGAACTGGTCGTCAATCCCAAACACCCGGACTATGCCGTGCATCGATTGTAAAAAGTAAAAAAATGAAACTACAACTCTGGTCCGTCGGTAAGGACCACGAAGCATATGTAAAACCAGGGGTCGAAGACTTCACCCGCCGCATCAGCCGCTATTACCCCGTGGAATGGACGATCCTTCCCCCTCCCCGCAATGCAGCCACGCTCTCGCTCACTGACCTTAAAAAAAAGGAAGGCGAAATGATACTCGAAGGACTTGGGAAAGACGACTATCTCGTAGCCCTGGACGAAAAAGGCAAACAAATGAGCTCCGAAGGACTGGCCCAATTCATCCAGACCCGCGCAAACGACAGCATCCGCAACCTCATCTTCCTCATCGGCGGAGCTTACGGGTTAGACGAACAGGTATTGCAAAGAGCCAACTACAAATGGTCCCTCTCCCAGTTGACACTACCCCATCAATTGGTGCGCCTCGTGCTGGCCGAACAGCTTTACCGCGCATGTACCATTCAACGCAATGAAAAATATCATCATATATAAAACTAAAACATTCTGACACTAAGACTAGTCATAAGAAAGTCCTATCTTTAAAAAAAATCTCAATGTTCACGTTCACAGTTACCTATAGTATCTTAATCCTTACCGTACTGATCTCCATCACCGCCTTTAACAACCCTCGCATCATGGATGACCTGATATTCTGGCCCCCGGCGATCAATATACGCCACCAGTACTATCGTTTCTTCACCTGCGGTCTGATCCATGCCGACTTCCTTCACCTCGCATTCAATATGATCACCCTCTTTTTCTTCGGTCGTGCTATAGAAGTTTATTACGCCGGAGATCTGGGATTGCAGAATTACTGGTATCCCATACTATACGTGAGCGCCGTCATTGTGGCCAATATTCCATCGTATCTCAAAAGGAAGGATGACTATAACTATCGTAGTCTCGGGGCTTCCGGAGGCGTATGCGCCGTCCTCTTTGCATTTATCCTCCTTCAACCCTGGTATAAGATCTATCTTTATGGCATCCCGATGCCGGCCATCGTCTATGCAGCCCTGTTCCTGGCCTATACGGTCTATATGGGGAAAAGAGGCGGCGATAATGTCAACCACGACGCCCATCTTTGGGGAGCCGTTTACGGCATCCTCTTTACTGTAGCCCTGCGTCCGACTGTCATAAGCACTTTCCTCAACGAGCTGCGGCACCCCCATTTTTAGCGTGTCGGCCAACCACTATGTTCAGGCCCCAGGCGGCAGCCAGCTGATCTTTAATGCCTCACCGGTATGCTCATTCAGCCGAAATCGATCGTCGATCCTCATCCCGACCACCCAGATGATCTTCTTATTCATCTCCAACACCCAAACCTTCTCCTTCTGGACAAGAGAAAGTTTACTGTCGATGAAGAAACGCGCCAGCTTCTTTTTCTTTCGCATACCCAAAGGATAGAAATAATCCCCGGGTCGCCACTTGCGCAGCAATAAAGGGAACTGAATGGCCGACGCATCCAGCCAGGCCACCGACGGCTCCGGCGAATGGCCCGCACCGGGCAGGAGCTGCAGCCGCAATTCCCCACCTTCATAACATACCTTATCTTCCGGCGATGTGATCAGCACATTATCCGTGGGTATATTCCCCAGCGGTGAAATGATCAGCCAGTTACGATCCTTTAAGATCCGATGACTGGCCGAAAGAACATATTTGCCCGACCCGCTGCTCAACAAGGCGATCACCATATCCACCTGCTGCGGCGAAAACCCGAATGGATGAATGATCTCATATACCAGCGTCGGCAACGGCCGGGATCTCAGGAGCTTCAGCACAGGGATATGCACCTCCTCGCCTCTTTGTTCCAGTAATTTACTTTTATGCAACTCCACAGCCTGCCGGTATAATGTCTCGATGTCCCTGAACCGCTCGATATTGTCTCCCAAATGGTTCGTCACCCCGGGATACACAGACACCAGCAATGGTATCAGCTGATGCCGGACATAGTTCCGGGTATATTTATCAGAGGCGTTGGAACTGTCCTCCACCCATGTCAGCTGCCGCTGCGCAGCAAACTGCTCCAGCATCTCCCGCGTTGCAAACAACAGCGGCCGCACCACACTGCCCTGCCTCGGTAACATCGCCCTCAGCCCAGCAACACCCGTACCCTTAAAGAAATTCATCAGCAGGGTCTCCACATTGTCATCCAGATGATGCGCCGTCACAACAACCCCACCCGGACGCACTTCCTCAAACCAGCCATACCGCAGCTCACGGGCCGCCACCTGTATCGAACATTTCCTCTCCGCCGCATATCGCTCCGTATCGAATCTTTTAACAAGAACCTCTTTGCCATATCGAACACCGAGGTCCCGGACAAATGCTTCATCCCTGTCACTCTCGGCACCACGCAGCTGAAAATTGACATGCGCTATGATGAAATGATAACCCGCCAGTTGACAAAGCTCGCACAGCACGGCAGAATCCAGGCCGCCGCTCACAGCCAGCAACAAGTTCTCCTTCGGACCAAAAAGTCCTTCCTTTTCTACAAACTCCTCCAATTGCTTTAACAATTCCATCAGTTTCTATTGAATATCTCTGCAGCTCCGTGTTTTATC
>Ga0105240_10012483_pt1 | contig 11723 bp, 9 predicted proteins | sample KBSC54metaG_FD_80426 | JGI IMG/M metagenome (GOLD analysis project Ga0105240, IMG submission 80426) | Corn rhizosphere microbial communities from Kellogg Biological Station, Michigan, USA - KBS C5-4 metaG | ecosystem: Host-associated > Plants > Roots > Rhizosphere > Soil | place: Michigan, USA...
CAATCCGCGGCCCGCACGCAGGTCTTGCTGGGGGCGCAGGCGGGGCAGCCCGAGTCGGCGCCGCCACAATCCACGTCGGTCTCGCTGCCGTTCTGGACCTTGTCCGTGCAGGTGCGGGCCGCGCAGGCGCCCGCCGTGCAGACCAGGCTGGTGCAATCCCCGCCCACCTTGCACCGCTGGGCCGCGCCGCAGCCCGGGCAGGGACCACCGCAGTCCACGTCCGTCTCGCTGCTGTTCTTCACCGCGTCCGTGCACGACGGCGCGGCGCAGACGCCACCCGTGCACACGCCGCTCACACAGTCGCCCGCCAGCAAGCAAGCCTTCCCGTCCTGACAGCGCGCGCAGCCGGCGCCGCCACAGTCGATGTCCGTCTCGGTGCCGTTCAGCGTCAGATCGGCGCAGCTGGCGCTCTGGCAGAGCCCGGCGGTGCACACGCCCCCCAGGCAGTCCGTGGCGGTCGCGCACGCCTTGCCGGTGGCGCACCTGGCGGGGCAGGCGCCGCCGCAGTCCACGTCCGTCTCGGTGCCGTTCATCACCATGTCGGTGCAGGCCCCGGCCGAGCACAGGCCCGCGGTGCATACCCCGTCCTGGCAATCGGCGGGCACGAGGCAGGGCTGGCCGCTGAGACAGGGCGGACAGGGCCCGCCACAATCGAGGCCCGTCTCGCCCTGATTCTTCACGGTGTCCGTGCAGCTGGCGACGGCGCAGCTTCCGCCCGCGCATACACCCGAGGTGCAATCACGCCCGATGGCGCAGCCGCCCTGGGGCGGGCAGGCCGGGCAGCCCCCGCCCCCGCAGTCCACGTCCGTCTCGCTGCCGTTCATCATGCGGTCGGTGCACGACGGCACCTCGCACACGCCACCGGTGCAGGTGCCGCTGGAGCAATCGGCGGCGATCCGGCAGCTCTTCCCCTCGCCGCATGGCCCGCACGCCGGGCCGCCGCAATCGACGTCGGTCTCGCTGCCGTCCTTGCTGGCGTTGGCGCAGCCGGCGCTCTGGCACAGCCCCGCCGAGCAGGTTCCGCCCATGCAGTCGGTCCCGGCCACGCAGACCTTACCGTTCGCGCACCGATCGCAGGTGCCGTTCCCCCCGCAATCGACGTCGGTCTCGACGCCGTCCTTCAGATGGTCGACGCAGGTCGGGGCGCCGGTCGTGCCGGGCCCGTCGCTCGGCCGTCCATCGGCGTCCGGAGCGCCGCTGTCCACCATGGGCACGCCGCCCTCGGCGGGGTTCGCCGTGCCGTTCGTGCGCGAGTAGGTGACGTTCGTCTTGCCCACGCAGGCGCCCAGCGTGGCGACCACGGCGCAGAACGCCAGGCGGGCGAGCGCACGACGGATAGACGAATTGATCCGGAGGGGGGAGAACGTGAGCACCGGAGCTCCTTCCGCGATGGACCGCGAACACGAGGTCGCGGCCAGTCGGTTGGTGATGCCCAGCGTACACCGCCGCCGTGGACGACCGCAATGACGAGCAGGCCATGAATGGCTGGTTAGGCGTTGCGTCACCGGCGACCTCCACGCCCGCCCAGGCCCCGCGCCGCCGAAAGAAGTCGGGGAAGTGCCACCGTCCATCCTTGGAAACGCCGTCGTTTCGTGCGACAGCCTCTCTACGCTCGCCTCGTGCGACAGCGAAAAGAATGGCTGCTGGCCTCGCTGGCGAGCGCGGCCGTCGCGTTCGGGACGGGTCACGTGCTGACACACGGTCGCGCCCCTATCGTGAACGCGTCGGAGTCCCTGCCCCCACCAGCAGGGCGCACGCCAGCTGGTGCCGGAGATCGCGCGCCAGCTCGTCCCCAGGGTCGTGATCGAGATCGCGACCAGGCGCGCGCGGCAGAGCTGACGGCAATTCAGACGGATGGTCGCCGGGACGTGCCGCCCGCCTGCCCGTTCACCGCCGGGGCGTCGCCTTCCCAGACGTTGCCCGGCATCGACGGCCGCGCGCTGCCCATCAGGCACGTCATCGTCCTGATGCAGGAGAACCGGTCGTTCGACCACTACTTCGGGCGGCTGGCGACCGCCGGACAACCGGACGCAGAGGCCATCCCTCCGCACTTCGGCAACCCGAACACGCAAGGAGACTGGGTGCGGCCCTTTCACCTACCCACCACCTGCATTCCGCGCGACCCGCCCCACCAGTGGCAGGACATGCACGATCACTGGAACCAGGGGCGCATGGACCGCTTCGTCGTCGCGGCAGCGACGGCCCACCGGCCCGACCACGCAGCCCGGCTGCCCGCGGACGAAGACGGCGACCTCGACGACGCCACGGCGGGCGGCCGGTTCGCGCTGGGTTACTACGACCAGCGCGACCTGCCCTTCTACTATCACCTGGCGAACACGTTCACGATCGCCGACCGCTACTTCAGCGCCGCCATGGCGGGCACCTGGCCGAACCGCCAGTTCCTCTACACCGGCACGGCGCAAAGGCGCGCCGCGCCGACCGCGCAGCTGACGGGCGCGCGCTCGCTGTTCGACAACCTGGACCAGGCCGGCCTGCCCTGGGCGGTGTACACGGATGGACCGGCCCGGCAGGACTGCATCGGGTGGGCGGCGCGCGCGCCGGGCGTCCGGCCGACGCAGCGGCTGTTCGCCGCGCTTCGCGACGGGGACCTGCCGGCTGTCTCGTTCCTGGATCCCGCCGACGAGGACGAGCACCCGCCCGCGGACGTGCAGCGCGGTGAAGGCTGGGCGCGCCGCCTGTACCTGGCGCTGACCGCCAGCCCGGCCTGGCGCGACACGGTGCTGTTCATGACGTACGACGAGGGCGGCGGCTTCTTCGATCACGTGCCCCCGCCGGCCGCGTGCGTCCCCAGCCCCGATCGCCCGGAATATGACCAGCGCGGCACCCGCGTGCCGCTGCTGGTGGTGTCACCCTGGGCCCGCCGCCACGCCGTCTCGCACGCCGTGCACGATCACGCGTCGCTGCTGCGCTTCATCGAGCTGCTGTTCGACCTCCCTGCCCTGTCCGCGCGCGACGCCAACGCGGACGCGCTGCTGGACGCCTTCGACTTCGCTGCGCCCCCGCGCCTGACCGTGCCGCCGCCGCCGCCGTCCGGCCACGGCGGTTGCCGGTCGCTTCATCGCGGCCAGCCGGAGGCGGCGCCGCGGGACAGCGCACCGCGGGCCGCGCCGACGCGCTGGGCCCAGGCTAGAGGCCCAGGCAGCGCGCGATGACCCGGACCCGCGCCCCCAGGTCCAGCCCCTGCCCCAGCACGATGACGTGCACCAGCGCCGACCAGCCCTGCGTCGCCACGATCCCCACCGCCCGTCGCCACGACCAGCGCGCGCCCCACGGCGCCCGCGCACGCTCGGCCAACGACTGCGGCAGAAAGCGGAGAGACGCACAGACGGCCAGCCCCTGCAGCAGGAAGTACAGCGTCTCGTCGCGCCAGCCGCCCGGACCGACCTGCCAGTACTTCGAGCCGAACCATCCGCTGTGCAAGAACGCCGCGCTGGCCAGGAACGTCAGCATCACGTTGCGGTAGCGGTGCCGTTCCCCTCCGCCCAGCGGAAAGTAGACCAGCTGGAGCAACAGCGCCCGGTTGTAGAGACCCCAGCGCCGCCACAGCTCGACGGGGTTCCAGGCGAGCAGGGCCGCCCGGAACGGCGCCGGCAATGACCACCCGAAGAGCCGCGCCACCAGCACCGGCACGTCCGCGGTCGTCGCCAGCGTCAGGTACAGCTCGACGTAGCTGGCGCCGACGATCAGCCACAGGTCGCGGACACGCAGGCGCGCGACGTCGGACGACACCAGCTGGTGCAGGAACCCGTGCGGCAGCCAGCGGCGCAGGAGGATCAGCGCAACCGCCTTGGCGACGAACCAGGCGAGCAACGGCGCCAGCGCGGAAAGGTCCGGGGACCGCGCCACCGGCGGTTGCTGGTGCCGTTCCAGCACGGTCGGCGAGAACACCATGGGGAAGGCCGCCTGACCGGGCAGGAAATACAGCAGCAGGAACGACACCGCGTCGTCCGCCGGTCCCGCGCCACCGTCCCGCCTCCCGGCGCGCGCCCGCCACCAGAGGCCGCTCGCGAACAGGGCCAGCGCCAGGCTGGGCTCGTTTATCCAGTCCCAGTATCCCGGCTGGTGGTAGTGCCGCGAGAAGGCGGTCTTCGGCAGCACGATCGCCCCGGCCAGCAACAGGGCGGCAAACAGCCAGGCGCGGCGGCGGCAAAGGGCGAGCACCCCGACCAGCCCCGCGAAGACGGCGCCGAACGTCGGGTTCAGGACCACCAGCGCCGCCACGCCCGTTCCCAGCGCGAGCAGACGGCGCGCGCGCGGCCAGGCCTGCACCGCCACCGCGCCCAGGCCCAGCAGCGCGAACAGCGTGGCGGGCCGCGCGGCGTGCAGCGCCGCCAGCGCCGCGGCCACGACCGACAGCGTGACGGTGGCGGCGACCGCCGTTCCGGCGACGGCGCGAACGCGCGCGCGCTCGGGCCAGCGCAGGGACAGCGGGGCCGGCGAGCTCGCGAGCTTCGCCGGCGCACCCAGCGCCACGGCCAGATCGTGCGACGCCGACGTTGCCAACGCCCGTTGACGATACGGGCCCGGACGTGGCGGCCCTGCGACAACCGCGCGACGCTTCCGCGCGCGGGCGCCACCACCCTCGCAAAGTAGAAGTCGACTTCGCGCCCGGCGGTGGCACCATCATGGGGGCCCGCCGTGAACACTCCCCCCTCTGTGCCGCCTGTCCAGCCTCCCGCCAGCGGCGCGGGCTGCCGCGTGCTGGTCCTGGACGACGAACCCGCCATCCGCCGGTTCATCAGGGCGGCGCTGCAGGAGAGCGGGTACGAGGTGGTGGCCACGGGCAGCGGCGCGGAGGCGGTGACGCTGTTCCAGAGCGCGACCCTGGAAGGCCGGCCGTTCGGCGCCGTGCTGCTGGATCTCAGGATCGCGGGCGGCATGGGCGGCCTGGAGACGCTGGCCCTGCTGCGCGCGATCGATCCGGCGGTGCGGGCCATCGCCTCGAGCGGTGTCCCCACCGAAGAGATCATGGAGGCGCCGCGCCTGCACGGCTTCGTGGGGGCCCTGGCCAAGCCCTACAGCCTGGACGAGCTGGAGCGCGCCGTGGCCGACGCCCGTCGCGCCGCCCCGGTGAACAGGTGAACGGGGCGCGACCTTGAAGGTGCTGGGCTTCAGCGGCAGCCTGCGCAAGGCTTCCTTCAACACGGCGCTGTTACGCGCGGCCGTCGCGCTCGCCCCGGAAGGGATGACGATCGAGACGGCGTCGATCGCCGACATCCCGCCTTACGACGAGGACCTGCGTCAGTCGGGGGGCTACCCGCCGGCCGTGGCCGCGCTGCGGGCCGCCATCGCCGGCGCCGACGCGCTGCTGATCGCCACGCCCGAGTACAACTTCAGCATCCCCGGCGTCCTGAAGAACGCGATCGACTGGGCTTCACGGCCGCCCGACCAGCCCTTCGCCGGCAAGCCCGTCGCGCTGATGAGCGCCAGCAACGGCATGCTGGGGGGCGCGCGCGCCCAGTATCACCTGCGACAGACCTTCGTGTACCTGGACATGTACCCCGTCAACAAACCCGAGGTCTTCGTGGCGCGCGCCGCGGACAAGATCGACGCGAACGGCGTCGTCACCGACGAGCCCACCCGCCAGGTCATTCGCACGCTCCTCGAATCCCTGTCCCGCTGGACGCAGCGGCTGGGTAGCGCGCCCTAGCTCACGCGCCCGTTCTCGTCGCGGGTGAGCGCTAACGATCGCCGAACAGCTGGGCGATCACGTCCCGCCGGAAGTCGAAGATGTGGCGCAGTTGACGGCCCACGAACACCGCGTGGACCGCCCGCCCGAGGGGGCCGAGAGGCAGCGCGTACTCGACGTGGTCGGTGATGGTCGTCCCGCCGGCCGGCGCGTCGGCGAACGTATGCGTGTGCCGCCAGTAGGTGTAGGGACCGCTCGTCTGCACGTCGACGAAGCGCGTGTCGGGTTCGAACGCCTCGATCAACGTGCGCCACTTCAGCGGAAGCCCGAACAGCGCGATGCGATAATCGATGATGGCGCCCGCCCGCATTTCGATGGGAAGCGGGGTCAAGATGTGGAAGTGCATCGACGCGGGCGTCAGCCGCTCCAGGTTGGCCGCGTCCGCGAAGAACGCGAACACCTGGCCGCGAGGTCTGCTCACGGTCTGCCGCCGTTCGAGGACGTATCTCACGCTGGCAGGTGAAACGCTCCGCGCGCGGAATCGGTTACAGGCGGCGGTCTGGACCACCGGACCGCCACCGCGTCCTCAGTCGCCCAGGTAGCCGCCGATGATGCCCTGCAGGCCGTAGTTCGTGGTCTTCGCCACGTCGTTGCCGTCGACCCGGGTGATCAGGTCGCGGGAGAACACGGGGCCCGCCCCCAGGAAGAAGTGGGGCGCCGGGTGGAAGAGAATGGGGACGTTCACGATCACCGGCAGGTCATAGCCGCTCCCGCTCCCCGAGATGTGCGCGTAGATCAGCTCGATCCGCCCCCAGATCGAGATCAGGTCCGTCATCGGCACGTCGTAGCCGGCCCGTACCCCGATCATCAACTCGGTGACCGAGCTCTCGCTGGACACGCCGGCGTCCCCGAACGCCACGTCCCCACGCGCATAGCCGATCAGTCCCCCCAGGGAGACGTGCGGCGTGATGAACCAGTCGGCGGACGGGCGCACGGCGACGATCGTGCTGGTGCCGCCGCCCATGCTGATACTCGAACGGACGAGCGCGAACTGGGACGCCTCCTGCTGAAACGGCACGTCGACCGCGATCACGACCTGACCGGCGTTACCGAACGCCTTCGCCGCGCCAGGACCGGCGCCGGGCGGTGACACCGGTGTCGGCGCGGCCGGGGTGGGCGTCGGCGGGGGTGGCTCGTTCTGCCCGCTGGCGGCCGCGGGGGCCGGCAGCGTCGGTCGCTCGTCCTGCGCGCGCGCCACCGCCGAGAGCCCGAGGATCATCGCCACTGCTGCCAACAGCCGTTTCGTCATGTCGTCTCCTGTTCTTGGCCTCTATGCGAGGACCCCGACTGTAGCCGGAGGAAGCGAGCCGCGCACCGCCTCGGGCGAGAACGCTCGCGGATGGCGCGCCCGCGAACGGGCTGTGGGCTGCGGGCCAGGCCCGTCACTCCAGACCGAGCTGCGCGAGGAGCTTGTTCACCCGCAGCGCCAGGCCCAGATCGGACGTGACGTGCGCGTAGTCCATGGCCGCGAACAGATGGGTCTGCTCGAGGTCGAGCCGCGCCGGATCCTGCTCGAGCATCCGCACGTAGTGGCGCACCGCCCGCTTCTGATCGAAGCGCGTCCGCCGCAGGACCGCGTGGCGCACCGTCGCGTGCAGCGCGTAGCGACCCGCCAGCGGCTGCTGCACCATGTGCCACGCCCGCAGCCGTCCCAGCGCCGGCTTCCCCGCCCGCGCCAGCGCCAGCAACGAGGTCTCGTCGACGTGATCGCCCTCCAGGTGGGCCAGCACCGCCATCAGCCGGCGCGCCCCGGCGTCCAGCCTCGCCCACACCCAGTCGACCAGCAGGCGCACCTCGGGAAGATCGTCCTCGTGCGCGATAGTCGTCACCCGATCCACGCCACGCGCCAGCAACCACTCGCGCAAAGCGGGCGTCGCGATGGCGCCGCTGGTCACCAGCGCGTTCGCGAGATCGAGCGCCAGCGGGTTCCAGCGCAGCAGGCGGGTCAGCTCCGCCACCCGCGGGAACGGGTTGCGCCCCGCGGTCACCAGCGGCGCCACCACCGGAAACACGGACACCCCGCTCAGCAGACAGCGGCGCGCCGTCAATAGCCAGGTCACCGGCGCGTCGGCCAGCGCGTTCAGCAGCTTGGCCATGGCCCGGTCGTCCTCGTGGTTGTCCAGCACGATCAGCGTGGGCCCGCGCTCGACCAGGTGGCGGCGGATGTTCTCGATCCGCCAGGCGCGATCGCGATCGGCGCCGCGCGCGATGCGCATCCGGATCGCCAGCATGTCCAGCAGCGTCTGCTGGTCCCAGCCGCCCACGCGGAACCACTCGATCCCGCCCGGGAAGAACGCGCGCACCTGATACCCGACGGCGCAGGCCAGCGTCGACTTCCCGCTGCCGCCCGTACCGACCAGCGCCAGACGCCGCGGCGGCGGCACGCGACACAGGCGCGTGAGGACCCGCAGCTCGGACACGCGGCCGCGGAAGGGATCGGGCTTGGGCGGAAACATGTAGGTCGACTCTAGTGCACCGCCGTCGAAATACCGTCAACGATGGGGCGCGCTGCGCTCAGTGGTTGTCGAACGTATCGCTCAACGGCATGACGTCGTCATCGGCGGCGGGCCCGGTCAGGATGGGACGGCTGGGCCGCCGGGGACGGGCGCGGTTCACGCGGGCAGGGGGCGCCGGCGCGGCGTGCGCGCGCGCCGCCGGGACGGCGAAGCGAGGCTCCAGAAGCTCGCGTCCCCGAACCTGCACCGGCCGGGGCGACGGCGCGTCGAGCGCCGCCGCGATCTCGTCCCGCGGGGGCGCGCTGGGAAGATTCGCTGCCGTCTGGATCGTCGCCGGCTGCTGGCGCGCGGGCGTGGGCTGGATCGCGGCCGGAGCGACGGGCGCGGGCTGCACCGCGACCGGTGGATGCACCTGGGGGGTCGGGTGACTCCCCTTGGCCAGATGCCCGCTCAGGCCGCCCTCGAACAGGAATAAGGCGCCCAGCGCGAACACCACGAACAGCCCGTAGGCCCACCCCGTGCGCCGCGGCCGCAGTTGCCGCAGGTCGGCTGCCGCGACCGCCGTGGCCGCGTAGGCGCTCACCGGCGCGGGCAGCGGCTTGGGCGCCGGCAACAGCGCCGCCCGCAAGGCCTCGGCGAAGTCCGTGACGGACGGATAGCGGCTGAGGTGCGACTTCGCCATCCCGCGCGCCAGCACCGCGTCGACCGCCCGGCCCAGCCCGGTCGGCGGCGCCACGCCGCGCAGCACGCGCTCGAAGATCATGGCCAGGTTCTCCGCCATGAACGGGTTGCGGCCCGTCACCAGCTCGTACGCGATCACGGACAGCGCGAACTGGTCGGTCCCGCCGCCGATCTCGGTGGTGCGGGCCTCCACCTGCTCGGGCGCCATGTACTGGGGCGTGCCGCAGATCTGCTGATTTTGCGTGTGCGCACCGCCTCTGATCTTCGAGATGCCAAAGTCGAGGATCTTCACCAGGGGGTCCTCCCGCCCCTCGACGGGGACCAGGAAGATGTTGTCGGGCTTCAGATCGCGGTGGACGATGCCGTGGGCGTGGGCCGCGGCCAGGCCGGCCGCCAGCTGCTCGACGATCGAGACCACCTCGGTCACCGGCAGGCGCCCCACCCGCGCCACGCGCTGGGCCAGGCTCTCGCCGTCCAGGTATTCCATGACGAGGTACTCCGTCCCGTCGGACGAGGTGTTGTGATCGATCACCTGCACCACGTTGGGATGCTGTAACAGCGACGTGACCCGCGCCTCGCGATCGAACCGCGCCACGGCGTCGGGGTTCTGGGTCAGGTCGCGCAGCAGTACCTTGATCGCGTAACGACCGGCCAGCCGCGCGTGGGTCGCCTCGTAGACTTCGCCCATTCCGCCTTCTCCGATCTGTCGAAGGAGGCGATACGTTCCGTCCAGGGTCTGACCTTCCGCGAGCAGGCTCATTTGGTCCGCGCGTCTCTAAGTTGTTTGCTTCGGACTGATTCACGGAACGTGCCAGCCCAGCCGCCGCCGGTTCCTGGGCGGGAACGACCGCATGTCCGCCGAGGGTAACCGACACGGCCTCACACGTTTCGGCGGGGGCGCACGAGCGAGGCTTCCGGGCCGCAGGGGGAAGGTCCCTTGGCCTGCCAGACCCGGTGCCGGACGGACCCGCATGTTATGAATGAAGGTTCAAGATGGCAGCGGACCGGGGGGCCACCACGGTAACGGGCGTCGGCTCGCAGCGCGCGGCCCGCGCCGACCTACCGCTTCGTCTGGCGTGGGTGTTCCCTCGCGCCATCTCGCACCCCCTGGCCCCGCCCCACCGCCCCGCCGAGCTGCTGGTGGGACGCGAGGAGGGCTGCGCCATCCGCCTGGAGGGCGGCGACATCTCGCGCCGGCACGCCGTCGTCGAGTGGGGCTCCACGGGCGGCTTGCAGCTGCGCGACCTGGGCAGCCGCAACGGCATCCGCGTGAACGGGAAGCAGGTGCCCTCGGCGCCCCTCGAGGCGGGCGACGTGGTGCGCGTGGGCGGCTGGGTCGGCGTGGTGACCGCCGCGCCGGAGGGGGAATTCGGCGCGCTGGCCCCGGATCTGTTTGGTGGCCCCAGCCTGCGCGAGGCGCTGGCGCCCTTGACGCGCGCGGCGACCAGCGACCTGCCCATCGTGCTGCAAGGGGAGACCGGCACCGGCAAGGAGGTGGTGGCCCGGACCATCCACGCCTGGAGCGGCCGCAGCGGGCCCATGGTGGCCGTCAACTGCGCGGCGCTGCCGGAGGGCCTGGCCGAGGCCGAGCTGTTCGGGTACCGGCGCGGCGCCTTCACCGGCGCCGATCGCCCCAGCGCCGGCTTCTTCCGCAGCGCCACCGGCGGCACGTTGCTGCTGGACGAGGTCTCCGATCTTCCGCTGGGCGTCCAGGCCAAGCTGCTGCGCGTGCTGGAGGAGCGCGCGGTGCAGCCGCTGGGCGAGACCCGTCCGGTCCCCGTCGACGTCCGCATCATCGTGGCGGGACAGCAGGCGCTGATGGACGCCGTGCGCGAGGGCCGCTTCCGCGCCGACCTGCTGGGCCGTATCGACGGCGTCACCGTTCGTCTGCCCGCCCTGCGGCAACGGCGCGAGGACGTGTTTCCGCTGTTCCTGCACCTGCTGGGCAAGCTGGGCCCCGGGCCGGTGCCGGCGGTGGAGTGCGAGGTCGTCGAGCGCCTGTGCGTTCACGACTGGCCGTTCAACGTGCGCGAGCTGGTGCTGCTGGTGCGCCGCCTGCTGACGTTGCACGCGCAGCTGACCACGCTGCGGGCCGAGCAGCTGCCCGCGCGCATCGGCGGCGCCGAGCCCGCCGCCGCCACCCCCCCCGCCGCCGTCGGGGCGCGCGCGGCGCCCGAGACGGTCGAGCTACCGGCGTTGCTGGGCGCGCTGCGCACGGCGGGCGGCAACGTCGCGCGCGCGGCGGCGATGCTGGGCATCACGCGCCAGCGTGCCTATCGCCTGATGGAGGGTCAGTCCGTCGACCTCGAGGCGCTGCGAAAACCGGGCGCGGCGCCGGTCGGCGCGGCCGAGGCGACGGCGGGAGAGCCCGAGGGGAATCGATGACCGAGCCGACGCAGCCGAATCGGATCGGGGAGGTGGTCGGCGGCAAGTACCGCATCGTGCGGTTCCTGGCCACCGGTGGGATGGGCGTCGTCTACGAGGCCCAGCATGAGGTGGTGAAGCGGCGCTTCGCCGTCAAGATGCTGCGCGTGGGGCTGTCCGAGCGGCGCGACATCCTGACGCGCTTCCAGCGCGAGGCGGAGGCCGCCGGGGCGCTGGAGAGCGAGAACGTCGCCGCGGCCATCGACTTCGGCATCGCGCGCGACGGCACCCCATACATCGTGATGGAGTATCTGGTCGGCGAGAGCCTGGCCGGCCTGCTCGGCCGCGAGGGCCCTCTGCCCCTCGAGCGGGCCGCCGATCTGGTGATCCAGGCGAGCCGGGGCATGCAGGTGGCGCACGGCGCGGGGATCGTGCACCGCGACCTGAAACCGCAGAACCTGTTCGTCTGCCGCCGCGAGGACGGGACCGACCTGGTCAAGGTGCTGGACTTC